>Ga0184632_10000151_pt1 | contig 23499 bp, 25 predicted proteins | sample PLM31_50_b1_FD_133153 | JGI IMG/M metagenome (GOLD analysis project Ga0184632, IMG submission 133153) | Groundwater sediment microbial communities from an aquifer in East River, Colorado, USA - PLM3-1_50_b1 | ecosystem: Environmental > Terrestrial > Soil > Riparian zone | place: USA: East... | reverse complement strand
CGGCAGTGCCCCGTGGTCGAGTTCGATGCCGTCCTCCATGACACGCACGGAGGCCCACCCGGTGCGCGCGAGCGAGAGATCGAGTGCGGCGATGTGAATCGGAAGGCTCATGATGCAAGCCCCCAGATCGTCCAGATCATGATGAGGGCAAGCGCCCCGAGTGCAACGTATAGGGCAATCCGCATGAGGCGGTCGATCTCTGACTCGTGCTTCATGTCTGCGGTCCCGTGAGGTCGTCGGACGAGACGCGGAGCGCCTGGGCGATTGCGGCGATGTCCTGAGTGGTGAGTCGCTGGCGTGCATACATGCGACGATGCAGCCATGGACGTGGCTTGCCGAGTCGCGTCGCGAGTTCGCCGGGCTTCACCTGTTTGCGGCCCATGACCGCGCGAATGTTCGCCGCCACGAACGCGGAGGAATCCTCCGTGAGCTTCTGTTCCGCGTACGTCAGTACGGTGGGCTTTCGATTGGTCATGCCGTACATCTTACGCATCGCGCATGACAGATGTATCATTGTCATGCGGTAGGGGCGCGCAAGCGAGTCGCTAGCAGTGCACATGCGAATGGCTAGATCGGGATGGAACGTCCCCCGGTATGGGCGCCTACCGGAGGTGACGCGTCTCCTGATCGGCCCCTACTGCAATCAGTCGAGGTCGGGCAGCACAACGAGCGTGAAGTACGAATCGGATGGAACGGTGCTCTTGACAGAGGCGAACGTCGTTAGCTCGATCTCTACGTCATACGTCCCCGGAGCGAGTGTGCCGGTGAGCGTGTGGGTGACCTTGCCGTTCACCGGGTCCGAGATCGCGCCGGACAGGACGATTGCCGCAGCGTTCGGATCCCCGGCGAGGCGAGCCACGATGCGCAGGCTGGCGACGGAACTGAGATCTACGACGACCCCGGCGCTATCGCTGACCGTGAACGTCACAACGTAGGTGTCGCCGGCCTTGACCGTTGTCGTCATGTCGAGTCCTCCTCCAGACGGTATCCGGGCGTGTCCGCGGTGAGTCCGCGCTCCGGAACGCTCGCGCTAACTCCACGGTACGGTGTCGTCGCACTCAGCCCCCGGTACGGCGTGGTCGCGGTGAGTCCGCGAGCCGGGATGCTCGCGCTGAGATAGAGATTCGCCGGCAGACTCTCGAACTGCGGGACCAGTGCCGCGGTCTGCCCTGCGAGCGTGAGTGCTGCGACATCCAGTGCGCGTGATGCCGTGCCCGAGCCGGCGAACGCTGGCGTGAGAGCGGTGAGCGTGAGTGCGGCAACGTCTGCCGCGATAGTGGCCGTACTGGAGGGAGCGAAGACCGTGTTCTGTCCAGTCAGCGTGAGGATCGCTGGATCGACGGCCGCGACAATGGGTCCGCCGGAGAGGGATCCTGTCTGTCCGGACAGGATGAGCAACGCCGTATCCACGGCGACAGTCGCCGCGCCGGTTCCGGATAGAGCCGGGTCCTGTCCAGCGAGCGTCAGGATCGCCACGTCGGCGGTGATCGATGCCGCGCCTCCGGTGATTCCAGGTGTCACGCCCCCGAGTACGAGCGCGGCCGTGTCGAGAGCAACCGAGCCGACGCCGGTCCCGGCGAGTGTCGAGTCCTGTCCCGCGAGCGTCAGAGATGCCACGTCTGTGCTTACCGAGGCGGCGGCGGATCCACTCAGAGTCGGCGTCTGTCCAGCCAGCGAGAGGATCGCCGTATCGACGGCGATGGAGACTCCACCGGTACCGGCGAGGGAAGGATCCTGTCCGGCGAGCGTGAGCGTAGCTGAATCGACGGCGACGTTCGCGCCGCTACTGAGCGTTGATGTCTGTCCGCTGAGTACGAGTACGGCCGTATCGGCGGCGATGCTCACGACCCCCGAGCCGGCGAGCGTCGGATCCGTGCCGACGAGTGCGAGCGCGGCCGTATCGGCGGCGGCGGTCAGAGCCCCCGCGGACTTGTAGGCGACGGCGAGACCGAAGGATGTCGAGTTCGACACGTCCACGCTGAACTCTGTGGAAGCACCCGACGCCACAACGTCGGCGCCTGAGTGTGACGTCGTGCTGGAGTAGACATCCTCATCGAAGCGTTCGTTTCCGATGCTCCAGACGAATATGGCCGCCGCGTCGCCGGTCGTGAAGACAATGCCGATCACCTGATCGTCGGCGGTCGTCGTCACAGTCATGACGACTGGGTCCCCGCCGCCCGAATCCCACTGACCGGTCGGCACGCCGCCGACATACGTCCACACCCCGATACCCATGCCCAAGCAAACCCCGTCGGCGGTGACGACGACATCGGCGGTAGTACCCGTGGGTACGATCGCGGACGCGAATGCGAGACGTGCCGTGCCTACCAGCACGTCGGTCGCATCGATCGTCGCGGAGACGCCGCCGACGGTGACTGAGTTGATAGCGCGCGCCGAGTTCGTGCTGATGCCGACAATGACGCGGCGGTCCGATGCTGCCGTGCCGATCGGGGCGGTCGGGAACGTGTAGCTGCTCTGGTCGGCGGCGTTGACTGCCGACGTCTGGAACACCACCCTCCCGAGACTCGGAGACTGCCCGGCGAGTACGAGTCCGGCCGTGTCGGCGGCGATGGAGATCCCGCCTGTGCCGCCGAGGATCGGGTCGACGCCGAGCAGGCTGAGCGCTGCGCTATCGACGGTAACGTTGCTCGCGCCGCTGGAGAGCGTGCCAGTGTCGCCGGTGAGTGTGAGCGTGGCCGAATCGACCGCGATGCTCAGCGTTCCGGATCCGGTGAGCGTGCCCGTATTCCCGGCCAGGACGAGCGTCGCTGTGTCTGCGGCAACCGTGCCGCTCCCTGAGCCGGCGAGCGTCGGGTCCGGTGCAGCGAGTATCAGCGTGGCCACGTCTACGCTGATCGATCCGACGCCGGTCCCGGCCAGTGTCGAGTCCACTCCGGCGAGTAGCAGAGCCGCGGAGTCGGCTGTTGCGCCCGTCGCACCGGTGGACAATGATCCGGTGTCTCCGGCGAGCGTGAGTACTGCGCTGTCCACCGGCACGGAGACCACGCCGGTCCCGGCGAGGATCGGGTCCGGGCCAGCGAGGAGGAGGGCGCCGACATCCGATGCGACCGACGCCACACCCGTGCCGGCGAGGGCGGGCGTCTGACCCACGAGCAGTAGCGTCGCGGGATCAGCGGTCGCCACCGTCGGCGCGGACAGCGCGCCGGTCTGACCTGCGAGCGTCAGCGTTGCGACATCCACCGAGACGGAGATCCCGCCTGTGCCGGCGAGCACGGGCGTCTGTCCTACGAGCGTGGCCGTCGCGGTGTCCGCCGCATTGGATGAAGCTCCGGTTCCGGCGAGCGCCGGTGTCTGTCCTGCGAGGGCGATCGCGCCCGGATCGGCCGACACATTCACGCCCGAGCTCGTGGCTGCGAGTTCGGCTGCCGCCGTGACGCTATCGCCTACTCCCGTTCCACTATAGGTCTGCGGAGTGGTGGTGGTCGTGATGAACTGGGCACCGCGTCCGCCGATGTTCGTTACGCCACTACCGCCGGTCGTGTTATTGCCGCCAATAGAGGTCCATGCCGTGGTAGGTATCGAGGGATCTTCGTGACCGATTCCGCCGACGAGGAGATTCCCGATTACATGATTCGACCCGAATGTCGAGGTCGGCGCACCGGCCGTGTCGGTATCCGTAGTCGTCTGGACGACCGTGAGATCGACGCCGGAAAACTCGGCAAGGCAACTCACCTTCGCGGTGACGCTCGCAGACAGTGTGACGGCGAAGCTCTGCGAAGCGCCCCACGCCACAGAGGTCCGGATGCCCCATATTTCGGCGCGCAGACCTGCGCCCGAGCCAGACTGCGGCGAGTCCACCGAGACGAGCTTCACCCAGCTATTCGTCTCCCCGCCGGGCTTCGCGATCGAAGACACCGTGGGCGTGGTCGTGCTCAAGTTGTCGAAGAAAATGAACGCGATCAGAACGTTCCCGGTGACCGGCCCGGTCGTCGTGGTGGAGATATTGAGATTCGCCGCGCCGGCGGTCTTGATCTGGTTGCTCGCATGGTTACGAACGTGTACGACCGTCACGGGGTGTCACCCCCCCCCTCCCTTGGGGACGGGGCTTACGACGCGCGAATCAGATCGGTGATCGTCAGCGTGAGATCGGAGCCGTTCGTCGGCACGACCGAGCCGAACAGAATGAGACCCATGAGCAGACGCGTCGTGTCGGTCGTGTCCGTCGTCGCGTCATACCAGAACGCGCCGTAGATGTTCGTACCGGCCGTCGCCGCCGTCCAGACGACATCCGCCGCGTCCAGGTTGGCGCGGTTGTTCGTGTCGTCCTCAGCCACGACCGAGCGCGACAGGTTCTTTCGCGAATACCAGCCCGCAGAGACCTCGGTCGCGAGCGCGAGGAGATCCGTGACGGTGTTGAGATCCTGAATCTCGGCCTCGGTGTCGATCGCGGCTGGGATGGATGCACCCGAGAGTAGACCGAGTCGGATCAGCGTTGCGCCTGCGTCATCCCAGTGCCCCTGTAGGAGCAGGAACTTGCCCTTATTCGTAAGCCAGTGCGTCATGGTCGTTCAATTCCTTCCAGTGGTGGCGTCTACGCGCTAGTGACCATTGTGGGTCACGATCGCGTAGGCGTTGACATCCGCGCGCGCGGGAACGGCATTGTCCACAGCCGGGTTGGCGACATCGCTTGCGGTCTGCGTCAGTCGCACGGCCACGCCGATCTCGACGGCGAGCGCGTTGAGCACAGAGACACCGATGAGCGAGAGCGTCGCGAAGTCCGGGACGAATGCGCCGCGCTCAAGTACGGCGACGACGACGAGCAAGCCGCCGAGTGCGGCGTTCAGTCCGGTCTTGAGCAGTCCCGGCCACGGTCCTCCGGAGAGCGGCACGAGGTACGTGACCGCCGGCGCGATCATGAATGCGACGAGCGACCATGTCTCCAGAGTGGTGAAGTGGTTGTCGGCCGCGTACAACTGGAGTGTGCCGACGCTCGCCAGCACGAACTGCATGATCGGCGCGAGGTACTTATTGAGAGCGTTCATGATGGGGTTCCTTCCCGGTTGGATATTACAGTGCCGCAGGTGACGCGCTGTGAGCGATTCTGCGGGTGTCAAACCCATGGTCTAGTGGCATCGTGCGGACCTGCTGCTGAAAACCGCCCTGGCCGTCACTGGGCGCGGGCGGGTTGGGGTTCCAACTCATGGCAGGATCACGGCAACCGCCGCGACGATGATACCGACCACGCCGAACAGGGCGGCCACCGACGTGCCGACCCACAGCCCGATGTTGCCCGAGCGGCTGGTCGCTTCTATGACCTGTGTCTTCTGTCCCTGAGCCTCGTACTGTGCGCGCGACAGATCATCAATGCGGCGCTGGATCGGTTCGACCTTCGCGTCGAGTGCCATCCGGAACGCATCCGCCGTCGTGGACACTTGCAGTGCCAGAGTCGCGGCCTGCTGATTCGCGACCTCCGACGCCCGCTGCACCGCCGCGACATCCACCGCGCGGATCGCGTTGATGCGCTCCGACTCGGCCACGCGGAGCTTGTCCTCATACCCGGCCATAAGCTCGGCGCGTTCGCGGGCATGCTTGGACTCCATCTCGCGCAGGTCATCCTGGCGCTGTATCGCAGCGCCGACCAGGTCTAGGACGTTCCTTGTCGGATCGATGACCGGCTCGTTGTTCCGGTCGGTGGACGGTCCCTGCGAGCCATCCCCAGCATTCCGATCAGCCATCAGCGCAGCCCCTCAGCTAGACATCGTGATGACCCTCTCGACGCTCAGGGCGCCGGGGCAGAGGGTCGCCGGATTGTAGTCCCTATGCGTGCGGATGTGATTGCGATCGATGGCGAAGCCGTTATATGTCTCGTCCATCCACTTGACGACCTGTACGACCGTGGCATATGCCGCATCCGAAATGAGCCACGACTCGGCGGTCGTGCCGCCTCGAACCGAGTTGATGATCTCGATCGTGATCGCGATGTCGTCCACGGCGTTGCCCGTGGTGTAGGGGCGGATGCGCGGGTCCACGATGCCCCATGCCGTACCGTCCACATCGATGCAGATAGTGCAGGACACCTGTCGAGGTGGGCCGAGATCGAACAGCGGCAGCACGACGTTGATATCCGTCTCACCCGCGTGATGCAGTACGAGCTTGACATCAGGGCATTCCTCCAGGCTCCGGGTGCGAGGCTCCGCGTCGAGTGTCGGATGGAATTTCGTGACGAACGACGGGAACGCACCGCCACCCCCTCAGGTCGGCCCCACTGCCTCCTTCGCATCCTCGACGCCCTCACCGATCGCGGCGAGCGCGGCCAGTAGTGCCGGCACGTCGATCGTGATGACCGGCGGAGGCGGAGGAGGCGGAGGCGGAGGAGGCGGAGGCGGTGCCACGTCATAGCGGAGAGCCGTGAGATCCTTCGCGATGTTGAGATCCGTGTCGAACGCGCCGCCGGCAGTGTGGCCGATCTTGAACTGCACGACCGTCGCCTCCGGCCACCACTTGATCGTCGGGTTACGTGTCCCGTCGAGCGTGGCGATCCAGAGCTTGTGACCCTCGTCTCGCACGGGCGACCAGTCATGCAGGCCCATCAGGTTCCGGTTCAGGTAGATGAGGAAGCATGCGCCAGCGAACGTCTTACGGAACTCCCGCGTGAATTCGAGAACCTCGAACGGCGTGTACGCCGGCACGCCGTCGATCGCCTCGACATCCAGCGCGAAGATGTCGCCCTTGATGACGTGGATGTTCTTGGCAAAGAACTGCGCGCCCGACGTTGGGGTCACACCGTTCTTGTTTCCGTTCATCCAGTAGTGCCCGGTGATGCCATTCAACACCAGGCGCGCCCGCCCGAGTTGCGCGAAATAGTTCGGTGCCATGTATGGACTGTCGCCAGCGTTCGCGCCGCCTGCCTTGAGGATCGTGAAGTCGCCACCCGCGGCGTAGAACAGCGGGAATGCGAAGTCCCGCTGTGAACTGCCGAGATCCACGCCGGCGAGCAGAAGCTCGCCCTCGGGGAACAGCCCTGGCGGCGGAGGCGGCGGCGGCGGGGGAGGGCTGACCTTCGGGTACCCGGCCGCCACCGCGCGCTCGAATGCCTGCCAGGTGAAGTCACCCGGGATCCCGTCGACCGGGCCGGTATAGCCGAACAGCGCGGCGAGGAACGTCTGGAGTGCGATGTACGTGTTCGGCCCCGGGTCGCCGTCGACCGGGCCCGTGTAGCCGTAACCCTGAAGGAACGTCTGCCAGGCGATCCAATTGACTGTGGGCACCGGCACCACGGGGGTTAGCTGCGTGGTCAACCAAGCGTTCAATCCTGCCTCGCCGTTGGGCCCGAACTCTCCGTCGATCGGGCCGGTGTAGCCGCCCTTCTGAGCGACCTGCTGGAGGCCCATATACGTGTTGATCCCGGGCTCGCCGTCCAGAGGGCCGCCATACAGACCCACACGCTGGAGCCACGTCTGGATGGCGGTCCAGCTATTGACGCCGAGGTCGCCGTCGATCGGGCCGGTGTAGAGCCCACCATTCGCGACATATTGCTGGAGTTTCTTCTGCGTGTCCGCACTGAAATCGTAGATGACCACTGTTCCACCGCCACCGGCGGTGCCCCCAAAGGTCAGGAATGGCACGGGGTCGATGACCGGCACGACGCCGGGGTCGCCGTCCTGCCACGATGCGGTCAGGTGCAAATGCGTCCCGACAGTGGACGTACCGGTGTTGTCGGCGTAGCCCACGCGGTCGCCCGTCCCCACCCAGACGCCATAGCGAAGATGAGTGCGCGCCTGCATGTGGCAATAGCCGAGGTAAAGGTTGCGGCCATCAGAAAGGGTGTAGCGGATCACGACCCACCATCCGAGCGCGTTCGACCAGCCCTCGGAAGTGCAGACCCCTGAGCCGGATGCTGGGATGACCTGGCCGATGCTGCATTGGAAGTCGGCGCCGCGGTGTGGACCGAGACCCATGTCCTTACGCCATTGGGGCCACTCGCCAAAGGGCGATGTGACTACCTGGAAGGGTGCGAGGAGTGTCATGAGAATTCGCTCTCTCTTTCTTCGACCGACTGGAAGTCTAGCCGGCGATGCTGCGTTATTCGGTGAGGGTGGGGGTGGTGTAGCGCACGGTGTCTTTGATCGTCTTCGTGCGGATGCGACGGATTGTCTTCCGCGGGAGATCCCCAAGCTCCACCGTCTCGGCAGTGCCGTTCTCCCACTCGATCCAATCGGAGAGATCGACCCAGTCGTGCCCCCAGGTGGTCGAATCGTTGTCGATCCAGCGCCGGAAGTAGACACCCATGCCCTCGCGAAGCGGCCAGGTGTGCCCCGTCACCCGGATCTTGAGCGGATGGAAGAGACGGCCGCGGAAGTAGACCTCATTCGTCTGCGACACGAGATCACGCGCCGGATCGTAGATCCAGACGAAATCGCCGCAGCGGACGTAGGGGCTGATGTCGTACTCCGTTGACGCCGCTGTCACGGCTTCATGGGCGCGATGGAAGCGGCCGAACTGTGCGGGCGCCATCGTCGCGCCAGCGGAGGAGGTGCCGAAGTCCTCGATCGCACGGGTCATCTCGATCGCCAGCCCGTTGACGTTGCGGTAGGGGACATCCTTCGCCTGCTCGCCGCCCAGCGATGCGGTCGTGAGCACCGGCGTCGCCTCATCGCCGGTGTAGTAGTTGACCTTCTGCGTCCAGTCCTGTAGATCCTGCTCCACGTTGAACGATGCGCCGACGCCGAGCACGTCGAGATCCCTCATCTGCGTCGAAGTCTCGCGGAGGATCATCGCGTTCGGAGTGGTGCGGAACAGGTTCGCAACTGTATCGATCCAGAGTTGGAATCCGAGATCGTCGTAGCCGACCTTCCATTCGACGCCGAAGAATGAGCACACATCCGGGAGCACTTCGATCGCGACCTCCCGGACCACGTCACGCGTGAATGGTCCAGCCATCGACGCGCCAACACCGGACCAGCCCGGCGGCGTGAGGAGCGTCCGCCAGTTCGTGAGCGTCGTCCCGTAGTCGTTCTGTTCGAGGAGTGCGCCCTTGCCGTCCTCATCGCCCAGCCACATTGCGAGTCCCGGCCCACCGAACTGGTAGAGCGAGGGTCGGTGCCGGAGCACGCCGATGTAGCGCGCGGACTTGAGCCGATCGAAGTCGATCGTCTCGTCCAGATTGGCCCGAGTCGACGTGACGACGATGTGGCCGAACCCGAAGCGCTTCACGTCGATCGCAGCGAGGACCGAGAGAGGCGTGTCCGGCCTGAACTGGAGATCCCATCGTCCCGTGCCCATCAGCCGTTCAGTGACGCTCATATAGCCACCACATCATCCGTCTGTACAGTCGACATGAAATACGCTTGGACCTCGCGGAGATAGCGTCCCTGATCGCCGGAGATACCCGCAGAGAGCATGCCAAATGCGAAGTCCCAGACCACCGGGTCCGGATCCGTCAGCGGCTTCCAGCCGTCGGTGTCCTGCTCGATCTGGAGCGGCGCAACGAACCAGTACGTCGGCGCACCGGATCGGGTCCATTTCAGCGAAGTCGTGTTCGGCGCGGTGTAGTAGTCGTACATGTAGATCGTCGCGTCCGATGCGCTGTCGTCGCCGTCCCAGAACGCATCGACGGTCGCGCCGAGTTCGCACTGGAGTCCGGTCATATCGACGGTGTTGCCCGTCGCCCATACAGCGCCGCCCGAGTTGCCGGTGACGTCGATCGAGAATCGGTGCGTTGCGGACGCCGGCGAGGTCGCGGACCAGGTGATCCGCGTCCACACGTTCGCGGTCACGGCGAAATCGGCGGAGACCGCGGAGCCGATGACGGCGCCGCTGCTGTTGCGCCACTGGACGCGTGCGCGCATCGAGCGCGAGACGGAGACCCGGACCCACGCGGCGAACGTGTACTGAGTCGAGTTCGCGAGTCCGTTGTTCGGACTCGTCGTGCCGACTGCGCCGTGCTCGACGCCGAAGCCCTGCGTGGCGTGCGCGCCGGTTGCGGTCACGCGGTACGCCGTCGTGATCTTGCCACTATCGACGGAGACTCCCGTGATGCGTCCGGTCGCGGTGCCCGTGGCCGCAAGCCGATCCCAGTACGTGGCATCGAGCAGCGCCCGCGAATTCCACACGTACTGCTTTTCGACCAGCGTGCCCGCGGACACCCACGCGCCTTCACGTCGCCAGCCGTAGTTGGTGAGGTGGTTCGGAACGTCGATGCCGGGGTACGCGCTGCCGGTGCCCGACGCGCGACGCATCCGGCATGCGAAAGTGCGCGAGCCGCGTCGGCAAGTGATATCGAGGAACACCGGCCACTTAGCATCGCCAGTCCCGACGTGCATCCCGATCCGGATGATGACCTCCTCGGCCGAATTCTTGAGGATCGTCATCGTGTCCGGACCCGTGAATACGTCCCGCGGTGTCGTCGGAGAGGTGTCTCCGAGCAATGTGATCGGGATCGGATCGCTCCAGGCAGTACCGCTCCATCCGCGCATCTGGAGACCCATCTCATCGACACCCCGGCTGGGATCCAGCATCAACTCGATCGCGCCGTTCGTGAGTCGCCAGTTCTCGTTGTATTGCCACGTGAGGGGGACCTGCCGACCCTCGATGGGGAAGCCGTCGACCTCAAGTCGCGCGGATCCGTAGTAGTACGCCCACGGATCGATGTTGCGGACCCAGAGCGCGACCTCGCCTATCGAAGGACCCGAGCCGCCGGTGATGGAGCCGATTACGGCGCTTGTGCCGCCTGGATCCGAAGTGAGATATGTGTGCACCGGACTCTGATTCGAGTAGACCCCATCCTTCACTTCGTAGGCGTAGGACCACTGAGTGCCCACACTGGGCGTCCCGAGATAGACGACCGCCGTCTGATCATGGACATTCGTCCGTACAAAGAATTGGTACGTCGTCTGGATCGCCGGCTGACCGTAGCCCTGCACCCGCTGCAATGTGGCCGTGAAGTAGAACAGCCCATCGAATGCGAGATCCGGGTCCGGAGTCACCTGTGCGGCGACGACACGGTAGTACCCGTCCGCCGTCCGATCGTCATCCCATGTGACTGCCACGAAGCGCTGGTCCGGCGATTCGAGATAGCCGAGCAGCATCTGCCGGTACGCGTTCGCGCGCAGCACGGAGCCGCCCTCTCCGAGCGACGGGGTGCTGAATGCGACCTGTACTGTCTCGCCGTTCTGATCCCAGACCGACACGTCATCGATGTCGGTATCCAGTCCGATCCTGCCCAACGTGAAGTTCGTCACGAAATGCTCCGCTCGTGCTCAATCAACGCCCGCGAAAGCTCACGACCGTCGACCTGGAGGATGATCGGCTGCAAGACCTTCTCGGTCGTCGCGGTCGGTGAGATCTTCGTCGTCTCCGGCGGGTTGCCCTTCGGTGGCTTCATCATGCCGTAACCGAACATACGCGCGACCGTCTGGAGTACCGTCTCCGCATTGTCGCGCTTGCCGGAACCGAGCGGGATGTATGCCTCACCGCCGGTCGCCGGCTCATTCCAGACGCGCGTCTGTCCGAATGATGCGATCTGCGCCATGTGATTCTCGCGGATGCGTCCCCAGGTGCCCGCGCCGGCGAAGTGCAGCGGTCCGCCGGCGATGCCACCGTTCGCGAATCGGATGCCGCCTTCCGCGAGACCCTCGACGCCGTGAATGTATGCGCGCAGCGAGATCGTGCGGTTCTGGTACGACGCGATCAGACTATCGAGTCGCCACTGGGCGCTTGACGTATCTGCGAAGATCCGGATCTCGCGAGCGCTCGGCATCCTGTAGACGCGATCGGTCAGACCCTGCACCTGGTCGGCGTTGAATCCGGCCGCCTTCGCGTTGTTGATGAGATTCGTCCGACCGTCCTGCAACCGCTGAACGTATAGCTCGGTGGCCTTCTTCGCGCCCATCGTCTTGAGATCGACCTGGAACTGTGCAGCGGCCGCGTCCTGCGCTTCCTTCGCGACATCCGATAGCATCGCCGCATTCGCGGAGCCCTGCGCGGTGTTCTCATCGAGCGATGCGCTGAACCCGTCGGCGCTGCCGTGCGCGGCAATGAACTCGTCCCGCTGCCGTGCGATCTCCGTGCTGATGTTCGCCAGCGATTCCTGATAGCGCGCGTTCTGATCGACCGCGCTGACGTTCTGACCGTTCGCCTCCATGAACTTATCGATCAGCTTGTCGAGTTCGTCAGCCAGCGTGTCCACCTGCGTTGTCGTCTCCAGGTACGCCTCCGCGGCGGTACGGGCGCCACCGGACGTCTCATCGAATGCGAACTTGAGGAGTGCCTGCGAGTTCTGCAAGTCGGTCCCGGATGTGACATTGATGCCCTGCTGTGTTGCGAGTTCTACGAGCTTCTCTCGGTACGGCTCCATCTGATTCAGGAGGTCGATCGTCTGCTGTTCGTTGAGGCCCATGTCTTCCGCGAGCAACAGGAACGCCTCATGCGCGGCAGGGAAGTCGGTCTCCGCGGTCGTCGTCAACTGCTCACCGATCCCCTGCAACGTAGTGCGGAAGCTGGCCTGCGCCGGGAGCCCGGCGAGGAACTCGTTGTTCAGATCACCGAGCAGGCCCCGCAGCGTCTCCTCCGACGCGCCGACGGCATCGAATCGGGCGATGAGTTGATCCGCTGCGGCGGCCTCGAACAGCTTGTCGGCCGACGGCGCGTTCGTGATGATGTTCTGCCACTCCGCGGTCGTCGTCTTCATGGAGTTGACCGCGTCCTGTAGCAATAGCACACCGACGACGGCGGCGGCGAGCGCGACGCCCCATGGACCGGTCAGGAAGCCGGCGACGCCCCTCATCGCGTTCATCGTCAGCGGCATTTCCGCGCTGAGCAGTGTCATCGCCGCGCGGAAGGCGATGATCTTGGGCACCGCCACGAGCAGCACGCCGCCGAAGATGAGCACGGCGCCGGTCAACAGCGTGAACACGCCGATCGCGCCCTGCAACTCCGCCGGGAGATCGCCCATGAAATTCGCGAAGTCACGCACCATGCCGGCAGCGCCGGCGACCGCGGGCATGAACACCTGGCCGAAGTCGATAGCCGCGTCCCGGATCGCGTTGCCGGTGATCTGTAGCTGCGATTCAAGCGTTGCATAGCGCTTCGTGGCCTCGTCCTGCAATGCGGTGCCGTCCGCGAACGCGGCGTTTCCGCCCTCCATCGCCTCGGTGAACATGTCGGACGCGGAAGCCGCTCGGAGTAGAGCGTCCCGCTGCCGGATCTCGGTGATGCCAAGCTCCTCCAGCATCCCGAGCGTGGAGCCGCCCTGCGACTCCGCATTTGCGAGGCCCTTTACGAACAGAGCCAGCGCCTCGCTCGGCTTGGTCCGCCACTTCTGCGCGAACTCCTCAGCGGACACTCCGGCGACCTTGGCGAACCGATCAAGCTGGTCGCCGCCCTTTTCGACGGACGCGGCAATCTCGATCATCGTCCGCGACATCGCCGTGCCGCCGGCTTCCGCCTCGATGCCAACGGAGGTCAGCGCGGTCGCGAGGCCGAGCACTTCGCCCTCGGAGAGACCGATTTGCACACCCGCGCCGGCGAGGCGCTGGGCCATCGCAACGATCTCGGATTCCGTTGCGGCGTATTTGTTGCCAAGATCCACAACTGCGGAGCCGAGATTGCGCGTCTGATCCTGCGACGTCCCCATGATGTTCATGAAGCGGGCGAGCGCGTCGGACGCCTCCTTCGCCGAGAGGTTCGTCGTCTCGCCGAGATCGATCATCGTGCGCGTGAATTGGACGACGCTGCCGGTCCGGACGCCCAACTGACCGGCGGCTTCCGCGACGCCGGCGATCTCCTCATGCGTCGCCGGGAGTACGCGCGTCAATCCACGGAGACCCGCCTCGACGGCAGCCAGCTGCCGCGGCGAGCCTTCGACGGTCTTCGTGACGCCCGCCCACGCAGACTGCCAACTGATCGCCGCGTGGGTCGCGAGTCCGAGCATCGCGACGAGCCCCGCGCCGGCGAGGAGCATCGGCCGACCCATCGTCGCGGCGGCATGCTGCGCGCCGAGAGAGAGCCCGGCCCATTCACCCTTTAGAGATCGGAGTTGACGGGCGACCTGGTCGCCGCCTTCGAGGGTGATCCTCGCGACGAGCCGGCCTACTTCGAACATCTGCTATCGCCGCCCTCCGCGTCGCTGTGCCCTCGATGGAAGCCAAGCGGACGATTCGCTCCCGGAGCCAGTGCCACGTCCGCGTGTCCCACACTGACGGCTCATCGTCGAGGTCGATACCGAAGTGTTGGTGCAGATCGACGGCAACGCCGTTGTCGAGATCCGGGAGGAGGCGTCGCCAGAGTTCATCGATGCTCACCCCCACAACGTCTTCGGAGCCCTCTTCGAGCGTCTGCTTCGCCTGTTGGGCGGCAACTTTGCGAGCGTCCCGCCACCACTGTGGGTAGTCGTATCGGCGGTATCGTCCATTTGCGTCAGGCTGTCCAATCCCGAACCGGGCGATGTCCTCGACGGTGAGAGCCCCAAACGGTACATCAGGACGTTCAGGGCCCGGAGAAAACCCACGGATCCCTCGCCGTGCTCGATGAACTGGTTCACCGCCTCCATGCCGGCAGCCGTCTGCCAGTAGAACGCGGCGATGCAGAGCGATTCGCCCTCCTCCTGCCGGATCGCCTCACCGGGCACGCTGTCATCCTCGCGCGCAACGTAGAGCGCGCCCGCCGGAATCCCCTCGGGCAAGCGCACGCTCGACGGTGGGAGCTTCACCGTGCCGTCGGGACCATATGTCTCGGTGTAGTCGCCAGACGCGCTGTAGCGATCCACCAGAGATCCGTTCATGCGTGCGTAGTTCGCGGGTCCGATGCATTCCATGAAGATCGCAGCGGTCGCGAGCGGATCAAGCTGCCCGATCGCAGCGTCCACGAATAGGCCGGTGAGTTCCCGACCACGTCGCGCGGGCAGCGGATCCACGTAGAACGGTTCCTCGATGCCATCGACTTCGAGCCGGAGTCGGCGGCCTTCCTGAATTGCCTTCGTCACAAGGGGTCTCCAATAGAGAGATATGTGTCGGGTGGCGCCCCCCAAGATGCGTCTGTTCGAGACCGCCACCCGACGTTCGGAGGTACTAGATCTTGATCCACGGGAACGCGAGCGACGCGCCCACCGGAGAGGTGACCGTGATCGGAGCGGAGCCGTTCGCGACTGCGGGAACCACGGCCGTGATGAGGCCGTCGTTCACGACCACGTACGAGGTCGCGTTGGTCGCAGCGAACTTGACGCCCGTTGCGCCCACCGTGCCGGTGAACTTCTCGCCCTCGATGTAGACCGTCGCGGCCGTCGCGGCCGTGCCGGGGGTGACAGCATCGATGATCGGGACGTTACCGGTCAGGACCGGGTTCGCGATCCAACCGCGGAACACGTACATCGTCGCGGTGATCGTGTAGAACGCCGCCGAGTCCCAGTCGGTATTGGTGCGGGTCGCGCTGATCGAGAAATCGGCATCCATCGCGTAGCTGGCGCCGAGCGCATCGTACGCGCGCATGCGCCGGATGTTGCTCACGCCGTTCGCCTTCGACGCATCGAGGAGGTCCTGCAACACGGCCTGGTACAGACCGTTCACGTCGCGCACCGCCTCCACGTCGAACGTCAGCACGAGATTGTCCCCGTACTTGAGCGCCTTCTCCACGCCCTTGGCCGCGTACGTCTGTCGGACGCGGTTCTTCGCCGTGAATGCGGGGTTGACGTTCGCCGCGTCCGCGAACCGGGTCGGGGAGCCGCCGCCCACACCGATGTAGAGATCCAGTAGGAACTCGAATGACTGCGCCGGAGTGCCGGTCTGCTGGACAATCGCGTCCCAGACATCATTGTTCGGCATAATGCCTTCCTTTCGTTCATCCCCTTCCGGGGTCTGGGTCCGGGACGTTCGGTCCCAGTGTCATTGTGTCTTATGTTGGGCGCGGTTTCCGCCAGCGCACCACATAATCCGAGATCCAGCCATATCGGCCGCGCTCATCACGAACGATCGGGGCCCGCGGTCCGGGCATGATCGCGCCGACACGCAGCCCGCCCATGTCCAGGTGCACCGCTGGGAAACCGTTGGGGTACGCGAGATCGTGGATCTCCTGCGCCATGTCCCGCACCGTCTGCGGAGCCGCGAATGCGGCGCCGCGAAGGCGGACCTGCAAGCCCTGTTCGATGTCTGCACGTCGAGACGCGATGACGGTGGGCGTGACGACAATGCACTGGTCCGGGCTCGGCGGCATGTCCGGACCGCGGTAGACGGGCCATACTGTTGCGGACGTGTACTGTCCTGTCGGGTTCCACGTCGCCGCGGTCTCCGCCGCGATCCATTCGGCGAAGCCGTCCACGACTCGATCCTGATCGTTCATCGGAATGCACCGCCAATCCCGGTGACGAGCGTCATCATGAGCGCGCCTCGGTTGTCCTCCAGCGTCTGCTCTAGGAACTTCGCCTGGCCCACGGCGTGTTGGTTCGAGAGCATTTCATGCACCCAGTACGCGTATGCCGCGTCGAACGCGACGAGCGAAGAGTTTCCGACATCCACGACATGCCCGGATGAGCGGAGACCGCCGGTCAGGATCGGCACGCGCGGGAGTGTGCGCTGCAATAGCTGTTCCGCGGCGTGTCGTCGCGCCTGGCGCTCAAAGACGAGCAGTCGTGATGCGATGACGTCTCCGAGCCATGTGTCTCGAACGGTCGTCATGGTTCACACCACCCACGCGCGAGCGTACGACGGGACCTGCGAATGCTCCAGGTATGCCGTCTTCACGACTTCGACCGTCCGCTCCATCGGCGTCCCGATCCATGTCCGGACGAGCGAGCCAACGGGAATGTACTGCTCCGCCTGCACGAGCACGTAGCCGGTGGAGAGGATCTGACTACCGCGTGTCTGCGCTTCCGAGCGATCATCCGAGACGAGGCTCGACTCTTCTACGACCTGCGCCGGGATGTCTCCGGTCTCCGCGTCCCACAGTGGACCGTTCGCATCGCCGTACGTCTGGCGGCGGCGCACGCGGATGCGCTGTTCGAGGAACAGATCGGGGATCTGCATCATGCGATCCCGGGCAGGTTGTCGACCCTATAGGAGGCCAGAACGCTCTCATCGAGCAGGCTCTCGAACAGCGCCGCGGCGAGTCCGTACGTCGTCTCGGAGTCCACGACATGCACCGACTTGATGCTGCGATCACGGCGTGTCGCGACGATGACCTGACCGAGCGGCGCGAGCAGTTCCAGAGGGCACGTCGTGAATCCGTGCGTCACATCCACTTCGACCGCGGCGTAGCCCGCCGGCCAGTACGTTCCCTTGCGCCGGATCCGCGCCCGACTGAACGAGATCTCGTACGTGCTCGCTGCATACACGCTGTCGTCGGACCCACGACGGATCTGCACGACGGTCGCGAGCTTCCGCGTCGGGAGCCGGAGTACGTCATCCATCGGAAGCGTGTCCAGTAGAAACGTCTCCGAGCGGACCGGCGCGATGTGCCAGCCGAGGTAGCGGCGCAGTGCTGCGACTGCGCCATCCACCTGGGCGTCGCTGAACGGCGAGCCGGGAAGGTGGGCCAGGCCGGATGCTGTGACGAGGTCATTCGGCATGACCCACCCCCCGTTCTCTTACTCGACCCGCTGCCAGGTCACGGTGGCGTCTACGACGGTGCCGCCGATGGATCCCGGCAGAGCCGGTGCCGAGGCACCGGAGGTCCCGCCGACCGTCGCGACGAGCGTGCCGCCGACGATGTAGACGCGCGCGCCGATCGCGAACGCGGTCGTCGCGGCCCACGGGATGTTGGTGAGCGAGCGACCAAGGAAATCCTTGTCACCCGCGACGACATCGCGTCCGAGCGAATCCTTCGCGGCGGTCGTGCCCGGCGTCGCGTTCGCGAGATCCCGGCCGAGGTAGTCTTCCTTGCGCAGAGTCGTGACCATTAGCTCTTACCACCCTTCGCACTGGAGGACTTGGTGTCCGCGCTGCCACCGGAGTCGTCCTCCGGAGCCGGTTCGGAAACCGACCCCAGAGGAGCAACAACGTTGGCCCGCTTGGACTTGGGCAGAGACGCAATGTACTCGTCCCACTCTGCGACGCTGAATGACCCGGTCGTGGCGACCCGACCATCCGGCAGTTCAAAGATGTCCATCTTCGGGCGCTCCCTTATGCGGCGTTGATGATCTTGTAGACGCCTGCGGCCTCGATCACCATCGGGGTGAAGTAGCCCGCGTACGCGACCTGCACGCCCAGCACCGAAGGCTCGACCACCTGCAACTGGCCGACCCGCTGTTCGTACACTTCGAGCGCGGCGGTCGAGAGCACGACACCGACGGTCGTCGCCGGAAGGCCCGCGGAAACGATCACCGGGATACCGGAGATCGAGCCCATGAGGCCCTGGCTGAAATCGGCGGCGGCGAAGCCGGACGACTGCGCGTTCTGCGGGTTCACCGGAGCGAACAACTGTCCCCAGTTGCCGAGCATCGCAGGCGGAACGACGAGCAGGATGCGCCCGGCGCCCTTCACTGCGGTGTAGATCTCGCCCGCTGCGGTCCACAGCGTCGAAGTGAGCGCGGCCGCGGTGTACGCCGCCGAACCCGTGCCCGCAAGCTCGAACGGCGTGCCGTCCGCGGCGTCCAGTGCGGTCGCCGCTGCCTTCTCGGTCTCGATCGCGTACTGCGTCGCGAGGTCCTGCACGATGATGTCGAACGCCGACGGGCTCGACAGGTCGATGTCCTGTCGCGACACGTTGACGTAACCGCCGTACGTGACGGCAGTGCCGGTCACACGGGAGATCGTCATCTTCTGAGAGACCAGTTCGGTCTTCTCATCTGCGGGTGCACCTGCGGAGCCCTGCTTCTGCACGAGCGTGCGCTGGGTGACCTTCGGCCGGTACCACGTCGCGCTCGGAAGCGGACGCGGGCCGAGTGCGGTCACGAGAGGACGCGCGCCGTCCACGAAGTTGACCACGGGCCCGATGATGGGGTCCGGGACGACGCCGGGGTTGTCGCTGGTCTTCTGGTGCGCTGCGGCGCGCATGTACAGTTCAAGGCGCTCGCGCGCGTCCCGGTTGCCCATGGACGAGTTGTACGCGTCCACGATGTACTCGCCGGCCGAGCGGTACTCGATCTCGCCGCGGTCCACCTGGCGGCGGTCCTGCGCGAGATCACGGTGCACCTCGGCTGCGCGAGCGCGAGCGTCCGCGATTGCCTTGCGGGAGCCTGACACGGTGTCAAGCTGAACGTCCAGTTCCTCGATGCGGCCGCGAGCGTCCGCGATCAACTGGGATTCGTTGGTGGTCAGATCACGACTCTGATCGCCGGCCGTACCGATAAGGCTCTCGATGAACGCGGACTTCTCCGCCTGTTCCTTCTCGATACGCACGATCATGGAGTCTGCCTGACTGACGTCAGTCAGCATTGATTCATTCCTTTGCTGGGGAGAGGCGACCTCCGGCATCTGCCGAGGTCAAGCGACGCCCTATCGGCATCACGGCTTTTGCGAGTGCCGCTGCCCTGTCAGCAACGCCGAATACCACGGATCGTTCAAGATCCGATCCAATTCGGGTGTGGAGACCGGCGTTTCCGGCTCCATTTGTTCCTGTGCCTGTCGCACGGAAAGAACCTCCGCCCCGGCATACGCCGGGTTGGGAACGAACGCGATGTGATCGAGGAAGGCCCGCCGAATCCGGCGGAGTCCGCCCAAGAGCTTCTGATCCGATTCCTTGACCAGCATACCGATAGAGCCGCGCAGAACGCCATCATCGGCGAGTCGGAGTGTTTCGTCTCCGAGCGGCGTCTGGGAGACTCGGACATCCGCGATGAGTCCGCGCGGGTCGTCGGTCACGTACTCGACGGCCTTTCCGATGACGCGCGTGTGGTCGTGGTCGCGGTTCGCGGTGACGTGCATCTTCGTCGCAGTGACGCGGTCGAACGCGCCGGGCTCGACCTCCTCCTCCATGACACGACCGCGGTACAGCACGGTCGCGCGCTCGCCATAGGGGACCACGATGAGTCGCACGATGCGCTCGGCGAAGTTCACCGAGTCGATCACTGCGTTGTCGCTGGAGCGGAGTTCGAGGGGCACGTCACGCGGCACTGAGATCCATTCACTCAGTCGTTCGGTCATGACTGGTCGCCTCCTGTCATCGAGGTGCTGGCGGCCGGTCCGCTCAGTCGTTCCATCGCTCGGGCCTCATCAGGCAGCATAACCCCGGCCTCGATCATGATCTTGTAGGCCTCCGCGCGTTCCTTTTGCGGCGCGCGCGAGTACTCATCGCGGTTCAGTTCAAGCTGCTGGCCGAGTGGGAGCAGCCAGTTCGAGAGTGCCGGCATCACGGACGCTGCCTTGACACGCAATGATGCGCGGTCGTGGAAGTCGAACAACTGCGAGACGTTCGAGTACGTCATGGAGTCGCCGCCGCTGGGTAGACCCATCAGGAACGGCGGGACCCCGAGCTTCACGCATATCCGCGACTCGGTCCACTGGGAGAGTTCGAGGAGCGCCATGTCTTTGGCCGACATCGCCTCCGCCTGCTCCAGGCGTGCGCCCTTGCCGAAGACGGCCGGCTCAGCGAAGTTGCGGCGCTTCGCTGCGACGAAATCACGCTGTAGCTCATCCGCCTCCGGCTTGCTCAGCTTCTGCTCGGTCGTGATCCATTCGAGAACGCGGCCGCCGTTCTCCGCGAGGGCATCTACGTAGCGCTGCAAGAGTAGAGCCGTCGTCATCCGCGCGCCGGCGCCGTCGAGCGGGCCGACGCCGCGCGGGTTGGAGAGATCGGTCGTTGACTGGTAGCGGATGTGCAGAACGTCCCCTGTCACGTCCGGACCGGAAGGCCCGCCGAGAAAGTAGTGCCGTGTCCCGTCGCGATCGGCTTCTACGTGCATCAGATACGGCGGGATGACCCGGAATCGGTTGGGATAGCCGCCGCGCTCGGTCACGGACCAGGCGCGACTCATCGCGAGGATGAACGCCTCGCCAAGCTGGAAGTCCCAGAACAATTGCTTCGCGAACTCCCCCCATGACTGGTAGACGAGTGGGTCGGGATTCTTCATCCACGTCAGCGACTCCACGACTTCGCCGTTGCGTGTGCGGTACACGGGCATCGTGGACAGGACCGATGCATTGAGGTCGATGCAATCCCATGCGGTATCGACCAGCTTGCCCATCGCGCCGGACCAGTTCGCGGTCGACCACTCGGCAGGCCAGCCTGACCACGGCGAGGGGTACAGCACCCCCAGCGAGCGCGGCTCGATCGCCGGCGGCTCCTCGATGACGAGCCCGTGCGGATCTCCGGGCACCCATCCTTCGCCTACGGACGCCGGAGAATTCGGGTTCGGAACGACACCTTCGTGATTCGCACCGAATCCGAGCAGATTCGCCCAGAAACCCATCTATCCATCCCCGATCTCGACCAGTTCCTCCCGACCGTACACAGACGGCCGATATTCTACGTAGCCGTCAACGATGATGACGACACGCGCGTCGTGTCGGCGGCGGTACGCGTCTCGCTCCCAGCGTTGCATATCCGTCGCGACTTCCGCGTCTGGCGCATGGAGTTGCGCCCATTCCGCAGCACGCGGGCCGACGACGAGCACCTTCTGCGGGGTCTCCGGGAGGTACACGTTCGCTCCGGATTCGTTCATTGCGATCCACGCCGCGAGCGTGACGCCTTCGAGTGGCGAGATATCGCCGGCGGAGATCCGCCGTCCCCACGCCCAGCGGTCCAGCACCGGCCGCTTGACCGCATTACGGACGGCCCCGTCGAGTTCCGGATCGGCGCGATGCGCGAGGAGTTCGTTCGCGACGAGCCGCGCGAGTTCACTAGATGCGTTGCAGACGTCATCGGTGGAGAGGATGCGGAGATCGATGCCCTCGAACTCCAGCGCCGGGACGAGCGGTGCCGCGGGGCCGCGGCCGTCGATCGCGACGGGCACGTTGAATCGGTCCGCCCATGACTTCGCAGCTTCGACCAGCCAGCCGACGCCGGGCCCGTACTGGAGCGAACGCACATGCACGACGCCTTCCTCATCCACTGCCGCGGCCGTGATGCTGGAGTGTGTCTGCTCGATGCCGGTTGCGACTGCGAGCGCGCTCGGTTCGAGTCCCTTCGGGAGTTCGCGGAGCAGGTCGCCCCACTGGCCGGCGAATACGTCGATCGCGTCTTCATCCCAGATGCCCAGGCCCTCGCGGAGCCACGAGTCCGGCGACAGTCGCTTCCGGAGTCGCATCATCGACGTCATCGGTGTCCTGTGCGGGTACGACGGGTTCGCCTTCTCCCACTGGTCGTGATCGTCCGGGTCCGCGTCCGGGTCCGCGCCGCACTCGATCCACACGAGACCGTCGGAGTTCTCCTCCGCCATCGCCTCCGCGCGCATGCGCTTGAACGCGGCCGCAGGATCGGTCGGCTTGGGAGGCGTGCCCACGAAGATCGCGAGTCCGTTCTCCGCGGTGTTCATCGCGGCGAGCATGTCGTCCATCGCGCGCTCCGGGAGGATCTGCGCCTCATCGCAGACGATGATGTCCACGCCGGGGATTCCACGGCCGAAGCCGCGAGCGCGAGCACCGAACAGGATCCGGGAGCCGTTGCGGAAGATGATTTCCTTGTGATTGTCGGACGCGAAGCGCTTGAGCACGTGCGACGAGATCAGCGGCCTATGAGACGCGGTCTCCATCGCCGTGAACGTCTCCGCCGACGTATCGCCGTGATGCGCCGTCCAGAGGATGAGCAGCCCGGGGAATCGGACGCACAGCGCGAACATCATGAACCCGATGAGATACGTCTTGCCCACCTGCCGGGGGAGCGACATCCCGACGCCCTCGACCGTCGCGCAGTAGTGCCCGTCCTCGTCCACGCCAAGGATCAGTTGACCCGCGCCGTCCTGCCACGCGTCGAACTCCACGCCGAGCTTGCGGAACGTGGAATCGAGATCGAACCAGACGGAATCGACCATCCGTGTGGGCACCGCCAACCGGCGGGCCACATCAGATAGCGGTCGAGTCCCAGGTACGACGCTCGCCACGCTCGGCATCCGCCTCCGCCTTCGCCTTGTCGTCAAGCTGCCGGATCGCGTTATCGGTGTCTCGCAGCATCCGCATGACGTTGACCACGTACGCCGCGGGCACGCCGTCATCGAGCCGGGCTGCCAGATGCTCGCGCATCGTCATCAGCACATCCCGCGGCTCTCCGGCGATCGCGGTCGAGAACTTCCTCACCTCGCCGTCGGACGGCTTCACCGGAGGAACCGGAAGCTGCGCCACCGGCCGAACCGGAGGTTCCTTGTCCTTACCCCGAGCCATCAGCGATACCTCCTGCCCATCCTCGCCACCGCGTCCGTGGGGCTCACAACAGCAACGATACGCACGTCACCACTCGGCAGGGGGTCACAAACGCTTACAGGAGCGCTGAGCCTTTCAAATCGGGCATGTGTGTCGGGACTCCCCCGGAGTCTTCCCCCCTGCATGTTCAAAAAACCCGAACACATTTTCCGAGCGACGCAACACGAACGTGTACGAGGTTGGCTGTCTACGAGTCGAGTCGATTCAGCATCGACGTCATCGACGTATGTGCACATGAGAGAGGAGACGACGATCACGT
>Ga0184632_10000150_pt1 | contig 23604 bp, 23 predicted proteins | sample PLM31_50_b1_FD_133153 | JGI IMG/M metagenome (GOLD analysis project Ga0184632, IMG submission 133153) | Groundwater sediment microbial communities from an aquifer in East River, Colorado, USA - PLM3-1_50_b1 | ecosystem: Environmental > Terrestrial > Soil > Riparian zone | place: USA: East... | reverse complement strand
GCGAGTTCGAGCTCGCACACGGTGATCGGTCCGCCCGTCTGCTCCAGCACGGCGCCGCGAATCCTCATTGCGTCTCACTTCCAGAGGGCGTGTCAGGTGTGACCACTTTCTGGCTCTGAGCCACAAGGTCGCCCGCTTGTTGGAGCTCGCGAAGCTCCCCGATCGGGATGTGGCAGCGCATCAAGTGACCGTCCTCGACCTCGACGAGCGGCGGCTCCTGCTCGACGCAGATCGAGCCGAGAAACCGCGGACAGCGCGTGTGGAAAACACAGCCGGACGGCGGCGACGCGGCGCTCGGGATGTCGCCCTTGAGCCGGATGCGCTCGCGACCGCCCCCGTCGATCGTCGGTACTGCGGAGAGCAGAGCCTCGGTGTAGGGGTGGTGAGGTCCCTCGAAGACGACCTCCGCTGGGCCGAGTTCCTGCAGCCTGCCGAGGTAAAGCACGGCGATCCGGTCGGAGATGTAGCGGACGACTCCGAGATCATGTGAGATAAACAGGTACGAGACCCTCTTCTCCGCCTGGAGCTCGACGAGCAGGTTGAGGATCGCGGCTTGAACGGAGACATCCAGTGCGGAGGTCGGCTCGTCGCACACGACGAGCTTGGGATCGCCGGTAAAAGCGCGCGCGATGGCGACGCGCTGCTTGAGGCCTCCAGACAGCTGCACCGGCTTCTGCGACAGAGTCCGCTCCGTCACGCGTACTCGATTCGCGAGGTCTGCGAGCCGCCGTTCGGCCTCGGCACCGGACACACCGGCGAGCTTGCGCAGCGAGCGGAGCAGGATCCTGCGCACCGCATGGCGTCGGTTGAGCGCGGAATCCGGGTTCTGAAAAACGATTTGAAGCGCTCGCAAGTCCCGACGGTTTCGCTTCGCGAAACTCGGGGCCAGCACGCGGCCGTCGAGCTCGACCGTGCCGGTCGTGGGCTCGACGATTCCGAGCAGCGCCCGTCCGAGCGTTGTCTTTCCACTGCCGGACTCGCCGACGAGCCCGAGCGTCTCTCCAGGCCAGACGGTGCTCGAAGCGCCGACGAGGGCGTGGATCTCTTGTCCCTGCTGCTTGAAGATCTTGCCCAGGTCGTTGAACCGCACGAGCGGATCTCCATCGCGGTCGACGCGGGGCAGGTTGATGTCCCGAGCTTCCTGACGCGGAAGCGAGGGGGCACGGTCGTGGTACCAGCACCGGCTCTCGTGCCCCTCGCCGACTTGGATCAGCGGCGGCTCCTCGGTACGGCAGCGATCATCGGCCAGCGCGCAACGGTCCGCGAACACGCAGCCGGTGAGCTCGGCGCCGAGGCTGGGGAGAAAGCCGGGGATGGTGTCCAGTCGGCCATGGTCCTTGCGGACGCCACCGCGTGGGATGCAGCGAAGCAGCCCGACGGTGTACGGGTGGCGAGGATCCTGTAGGACCGTCTCGACAGGTCCCTCCTCGACGAGGCGGCCCGCGTAGAGGACGCCGACCCGGGAACACATCTTGGCGATCACACCGAGGTTGTGGCTGATGAAGAGCACGGACGTTTGGAATTCAGCCTGGAGCCGTGCTACGAGATCGAGCACTTCGGCCTCTACCGTCGCGTCGAGCCCGGTGGTGGGCTCGTCGAGGATGAGAAGCGCAGGGTCCTTGGCCAGTGCCATCGCGATCACGACGCGCTGCTGCATTCCGCCTGAGAGATGGTGGGGATAGCGGCCCAGCACGCTGTCGGGGTCGGCGATCTGCACTGTCCGAAGCATCTCGAGCGAGCGCATTCGGGCGTCGTCTCGGTTCGCTCCGCGGACAGTGAAGGCCTCGGCGAGCTGTCGTCCTACGCGGAGCGACGGGTTCAAGGCGGTGCCAGGGTTCTGGTAGACCATCGACACCGCATTCGCTCGGAACTGGCGCAGCTCTCGTTGCCCGAGTGTCCAGACATTTCGGCCGTCGACCAGTACCGTCCCGCTGCGGACACGACCGTTGCGAGGCAGATAACGCACGGCTGCGAGTGCGGCGGTTGATTTGCCGCAGCCCGACTCGCCGACGAGCCCATAGCTCTCCCCGCGCTCGACGCGCAAGCTGAGCTCGCGAAGCACCTGGCGGTCCCGGCCGCGGACGCGGTAGGCGACGTCGAGCTCGCGGAGCTCGAGGGCGGCGTCGCTCGCTGCTTCGGGCTCCGAGTTCATGACTCGAGCACGTGCGTGATCGCGTCCGCAATCAGGTTCACCGCGACCACGAGCGAGGCGATCGCGAGGGACGGGAAGAGCACGGTCCACCAGGCGAAGCTGACGACCGAGTAGTGCTCGAAGACCTGAACCGCCCAGTCGGGTGAGGGCGGCTGGAGCCCGTATCCGATGAAGCTGAGCGACGCGACGGCAAAGACCGCGTAGCCAAGCCGGACGGTGAACTCGACCAGAATCGGCGCCATCACGTTCGGGAGGATCTCGACGAACATGATGTAGGGGCCGCGTTCGCCTCTCAGCTTCGCAGCCTGGACGTAGTCCAACTCCCGTTCGGAGAGGACGGTCGCGCGCACCGTCCGTGCGATGAGAGGCGTGAAGACGACGCCGATGACGACGATCACAGTTGCCCGCGACGTCCCGAGCGCGGCGACCACGGTGACGGCGAAGATGATGAGCGGAAGGGCTAGGACCGCGTCGATGACCCGGCTGATGACGTCGTCCACGAGCCCGCGGTAGTAGCCGACGACGAGGCCGAAGATCGTGCCGAGAACGGTGCCGAGCAACGTGGCGAGCGGCGCGACGATGAGGATGTCGCGGGCGCCGGCGACGACGCGTGCGAAGACGTCGCGGCCGATCTTGTCGGTGCCGAACCAGTTCGTCGCGTCGGGCCCGGTGAGGACGCTCTCGCCGGTCTCGTACGGGTCGTTCGGTGTCAAGCGCTCCCCGACTACCGCGCACGCGATCCAAAAGGCGAGAATCGCGACACCGACGAGGAAGGTCCGCGAGCGGACGAGCTGGTGGAGGAGCTCCCGCCGACCGGTGCGGAGGCCGGCATCGAGTGTTCCCGGCGGCGGAACGAGTGGATTCTCGACCGTGCTCACTCGGCGGCGAACCGGATGCGTGGGTTCAGGAGGGCGTACAGAAGATCGGCGATGAGCGTCACCACGAGGTAGACGACGCCGATGACGAGGATGCCGCCCGCCAGCAGCGGAAAGTCCTTTGCCTGCGCTGCGTTGAGGATCAGGAGCCCGATGCCCTGGTAGTTGAACAGGGTCTCGATCACGACGAGCCCACCGATCAGGTAGCCGACCTGGGTCGCGATGACGCTGATCGTCGGGAGCAGCGCGTTCCGGAGCACATGCCCGCGGACGACCTCCGAGTGGGAGAGGCCCTTCAAGGTTGCGGTTCGTGTGTAGTCGGAGTCCAGGGCTTCGATCGTGCCCGCTCGCGCCATGCGCGCGATGTAGCCGAAGAGGACGAAGACGAGTGGTAGCGCGGGGAGGATCAGGTGATGCATCTGGCTGAGCGCGCCCGCTCCCGGGCCCGCGTCCGCGGACAGCGGGAGCACATCGAGCCAGATCGTGAGCACGAGGATCAACACGATTCCGGAGACGAACTCCGGGACGACCGTCGCCGACAGCCCGCCGATCGAGATCACCCGGTCGCTAAGGCGCCCGTAGCGCAGCGCGGAGATCACGCCGCCGACGATGCCGAGCGGTACGACGATCAGGAATGCAATCGCAGCGAGCTTGAGCGAGTTCCAGAGCGCCTCCCGGACCAGCTCCGTCACGGGCTGCTGGAATGTGTACGAGGTGCCGAGGTCGCCTTGCACCGCGGCGGTGACCCAGCTCCAGTACTGCTCGTACCACGGCCGGTCGGTGCCGAGCTCGTGGTTCAGCTGATCGACCGACTCCTGGTCTGCAAGCGGCCCGAGGATGGCTCGCCCGACATCGCCCGGAAGCTGCTGGGCGAGGAAGAAGACGAGGAGGCTCAGCAAGAAGAGCGTGACGACCGCCAGGCCCAGGCGCTTGAGGAGAAAACGCGTGATGGGGATCGACCCCTAGGCGGCGCCGGCGGAGTGTGCGTTCTCCACCGGCGCCTATCAGCTCTCTAGGCGTACGAGACGCCGCGGAGATTGACCAGGCCTACCGAATCGGCGATGTAACCCCTGATGTTCTTCTTCCCGGCGGCCAGATACACATACCAGTACGGGAAGATCACCGGCGTCTCGGTGAGTAGGAATGTTTGGATCTGCCCTGCGAGCTTCCGTTGCGCCTTGAGCTCCACCGCCGCCGTGAACTGGTCGATCATCCGGTCGAGGTTCCTGTTCGCGATGTGCGAGGCGTTCCAGATGCCCCCGGTCTTGAAGGACGAGACGAGGTAGACGTTGGGCACGGCCCGTGGCGCCCAGTCCGTGATCGTCATGGGAGCGTTGAGCCACGGCGTACCGCCGGGGCCGACCGTCTGCGGACCGCTGTAGTACTTCTCGGTCGTCATGAGCTCGATTGCGAGGTCGATTCCGCCGACCTTGGCCGCGTTCTTGACGAGAACCGCGAGATCGGGAAGCTCGTATGCACGCTGCGTCGTGAGCGTCGTGTCGAGGCTCGAGACGCCGGCGGCCTGGAGCAGCGCTTTCGCCCTTGCGACATCTTGCTTCCGCTGAGGCACGGACGTGTTCGTCGCCAGCATGTTCGGCGCGAACGGCGAATCGTTTCCGAGAGTTGCAACCCCACCGAACAGCGTCTTGATGATGGACGGTCGGTTGAGGAGGAGGGCCATCGCGACCCGCACCCGCTTGTCCTTCCAGGCGTCGGAGTCGACCGCCATCGGAATCTCGCGGTGCACGGACGACTTCTGCCTGAAGACCTGGAGTGCCTTGTTCCCGAACAGGGGGCGGCCTTCCTGGTAGCCGAACTGCGGGATCAGGTCGAGCTGGCCGCCCTGCAGTGCAAGGATCTGCGACTGCGAGTCGGTGTAGAACGTCATCACGACTTGGTCGAAGGCCTGCGGACCGCCCCAGTAGGCGTCGTTGCGCACGAAGGTCGCCCTCACACCTGACGTGTAACTCTGAAGCTTGTACGGCCCCGTGCCCGGGAACTTGGTCTTCTCGTACGAGCCGATCTGGTACCCCTTGGGCAGGATGACCGCTTGGTACGTGGTCGAGCTCACGAGGTACGGGAAACTCGGAGTCGGGGCGTCGAGAACGAAGACAACGGTGTAGCGTCCGGCCTTCCGCACCCCACCGGGCGATAGCACGCCTTTGAAAGCCGACAGCGCTTCCGAGGCGTTCTTGGGATCGGTAAGTCGCCTGAAGGTGGCGACCACGTCGTCGGCCGTCATCGGGGCGCCGGTGTGGAACTTCACGTCTTTGCGGAGCTGGAACGTCCACCGCTTTCCGGTCTTGTCCGGTTTGTAGCTCGTTGCGAGCACGGGCCTCAACGCGTTGTTACGGGGATCCGTGAAGAGCAGGTACTCGCCCGTGATGCTCGTCGCCGCGAGCACAGCCTGGGTGTTGCTCGTGATCGGGTCGATCGCCCTAGTGGGCTTGAGGTTGCCTACGCGCAGCGTGCCGCCCTTTTTCGCCGGAGCGGCGGGTGCGCCGAACGCCAGGTCGGCCTCGCCTACGAACCGGAGCAGTGCGCCGATCGTCCCTGCCCCAAGGCCGAACATCGCCGCTCGGCGGATGAACTCCTGACGGTCGAGTTCATTCGCCACGAGCTCATCGATGAGGTTGTTCTCGATCGGACCCGCCGCGCTACGGCGGTACTCCTCGATCTGCCTCCTCGTCTCGCGATCCATACCAAGCTCTCCCTTCGCTCGCGTCGTCCTCGTGGTCGCAGATTGCGTTCAGCTGGTGATCGACGTTCGGCGGTCAGGTCGTTTATGCCACCCCTGACTCGGCCACGTCAAGCCGAGTGTATGGCGCGACGGCTCAGGCCGCGCCGAGCAGTTCGTCCGCGTACGTCATGCCCACACGCCGCATTCCGCGCGGGCCGGGCTCGTAGTGGCCCATGCGCCACAGCGCTGGTGAGTAAAGATGAACCGACGTTGCCGGAGCGTATCCCGTTCCCGGGTGGCGCACACCGTGGATGTCGGACGCGTCGAAATCGAACCGCCCGCCCGCGGCATGCTCGGTGGTTCTCTCGCGGACCCAGCCGTCCTCTTCCACTCGGAACCAGTCTTCGAGCAGAACGCCGTCGCATACGCAGACCGCTCCCGAGGACCTGTCGTGGTCGTGGTAGCCCGTGCTCTGTCCCTCGACCCAGCAGATGAGCCAGACGTCGAGATTCGGGTCGCGATAGAGCTGTTGGTAGAAGCGGGCGCTGGCGTCATGTCGCACCAAAGTGAGCCAGAGGTGCGGAGTGGCGGCGAGCTCGGCAGCGAGGTCGGACATTGTGGGACGGTCGAGATCCGTATCGGCCGGGACACGGGCGCGAAGCCAGGACGCGAGCTCGCTCATCTCAGCAGCGCCAAAGGTGTGTCCGTTTGGAGAACGTGAGTCACAGCATCGCCGAAACCGCGGACGGCATCCAGTGTCGGCCCCGGGTCGATGACGGGCGTGTCGCTCCCATACGCGAGCTGGCTCACGCCGAAGGTTTCGATGCAGAGCTCGATCGCTCGTCTCCCATGCGAGGAGACGTCGAAGTACACGTTGGGATCGAGCGCGGAGCGGACGTCGACTCCGCGTCGGGCGAGCCGCTCGAGCTGGAACGGTCCTCCGCCCGCGAGCATGGCGAACAGCAGGCGGAGCGTCGGCCAGCGCTCGCGGCCGAACGCGAGCCAGGACAGGTACGCGGCCTGCATCCGCGCGGGATAGTCGACGACCCACCCCCACCAGTCCGGCCGGGCAGGATCGGGCGGTCCCCCCACATCCGGATGCACGAACACGACCGTGTTTGCCTCTGCTGCCGCGTCGAGGACGTGAGCGAAGCTGTCGAGCTCGATGAGAGTCGACGCTCCAACCGAGACACCGACGAAGCCGTCGCGCACATGAGTCGGTGAAAGCGCGGCGAAACGCCCACCGCTCACCCCGACGAGCTCGTGCACGCCTTCGACCCACATCTCCTCGAGAGCGCGACACTCAGCCTGTGGGAGCTGCTCGAGGCCAAGGCTTGATTGCAGCGAGAGCACGGCGACGTCGATCCCGTCTCGGTCGAGAGCGCGGATGCGGGCGTCCGGCTCATGCGCCGTCAGATCGACGGGGAAGCGTCCCTCGATCGTGACGAGCTCGTCGCGTGAGATCAATGGACGAGTTGTTCGCGTGCGAAGGGCCGCGACGAAACTCGCGGGCCAGAGGTGGTGGTGGACGTCGTACGTCGCCATGGTCGTATTTCTGACTCTACGAGGACGAGACGTGTAGTGAGCTCGCCCGCAGCCGCCGTCCTGAAACGATCTAGAGTTGCCCGATGATCGACGCCCGCACGGACGTCGTCGGCAGCCTGCTCCGGCCCGCTGATCTGCTCGAGGCCCGCGAGCGACGGGACCGCGGCCTGCTGACGGCCGCCGAGTTCAAACGGGTCGAGGACGCCGCCGTCGACGCGGCGCTGCGCCTGCAAGAGGACGCCGGGCTCGACGTCGTCACGGACGGCGAGATGCGTCGCCTCTCCTTCCAGAGCCAGATGACGGAGGCCGTCGAAGGATTCGGCGAGTGGGACCTCGACGCGTTTCTCTGGGGCGAGTGGCACTCGGACGAGCTCGGCGAGATGAACGTCGAACGACCGCCGCTTGCCGTCGAGTCACCTCTTCGTCGCATGCGCTTCCTCTCCACCGAGGAGTTCACGTACGCGCGGGGGAGGACCGATCGAGTGCTCAAGGTGACGCTCCCCAGCCCCAGCATGTTCGCCAACTTCTGGGACCCCGAGCGTTCGACCAGCGCCTACGGCACCCTGGAGGAGTTCCTCGGCGCGGTCGCCGAGATCCTGCGCGAGGAGGTCGACGAGCTCGTCCGTCTCGGCGCGACCTACATCCAGCTCGACGCGCCGCACTACCCGCTGCTGGTCGACCCGACGTACCGCGACTTCTATGCGAGCCGGGGCTGGCCGGCGGAGCGTTGGCTCGATCTCGGCCTCGAGCTCGACAACCTCGTCTATGGGCAGCACGAAGGTGTCACGTTCTCGATGCACCTGTGCCGTGGAAACCAGGCCAGCAGGTGGCTCGTGGAGGGCGGTTACGACTGGCTGGCCGAGCGCCTCTTTCCGCGCGTCGGCGCCCAACGGCTGCTGCTCGAGTACGACGACGAGCGCTCCGGCTCGTTCGAGCCCCTCCGCGCGCTTCCGGAGGACAAGATCGCCGTGCTCGGCCTCGTGACCACCAAGACCGGTCGGCGCGAGACGGTGGACGAGCTCGCTTCGCGGATCGAGGAGGCGAGCGCGTTCTGCCCGCTCGAGCGGCTCGCGCTCTCGCCTCAGTGCGGCTTCGCCACATCTGTGCTCGGCAATGCGCTCACGGTCGAGGAGCAGACGGCCAAGCTCAAGACGATCGCCGAGACGGCTGCTCGCGTGTGGGGATGACCATCGTCCTCACGGGGACGAGCCTCACCCTCGACGAGCTGCTTCGCGTCGCGCGAGGAGGTGAACGCGTCGAGCTCGCGCCGGCTGCTCTCGAGCGCATGCGCGCCTCCCGCGACGTGGTCGAATCGGCGCTCGCGAGCGGCGAGCACGTGTACGGATTCTCGACCGGCGTCGGTATGCGCAAGCTCTTCGCGATCGAGGACGACCAGGCGTCCTTCAACAGGATGCTCGTTCGCGGGCACCTCGTCGGCCAGGGCCCGCTCGCGCCTGTGGACGCCGTGCGCGCGACGATGCTGAAGCTCGCCAACTCGCTCGCTCAGGGAGTCACAGGCGTGCGGCCCGAGCTCGCGGAGCTCCTGGTCGGTGCCCTGAACACCGGCGCGATCCCGCACGTCCGAATTCTCGGTTCGGTCGGCCAGGCTGACCTTGCAGCGAACGCGGATCTCGTGGAGGGGATACTCGGCGAGTTCGCGCTTGCGGCGGGCGAGGCGCTCGTGCTCGTCGACAACAACGCGTTCTCGACTGGGCTCGCAGCACTCGCGGTCGCAGACTGCGAGACGCTGCTCGACGCACTCGACGTCGCAGGAGCTCTCGATCTCGAGGCGTTCGCGGCGAATCTCAGCATCATCGATCCAGCTGTCGGCGACGCCCGTCCACATCCGGGTCTCACGGCCACGATTGCTCGACTGCGAGCGCTCCTCGACGGTAGCTCCTTGTGGGAAGCGCAACCGAGGAACCTCCAGGATCCCCTCACCTTCCGCACGCTCCCACACGTCCATGGAGCAGCGCGCGATGCCCTTTCCTATGCCTCGCGAGTTCTCGCCGTCGAGCTGAACGCCCACCAGGGAAACCCCGTCGTCGTTGCTCTCGAAGGTCGGGTCGTAGCGGCCGGCAACTTCGACGTCGTCCCGCTGGCTGCCGCGCTCGACTTCCTGCGGATCGGGCTCGCGCCCGCGCTGACGAGTGCCGCGGAGCGCGCGCTCAAGCTCCTGCAGGCGCCGCTGACCGGTCTCCCCGAGGGTCTGGGGGCCCGCGCACACCTCTCAGAGCCCGCGCTCAGCGAGCTCGGCGCGGCGGTCCAGGGCATCGTCGCCGAGGCACGGCTCCTGGCCCACCCCGTGTCCTTCGAGCTGGCGAGCACGACGCAGCACGAGGGGATCGAGGACCGAACGACGATGGCGCCTCTCGCCGCCCGACGGCTCGCCGAGATGGTCGAGCTCGGCGCGCGCGTCGTCGCAATCGAGCTTGCGATCGCTGCTCAAGCAATCGATCTGCGCGAACCCCCCGCGCTCGGCGTCGGCGCGGGCCGGGCATACGCACTTGTCCGCGAGCTCATCCCGTTCACTGATGCGGGTGAGGCGATCCCGCCCGATCTCGAGCCAATCGCGGAGCTCGTTCGTTCCGGCGCGCTCCGCTAGGGCTCGAGGGCGGCCGAGAGGCCCGGACTCGGTGGGGAGACCTCGTCCGCTTGCCCGGCATGCCGTCGCAACTCACCGTCGACGACCTCGTAGTGCCCGATCTCGCCGAGTGGTGGCGAGTACACGTGGATCGTCACCGCTCCACGCTCATGGTCGACGCGGTGGATCCCCGCGTGAGGCGCGGAGAACGACTCGCCGGCCGCATACTCGTCGACGCGACGCGGCCCTCCGACGACGAGCGCTTCACTGCGCACGACACCCTCGAGGACGTAGACGCCGACGCAAGAGGTTCCGTGGTCGTGGAAGCCGGTGTCGCGGGGCTCCCACCACAGGTTGAGCCAGGCCTCGGAGTGCTCGCTGCGCCAGAGGAGCTCGAACGAACCCTCCCCGCCGCGCTCGAGGCTGGCGAGGTCAACGAGCTCTGCCGCTGACCGCGCGAGCGCGGCACATTCTTCGGGAGCGAGATCACGGTTGGGAACCGGCAGCGCCTGGAAGCGGGCAGTATCGATCATGTGCGGATTCTGCACTGAACCCGAGGATCGTCGAGGATGAGGCCGTGAGCCGCATCGCGCGCGTCGAGGCCTGGCCGGCGAACGCGCCGCTCGAAGCCCCGTACTTGATGGCGCCGGGAACCGTCGGCGGAATCTGCCGAACGATCGTACGAGTGACGACCGCGGACGGCATCGTCGGCCTGGGGGAGAGCGCGTCTCCCGCCGACGCAGTTTGCGTAGCAGGCGAGCTCGGACAGGGACTCGTAGGACGTGACACCGAGGACGTGCGCGCCGAGCTCGAGCCCGCAGAGCTCGTCGCGCCCACGCATCGCATCGACGGCAAGGTGCTCATCGAAAACCCCACGACCGGGATCGAGGTCGCGCTCTGGGACATCGCAGCGCGGGAGGCGGAGGAACCGCTGTATGAGCTCCTCGGCGGGGCGTGCCGGACCGAGGTCGCGTTCTCCGAGTACTTCGCGTACCGGCCCGGGCTCGAGGATTCCCCAGCGGATGTTGCCGCGTTCTGCGCGCGGATGGTCGAACAGCACGACTCGCCCGTCTTCGAAGGGAAGGTAGCCGTACGACCGGTCGAGGAGGACGTCCGGCTGGTGCGCGAGATCCGAGCCGCCATCGGGCCGGAGCGGGAGCTTCGGCTCGACGCCAACATGGGGTGGCGCCTGGGCACCGCCCGCCGTGCGCTCGGGCTGCTCGAGCCGTTCGACATCGCAAACGTCGAGGAGCCGGTGGCGGCGTTCGCGGACCAGGCCGAGCTGCGGCGCGCGACTGCGATCCCGTTCTCAGCGCACACCCCGGACGTTGAGGCGGCAGAGCGGCTCGGAGTCCCCGACACGCTCGTCCTCGGGCTCGGGACCTTCGGCGGCATCGCAGGGACGCGTCGCTTCATTGCCGCGTGCCAGGAGGCCGGTGTCGGTTTCTGGTTCTACAGCGGGGACTTCGGCATCCAGACCGCCGCCTATCTCCACCTCGCGGCGACGACTCCGTACCTCGACCGCGCGAGCCAGTCGCTGCTGCGCTGGACGACGGACGATGTGATCGCAGGCGGCCCGTTCTCCCCGGGGGCCGGAGTCGTCGACGTTCCCTCGGGGCCAGGGCTCGGGGTCGAGCTCGACGAAGCCGCCCTCGCCCGGTGCGTGGATCGGTACGCGCGGGACGGCGCGTACGACTTCTACGCCGCCGGGCCCGTTCCGCGATACTGACGGCGTGAAGGGCTTGCTCGAGCGGCTCGACGAAGGTGTGGTTCTCGGCGCCGAGGGGTACCTGTTCGAGCTCGAGCGTCGCGGCTACCTGAAGAGCGGGCCGTACGTCCCGGAGGTCGTCCTCGACTTCCCCGACGCGGTCCGCGAGCTGCACCGCGAATTCCTCCGCGCCGGCGCCGAGGTCATGGTCGCGTTCACCTACTACGGCCACCGGGAGAAGATGCGCACGATCGGCCGTGAGGACGACTTGGAGCCGTTGAACCGCAACGCTCTTCGCATCGCGCGAGAGGTGGCCGCCGAGGGCGACGCTCTCGTTGCCGGCAACATCTGCAACACGTGGGTCTACGACCCCGCGGACCCGGTTCGATCCGGTGCCGTGGTTCGCGAGATGTACGAGGAGCAGGTCGGCTGGGCGACCGAGGAAGGGGCCGACTTCGTCATCGCCGAGACGAACGACTATCTCGGGGAGGCGCTGATCGCGACAGAGGTGGTGAAAGAGGCGGGGCTGCCCGCCGTCGTCACCTTCGCATCGACCGCCGACACGACGATCGACGGGTTCGAGTTCGACGACGCGTGCCGGCAACTCGAGGCGGCGGGCGCGGATGTCGTCGGCCTCAACTGCTCACGCGGCCCCTCGACGCTCCTGCCCGTCCTCGAGAAGGTGCGCCCCGCTGTCGGCTGCCACGTCGCGGCGCAGCCCGTGCCCTACCGGACGACGCCCGAGGAGCCGGCCTTCATCGCGCTCCGCGACGAGGAGGGCGCCCGTGTCTTCCCGCTCGCGCTCGATCCCTTCACGTGCACGAGGTTCGAGATGGCCGAGTTCGCCGCAGCCGCGCGAGATGTGGGAGTGGGGTACATCGGGGTCTGTTGCGGGGGCGCTCCGCACCACGTGCGCGCGATGGCCGAGGCGCTGGGACGCCACACTCCGGCCAGCAGGTACTCGCCGGACATTTCGCTGCATCCGATTCTCGGCGACGCCGTGAAGAACAAGGAGAAGGCCTTCACCACCTGGCGGGACTAAGAGCTCCTAACGCAATGAACGGCCATGTCGCTGTGCGGCGCTGGACGCCGTGATGCGGCGTCCTCGGTCGCGTCCATATCGCTGCGGATATGGGCGCTCCCTGCGTCCTTGCCTCACGACGTCCAGCATCCGCCCAGCGACGGGCGATCATTACGTTAGAAGCTCTAAGCCGCCCGCTACCGCTCGGGATCACCCATTCCTGGAACAGCGTCGTCGTCGACCTCCGGCGCCGGGCAGACAGGTAGGCCGCGCTCTCTCCAGGCGACGAAACCGCCGACCATGTCGGTCGCCCGCGCAAAGCCCAGCTCCTGAAGCGTCGCCGCCCCGAGACTCGTCGAGTACCCGTGCGCGCAGACGAGGACGATCCACTGGTCTAGACCCTTCACGTGCGGGTTTCGGTACGCGAGATCGTTGTCGGGATCGAGGCGCCACTCGAGAACCGAGCGGGGAATGTGGACCGACCCGGGAATGACGCCGTCTCGCCGGCGCTCGTCATTCGAGCGCGTGTCGACGATCAGCGCTCCGTCGGCCTGCGCTGCAAGCGCCTCCTCTGGCTCGAGACGCTCGAGACGGCTTCGCGCCTCGCGCACGAGGTCATCGATGGTCAGGCGCCGCGACGGCTTCGAGGATTCGTCAGGAGTGTTCGTGCCGGCAATCCTCGCATGCGCCGCGCAGGACCACATCGTGCGCTGCGACTGCGTATCCACGGCCGTCGGCAACGCGCTCGATCGCCGCTTCGAGGGTCGAATCCTCGAACGGCTCGACCTTGCCGCAGTCGTCACAGACGAGGTGGTGATGGTGGTCGCCACCTGCGTGGGTCGGCTCGAAGCGCGAGAGGCCGTCGCCGAGGTCGACCTTCTGGACGAGCCCTAGGCCGTCGAGACCCTCGAGCGCCCGGTAGACGCTCGCGATTCCCACGCGTGGGCCGGTTGTCCGAAGCCGCTCGTGAATCTCCTGCGCCGAGAGGCAACAACCCTGGCGGCCGAGCAGCTCGACCACTGCGCGGCGGGCGCTCCCGCTTCGTCCGCTCGACTCGCGCAGAAGCGCGAGGGCTGACTCGGTCCACTCTGGTTCGCGCATCGAAGATAATGATACCCATTCTCAAAGACGTGGTAGGGTGCGCGCCGTGCGCCCGCTCACGCTCATCGTCTCGGCGGTGCTCCTCTCCAGCTGCGGCGGCTCGGACCCGAGCGCGCATGGTGAGCGGACGATCGTGGCCGCGTTCTATCCACTCGCCTGGGCGGCAGAGCAGGTCGCCGGCAGTGGCGACGTCGTGGTCAACCTCACGTCGCCCGGGGTCGAGCCTCACGACATCGAGCTCACTCCCGGAGACGTCGAGCGCGTCCGTGACGCGGATCTCGTGCTCTATCTCGGCAAGGGTTTCATGCCGGCGCTCGAGGACGCGGTTGAGGGGGCGGGCAACGCCGTCGACCTGCTCGCGGGTCAAGACGTGCGTCCAGGCGAGGAGCCGGGCGAGGCCGATCCACACATCTGGCTGGACCCGACGAGGTATGCGACCGCCGTTCGCGAAATCGCGGCTGCGCTCGGCGACCCCGACGCAGCCGATGCCCTCGTCGCGCGACTGAACGAGCTCGACCGAGAGTTCCGGCAAGGGCTCGTGCGTTGCCACCGCCGTCAGATCGTCACGAGCCACGCGGCGTTCGGATATCTCGCGGATGCATATGACCTCGAGCAGATTGCGCTCACGGGAGTGTCGCCTGAAGCCGAGCCGAGCCCGAGGGCTCTGGAGGACCTCGTTCAGAAGGTCGACGAGGAGGGCGCGACGACGGTTTTCTTCGAGACGCTCGTCTCGCCTCGGCTGGCCGAGACGGTTGCACGCGAGACCGGCGCACGAACAGCTGCCTTGAACCCGTTGGAGGGCTTGACGGACGATGACCTCACCGAAGGGCAGGATTACTTCACGGTGATGCGAGCGAATCTCGTCGCGCTTCGCGAGGCGCTCGGGTGCCGCTAGCCGCCGAGCTCTCCGGCGTCTCGTTCGGCTACCGGCCGGGACAGCGGGTCCTCGAGGACGTCGATCTCGTCCTCGGGGAAGGAGAGTTCGTCGCGGTCGCCGGGCCGAACGGCGGCGGCAAGACGACGCTCGTCCGAATTCTGCTCGGGCTCGAGCGCCCTTCCGAGGGGAGGGCATCTCTCTATGGAGAGGCGGCACACCGCTTCTCGCGACGGCGCACCCTCGGGTACCTCGCGCAGCGCTCCGAGCTCGGCGGTGACGCTCCGACGACCGTACGCGAGGTCGTCTCCGCTGGTCGGCTGGCGAGCGGCCTGTTCGGGCCGATGCGCCGGCGTGATCGCGAGCTCGTCGCCGAGGCGATCGAGCGCGTCGGCCTGGCGACTCGAGCAGATGTTCCCGTCCGGACGCTCTCCGGCGGCATGCAGCAGCGTGCCTTCATCGCGAAGGCACTTGCGGGCGGCCCGTCGCTCCTCGTCCTGGACGAGCCGACCACAGGTGTCGATGCGGAGTCGCAGGAGTCCCTGGCCGCGCTGCTCGATCAGCTGCACTCGGACCTCGGCGTGACCATCGTCTACGTCTCTCACGAGTTCGGGGCTGTCGAGCGCTTCGTCCAACGGATCGTCCTCGTCCGGCGAACGATCGTCTTCGACGGCACACCTGACGAGCTCCCAGGCGTCTGGCACGACCCGTCGCACGTCCATGTTCGAGACTGAGTTCATGCGGCTCGCGCTGGGCGCGGGCGCTGTCGTCGGTGTGTTGGCGCCTGCCGTCGGGTTCTTCCTCGTGCAGCGCAGGCAGTCGCTGACGGGTGACGGCATCGGCCATGTCGCGTTCGCTGGTGTCGCGGCCGGGATCGTGCTCGACGTGGCGCCGGTCCTGACCGCGCTCGTGTTCGCCGTCGTGGGAGGAATCGCGATCGAGCTTCTACGCTCGCGTGGCGGGACCGCAGGTGATCAGGCCCTTGCTCTCGTCTTCTACACGGGCATTGCGCTCGGGGTGGTTCTCGTCTCTACCGCGGGCGCACTGAACGTCGATCTCTTCCAGTACCTCTTCGGCTCGATCCTGACCGTCACGCGCTGGGATCTGGCGCTCATCGCGGCGCTCGGCGCGGTCGGGCTCGCCGTCGTCGCCGTCCTCTATCGAGCGCTCGCCGGGGTCGTGATCGACGAGGAAGGTGCACGCGTCGCCGGCGTTCCGATCGGAGCTCTCAACATCGTGGTCGCCACGCTCGCGGCGGTGACAGTGGCCCTGTCGATGCGGGTGGTCGGGATCCTGCTCGTCGCTGCGCTCATGGTCCTGCCGGTTAGCGCGGCGGGCCGGATCGCGTGGAGCATGCGCTCGACGCTCGTGCTCTCGATGGCGATCGGCCTGGCGTCGGCGCTCGTGGGACTCACGATTTCGTACTACGCGGACCTCCCGCCCGGCGGGGCGATCGTTCTCGTCGCAGCAGGAGCGTTCGGGGGATGCTCGATCGCCGAGGTGCTACGCGGCCGCTAGGGTCGCGCCCACTCCGGGCTCATGGCAGCCGCGGCAGCGCGCCTCGTACTGCTCCGCCGCTCCGACGAGGACCGTCTCGCCGGAGTACGGCGCTGGCCTCCCGTCGACGAGGCGCTGGGTGGTCGTCGCGGGGCCGCCGCAGCGGTGACATACGGCCTGGAGCTTGTCCACGAACTCAGCGTGCGAGAGGAGGTCGGGCATCGGGCCGAAGGGGAGACGCCGGAAGTCCTGGTCGAGCCCTGCGACCACGACGCGAACCCCGCGATCGGCGAGGTCGAGGGCGCGCTGGACGATGGACGAGTCGAAGAACTGCACCTCGTCGATCCCCACGACGTCGAAGCCGTCCGCATGCTCGACTGCCTCGGCGACCGACGAGACCGGAGCTGCGCGCATTCGGGCTCCCGCGTGACTGACGACATCCGCTGCGTCGTAGCGATCGTCGATCAGGGGCTTGAAGATGACAACGCGTTGCCCTGCGATCTCCGCGCGACGCAGACGCCGGATCATCTCCTCGCTCTTGCCGCTGAACATCGGGCCGCAGATGACCTCCAGCCAGCCTCCTCGTTGCGGAGGGATCCGAATCACGGCGGCGATCCTAGATGGTTGATCGGAAGTTGACGCGCCGCGTCGTGGCCGTCATCCGGCCCGCCGTGAGTTTCCGATCAACCATCTGGCTCGGCCGTCGGTCGTGGCCCCGGTGGCGAGAACGTGCGTCTGGCCCTTGCTACACTCTGGCGCGCGCGGCGGCGTAGCTCAGTTGGTTAGAGCAGCGGAATCATAATCCGCGTGTCGCAGGTTCGAGTCCTGCCGCCGCTACTCGAACGCCTCTCTATTCTTCGTCCCACACGAGAACCGACTAGAACAATGGCAACCGGAGTCCGAGTCGCGATCACGCTCGCCTGCACGGAGTGCAAGCGGCGGAACTACCAAACCCAGAAGTCGAAGCGGAACTCGCCGGACCGGGTCGAGTTCAAGAAGTACTGTCGCTGGTGCGGTCGGCACACGCCGCATCGGGAGACCAGGTAGTTGGCGCGCGAGACTCGCAGGCAACGGCGTGCGGCGCGGGCTGCCGCCGGCGACGGAGCGCCGACCTCGCGCCGTGCTCGCGCCGCGCAGGTCCGGCCGTCTCAGCAGCCTGTCAAGCAGCAGACGGGGCGGAAGGCGGAGCACCAGCGCGGGCAGTTCGTCCGCGAGTCGTACGCCGAGCTCAGGAAGGTCGACTGGCCGAGCCGCCGACAGACGTTGCAGGGTGTCGTTGTCGTCATCATCGCGTGCACGATCGTAGGCGCCTACCTCTGGGGCCTCGATCAGGTCATCCGCCCCGTCGTCGACCGCGTGCTTCTCTAGGAGCCGTTCATGGAAATGCAGATGATCAGCGTAAGCACCGCGGCCGCGAAGCGGACGCCTTTAGGGATTTCCGCGCGAGCGGAGTCGGCGCGAGCCGATTCCGCTCAGGTGCGATAGGAGAAGCAGTGTTTCAGTGGTTCGTGATCAACACGTACTCCGGGCACGAGAACAAGGTGAAGACCAATCTCGAGCACCGCATCGTCTCGATGAACCAGCAGCCCGCGTTCCGTCGTGTGGTTGTGCCGACCGAGCAGGTGATCGAGACCAAGGACGGGCAGAAGGTGCAGACCGAGAAGCGCGTCCTTCCCGGCTACGTGCTCGTGAACATGAGCATGTCCGACGAGGCGTGGACCGTCGTCAAGGGGACCCCGGGTGTGACCGGGTTCGTCGGCGCCGGGACGAAGCCCGTTCCGCTCTCGCAGCCCGAGGTCGACCGGATACTCCACCACGGAGTGCCCGCCGGCGGGCAAGCTCAGAAGGCACAGGTCGAGTTCTCGCTCGGCGAGTCCGTGAAGGTCACCTCCGGCCCGCTTTCCGACTTCGACGGAGAGATCGTCGACGTCAACCCCGACCAACAGAAGCTGAAGGTGCTCGTGGACATCTTCGAGCGCCAGGTACCAGTGGAGCTCAGCTTCGATCAGGTGAAGAAGATCGACTGACGGCCTAGCCTAGGCTGCCTCGAAGACAATGGCGAAGAAGGTACTCACGATGATCAAGCTCCAGATCCCGGGCGGCCAGGCGAACCCGGCTCCTCCGGTGGGTCCTGCGCTCGGCCAGCACGGGGTCAACATCATGGAGTTCTGCAAGGCCTACAACGCGCAGACCGCGCACGAGAACGGCCGCATCATCCCGGTAGAGATCACCGTCTTCGAGGATCGCTCGTTCACGTTCATCACGAAGACGCCGCCCGCAGCCGTGCTCATCAAGGAGGCGCTCGGGCTCGAGTCCGGTTCCGGCGAGCCGAACCGCCAAAAGGTCGGCCGCCTCACCCGGGCACAGCTCCGCTCGATCGCGGAGGCGAAGATGCCAGACCTGAATGCGCGTGACGTTGACGAGGCGATGAAGGTGATCGCCGGGACTGCTCGGAGCATGGGCGTGGAGACGGACGCGTGAGCTCACACGGAAAGCGCTACAAGGCTGCGCGAGCGGCCATCGATCGCGAGGTGGCGTACACCCCGCTGGCTGCGGTCCGCCTGCTCAAGGAGTTCGAGGGCGCCAAGTTCAACGAGACGGTCGAGGCGCACTTCCGGCTCGGCTTGAACGTCCGTCACGCTGACCAGCAGCTGCGCGGGACCATCATGCTCCCGCACGGGATCGGCAAGGACGTGCGCGTGGCTGTCTTCGCGGAGGGAGAGAAGGCACGCGAGGCCGAGGATGCGGGTGCCGACGTCGTCGGCTCGGCGGACCTCGCGACGAAGATCGAGGAAGGCTTCCTCGACTTCGACGTTGCAATCGCCACTCCCGACCAGATGAGCGTGGTGGGAAAGCTCGGCCGCGTGCTCGGCCCGAGGGGACTGATGCCGAACCCGAAGACGGGCACGGTGACGATGGACGTCGGCAAGGCCGTCTCCGATGCGAAAGCGGGCAAGCTCGAGTACCGCACCGATCGCGGCGGGAACGTCCACCTTCCCATCGGAAAGCGCAGCTTCGAGGAGCGTGCGCTCCTCGAGAACTACGCGGCGCTCATCGAAGAGATCGTGCGTGCCAAGCCTTCCGCGGCCAAGGGTCGGTACATCAAGCAGATCACGCTGACGACGACGATGGGCCCGGGCGTCCACGTCGACTCGACCATCACTCGCGACATCGCGGAAGAGCTGGAGGCCGCTACAGTCTCGGTCTAGCAACCGTCGAATCCCGCCGAAGACAGCCGGCAGACGTCTCGTGGCTCCGAGCAACGAGGCCCGTAGGTCCGGCCGAGGCAGGTTCTGTCCGTGCGCATTTGCGCCCGATCGAACCCGCCTCGTGCGGTTTCGTCGTTCGAGGAGGACATGACGTGCTGAAAACGGACAAGGAACGGATCGTCGCGGAGCTCGCGGCAGACCTGGGATCTGCGGAGACGCTGATCGTCGCCGACTACCGCGGCTTGACGAACAAGCAGCTCGAATCGCTGCGGGACGTGCTGCTCGAGCATGGTGCTCGATTCCGCATCGTCAAGAACACGTTGACCCGCAGGGCCGCCGAACAGGCCGGCGCCGACGCGCTTCTCGTGATGCTCGAGGGCCCGACTGCCATCGCGTTCATCGAGTCGTCTGGCGATCCCGCGGCTGTCGCCAAGGCGCTTGCCGCGACGGCGAACGAGACGAACGTCCTCGCACTCCGCGGTGGAATGCTCGAGGGGAGGACGCTGTCCGGCGAGCAGCTCGCGGAGCTCGCGGCCCTCCCACCGATGGACGTGTTGCGTGCGCAGCTCGTCGGCGCCGTCGTCGCTCCCCTCACACAGCTTCTGGCGCTCGTCTCTGCGCCGCTGCGCGATCTGCACGGGCTGATCGACGCTCGGATCGCGCAGCTCGAGCAGGAGGGCCAGGTCGTGGCCCCAACCGCCGTCGAGGTCGAGGAAAGCGTGCCAACCGGCGCTGAGGAGTCGGCCGAGGAGGACGCAATGGTCGCGCCGTCAGATTCGGTCTCAGCCGAATCCGACGACCACGACGGTGAAGGTTCGGCGACGGTCACGGACGTGGACCCAGTCATTGAAGTGCAAGTGCAAGAGGAAGAGGAGGACACCTAGATGGCCACAGACGTACAGAAGGTGCTCGACACGCTCGGCAAGATGACGGTGCTCGAGCTCGTCGAGCTCAAGAAGTCGATCGAGGAGGAGTGGGGCGTGACCGCCGCCGCTCCGATTGCAGTCGCAGCGGCTCCGGCCGCAGGCGGCGACGGCGCTGCCGCCGAGGAGGAGAAGGACTCGTTCGACGTCATGCTCATGGCCGCCGGCGACAAGAAGATCCAGGTGATCAAGGTCGTCCGCGCGATCACCGGGCTCGGGCTCAAGGAGGCGAAGGACCTCGTCGACGGGGCTCCGGGTGCCGTGAAGGAGGGCGCCGCGAAGGACGAGGCGGAGTCGATCAAGGCACAGCTCGAGGAGGCAGGCGCCAGCGTCGAGTTGAAGTAGCGAACGACAGGAAAGCTGGGGAAACGGCCCGGTTTCCCCAGCTTCCTTCCATCGGTCCGCTTCGCGGACATGCGCTCCGCGCCGAGTCTGACCCCGCGGGTCTGACTCCGCTCTTGACGCCGTCCGCTATCCTTCTGGGACGCAATCCACCGGCCGCGTGGCGGTTGCGGTGGAGTGCGCTCGTGCGCTATCCTTCGTGGTTCCGCCGAGGCCCGTTCGTCCCAACCCTGCCCGTCCAAGCCCTGCACGCAGTAAGGGAGGCAATACCACTTGAGCAGCGTTGCTGTCGCGCCGCGCGCGCGCAAGAGCTTTTCGCGCCTGAAGCATGTCCTCGACCTCCCCAACCTCATCGACATCCAGAAGGTGTCCTTCAGCTGGTTCATCCAGGACGGCCTTCGCGAGACCATCGATGACATCTCGCCGATCGAGGATTACACGGGGACGCTCGCCGTCGACTTCGGCGAGTACGAGTTCGGGGACCCGCAGTTCACGATCCAGGAGTGCCGCGAGAAGGACCTGACCTACCAGGTCCCGCTCTCGATCACGGTCCGGTTCGTCAACAAGGAGACCGGGGAGATCCGCGAGCAGCGGGTCTTCATGGGCGACTTCCCGATGATGACCCCCTGGGGTACGTTCATCATCAACGGGACCGAGCGCGTGATCGTGACGCAGCTCGTCCGCAGCCCGGGCGCCTACCTGATGGAGCCCAAGGACGCCACGAAGCAGGTCTTCATGGCGAACTTGATGCCGTCCCGCGGTTCATGGCTCGAGGTCGAGATCGACAAGAAGGGCATCGTCTACGCGCGTATCGATCGCAAGCGCAAGCTGCCGATCACGACGCTCCTGCGCGCCCTACCGGCCGAGGACCCGACGACGGGCTTCCAGCTCGACACCACCTCGAACGAGAAGATCCTCGAGCTCTTCGGCGGCTCGCCCTTCATCGCGAACACGCTCGACAAGGATCCCACGACCCGCGAGGAGGAGGCGCTCATCGAGGTGTTCAAGAAGCAGCGCCCCGGCGAGCCTCCGACGCTCGACAACGCGCGGAACCTCCTGCGGTCGCTCTTCTTCGACCCCAAGCGCTACGACCTGACCAAGGTCGGCCGCTACAAGCTGAACCAGCGCCTGAACGTGCAGGTACCCGAAGACACGCGCGTCTTGACGACCGAGGACATCCTCGCTCTCGTGCGGCGGCTCGTCGACCTACCGACGAAGCTCGGCGTGCCCGAGGACTCGAAGGACTTCGCGGCTGACGCGGCGCAGCTCTCGCGCGATCCGATCCGTGGTGAGCTCGACGAGTACGAGGACTTCGGAAATCGGCGCTTGCGTACGACTGGGGAGCTGATCCAGGAGGCGTTCAGGGTCGGTCTCTACCGGATGGAGCGGGTCGTCCGGGAGCGCATGACCACGGAGGACGTCGACACGATCACGCCACAGACGATCATCAACATCCGGCCGGTGGTCGCCGCCCTCAAGGAGTTCTTCGGCTCCTCGCAGCTCTCGCAGTTCATGGACCAGACGAACTCGCTCGCCGGCTTGACGCACCGCCGCCGGCTCTCGGCGCTCGGCGCGGGTGGTCTGACCCGCGAGCGAGCGCCGATCGAGGTGCGCGACGTCCATCCGACCCACTACGGGCGAATGTGCCCGATCGAGACGCCGGAGGGTCCGAACATCGGCCTCATGGGCTCGCTGGCCTCGTTCGCGACCGTGTCGGAGTTCGGGTTCATCCAGACGCCGTACCGGGCGGTCAAGGGCGGGAAGGTGACCGACGAGATCATCTACCTCGACGCGGCCGAGGAGCGTCAGTTCACCATCGCTCAGGCCTCGGAGCCGGTCGATCCCAAGACGGGCAGGTTCCTCAACGACCAGGTCCTGTGCCGATCCCGGGAGGGCGAGGCCGTCATCGTCTCGCCGAAGGACGTCGAGTACATGGACGTCTCGCCTGCGCAGATCGTCTCGGTCGCGACGGCCCTCATCCCGTTCCTCGAGCACAACGACGCCAACCGCGCCTTGATGGGCGCCAACATGCAACGGCAGGCGGTGCCGCTGATGATCCCACAGGCGCCGCTCGTCGGTACCGGCCTCGAGTTCCGAGCAGCCGTGGACACGGGCGACGTCGTTCTCGCGCACAACGACGGCGCGGTGGTCGACGTCGACGCCGAGCGCATCGTCATCGAGGGTCGGGGCACTCGTGACGAGTATCCGCTGACGAAGTTCATGCGCTCGAACCAGGGCACGCTGATCCATCAGAAGCCCGTGGTCACGCTGGGCGACCGCGTCAAGAAGGGTGAGGTGCTGGCCGACGGCAGCTCGACCGACGGCGGTGAGCTCGCGCTCGGAGCGAACCTGCTGGTGGCGTTCATGCCGTGGGAGGGCTTCAACTTCGAGGACGCGATCGTGATCTCGGAGCGGCTCGTGAAGGACGACGTGCTCAGCTCGATCCACATCCACGAGTACGAGATCGACGCGCGCTCGACGAAGCTCGGCGACGAGGAGATCACTCGGGACATCCCGAACCGCTCGGAGGAGTCGCTCGCGAACCTCGACGAGCGCGGAGTCGTGCGGATCGGCGCCGACGTCGACGCCGGCCATCTGCTCGTCGGCAAGGTCACGCCCAAGGGCGAGACCGAGCTCACGGCGGAAGAGAAGCTGATCCGCGCGATCTTCAAGGAAAAGGCGCGCGAGGTCCGCGACACGTCGCTCAAGGTCCCCAACGGCGAAGGCGGCAAGGTCATCGGCGTCAAGACGTTCGCCCGCGACGCGGGGGACGACCTGCCCCCGGGCGTGAACGAGCTCGTTCGCGTGTACGTCGCCAAGAAGCGCAAGATCGCCGAGGGCGACAAGCTCGCGGGTCGGCACGGCAACAAGGGCGTCATCTCGAAGATCGTTCCGGAGGAGGACATGCCGCACCTCGAGGACGGCACCACGGTCGATCTCGTGCTCAACCCGCTGGGCGTGCCGTCGCGGATGAACGTGGGCCAGATCCTCGAGACGCACCTGGGGTGGGCCGCCCGGGCGCTCGGGCTCTGGGTCGCGAGCCCCGTGTTCGACGGCGCCACCGAGGAGGAGATCAAGGACCACCTGGGGCAG
>Ga0184632_10000149_pt1 | contig 23611 bp, 21 predicted proteins | sample PLM31_50_b1_FD_133153 | JGI IMG/M metagenome (GOLD analysis project Ga0184632, IMG submission 133153) | Groundwater sediment microbial communities from an aquifer in East River, Colorado, USA - PLM3-1_50_b1 | ecosystem: Environmental > Terrestrial > Soil > Riparian zone | place: USA: East... | reverse complement strand
GTGCTTGCGGTGTCGCTGGCCATGTGGTCGGGGCAGCCCAAGTCCATGGCGGTGCGTCCGACTTCGATTGCCTTTGCCGAAGAGCTACCGGTGCCGGGGGTGTTGCTTTCTGCCACCGAGGATGACCAGGCGTCGCTCATCTTGCCACCGCGGACGTTCAATCCGGGTCGGCTGATGCGCTCCATCGAGAGCGGCCCGGAGCGCAAGTTCCGCCTGACGAAGCTGCTGCAGCGGGGCGGTGATTTCGAACGCATAGCATTCGAGGAAACGTGACCGCAACGTGACCAAATCGTGCGGGCCGGCTTCGCGCGGCCCACGACTTGGTCCCGACGTGCCAAAGACACTCCGCGCTGCGCGCTCCATGTTTTTGTCCCGAAAGCAGTCTGCGCGAAAAGCCTCGGGCGGCCGCGCGCCTTCCACCTATTGAGGATTACCTAATTGCGTGACAACTACTCCGTCATTCCCGCGAAGGCGGGAATCCAGCGTCTTTCGTCGTAAGTCACTGGGTCCTTAGCCTTCGCGGGGACGACGCCGAGTTGAATCGATGCATTGTCATCCACTTCTGTAAAGCTCAGCAGCCCACGCGGGCGAGCTGACTGCTACCGCGAGCGCCGGCCTCGTCATGCGCTTTCCGCTGCGGCCCTCCGCTCAGTGGGGCGCGATTGCGACCTTCCTGCCAAACCGGTTTTGACGCGATGTAGACGAAGCGCGTGCTCTGTCGCGCGGCGCCTAGAATACGCGATGAGCAACCGCCTCGCCGGGGCGACGAGCCCCTATCTGCAGCAGCATGCGGACAATCCGGTCGACTGGTACCCGTGGGGCGAGGAATCGCTCGCGCGCGCCCGCGCCGAGAACAAGCCGATCCTGTTGTCGATCGGCTATTCGGCGTGCCACTGGTGCCACGTGATGGCGCACGAATCGTTCGAGGACCCGGAAGTCGCGGCGGTTATGAACGAAGGGTTCGTCAATATCAAGGTGGATCGCGAGGAGCGGCCGGACCTCGACCAGATTTATCAGACGGCACATGCGCTGTTGACGCGCCGTTCCGGCGGCTGGCCGCTGACGATGTTCCTGACGCCGAACGGCGAGCCATTCTTTGGCGGCACCTATTTTCCGAAACTCGGACGTCACGGGCTGCCCGGCTTCCTCGAGCTGTTGCCGAAAGTGGCGGACGCGTATCGCGAGCAGGGCGACCGGCTCGACGAACAGAATCGCCGGCTCGTCGCCGCGCTGTTGACGCTGGAGCCCGAAGGGAGGGCAATCCCATTGCCGGTGGAGGCCTCCGCGCTTGCGCTGGCGGAGCTCAAGCGCAGTTTCGATGCCATCCACGGCGGCTTCGGCACTGCGCCCAAATTCCCGCATCCGGCGGAGCTCGAATTCTGTCTTCGCATGTCTGCAACCGCAGGCGACAGCCAAGCATTGGGGATCGTGCGCACGACGCTCGAGCGCATGGCCGACGGCGGCATTCACGACCAGCTGGGCGGGGGATTTTGCCGGTACTCCGTCGATGCGGAATGGACCATCCCACACTTCGAGAAAATGCTCTACGACAACGGTCCGCTGCTCGCGTTGTACGCAGACCTTTGCCGTGTCACCGGTGAGCGCCGCCATGCGGACACGGCGCGTGACATCGTGGGGTGGCTGGTACGCGAGATGCAGGCGGACGACGGCGCGTTCTTCTCGAGTCTTGACGCGGACAGCGAGGGCCACGAAGGCAAATTCTACGTATGGACCCCGGAAACCGTGCGGGCCGCGGTGACCGCCGACGAATGGGCGGTCGCCGAACCCTACTTCGGGCTCGCCCGGCCGCCCAATTTCGAGAGCCGCGCATGGAATTTGCGCGTCACCGAATCGCTCGAATCCATCGCGGAACGTCTTCCCCTCTCGCTGCCCGATGCGCAAACACGGCTCACCGGCGCCCGGGCGGCGCTGTTCGCCGCGCGCGCAACGCGCGTGCGCCCCGGCCGCGATGACAAGATCCTGACGTCGTGGAATGCGCTCGCCATCGCGGGGCTCGCCCGTGCGGCGCGAGCGCTCGCGCAGCCCCGCTGGGCGGACCTGGCCTTTGCCGCCGCCGATGCCCTCAAACGCACCGCGTGGCGTGACGGGCGCCTGCTGGCGACCCGCCGCGGCAACCGCTCCGATCTCAATGCGTATCTCGATGACCATGCATTTCTGCTGGCCGCGCTGGTCGAGTTGCTGCAGACCCGGTTCCGGCGCGAGGATTTCGAATGGGCCGGGGACCTCGCGGAGGCGCTGCTCGCGCGCTTCGAGGACCGCGAGCGCGGCGGCTTCTTCTTCACCAGTCATGACCACGAAAAATTGTTTCATCGGACCAAACCGGGACACGACGGCGCCACCCCATCGGGCAATGGCGTCGCCGCCCTGGCGCTGATCGCATTCGGACATCTCACCGGAGAGCTTCGTTATGTCGAAGCCGCCGAGCGGACGGTGCGCTTGTTCGCGCCCGCGCTGGCGGAATCGCCCGGCGGCTATTCCTCGCTGCTGGAGGCACTGGCGGCGCTCGAAGCACCGCCGGCATTGGTCCTGCTGCAAGGCGACGTCGAAATCTGCACGCAGTGGCAGCGCACGCTCGAGAACGTGTACCGTCCCGCCGTGAACGTGTTGAATCTGGCGGGAGTCCCGGCGTTGCCGCCGATGCTCATCAAAGGTGCGCCGCCCGCTCAAGGTGCGATGGCCTGGATTTGTCGAGGCACGGCCTGCCTGCCGCCGATCACGGCGCTCGAGGCATTGGTCGAAGCGCTACGGTAGAATCGAATTCCCCTTTCCCTCAACTTCGTCAATGGAGCGACCATGAAAGCCGTCTCGATAACTCTCGCCTGCGCCGCCGTCTTCGCGTCCGGCGCAGCCCACGCGGTGCTCGACAACGCCAAAGCCGAAGCGCTGATGAAAAAGGACGGTTGCGCCGCTTGCCATGCGGTCGACAAGAAGATCGTCGGTCCGGCCTATGTCGACGTCGCGGCAAAATACAAGAACGACAAGAACGCCGTCGCCATGTTGTCGAAGAGGGTCAAGGAAGGCAGCACCGGCGTCTGGGGCCCGATTCCGATGCCGCCCAACGCGGCGACCTCGCAGGCCGACATCACCGAGCTCGTGACCTGGATCCTTTCGCTCAAGAGATAGGCGCGGCAGGGCCCGACTCGGCTTGACTGCGCCGAGGTGCAAATGTTGATGCGCAAATTCGAGCCTGACCCCGATTTCCGGTAGAATTTCACGGTCCGTGCAGGAGAGTGCGACCGTTGTCGCCGCCGAAGGCGTAATCCCGAAACCGCTCAGGTACCGAGGACTGCACGGGACGCAACCGCAATCTGGAGAGCGGTCGCGCGGCTGACAAGCCGCGGCGGCCCACCGAAGGGGCACCGGAGGCCACGCGACAGCGCGGCGTCCCAATCTCTCAGGTAAAAGGACAGACGGGGCGAAGTGGACCTAGCGCTTCGCCCTTTTGTTTTCTTACCGGAGACACGGCGTGCTCAAGCAAACCCCGCTCAATGCCGTCCATCGCGCCGCCGGCGCGCGGATGGTCGATTTCGGCGGCTGGGACATGCCGGTCAATTACGGTTCGCAGATCGACGAACATCATGCGGTGCGCACGGACGCGGGGATGTTCGATGTGTCCCACATGCGCGCCGTGGACCTGACCGGCAACGGCGTTCGCGATTTTCTCCGCTATGCGCTCGCCAATAACGTCGACAAGCTACAGGCGCCCGGCAAGGCGCTTTATTCGTGCCTGTTGCGTCCGGACGGTGGCGTCCTCGACGACCTCATCGTCTATTTCCTGCGCGAGGATTTGTTCCGGATCGTCGTCAATGCGGGAACGACGGACAAGGACATCGCGTGGTTTCGCACCTTGCTCGCGCAACACGCGCCGCAGGTGCAACTCGCACCGCGTGACGATCTCGCGATCATCGCCGTTCAAGGGCCCCACGCGCGGACCAAATTTTGGCAGGCGCTTCCCGGCACCGAGGCGGCGACCGCGGGCCTGCGCCCATTCTTTGCCGCCGACGTCGCAACCGCGTTCATTGCGCGCACCGGATACACGGGCGAGGACGGCTTCGAGATCATGGTGCCGGCTACGCGCGCGGAAGCCACGTGGCATGCATTGCATGCGGGCGGCGTGCTGCCGTGCGGACTCGGCGCACGCGATACGTTGCGCCTCGAAGCGGGAATGAATCTCTACGGCCAGGACATGGACGAGTCGGTGTCGCCGCTCGCGTCGGGGCTTGCGTGGACGGTCGATCTCGCGAGTCCGCGCGATTTCGTAGGTAAAGACGCGCTGCTCGCGCATCCGCCCACGCAAGCGCTGATGGGGCTCGTTCTGCTCGATGCGGGCGGCGTTCTACGCGCGCATCAGAAGCTCCATACGGCCCACGGTGACGGCGAAATTACCAGCGGTACCTTCAGTCCCACGCTCGGCAAATCGATCGCGCTGGCGCGGGTCCCCGCGGGAATCGCAGCGGGAGACGTCGTACGGGTCAGCGTCCGCCACAAGCAACTCGCATCGCGCGTCGTAAAGCCGCCGTTCGTGCGGCACGGGAAGGTCCTCGTGGAATGACGTTGCAAGCCACTCCATTAGATTTGCACACTGTCCATAACCTGCCGGAGTCAACACCATGAACGTTCCCGCCGATCGCAAATACGCCGAGAGCCACGAATGGGCGCGTGCCAGGCCGGACGGCACGGTCGACGTAGGCATCACCGATCACGCGCAAGCGGCGCTCGGCGATCTCGTGTTCATCGAGCTGCCTGCCGTGGGCCGCAAGCTTGCCGCGGGCCAGGCCAGCGCCGTCGTCGAGTCCGTGAAAGCGGCGAGCGACGTCTATGCGCCGCTGGCCGGCGACGTCGTCGCGGTGAACGACGAAGTCGTCAGTGCGCCGGAAAAAGTGAACGAGCATGCGTACGAAGCATGGCTGTTCCGGGTGAAGCCCGCGGATCCAGACGCGCTCTCGAAGTTGCTCGACGCCGCGGCGTACGAAAAACTGATTGGATAGCACGACGATGAAAATGAACGGACCGGCGCCGCAACGCCTCGCGGCGCTCGAAGATCGCGCGGAGTTCGTGGCGCGCCACATCGGCACGACGCCGGAGGATGAAGCGGCGATGCTGGCCGCGCTGGGTTATGCGTCCCGCGCGGCGTTGATCGATGCCGTCGTGCCGGCGGCCATCCGCGAGCGCGCGCCACTGGCGCTGCCGGATGCCGTGCCCGAGGCGGAGGCCCTGGCGAAGTTGAAGGCACTGGCCGCCGACAATCGCGTGCTGAGATCCTGCATCGGCCTCGGTTACTACGGCACGCATACGCCTGGCGTCATCCTGCGCAACGTCCTCGAGAATCCGGCGTGGTACACCGCGTACACGCCGTATCAACCCGAGATTGCGCAAGGCCGGCTCGAAGCGCTGGTCAATTTCCAGACGATGGTGTGCGATCTGACCGGCATGGCAATCGCGAACGCGTCGATGCTGGACGAAGCCACGGCGGCCGCGGAAGCGATGGCGCTCGCCTTGCGGGTCGGTAAGAGCGACAGCCGGCGCTTCTTCGTCGCCGCCGACGTGTTCCCGCAAACGCTCGATGTCGTGCGCACGCGCGCACAACCACTCGGGCTGGAAGTCGTCGTCGGACCGGCGGAGGACGCCGTGCGCGCCGGCGCATTCGCCGTGTTGCTGCAATATCCGGGCGCGGCGGGCGACGTGCGCGATTACCGTGCGCTCGCCGCGACGCTCCACTCGCAGGACGTTCAGGTGATCGTGGCCGCGGACATCCTCGCGCTGACGCTGCTCTTGCCACCCGGCGAATGGGGCGCCGACGCCGTGGTCGGATCCACGCAGCGGTTCGGCGTGCCGATGGGATACGGTGGTCCGCATGCCGGATATCTCGCCACGCGCGACGAATTCAAGCGCGCGCTGCCCGGCCGGCTGGTCGGCGTCACCGTCGATGCGCATGGCAGCGCCGCGTACCGGCTCGCGCTGCAGACGCGCGAACAACACATTCGCCGCGAAAAAGCGACGTCGAACATCTGTACGGCGCAGGTATTGCTTGCCGTCATCGCGAGCATGTACGCCGTGTACCACGGGCCGGAAGGATTGACGACGATAGCGCGGCGCGTGCATCGGCTCGCCGCGATCCTGAAAACAGGGCTCGAGCGTCTCGACCTCGTCGTGTCGACCCGCGTGCATTTCGACACGATCGCGGTCGCGACCGGGCGCAACACGCAGCGGATCCTGGACTACGGTATCGCGCAGGGCATCAATTTCCGCCGCATCGACGACGCAACGCTCGGGATCGCGCTGGACGAGACCACGACGCGCGAGGATGTCGAGCGCATCTGGCACATTTTCCATGGCGGCGACGCGCCATTCTCCGTCGCCGATCTCGACGCAGTCGTGAACGACGCGCTGCCACCCGCGCTCGTTCGCGCCTCGCGCTTTCTCACGCATCCGGTTTTCCATCGCTATCACTCCGAAACGGAAATGCTCCGGTATCTGCGCCGCCTGGCCGACCGTGACCTGGCGCTCGACCGGACGATGATTCCGCTGGGGTCGTGCACGATGAAGCTCAATGCGACGTCCGAAATGATTCCGGTGACGTGGCCGGAATTCGGAGCGCTGCATCCGTTCGCGCCCGCGGACCAGGCGGCCGGGTATCGCCGGATGATTCACGAGCTCGAGCAAATGATGTGCGCGGTCACCGGCTACGATGCCGTATCGCTGCAACCCAACGCGGGTTCGCAAGGGGAATACGCGGGCCTCCTCATGATCCGCGCGTATCACGCGAGCCGCGCGCAGGCGCACCGTAACGTCTGCCTCATTCCCGCGTCCGCGCACGGCACGAATCCCGCGTCGGCGCAGATGGCGGGGATGCACGTCGTGATCGTCGCCTGCGACGCCGATGGGAACGTGGACCTGGCCGACCTCGAGGCGAAGGCCAACGCGCACGCCCGCGAGCTCGCGGCGATCATGGTCACGTATCCGTCGACGCACGGCGTCTTCGAGGAAGCGATCACGCGCATTTGTGAAATCGTCCACGGCGCGGGCGGCCAGGTGTATGTCGACGGCGCGAACCTGAATGCGATGGTCGGCCTCGCGGCGCCCGGCCATTTCGGCGCCGACGTCTCGCATCTGAATCTGCACAAGACCTTTTGCATCCCGCATGGCGGCGGCGGGCCGGGCGTGGGCCCGGTCGCGGTGAAGGCGCATCTCGCGCCGTTCCTGCCGGGCCATCGCGCCCTGCCAGCCGACGATCGTGCGGAGAATGCCATTGGCCCAGTCGCCGCCGCGCCGTACGGCAGTGCGTCGATCCTCCCGATCTCGTGGATGTACGTGACGATGATGGGCGGCGAGGGGCTGCGCGCGGCGACCGAGAGTGCAATCCTGGCCGCCAACTACATCGCGTACCGGCTCGCGCCCCACTACCCGGTACTCTTTGCGGGACAACACGGGCTGGTCGCGCACGAATGCATCCTCGACTTGCGGCCGCTCAAGGCCGCGTCGGGCGTCGAAGCGGAGGATGTCGCGAAGCGGCTGATCGATTACGGCTTCCACGCGCCGACGATGAGCTTCCCCGTCGCGGGCACGCTGATGGTGGAACCGACCGAATCCGAGTCTAAGCCTGAGCTCGACCGCTTCATCGACGCAATGATCGCGATCCGGCGCGAGATCCGCGCGATCGAGCAGGGCGACCTCGACCGTACCGACAATCCGTTGAAGCATGCGCCGCACACGGCGGCTGCCGTGTCCGCCGACGCGTGGACGCATCGCTATACACGTTTTTCCGCCGCGTATCCGACGCCTTCGCAACGGACGGCGAAATACTGGCCGCCCGTTGGGCGCGTGGACAACGTGTACGGCGATCGCAACCTCTTCTGCAGTTGCATTCCGCTCGCCGAGTACGAAACGGCGAGCGCGGAAACCGTGCCGTAATGCGCGTCGTCATCCTGGGTGCGGGTGTGGTCGGCGTTACTGCCGCGTGGTACCTCGCGCAGGATGGCCGTGACGTGACGGTCGTCGACCGGCATGCCGGTCCGGCGCTGGAAACGTCGTTCGCCAACGGTGGACAAATCTCTGCGTCGTACGCGGAGCCCTGGGCGAACCCGGACGCACCGATGAAGATCCTCAAGTGGCTGGGGCAGGAGGACGCGCCGCTCCTGTTCCGGTTGCGCCTCGATCCGCGGCAATGGCGTTGGGGTCTCCAGTTCCTGATCGAATGCCTGCCGTCGCGCACGCGCCGCAATACGATCCAGTGCCTCAATCTCGCGCTGTATTCGCGCGACTGCCTGCAGGAATTGCGCGCGCAAACCGGCATCGAGTACGACCATCTCGAGCGCGGCATCCTGTCGTTCTATACGGATCCGGCGGAGTTCGCGCAAGGCGTTGCGGCGGCCGCGCTGATGCGGCAGTTCGGTTGCGACCGCGACGTCAAGAGTGTGGACGAGTGCATCGCGATCGAGCCGGCGCTCGCGGCGTGCCGGAACCAATTGGCCGGTGGCATCTTCACCGAGAGCGACGAATCCGGCGACGCGCAACGCTTCACGCAGGAGCTGGCGCGGATGGCGCAGGCACGCGGGGTCACGTTCCGCTGGAACATGGCCGTCGAATCGCTGATGGCGGAAGGCGACGCCGTGACGGGCGTGCGTTGCGTCAACGAGGAGCACCGCAAGGAAATCCTGACGGCGGACGGTTACGTGATGGCGCTCGGCAGCTACAGCCCCTTCCTGCTGAAGCCCCTTGGCGTGCCCTGCTTGATCTATCCGGCAAAAGGCTACTCGGCCACGATCGCCATCGCCGGCCATGCGGGCGCCCCGACCGTTTCGTTGACCGACCTCGCGTGGAAGATCGTGTTCACGCGCCTGGGCGACCGACTCCGCGTCGCCGGCACCGCGGAACTTTCCGGCTACAACAAGGACCTGAACCTCGTCCGCTGCGAGGCGCTGGTCAAGCGCACGTTCGCGCTGTTCCCGGACGCGGGTGACCCCGAGAGCCCGCAGTTCTGGACCGGGTTGCGACCCGCGACGCCGTCGAATGTGCCGCTGCTGGGCCGCACCCGGTTGCGCAACCTGTTTCTCGACACGGGGCACGGCACGCTGGGCTGGACGATGGCCTGCGGTTCCGGGCGCGCATTGGCCGATGTGATGGCCGGTCGGAAGCCTGGCGTGGATTTTGCATTTACCGGGTCGGGGTGACGACGCCCCTGCCCGGGATTATTGCCATGGACAACGCCGCCACCGCCGAGCTGCCTGACGGCACGGTGCCCGCATTCACGTTGCAGTCGCTCACCCGCTGGAAAGCCTTCGGGCTGCATCTCGCGATCAGTGCGCTGATCGCCGGGACCGTCGTCGCGCTCGTGGTCGTGCTGTGGTACCCCAGTCCTTATTTCGCAGCGATGGGCGGCGAGGTGTTGTTGCGACTGCTGATCGGCGTCGACGTGGTGATCGGCCCGCTCATCACGCTCATCATCTTCGATGCGAGGAAGCCCCGCCTCAAATACGACCTGGCCACGATTGCGGTGTTGCAGGTGGCGGCACTCGCGTACGGCGGCTACGTGATGTTCGACGCACGCCCCGTCTACAACGTGTTCGTCGGCGATCGTTTCCACACGGTGCCGGCGAACAGCATCGACCAGGACTCGCTTGCTCGCTCAGCGCCCGGATTCAGTCCGTTGCCACTCGACGGGCCACGCGTCGTCGGCGCGCGCAAGCCGGCAAACGCCGAGGAATCCACGCAGATCGCCATGGCATCCATGGTTGGCGGCCCCGATATTCCACACCTTCCGCATTTGTACGTTCCTTACGCTTCCGTGGCAGCCGAAGCTGCGCGCGCGGCCAAACCGCTCGTCAGGCTCGCGCAGAAAGGGAAGGAACCCGCCGAGCAAGTGGCCGACTTCGTTTCGGTCAACGGCCGCGCTGGGCGCGGTCTGGGCTTTGTCCCGGTGAAGGCGCGCAACCGGGACTTCGCCGCGGTCGTCGACCGCAAGACCGGAGAAATCGTCGGCTATCTGCCGGTCGATCCCTGGTAGGAATTCGTTGTTTGCGGCGGTGACGCACACGATGCGTCCGGTACACCTGCCCGCAAGGCGGCAGCCGCAGCGACGACTGCGTGCGGGCAGGCTACCTTCGCGACGCCGGTATAATCGTCCGTTTGGCCGTACCGCAAATGTTTCGACCCTTACGAGTGCTGTTATTCGCCGCCGCGATTCCCGCGCTGGCATTGCCCGCCGCTACGCAATCGCAGCCGGCGACGCCCGTGGTCGTGGCGCTGCCCGCAGTCCCCGCGCCTGCAGTGGCCGCGGCCGCCTTCCTGCTCGTCGATGTCAAGAGCGGGCAAACGTTGGCGGCAGCGAATGCCGACGAGCGCCGCGATCCCGCGTCGCTGACCAAGCTCATGACGGCGTATCTCGTCTTCGGCGCACTGCGTGCCAAGACGATCGTGCCATCGCAGATGGTCAACGTCTCCGAACGCGCATGGCGCGCCGAAGGATCGCGGATGTTCATCGAGCCGCGCCGCGCCGTCTCGGTCGACGAGCTGCTGCGCGGAATGATCGTGCAATCGGGCAACGACGCGTCGGTCGCGCTGGCCGAGCTCGTCGGCGGCAGCGAGGAAGCGTTCGTCGCGCGAATGAATGCCGAAGCCGCGCGACTTTCCATGCCGAACACCCATTTCACCAACGTGACCGGGCTGTCCAACCCGCAGCACTATTCGACGGCCGCCGACATGGCGAAGCTCGCGGCCGCGGTGATTCGCGACTATCCGGAGTACTACCCGCTCTATTCGCAGAAGGATTTCCGCTACAACAACATTACGCAGCCCAATCGCAATCGCCTGCTGTGGACCGATCCGTACGTGGACGGGATGAAGACCGGCCATACCGAGGCCGCCGGCTGGTGTCTCGTCGCGTCGGCGCTGCGTGGCGACCGCCGCGTGCTGGTCGTCGTGCTCGGCGCGAACTCGGATGCCGCGCGGGCGTCCGAAGCGCAGAAGCTCCTGAACTGGGGTTTTCAGGCGTTCGACACCGTGCAGCTCTACCAGTCGGGCAAGCAGGTGATCGCATTGACGGTCTGGAAAGGCGCCGTGCCTGAAGTGCCTGCGGGATTCCTCGCCGATCGCTATTTGACGTTGCCGAAGGGCAAGGCCGACAAGCTCACGCTGACGATGCAGGCCCAGGAGCCGCTCGTCGCGCCGATCGTACGCGCGCAGCGCGTCGGCACGGTCAAGGTCGCGCTGGACGGCAAGCCCGTCGTCGACTTTCCGCTGATTGCGCTCGAGGACGTGCCGCCGGCGAGCCTTTTCGGCCGTGCGTGGGACACCGTACGCCTGTGGTTCAGGAAAAGCTGACCACGCAATCCGAGGATTCGCGATGATCGATACGGAACAAATCGTCCATCTCAACGGCAAGTTCGTCCGGGTCGCCGATGCGCAGGTGTCGGTGCTCGACCGCGGCTTCATCTACGGCGATGGCGTGTACGAGCTGGTGCCCGTCTATGGCCGCCAGCCGTTTCGCCTGCCGCATCATCTCGCGCGGTTGCAACGAAGCATGGACGGCATCGGGCTTGCCAACCCGCATGCCCCCGCTCTGTGGGAAGCGCTGATCCGCGACCTGATCGCGCGCCAGCCGTTCGCGGACCAGGGCGTGTACCTGCAGGTGACGCGTGGCGTGGCCCCGCGCGATCACTCGTTTCCGCAAGGTGTGGCGCCGACCGTGTTCATGATGAGCAACCCGCTGCCCCTTCCCACGCGCGAGCAGGTCGAACGCGGCGTTGCCGTGGTCACCGCGGACGACAACCGCTGGCATCGCTGCGATCTCAAGACGATTTCGCTGCTCGGCAACGTCCTGCTGCGCCAGCTCGCCACCGAGCAGGGCGCCGCCGAAACCGTGATGTTCCGCGACGGCTTTCTGACCGAGGCATCGGCATCGAACGTGCTCATCGTCAAGGACGGTGGAATCATCGTCCCGCCGAAGGACAACCTGATCCTGCCGGGAATCACCTACGACGCCACGATGGAGTTCGCGCGCGAAGCAGAAGTGCCGCTCATCGTACGCCCCGTACCGAAGGCCGAGGCCCTCGGCGCCGACGAGATGTGGCTGTCCTCGTCGACGAAGGAGGTGCTCGCGGTCACGACCGTCGACGGCAAGCCGTTCGCGGGCGGCAAGCCGGGCCCGGTGTTTCGCAAGCTGTGGCAAGTGTTCCAGACGAAGAAGCCGAGCTCGCATGCGCATGCATGACAAACGGCCGCTTGTGCGCAAGGCGTTAACCTTGGCCGATGTCGCGTCGGGCAGAAGCCCGACCCACAAGGGGCTTGTCAGCCATCCGGCAGCGGCACCGTCGTGCCGAAATGGCCGTGATGAAACACGAGCCCTCGGCCCGTCGAGCGCTCGCAAGTGGCGACTTCACCCACGAACACGACATGGTCACCCGCTCGGCTATGCGAATGGTGGCGGCACTCGAACCATGCGACACACCCGTTGATCAGCGGAGCATCGGCCCACCCCATCCGATAGTCGACGCTGGCGAAGCGGTCGGTGTGCGGCCGCGAAAACCGGCGCGCAAGATCGCTCTGCCCCGCGGACAGCACATTGACCGAATAGCGTTCGGCCGCCTCGAACGCGGCCAGGCTCAGCGAGCGGCGCGCGAGGCTCCATAGCACGAGCGGCGGGTCCAGCGAGACCGAATTGAACGAATTCGCGGTGAAGCCCACGTAGCGGCCGTCCCCGCTGCGCGCGCAAATAATCGTGACGCCGGTCGCGAATTGCGCCAGCGCATTACGGAACTGCCGGGCGTCGAAAGCGCGGGTCGGCGCAATCAAGGGGTCGGAAACGGGCATGTAGACTGGACAACGCCGAATGGGGCGGCGCCGCGATGACGGGTGCGCCGATGGTAGGCGGCCGGTGCCCGCAGTGTCAAAGCAAACACGGCTAACGAAATGTCTCCCCCGAAGACGCCTGCGACGTCCTCCCCCACAGGGGGCGCCCTGGGACGGCCCTGCGCGGATAGTTACCTTTCCCCGAAGACGCCTGCGGCGGTTAACTCCCCAGATGCCGCCGGTCTTGCTACACTTTTCGCTTCGGACGGGGGATTTCCTCTCCCGAGTGGCTGAATCCTCAACGCGACCGGACAACCTATGGCGGAAGCGCTGCAACGGATCATCACCAACCGCTATGGCGGGCGCGACCTCCCGGTCACGCTGATCTTGCCGGACGGCGCGCGCGTGCCCTTGTCGCCGGCGCCGGCGGTCGAAGTCATCGCGCGGTCCTGGAAAGGATTGCGGGCACTGGCCTCCCCCGCGCTCGGTTCGCTGGCGCGCGCCTACGTGCATGGCGACCTCGATTTCACCGGCAGTGCCCGGCGCATTCTCGAAATCGCCGAGTCGATGGTCGGCGCCGTGTCGCACGGCCGCGATCGTGCGCGGACCAAGTGGCGGCTCTTCCTGCATCAGCATCGCAACAGCCGGCGCAACATCGCGCATCACTACGACGTCTCCAATGCGTTCTACCGGATCTGGCTCGATCAGCGAATGGTGTACTCGTGCGCCTATTTCCGCGACGACGCCGACACGCTCGATACGGCGCAGGTGCAGAAGCTCGATCACATCTGCCGCAAGCTCCGATTGGCGCCGGGCGAACGTCTGCTCGACGTCGGCTGCGGCTGGGGCGGGCTCCTCTTCCACGCGGCCGAGCGCTATGGCGTCGAAGCGACGGGGATCACGCTGTCGCAAAACCAGTTCGATCACGTGACGGCGGAGATTGCCGCGCGCGGGCTTGCCGGACGCGTGCACGTGGAATTGCGCGACTATCTCGAGCTGCCCGAAGACGTCCTATACGACAAGATCGCGAGCGTGGGGATGTTCGAGCACGTCGGCGTGCGGCGGTTCCCTCGCTATTTCGGGAAGATCTATCGCGTCCTGAAGCCGGGCGGCCTCGTGCTGAACCACGGCATCACGCACAACTCGCTCGAGACCGACAGCCTGGGCAGCGGAATCGGGGAATTCATCGACGAGTACGTCTTTCCCGGTGGCGAGCTCACGCATGTGGCGAAGGTCGTCGAGGGCATGGGGCAGCAAGGCCTCGAGCTCATCGACGCCGAAGCGTTGCGCGAACACTACGCGAAGACGCTGTGGACATGGGTCGACCGCCTGGAAGCGCGCGAGGACGAAGCGCGCCATGAAGTCGGCGACGAACGCTATCGCATCTGGCGCATCTACATGGCGGGCTCGGCGCACGCGTTCGACCGGGGCTGGCTGTCGTTGTGGCAATTGCTGGCGGGGAAACCGCTGGCCGACGGACGCCTGCCCCATCCGCTCACGCGCGACTACATGTACGTTTCGGCCTGATTCCGAACGAGCGGTAGTTGTAACGCGTCGGCATCGCCCGCACCTTCGAGGCGTTCCAACATCGTGGTTCACGAAAGAGCGCCATGAGCAAACCCGAATCGGCCCTCGACGCCTTGCATACGGAAGAGCGGGAGTCCGCGCTCACCTTTCCGTGCGTGTTTCCGATCAAGATCATGGGTCGCAATCAGGATGGGTTCGCCCAGGCCGTGTCCGACGTCGTGTGCAAGCATGCGCCGGACTTCGATCCCGCGGCGCTCGAAATGCGGGCATCGAAGGAGGGCAACTGGCTGTCGGTCACCGCGTCGGTCAATGCCGCGTCACGCGAGCAACTCGACAATCTGTATCGCGAGCTCGTCGCGCACCCGATGGTCAAGATGGTCCTGTGAGCGCCGGAGCCGCCACGGCCAGCGCTGATTAGTGTCCCCCGGCCGCCGCCTCGCCGCGTCCACCCCCCCAAGGGGGCAAGGGAAACTTGGGGCCTGGCGTTAGTTAGGGCCCCCAGGCTTGGGGCGGCCCCCGGCGTGTCCCTAGGGCGGGGTTGCGGAAATGGTGTTTCCAGAGCAAAATATGGTGAAGATGCTTTCTCCATGAACGCCTCGACCCGAACCCTTCCCCGTCCCACTTCCGGGCCGGCCCCCGCATCGGACGCCGCCGTGCTCGGCAAAGCGGTCGTGCGCGTCGCGCGGCTCCTCGAGCTGACGCAGCGCGACGTCGCGGCAGCGCTCGGCATTTCCGAGGCGACGACCTCCCGGCTCTTCGCCGGCAAATACCTGCTCGCACCGGACCGCGCCAAGGAGTGGGAGCTGGCGCGGCTCATGGTCAGGATGTTCCGGTCGCTCGACGCGCTCTGGGGTCACGAGGACATCGCGCGCGAATGGCTCGCGAGCGACAACCTCGCACTGGCCGCTCGGCCCAAGGATCTGTTGCGCTCGGTCGAGGGAATGGTTCGTGTCGTCGCGTACCTGGACGCCGCGCGCGGTCGCCTCTGAGGCCGTTTCGCTGCGGCACGACCTCTGGCGCGCGGTGGAGGCGCAACATGTGGTCGCGACGATGGCGCTGGTCGACACGCTCGACGAGCAACATGCGCTGGAGCGGATTCTCGATGCCGGCAAACCTGCGGTTCCTGACGAGGCTCGGCGGCTGCATTACCTGCTATTCACGCCGTTTCGCTATTCGCCGCCGCCGGGAGGCTCGCGTTTTCGCGGGCCCAACGACGCCGGCGTGTTCTACGGCGCCGACGAAGTGCGTACCGCATGCGCGGAGCTCGGCTACTGGAGATGGCGGCATCTGCTGGAGGCTCCGGCATTGAGCGCGATGCCGTCCAAGCCGCAGACGGTCTTTCGGGTCAAGCTCGCCACCGGGGCCGTGGACTTGCGCGAGTCGCCGTTCGTGCGGGAGCGCGAAATCTGGACCCACCCGAACGACTACACGGGCACGCAGCGATTCGGCGTTGCGGCGCGGGCCGCCGGAATCGGCGCGATCCGCTACGAATCGGTGCGCGATCCGCAGCACGACGGATGCTGCGCCGTGCTTGCCTGGGACGCATTTGCGCGGCCGTCGCCCGTCGAGCAGCAGACGTGGATGCTTCTCGTCGCGCGCGAGCGCGTCGTGTGGCAGCGCACCGGCGCGCTGCGCGCCGACGAGCACGAATTTCCGGCGAGCGGTTGGTCGGCGCCCGCCCGCGTTTTGCATCCGTCGCAAAGCGGCGGCGCGCGCGAATGAACGCTCCAGCGGTCATTTCCGATCGTGTCGATGCGGTATGCGTACGCACGCTGGGCCGCACGGACTACGAGACGACGTGGCGCGCGATGCAGACGTTCACCGATGCTCGGAACGAAGAAACATCCGACGAGATCTGGCTGACCGAGCATCCGCCGATCTACACGCTGGGACTCGCCGGGCGGCGCGAGCATCTCTTGCGCGACAACGGCATTCCCGTACTCAAGGTCGACCGCGGCGGACAGATCACCTACCACGGCCCCGGTCAGCTCGTTGCGTACACGCTTTTCGATCTGCGGCGATCGCGTGTCGGCGTCCGCGCCATGGTCCGGAGCCTCGAAGGCGCGGTGATAGAATGGCTGCGAACGTTGGGAATTTTTGCGTACGGAAAACCATCGGCGCCGGGCGTCTACGTCGCGGTCATGAGCGTGGAGGCGAAGATCGCCGCGCTGGGGCTCAAGGTGCGCAACGGTTGCACTTATCACGGGCTCGCGGTGAACATTGCAATGGACCTCACGCCGTTCGCGGACATCGATCCGTGCGGGTATCCCGGCCTTGCTGTCACGCAGCTCGCCGATCTCGGTGTCGCGCGGACCGTGGCCACCGCGGGCGCCGAGCTTGCGCCATTTCTCGCTGAACATCTGCGCCGATCTTGAGCATGGACGTCTTTCCCCAAGCGGCCGCTGCCAATGCGGCAGGCGTCAAGCACAAGGGCGACGCCAAGACGGCACGCATCCCAATCAAAATCGTCGCGGCCGAGACGCTGAAGAAGCCCGAGTGGATTCGCGTGCGCGCCCCGTCGTCGCCGCGCTTCCACGAGATCAAGACGATCCTGCGCGAACACAAGTTGCACACGGTGTGCGAGGAAGCGTCGTGCCCCAACATCGGCGAGTGCTTCAGCAAGGGCACGGCGACGTTCATGATCATGGGCGATCTTTGCACGCGGCGCTGCCCGTTCTGCGACGTCGGCCATGGCCGGCCGCTGCCACTTGATGCCGACGAGCCCGCCAATCTCGCCAGGACGATCGCGGCGCTTTCGCTCAAGTACGTGGTGATCACCAGTGTCGACCGCGACGACTTGCGCGACGGCGGCGCGCAGCATTTCGCCGACTGCATCCGCGCCGTGCGTGCAATGTCGCCGGCAACTCAGATCGAAGTGCTGGTCCCGGATTTCCGCGGCCGGCTCGAGCGCGCGCTTGCGATCCTGGCCGATGCGCCGCCTGACGTGATGAATCACAACCTCGAATCGGTGCCGCGCCTGTACAAACAGGTGCGCCCGGGCTCGGACTACGCGAATTCGCTCCGCCTGTTGGAGGAATTCAAGGCCCACGTGCCGCACGTGCCAACGAAATCGGGTCTGATGGTCGGCCTCGGCGAGACCGACGACGAGATTCTTGCGGTAATGCGCGACATGCGCGCGCATGGCATCGACATGCTGACGCTCGGCCAATATCTGCAGCCTTCGGCGGGGCATCTTCCGGTGTTGCGCTATGTGCCTCCGGACGCGTTCGCCGCATTCGAGCGCGCCGCTTACGCCATGGGCTTCAGGCACGCCGCGGTCGGTGCGCTCGTGCGCTCGTCGTACCACGCCGACAAGCAGGCGGAGGAAGTGCTCGCCCGCGCGGAAGGTTAGCGGGCTCGATACGATCATCGGCCTGCTATAGTCTTGGGCGTGCACGCTGCGGCGTGCGTCACCCGGAACAGGGCATGGACGGGGAAGCTCCGACGCCGGATCCGCCGCCAGCGCCACGGCGTCTGCCGTTGGGCCGACGCCAGCGCGTGTGGCTCGCCTATATACGCAAGCGCTGGGGGCGAATCGCCGCCCTTGCCGCGATAAGCGCGGGCGTCGTCGGCATCGTCGGCCACTTGCTGGGCGGCGTGGCCGGCCTTTGGGAGTTCTACCGCGTGGCGGGGCGTTCGCCGGTGCCCGCGCATAGTCCTGCGGTTCCTTCGGCAAAGACGCCGCCGTTTCGCTCGGTCGCGATCATGCCGTTCGCCGCGCAGGGCTCAGCCGCCACGGCCGATCTCGCGGCGACCCTGACGACGGACATCACGACCGCGACCACGCGGGCGATGCACGACGGGCTTGTCCTTTCGAGCGGACTCGCCGCCGGTTACCGCGACGGTCCTCGCGATCCGCGCAAGCTGGGTGCCGATCTCAACGTCCGTTACCTAGTGCTGGGTACCTTGCGCGAGAACGGGGGAGCGCGGGAGCTGGCGGTCGAGCTCGTCGATACTGTCGACGGATCCCAGCTGTGGAGCGACCGTGCGGCGGTGCCACCGCTGGACGCCTCGTTGCCCGTCGCAAGGATCGCCAAGGCCCTGCGCGATGCGGTGGAAGCAGCGACGCGGAAGGAAGTGGAGTCGCTGCCAGCGCCGCAACGGGATGCGTGGCGGTTGGTTTTGCGCGTCCAGGAGATTCCCGACACGCCCGAAGGCGACAGAGAGTCGCAACGTCTCCTGGAGGAAGCGGTGCGCATCGACCCGAAGTTCGTCCCGGGACTCGTCATGTTGCAGATCGGCCTGTTCCGGCAAGCGCAGAACGAGCCAGAGAATCGCGCAGCCGCCGTGAAGCGCCTTGGCGAGCTGTCCCAGCGAGCCATCCTGATCGCGCCCAACGATCCGCGCGTATGGCAATGGCGCGCGTACGCGCTGCAATGGCAGCAGAACTGGAGCGGGGCGCAGGCGGCGATCGACCAGGCGCTACGCCTCGATCCGTTCCGCGGCGAATCCGTAGCGGTGCTGGCGGGACTGCAGTTGTACTCCGGGCGATCGCAGGAGGCGCTTGCCACCTTGCAACGCGCGGCCGAGCTGCACGCGATGCCGTTCCAGATCGACATGTGGTCCTGCGTTGCGTACACGCAGCTTGCACGCGACCGGGACGCACTCGGGCCATGCGAGCGTGCCGCCGCGCAGTGGAACTACTGGGTCCTCCTTGGACATGTTGCGGCGGCCTACGGGAACTTGGGCGAGCAGAGCCGGGCGACACTCTGGGCACAGCGGATGCGCGCGGACAATCCGCGCGCCACCATCGAGAGCTTCCGCAATCTCGGCGTTTCCGAGCATCCGGAATTCATTGCCAAGATGGAGCATTTTCGCGAAGGGTTGCGCAAGGCAGGCGTTCCTGAACGATAGGAAGGCGGCCGGCGTCCGCTGGCCGTTTTGCTTCGAGACGGTAGGCGTTTCAACAACGAGGGCTAGCGGATTGGTTTCCCCCCGCGCTGTTAGCACAGGTTCGCCACGGCCATGTGCGCAGGCATGACCAGCAGCCGCTCAACGCTGCGGTTTCGGTGAGCCTGTAGTAGCCGTTGAGGTGCGGCGCAATCGCGTTCGCGTCGGCATGTTCCCGCACCGCCATTCGGGGCCTGGACGAGTGTGAAGGTCGCGACCGCCGCTTGAAGCATCGTCGAGAAGCTGATCCAGTTGCGGCTGTTAGTCAAAAGCGAGCAATCTTCCGCGTGCTAACGATGCCGAGTACCTCGAGGAAAATGCCCTGCAGCGGCTTGTCCGTGGTCGTCCGCCTGCGCGTCGAGCGGGCCACCGGATCGGCGGACCAGCGAGAACTTGTAAAGGCCGACGCGCGCGGAACGCATCGGGGATGCGCAAGCGCGCGTGACGCGCCTTACGGCAACGCCGCGCCTTTGGGCCACAGCAGCCACATCCGGCCCTGCTGCCGCATGCGACCGGCTTCTCGCCCAGCCTCGACGCCGAAGCCCCAGAAAAAATCGGCGCGCACGGGCCCGCGAATGGCGCCGCCCGTGTCCTGCGCCAGCGTGAGCCGCGCAAGCGGCGTGTCGGTTGACGGCAGCGTGGTCGCGAGAAACACCGGCGCGCCGAGTGGAATGGCGCGCGCGTCGACGGCGATCGTGCGTCCCGCAAGCAGCGGCACGCCAAGACTTCCGAGAGGGCCGTCGATCATGGCGTCGAGCGATCCTGGCGCAGGTGCCGCGATCTCGCGAAAGAACACATAGCTGGGATTTTCGTCGAGGAGGCCGCGCAGCTTGTCCGGATTCGCGACCGCCCAGGCGCGGATGTTCTGCATCGACGTGCGCTCGAGCGCAAGCTCGCCACGATCACTCAGCACGCGCCCGATCGAGCGGTACGGATGGCCATTCTGATCGGCATAGTTCAAGCGGATCACGGACCCGTCGGTGAGCTCGATGCGTCCCGATCCCTGGATTTCGAGGAAGAACGCCTCGACCGGATCGGTGACGTAGACCAGCGGCTTGCCGGCGAACGACGGCGCCCCACGCTCGAGCTCGGCGCGCGACCAATAGGGCACGACCTTCTTGCCCTCGATGCGGCCGCGCACGCGCTTGTCCTTGAGCTCCGGATACAGGTCGGAAAGATCGATCGTCAGCAGGTCGTCGGGCGGCGCGTAGAGAGGAATGAGAAACCGGGGCGTGCTCGTGCGCGAGCCGGCGAGCAACGGCTCGTAATAGCCCGTCACGAGGCCGACATCGGTGCCATCCAGGGCAGCAACGCGGTATGGGCTAAAATGCGCTGCGAAGAACGCGCGCACCGTGTCGGAATTCGCGCCGTCGACATGCGCGCTTTCCGCGCACGGCGTCTGCCACAGCGGTTGGGTCTTCGGGTTGGCAAGCAACGCGCGGCATCCGATGACGAACGCGGGCCATGCGGCGGCGACCGGGTCGGCGGCGAAGCCCGGCAGGTCCGTCCATGCGGCGGGTGTGAACATCGCGCGCGGTGAGGAAGGCGCCGGTGGCGTGACGATGGGCGCCGGCGCGGGCGGCACCGTCTGACATCCGGCAATTGCGATGCAGGCAGCAATGCCGAGGGCGGCGACGGCGGAAGTGCGCCGACACCGATGAAGGGGAGCGGCGATGGCGTGGTTCCTGCTCGAAGCGCTGGTAGCGTTGCTCATCGCCGTGGCCATCGTGTGGTGGACGATGAACGCGCGGCGCAAGCCGCCGACATCAACGTCGCCACCACCGCGCAACAACGACGTTCAATGAAGCGTGCGCGGCACCGACAGGGTGAAGGGCGGAATTGGCGCGTCGAAGGTCTGTCCGTCCTCGGCGCGCATCTGGTAGCTGCCGCGCATCGTCCCGACGGCGGTTGCAATGGACACACCGCTCGTATACTCGAAGCTCTCGCCGGGCTTGAGCAGCGGTTGCTGGCCGACGACGCCGAGTCCCTTGACTTCCTGGACCTTGTGCTCGGCGTCGGTGATGATCCAATGCCGGCTCACGAGCTGCGCCGCGATGTCGCCGGTATTGGTGATGGTAATGGTGTACGAAAAGACGAATTGATTTTTCCCGGGATCGGACTGATCGGCGAGAAGGGATGCCTTGGGGACCACGGTGATCTCGTAACGCTTGCCTTGCGCCATCGTCGTAACTCACATTCATTCAAGCGATTATAGCCCGATGCCCAACCCTTACCGGATTGCCCCGTCGATTCTCTCGGCCGATTGCGCGCGGCTCGGCGAGGAGGTGCGCAACGTGATCGCCGCGGGCGCCGATATCATTCATTTCGACGTCATGGACAATCATTACGTGCCGAATCTGACGCTGGGTCCGCTGGTGTGCGAAGCGATCCGGCCGCACAGCAGCGTCCCGATCGACGTGCATCTGATGGTGAAGCCGGTCGACCGCATCGTTCCCGATTTCGCGCGCGCCGGCGCGTCGCACATCAGTTTCCATCCGGAAGCGACCGAGCATGTCGACCGCACGATCGGCCTGATTCACGAATCGGGGTGCACGGCGGGACTCGTGTTCAACCCCGCGACACCGCTCGACTGGCTGATGCACGTGATCGACAAGCTCGAGCTGGTTCTTATCATGTCGGTCAACCCCGGGTTTGGCGGACAGGCGTTCATTCCGCACACGCTCGAAAAATTGAAGGCGGCGCACAAGCTGATCGAGGGCGCGCAGCAGCGGACCGGACGCCCGATCCGGCTCGAGGTCGATGGTGGTGTGAAGGTCGACAACATTCGCGCGATCGCCGCGGCCGGCGCCGATACGTTCGTGGCGGGCAGCGCCATTTTCGGCACGCCGGATTATCAGGCGACGATCGCGCAGATGCGCAGCGAGCTCGCCCAGGTTGGCTAGCCCGGGCGGCGATGGTATAGTCGATTCGCCCGCCGTCATGGCCACACCGGCCAGGCGGGCACGACCTTGCGACAAGCAATGATGAACTTCGACGTTTCCGACTTCGGCATGCCGCCCGCTGTTGCGGGCTGGCAGCGCGTGGGCGAGTGGCGCTGGCAGCGCCCCTCTTAAGCCTTCGCGTTCGCGTCGCGCGCCCCAACCAAAGCGACGTCCCGATTCAAAAGTCCGGCAACAAAAGGTCGAAGCATGATCACCGAAAGCCAATTCCGCGCGCTCGCCGCGCAGGGCTACAACCGCATTCCGCTCGTCCTCGAATCGTTCGCGGATCTCGACACGCCGCTGTCGCTGTACCTCAAGCTCGCCAAAGCGCGCTATTCGTTCCTGCTCGAATCGGTCGTCGGCGGCGAGCGGTTCGGCCGCTATTCGTTCATCGGGCTTCCCGCGCAGGTCCGGATACGCGCGCACGGGCGCCATGTCGATGTCGAAGACGATAGCGGCGTGCGCGAGTCGTACGACGGCGATCCGCTCGCTTTCGTCGAGTCGTACCGCTCGCGCTTTCATGCGGCGCCGCTGCCGGGGTTGCCGCGCTTTTGCGGCGGGCTTGCCGGCATTTTCGGCTACGACGTCGTCCGGCACATCGAAACCAGGCTCGCGAATACCGCCAAACCTCCGACGCCGGGTCTCGCGGACGTTCCGGACCTGTTGCTGCTGCTGACCGAAGAGCTGGCGGTCGTCGACAACCTGAGGGGCAAGATTTCGCTCATCGTCTACGCGGATCCGGCGGCCCCCGCGGCCTACGTGCACGCGCGGGAACGGTTGTCGGAGCTGCGGCGCAAGCTGCGCGAGCCGGTGGCGATTCCGTTGCAGACCGCGACCAGGACATTGCAGGCGCGCAGCGAGTTCGGCGAAGCGGGCTACAAGGCCGCCGTAATGCGTGCGAAGGACTACATCGCTGCGGGCGACATCATGCAGGTCGTCGTGTCGCAGCGGATGAGCATGCCGTTCGCCGAATCGCCGCTGTCGCTCTACCGCGCGTTGCGTTCGCTCAATCCGTCGCCGTACATGTTTTATTACGACTTCGGCGATTTTCACGTGGTGGGCGCCTCGCCGGAAATTCTCGTGCGCAAGGAAGGCACGGCGATCACGCTGCGTCCCATCGCCGGCACGCGGCCCCGCGGCGCCACGCGCGAGGCGGACGAAGCGCTGGCGCAGGAACTGGCGAATGATCCGAAGGAACTCGCCGAGCACGTGATGCTGCTCGATCTTGGCCGCAACGACGTCGGTCGCGTCGCGCAGATCGGCTCCGTCCAAGTGGCCGACCGCATGATCATCGAGCGGTATTCGCACGTGATGCATATCGTGTCGAACGTCGAAGGCACGCTGAAGCCGGGACTCACCAGCGTCGACGTGCTGCGCGCCGCGTTTCCGGCCGGCACCGTCAGCGGCGCGCCGAAGGTCCGCGCGATGGAGATCATCGACGAGCT
>Ga0184632_10000148_pt1 | contig 23632 bp, 19 predicted proteins | sample PLM31_50_b1_FD_133153 | JGI IMG/M metagenome (GOLD analysis project Ga0184632, IMG submission 133153) | Groundwater sediment microbial communities from an aquifer in East River, Colorado, USA - PLM3-1_50_b1 | ecosystem: Environmental > Terrestrial > Soil > Riparian zone | place: USA: East... | reverse complement strand
GTCTCGGTCTCGCTCTCTCGAGGTCCCGACGCGGGTGGCTGGTACAACCACCCGGTCGACTTCGCGGCGTCGGGGAGCGACAACCTGTCCGGCATCGCGTCCTGTAGCTCGGGGACGTTCGGCGGCGGCGGCTCCGCCAGTGCGACCTGCACCGACAACGCCGGCAACGCAGGCAGCGCCGGCGTCGCGATCAATTATGACGCGGGCGCGCCGTCCATCGACAGCATCACCTTCGATCGCGCTCCTGACAGCAACGGCTGGTACAACCATCCGGTACGTGTGACGTTCCGTGGCAGCGACGGGGGCTCGGGCATCGACTCGTGCACGGACGTCACGTACTCCGCGCCCGACACCACCAGTACGACGGTCAGCGGATCCTGCACGGACAAGGCCGGCAACCGAGCGGGAGGCACGTCGCCCGCGTTCAAGTACGACGCCACCCCGCCGACGATCGGAAACGTCGGATTCGATTGGGACGACGGAACCGCGACGCTGACGTGGACGGCATCCCCGGACACGAAGACGATCGAGATCGAGCGTGCGCCTGGGCCGACCGGCCCCGAGGCAGCCTCTGTCTTCAAGGGTCTCGCCTCGACCTTCGCGGACACGGGCCTGAAGAACAAGGTCAAGTACGTCTACACGATCAACGGCTTCGACGAGGCCGGCAACAAGGCCTCTGACACGGTCAGCATCGTGCCGGGGGCGAAGCTCTACTCGCCGGCTCGAGGCTCCGTCATCACCAGTCCTCCGCTGCTCGCGTGGAGACCAGTCAAGGGAGCCTCGTACTACAACCTGCAGGTGTACTACGGCGCCTCCGGGAAGGCACTCCGCCGTGTCGCCTCGGTCGTCGTCAGCGGCCGCAAAGTCCTGAGCACGTGGCCGCTGCAACCGCGCTATCGGCTGAAGAAGAACTGGAAGTTCAACGGGAAGAAGCGCACCCTCGCCCGTGGTCGCTACCGCTGGTACGTCTACCCGGGCGTGGGCAAGCGCAGCGCGCACAAGTACGGGCCGCTCATCGGGCAGAGCGACTTCATCATCGCGAAGCGCTAGTACTAGTTCGCGATGATCACGCGGGACTTGCCGGGAGAAGCGTCGTCCACGCCTCCCGACGCAAGCGCCGCCACGGCGAGGACGAGCCACGCCGCAAAACAGAGAAACACCAGCCGCATTGACAGCTTTGACGCCGTGGAAAGCTCGCAGTTTGCGAACTTCGTGTTAAGCGGTTACGGCTTCAAAGCGACACGTTTCTGATTTCCCAGGGCCGAAGCTCGAGCAGTCTGCCCGCGAAGGAAACCGATTGCAGCTCAGCACTCTCGTTGACGAGGCGCGCGCGGCCCGGTTGCAGAGCAGTCAGGACGACGTCGCGGCTTGCTTCGAGCGCCGGCCCGGCGTGGGAGCGCAGTTCATCCATCTCGCCGGTGCCCCGGGCAGTGAGGAACGGATGCCGGAACCGCTCCGCCTGCTCGAGCACGGATTGGTCGCTCGCGTAGTACGCGAAGGAAAAGCTGTGAGGCCCGCGCAGCTGCGCGGCGGGGATCGGCAATGACGGGCCCGCAGGATCTTCCCGCCACGGATTGTCGTTCCGGCTGATCAGCCCGGTCGAGCGTAGGACGGTCAGCGCGAGCTCGTCTCCGACGACCTCGTACTCGGTGACGTGGTCGAGGAGGAGCGCGATTCCGCCGGCCGCGACGAAGCTGCTCGCGGGGAACGTCGGCACGGCCACCTCGCCGTAGCCGCCCTCGATCTCCAGCCCGCGCTCGACCACTGCGAACTGCCCTTCTGCGCGGGAGCCGGTCGCCGGCGCGCCCAGCGGCACGTGCACGCGCACGCGCTGGTCGTCGCACTGGTTGTCGAGGTCGATGCGGATGCGAACGAACGGTTCGCCCGCGCGTTGCTCGAAGCGTGTCTGCGTCTCGACTCGCTTGTCATCCCAGACGTAGGTGCGGTGCAGGACGTCGACGCGTCGCACCGGGCCGTTCTCGAGCGTCTCGATGCGTTTCTCGGCCGGTTTGTCGACCAGCACGTCGTCGGCAGGCGGCGCGTAGTTGTAACTGTCGCCGACGTCTTTCCCGCGAACGAGGCGCGTCAACTCCGCAACTTCCACTGTCCGTTCCAGCCCCGTCCCGGTGTCGGACACCACGACGTGTCCCGCGCGGACAGCGGTCCAGCCGAGTGGCGGGGTCGGAACGGCGGCAGCGATCGTTCGCTTCGGGTGCGCCTCGACTCGCAGCGTCCACTGGCCCTGGGCCGTCGCCAGCGTGAACTCTTGGACGAGCAGGTCCAGGTCGAGCCAGGGCGGATCCGGGTCGTCGCCGACCTCGAGCACTGCTACCCCGTCTTCGATCTTGAAGCCGTTGACGTAGCGGCCGAACAGCTCGCGGCCGTGCAGCCGCCGTGCGATCGCGGCCGGCACGTCAGCGCCGGCGAGCTTCGTTTCCCATAGCAGCGGCTCCTGGCGGCTGATCTCCTGCGTCGGCACCCGCGCACCGCCGGGGAGCTCGAGCTCGACTGCCTCCCATTCGTCGGGGACGACGACCTCGAGCTCGACGAGCTCGGTGCGCTCGTGTGGTGATGGGTTGACGATCGCGAACGCGCCGAGCGGAACTTCAGCCGCGATCCGTGCGACTGCGCGCTGCGTGAGCTCGCGCCCGATCTGCTCTGCCTCCGCATAGCGGACGAGCACCTGCGCGGACACCTCGTCGGCCGAGCAGCCGCAGATCGAGTCGTGCGCCGAGTTCTGGAACATGCGCATCCAGGCCTGCGCGAGGAACGGCTCCGGCCAGTCGTCGCCGTACAACATCTGCAGCGGCTCGGCGTACCGCTCGAGCCAGCGCTCCGCACGTGCGCAAGCCGCCTTCAGGTCGATGCGCGCGGAGACGACGCTCGGCAGCAGATTCGCGCGAGCCGCAGACCGCATCTCTCCGCGCCAGGACTCGAGCCCGTCCGGTGCCGCGTCCTCGAGGTACTCGGCCAGGCTTCCGACGGTCACTCCCTGCGGGATGCGCGACGAGAAGTCACCCGCGAGCGGCATGTGGTCCGTGCCGACCATTCCGAGTATGGGATCTGTCCCGAACCAGGGCCGGAACCGTTCCTCGAATGCCTCGATCGGCGGATCGCCCGGGAGGTCGAAGAGGTATGCCGCATTGCCGTATCCGGCCGGCAGATACTCGGCGACGACCGACGAGCCGTCGATCCCCTCCCAGATGAACCGGTGGAAGTCCACGGCAGCCGGGACCCCGCGCCACACAACGGCCGTCTTGATCCCGGCCAGGCGGAGGATCTGAGGCATCTGCGCGATGTGGCCGAACATGTCCGGGAGGTAGCCGACGCGCATCGCACTCCCGAACTGGGCCGCCCGCGTCAGCCCGGCCTCGAGATTGCGGAGCGTCGTCTCGCCGTCGACAAGGAACTCGTCCATCAGCGTCTGCCAAGGGCCGATCGCGAGCCTCCCTTCCCGCGCGAGCTGCCGGATCCGCTCCTCCGCCTCGGGACGGATCTCGAGGTAGTCGTCGACGGTCGCGAGTTGGCCGTCCAGCGTGAACCGCAACTGCGGATCGGACTCCAGCTGGCGGAGCACCTCGTCCACGACGTCCACCAGCGAGATCCGGAAGGACTGGAAGGGGCGGTACCACTCCCGGTCCCAGTGCGTATGCGGGACGAGGAAGACGCTCAGGATTTCACGGAGCCGGCCAGCAGTCCCTGCACGAAGTACCGCTGCAGTGCGAAGAACACGATCAGCGGGACGATCATCAAGAGGAATCCGCCCGCGGCGAGGATGTGGAACTCCTGCGCGTACGTCGACAGCAGCTGCGTGATCTTGACCGTCATCGGTTGCTTGCTCGGATCGCTGACGAAGATCAGCGCCATCAGCAGGTCGTTCCAGACCCACAGGAACTGGAAGATCCCGAACGAAGCGAGCGCCGGCACCGACAGCGGTATCACGACGCGCCGGAAGATGGCGAACTCAGATGCACCGTCCATCCGCGCCGCCTCGATTAAGTCCTTCGGCAGAGTGATGAAGAAGTTTCGGAAGAGGAAGATCGCGAGCGGCAGTCCGAACGCGGTGTGGGCGAGCCAGATCCCGTAGAACTCCGTGTTGAGGCCGCCGTTCTCGCGGAAGAACTTGAGCAGCGGCACGAAAGCCGTCTGCACGGGAACCACCATCAGCGCGACGATGAACAGGAACGTGGTGTCGCGGAACGGAAACCGCGTCCAGGCGAACGCATAGGCGGCCAGGGCGCCGAAGATGAGCGGCATCAGCGTCGAGGGCAGCGTGATGTACAGGCTGTTCAAAAAGGCGTGACCCATCCCGGCCGTGCGCAGAACCTCGCTGTAGTTGCTCAGGGTCAAGTGGCTTTCGAACACATGCCACCAGCCGCTCGAGAGCGTGTCTGAACGTTCGCGTACGGACGTGATCAGCAGCGCGACCGTCGGCACGAGCCAGATCGCCGCGATGATGATCAGCGCGATGTGGACGGGCGAGCGCGTGACGATGCGCACGAGCCGTTCGCTCAACGTACGCGGCCGCGTAAGTGCCGGGACCTCTACTCGGGTTGCCACTACGTCATCACCCGCTCGCTCTTGAACCGCCTGATGTTCAGGATCATCACGGGGACCGTGAGCACGAGCATGATCACGGCGACCGCCGCCCCGCGGCCCGGGTTCCCGCTGAACGTCTCCGTGAACATCGTGTAGGCGATCACCCGGCTCGAGGTCCCGGGACCGCCGGCGGTCATCACGTAGATGATGTCGAAGACCTTGATGACGTTGATGAAGAGCCACACGGTCACGACCGAAATCGGGAGGCTCAGCATCGGCAGCATGATGCGGCGGAAGATGCTCCACTCACCGGCGCCGTCAACCCGTGCGGCCTCGAGGATCTCCGTCGGTATCCCTTTCAGCGCCGCCGAGAGCACGACCATCGCGAACCCCGTCGAAGCCCAGACGTAGGCGACGATGATCGCGTAGTTGACGGTGCTCTCCTTCCCCAGCCACGAGACCGGATTGCCCCCGAAGGCATTGATGACGGCGTTCACCGTGCCGATGTCCGCGTTCGGGCTGTAGACGAGGAGCCAGATGACGGCTACCGCAGTTGCGGAGATCGCCATGGGAATGAAGATGATCGACTTGATGAACGACTCGTAGCGGACGCGGATCGTCAGCACTGCGAGCGCCAGCCCCAGGATCAGGCAGAGGCTGATGTAGATGATGACCCACCTGACGTTGTTGAAGACGGCACCGGACGGCGGAAACTCCGAGACGTCGAAGAACGCCTTGTCCTCGAACAGGTCCTTGAAGTTGTCGAGCCCGACCCAGTTCGTGAAGCTGAACAGGAAGTCGCTCTTGTAGAACGCAAGCCGCACCGTGTAGTACGCCGGGTAGATCACGAACAGGCAGAGGACGGCGATCGCGGGGAGTGCGAACGCGATTCCCTGCAGCCGTTCCTTGAGCGAGCCCTCGCGGCTACGGCCGAAGCGGCGCTTCGGCTGCGGAACTTGGATGGGCGGGGCCTGAGCGCTCAAGGACAGAAGTGACAGCGCCCGCCTCGCGACGGGCGCTGTCGTCAACTACGTCTTAGAACTCCTTTGCCGCCTTCTTCTGATAGTCGGAAAGGAGGCTGTTGATGGTTCCCGGCTTCTGCAGGGCGTTCTGCAGAAGTGCTCCCCAGTCGTCGGCGAGTGAGCCGGGCAGTAGGTCGGAGCCGTCGAAGAGGAACACCTTCGCCCCTGCGACCTGAGCGGCCTCGGCCCGAACGAGCAGGTTCGGATAGGCCGTCTTCTTGACCTGCTTGTTCGGCGACACGATCGCGCCGGTCGAGACCCAGATCCTGCCCGCTTCGGCCGAGGAGACGTACTGCAGGAACGCACGCACGTCGGCGTTGTCCTTGAATGCCGCCGCGAGGTCGCCACCGCCTACCATCGGGCTGTCGTACTTCGGATTGATCGTCGGGAATGGGAACGAATTGATCGTCACTCCTGCCTTCAGCTTCGTGTTCACCTGCTGGAGCGCGATGCCTCCGACAAAGCCGCCCTCGAAGTAGAGCTGTGCCTTGGCGCCGGCACCGAATACACGGCCGATCCCGTCAACGAAGGCCGTGCCGAGCGCGCCCTGAACGCCGCCCGCCAGGTACTTGTTGTTGAGGATCTGCAGCATCTGCCGGATGGCCCTGCCCACGGACGGATCGGTGAACTTGACCTTGCCACTGAAGAGGCCCTGGTACTTCGTCGGCCCCGCCGTGCGGGCGTAGACGTTCTCGAACCAGTCGGTGAGGGTCCACGAGTCCTTCGCCCCCGCTGCCCACGGCGTTGCGCCCTTCGCCTTGAGCGTCTTCGTGAGCGTGAGCAGCTGCGCCCACGTCTTGGCGGGTTTCACCTTGTACTTCTTGAATTGATCGGGCCTGTACCAGACGACGCTCTTCGAGTTCGCCTTTGCGGCGACCCCGTAGAGCTTCCCGCCGACCGTTCCGAGCTTGATCCACGCCGGGCCGTAGCGCGCCTTCATGTACGCGTTCGTCAGACCCATCGAGCTCAGGGTCTTCACCGCCCCCTGTTTCGCCAAATCGGAGAGGACGCCCGGCCGCGGAATGATCGCGACCTCTGGCGGGTTTCCGGCTGCGAGTCGCGTCCGGATGACCGGCACGAAATCACGTGCGGTCGTGTACTCGACCTTGATCCCCGTCTTCTGCGTGAAGGCGGTGGTCACTTTGATAAATGCGTCTTTCTCACTGCCGCCCCACAATGAGAGCACCTCGATGGTGCCTGCGCTCTTTGCTGCTGGCTTTGCCTTCCCTCCGTAACCGGTCGCGGCAAAGCTCGCCACGATCGCGGTGAGGGCGACGGCCAGCAGAACGAGCCAAGAACGTCGCTTCAACTTAATTCCTCCTCGTTCACCAGGCGGCTGGCTTTACGGCCGCCGACTCCGGGCCGACTCCCCGTACGACTCGACCCCCATGCTGACAACGATGCTACACCCCATATGACTTTCCCCAGGTAATTCAGACCAGCGTCTCCTCGGTCTCCGGATCGAAGAGATGGAGCTTGGAGGAGTCGATCAGGAATTCCACGCGATCGCCGACTTGCACCTTTCGGTCCGACGGGACGAGCGCCACGACCTCATGGCCCTCGGTCTCGGCATGCAGGAGCTCCTGGTTCCCCAGGTACTCGACCACATCGATCTTGGCGGGCATTCGAACCGCGTCGCTCGAAACCTGGCCATTCGGGAGCTGCATGTCTTCCGGCCGGAAGCCGATCAGCAGGTCCTTGCCCTTGTGATCGGCGGCAGCCTGGGCCCGCCGGCCGCTCAGATGGAGCTCGGCATTGCCGAGCTTGAGCTTGCCGTCGTCGGCACGCACGGTCGCGAAGTTCATCGACGGTGAGCCGATGAAAGCCGCGACGAACACGTTGACCGGGCTCGTGTAGAGCTGCGGCGGCGTCCCGACCTGCTGCAGGACGCCCGTGTTCATCACTGCGATTCGATCGCCCATCGTCATCGCCTCGACCTGGTCGTGCGTGACGTAGATCGTCGTCGTGCCGAGGTTGCGCTGGATGCGCAGGATCTCCGCGCGGGTCTGGACGCGCAGCTTGGCGTCGAGGTTCGAGAGCGGCTCGTCCATCAGAAACGCAGCGGGCTCGCGCACGATTGCGCGTCCGAGCGCAACGCGCTGGCGCTGACCGCCGGACAGCGCCTTCGGCTTGCGGTCGAGCATCTGCTCGAGGTTGAGAATCTTGGCCGCCTCCTCGACGCGTCGCTTGATCTCCTGCTTCGGCGTCTTCAGCAGTTTGAGTCCGAAAGCGAGGTTGTCGAACACGGTCATGTGCGGGTAGAGCGCGTAGGACTGGAAGACCATTGCGATATTCCGGTCCTTCGACGGGACGCGGTTGACGACGCGGTCGCCGATCTTGATCTGACCGTGGGTGATCTCTTCGAGCCCGGCTAGGCAACGCAGTGCCGTGGTCTTGCCGCAGCCCGAGGGACCTACGAGGACGAGGAACTCGCCGTCCGCAATGTCGAGGTCGAGGTCGTTGACCGCGACAGATTCCTCCGTGTACGCCTTGGTGACGTGATCGAACTCGACCGTGGCCATGCGTGCCGGATGCTAACCGCCCAGGGCCTCCGTGCAAAGCCGCTGGAAATGCGCGACGAGCTGCTCGCTCTCCGACAGGAGCCGGCCCTCCGGCAGTACGCCCGAGCGAACCCCGCGCTGGACGCCCTCCACCAGCGATTTGTCCTCGGCGCCCACCTGGTTGTCGAAGGCGATCAGCTCGTCCATCCAGGCCTGATCGACCTCCGGGGCGAAGAAGTAGTCCAGGAAGCGGGCCGTGCGCTCGGGCCCGACCGGGAGCATCGGCCCACACGAGAGGTTCGGGTGCCCGGGGAACACGTTCAGGCCGAAATTCGGCCAGAGGAAGTGAAACTGGCTGCGCGGGACCTCGCCGCCGGCGAGGAAGTTGTCGCCGTTCTGGCGCACGGGCCCGAACTGGCTCGAGACGAGGCCCTTCGACTCCAGCCGGTAGGCGTCCGGCGACACGTCCACTGCGGCGGAGAAGCCGGGATGCGCGACCGCGCAGTGGTAGCACTCGAGGAAGTTCTCGCAGGAGATCTTCCAGTTCGTCTCGAGCTCGGATTCCGCCCGGAAGCGGAACTCGAGCGCGTTGACGTCGAGGATCTCGGCCAGCTGTGCCGGCACGTCGCCGAGCGCCTGGGCGAGTGGCGGCGCGTCCCTGTCCGGGTTGACGAACACGAAGGGACCCCAGGTGTCGACCAGCATCGGCACGAGCCCGAGCTCATCGGTCTCGAAGCCGGGCTCGCGGTCGGAGCGCGGCGCCGCGCGCAAGCGGCCGTCCAGGTCGTACGTCCAGGCGTGATAGGGGCACTGGAGCGCGTTCCTCTTGCCCTCCCCGGCTGCAACGACGTGGCCGCGGTGTCGGCACACGTTCAGGAACGCCCGGACCTCACCATCGCGCGCGCGTGTAACAACTACAGGGATCTGGCCTGCCGTCGAGGCGAAGTAGGAGCCGTCGTCGGCAAGCTGTCCGGTGTGGCCGACGTATTGCCAGGCGCGGGCGAAGATCCGCTCACCCTCGCGCCGGAGGATGTCGGGATCGGCGTACCAGGCCCAGGGAAGAGTCCTTTCCACGCCTCGGAACTGTAGTGTCCGCCACGTGGCCGTTACGAAGACTCGCAGGCCGCCCCTGTTCGAGCAGTTCTTTGCGGTCCGGCGCTTTTCCTCCGCGCTCGCCTTCACGGCCGACAGCGCGAAGCTCCTGTTCGCGAGCAACATCTCCGGACAGTTCAACCTCTGGAGCGTCCCGGTGGAAGGCGGCTGGCCCGACCAGCTGACGGCGTTCACGGACGAGACTGTGCGCGGTCTGGGAGTGTCGCCGACGGATGGGCGCATCGTGCTCTGCGCCGATCACGACGGCGACGAGTTCCACCAGCTCTACCTGCTCGATTCCGATCGCGGCTGGCCCGAGAAGATCACCGACGAGCCGCAGGTGCAGCACTTCGTCGGCAGCGATGCGTGGTCGCCGGACGGCACGAAGTTTGCGTACGCGGGCAATGCGCGCACGCCGACCGACATGGAGACGTGGATCCGCGACGTGGAGACGGGCGAGTCGCGCCCGGTGTTCGGTGTCGGCATGTTTTCGTTCCCCGGCCCATGGTCGCCCGACGGGACGAAGCTGCTGGCACTCGAGTTTCGTAACAACAGCGATGCGTCGATCCATCTGGTCGACGTCGAGACCGGAACGTCACGCGAGCTGACGCCGCACGACGAGGACGCCCTCTTCTTCCCGGGCGCCTGGGCCCCGGACGGCTCCGGCTTCTATCTCGTCACCGACGAAGGCAGCGAGTTCCGAGGGCTCGCGTTCTACGACCTCGCGGGCGACCGGTACGAGTGGGTGGAGGAGCCGGCGCAGGACGTGGAGGACCTGAAGGCGTCGGGTGACGGACGGGTTCTCGCGTGGCTCGTCAACGAAGACGGGTACGACCGGCTGCGGCTGAGGGATCTCGAGAACGGCCGGGACCTGCCGGCACCGGAGCTGCCGGATGGAGCACGACCGCATCTGACCGGCGCCGAGCCGCCGCTCGCAGTCTCGCCCGATGGTTCGCATGCGGCGCTCATCCTGGCGAGCCCGACCCGCCCCCCGGAGGCGTGGGTCGTGGAGATCGAGACCGGGGCCGCGCGTGCGGTGACGGACAGCCGCGTCGGCGGCTTGAAGGAGGACGATCTCGTCGACGTCGAGCTGATCAGCTTCCCATCCTTCGACGGCCGCGACATTCCCGCCTGGCTGTACCGACCTGCGGTCGAGGGCAAGGTGCCGGTGCTGCTGTCGATCCACGGCGGGCCTGAGGCGCAGGAGCATCCCGTATACCAGCCGGTGTACCAGTACCTCCTGTCGCGTGGGATCGCCGTGCTGGCGACGAACATCCGCGGTTCGACCGGGTACGGCAAGACGTATCAGCGTCTGATCCAGCGCGACTGGGGCGGCGGCGACATGCAGGACTGGGAGCACGCCGTCAAGTGGCTGCACGAGCAGGACTGGGTCGATCCGGACCGCATCGGCGTCTACGGCGGCTCGTACGGCGGCTTCGCGGTCCTGACCTGCGTGACGCGCCTGCCCGACTACTGGGCCGCGGCGGTGGACATCTTCGGCCCGTCGAACCTCGTCACGTTCGCGAAGGCGGTGCCCCCGACGTGGAAGCGGTTCATCGCACGCTTCGTCGGCGACCCGGAGACGGAAGTCGACTTCCTGATGGAACGCTCGCCGATCACATACGTTGACAACGTCAAGACGCCGCTGCTGGTCATCCAGGGCGCGACGGATCCGCGTGTCGTCAAGGGCGAATCCGATCAGCTGGTCGAGCAGCTGAGGTCACTCGGCCGGGAGGTCGAGTACGTCGTCTTCGACGACGAAGGCCACGGCTTCACGAAGCGCCCGAACGAGTTGAAGGCCTACGGCCTCGCCGCCGAGTGGCTCGAGCGCCACCTCTTGGGCGACAAGTAACAGAGTGTTACGAATCCGTTCTGCGTAGCGGTGAAAACGGTTCCGCGGTCAAGTAACAGAGTGTTACTTGTACGGCTCCAGCTCAGACCTCGCGCGCCTCGATGAGAGAGAAGCGCCGCCGGCTCTACCTGATGCGCCATGCGGCCGTCTCCTACTTCGAGAACGGCCGGCCCGTCGATCCGAGCGACGTTCCGCTTACGGACGCGGGCCGCGAGCAGGCTCGGGCCGCGGCCGAGCTGCTCGAGGGCATTGCCTTCGATCGCGTGATCACGAGCGGCCTTCGCCGTACGATCGAGACGGCGAGCATCGTCGCCCCGCAGGTCGAGCTCGAATCCTGGCCCGAGCTACGCGAGCTCGAGCCCAGGCTCTTGGACGTACCCGTCCAGGAGCTCGAGCAGGCGTTTGTTGGAGCCTGGCGCGGGATCGTGCCGGAAGACGCTCGGTTTCTCGCCGGCGAGACCATCGGGTCGCTCTTCGACAGAGTTCTGCGTGCGATCGACCGGCTCCTCGACGACCCCGGCTGGGACGTCGCACTCGCCGTCCTCCACGGCGGCGTGAACCGCGGGATCCTGTCGTACGCCCTCACCGGCGGCCGAACGTTCCTAGGCAGCTTCGAGCAAAGCCCGGGCTGCATCAACGTGATCGACGTCGGCGACGACTGGAGCGTGCGCGCGGTGAACGTGACGCCGTACGATCTCGTGCACCGGCGCGGTCGAGCCACGACGATGGAGGAGCTATGGGCGGAGTTCAAGAGCATGTAGAGCACGATGCCGTCGTCGAGCTGATCCGGCGCGACGTCACGCAGGAAGAGCACGACGAGATCCGCGGGCTCTGGAAGACGCATTCGATTGCCGAGGATGAGCGCGACCTGCCCGGACTGATCTCGACGCTCACCGAGGACTGCGTCTACGAGATCGCAGGCACCGAGCACCGCTGGGAAGGGCACGAAGGGGCCGCGCGGTTCTACACGCAGCTTCTGACCGCCTTCCCGGACATCCACTTCGATCTCACGGACATCGTGATCGGGCCGCAGGGCGTGTGCGAGGAGGCGCGTGTCACGGGAACGCACGCGAACGACTGGCTCGAGTATCCCGCGACGGGCGAACGGCTCGAGTGGCGCGTCGTGATCTTCTTCCCCTGGGATCCCGAGCAGCGGAAGTTCAAGGGGGAGAAGGTCTACACCGACGCCGATCGAGTGCTCAGGGTCGGCTGAGGAAGTCCAGAACCACCCGGTTGAAAGCCTCCGGGTCCTCCAGCGGGAGGTTGTGCCCGCGCCCGCGCAACTCGACGTAGCGGGCGTTCGGGAGTCGCGCGGCGAGCATGCGGCCGTTCTCCACCGGAACGATCAGATCTTCGTCGCCGTGGACGACGAGCGCCGGCGTCTCGACCCGCTCGACCGGGTGGCTCTCGGAGTAGAAGCGGTAACAAGCGTTCGCGTGCGCCTCGATCGTCTCGTAGGAGGTCGGATACTCGAGCCGGGCCGCGAGGATCTCCTCGAAGCGTTCCGGATTCCGCTCCGTCCAGCCGGGCGCGAACGTGAAGGGCATCGTCCGCCGGCCGAACTCGGGGAGCGGTAGCCCGAGCGCATCGGCGAAGGCCTTGCGCACGTGCGCTGGTCGCGGGACCCTGTGGGGGCCACCGGCTCCGGTGCCGACGAGGACGAGCGTGCGCACGAGCTCGGGCTGCGCCAGCGCGAGCGTCAGGGCGACGTAGCCTCCCATCGAGAGCGCCACGATGTGCGCCGCGCGGCCGGCGAGCAGCCCGGCCGCATCTTCTGCGAGGTCGGCGATCGAGTAGGGCTCCCCGGGAGCCGGCGAGCGCCCGGTTCCCCGCGTGTCGAAGGCGATCGTGCGGAAGTCCTGCGCAAACACCGGAACCTGCTCGCGCCACGCCCACATGCCCTGGCCGAGACCCTCGATCAGGAGCAGCGGGTCGCCGTCGCCGTGTTCCTCGACGTACAGCTTCGACGTTGCCCCGCTCGGCACGGTACGAACGTACCGGGCGGCGTCCTGGCTCAGCGGTTGGTCTGCACAGCGGCCGCGAGCGCTTCGACGACGTCGGGGTCGAAGTCGGTGCCGGAGCAGCGCTGAAGCTCCGCGACTGCTTCGGAGACCGGCATTGCCTTCCGGTACGGACGGTCGGTCGTCATCGCGCTGTAGGCGTCGCAGGCGCGCACGATGCGCGCGACTCGTGGGATCGCCTCACCGGCGAGGCGGTCCGGGTAGCCGGTGCCGTCCCAGTCCTCGTGACACGAACGCACGATGTGGCCCACGTTGCCGAGCAACCCACCGACCTGGGAGAGCAGCTTCTCGCCTTCGATCGTGTGTGTCTTGATGACGTCGAACTCCTCGTCGGTCAGCTTGCCCGGCTTGTTGATGATCTCTGCGGGAATCTTGATCTTGCCCACGTCGTGGAGGAGCGCTGCGAACTCCGCATCGCGACGTTCCCGGGCATCCAGTTCCAGCGTGTCGCACACGTCGAGGACGAGCGAGACGACGTCGCGGCTGTGCAGGCCCGTGTAGGCATCGTCGGCCTCGACCACGTCGCCGAGCAGAAGCGCCGTTCCCCGGTAGGCATGGCTCAGCTCCAGCGCATGGTCGATGCGTGCCCGCCGTTCGCGGGCGAAATAGGCGAGCAGGCCGATCAGGGGCAGCGCGAAGACGACCAGATAGGGCTCTTCTCGAGATCCGAGAGCCGCAAGGATCGCGATCGGTGTCAGCGCGGAGTCGACAGCCCAGATCCACAACATGAAACGCAGCAGATTCGAGGGCGAGACCCCCAGGCCCAACCGATCGCGAAGTGCAGTGCTCCCGAAATCGAAGGCGAACTGGGCAACCAGTGCAAGCGCATAGATCGGCAGATATCGCGGTGTCGGCTCGGGCTCGCCGGCGAGGATGAGGACGAGGGCAGGGCCGACCGCGTGCCAGGAATTGACGAATCGCAGGAGGCTGCGGTCGACTGGGACACGGCCTCCCGCGTAGTCGGGTAGGCCTCCGAGCAGGAGGCCCGCGAGGACGCAGAGCGGTACATAGGTGACCGGGAGCAACACCAGCATGGGGACCAGCACCAGCTGCGTGGGAACCGCGGAGCCCGTACCGATCTCGAAGTCGATGCGCGAAGCGAGCGCGTACGAGCAGACGAAGAGAACGAGCATCCAGGTGTCGAAACTTCGCGCCGAGCCGACGAGCAGCGCCAAGGCGAGGGCGGCCGCCAGAAAGGTTCCCCCGAGGAGGAGCGACGCAAGGCGGTCGCGATCCCCGAGCGGCCTGACGGCGTGCTCCCGCGACTGCTCGATGAGGGAATCGGCGTCGATGTCCGCGCCGCTGCGAACCGCACCACTTTCGGCCAGGGATGATCCAGTTGCGACAGACGCCGCCATATCTGGCGGTATCGGCTTGCCGTCTCAAATCCTTGACAGGCCCCCTGAATCACCCCATCGGGGGACGATCCGTCGTCGGAACTGAAGACAGTGAGGGCAAGGGAAGCGGGGAAGGTGAGTACTTGCGGCTATGTAGAGGAGTGAATCTGTGGCTTTGAGATCTTTCAGCCGGCGCGCGAGAGCGCTCGCGGCTCTCAGCTTGATCGCCGGTGCAATCGTTTTGGCAGCCGGCACGGCACCCGCGTCCGGCGGTCTCGGGCTCGCGTGCCCGGGTTCGACCGCGAAGCCGTTCGCGCAGTGGTCGGACTACGCCAACTACGCCTTCGTTCCCGACGGCGGCTTCGAGGCAGGCGGCTCCGGCTGGAGCCTGAGCGGTGGCGCCCGCGCCGTGGCCGGAAACGAGCCGTTCTTCATTCACGGCAAGACGGATCGTTACTCGCTCTCGCTCGCTTCGGGAGGTTCCGCGACGAGCCCCGGGATGTGCATCTCGCTTCTCTCCAGCAAGATGCGCTTCGTCGTCCGTGGTGACAGCGGCGCGAAGCTGAAGGTGCAGATCCTCTATCGAGGCCTGCTCTCCAGCGTGACCGGGATTCTCGACGGCGGGACGATCTCTGCGGGCGGCTCGTGGAAGCCCTCACCGGAGATCGGGATGCTCGGCGGAGTCCTTCCGCTCCTGACGTCGGCGGTTCAGTTCCGCTTCACGGCGTCCAACGGTGCGGTGGCGATCGACGACATCTATCTCGACCCGATGAAGTCGGCGTAGCACTACCCGACGACGACTCTTCGAAGGAGCTCGCGAAGGCGAGCTCCTTCGCGTTTAACGGGTCAAAGTGATCTTCGTCAGCCCGACCGGGCTGTCGACGTCTGCGCCGCGGGCCCTCGCGAGGCCGACGGCCGCCACCTGGCCGGGAATGACCGTGAGCAGCGGGCTGAGCCACTCGGGGACACGGCGCACGAGCGGAAACGCGATGTCGGCCGCAGAGAGGAACTCCGGGTCGTCGCTGATCGCGATCACGTCCGCGCCTCGCTCTCGCACCTTGCCGACGGCAGTCTCGAGGCTCGTCAGCGTGCGGCCGGACGGTGCGATCACGATCGCCGGGCGCCCGGGCTTCAGCGCCCCGATCGGACCGTGGAGAAGATCCGCGGACGAGAACGCTTCGAAGGGCACTCCGGAGAGCTCACGGATCTTCAGCGCGATCTCGAACGCCGTGCCGTAGTTGACCCCGCGCGCGATCACGCTGCCCGTCTCGGCGTCCCGATAGCGGTCGAGCCCGTCTGCGACGGCAAGCGAGCGCTCGAGCTGCTCGGCCACGGCCGCAGGCATCGCCCGGAGGTCTTGCAGCCGCCGCTTGTCGCCGACTGCGACCGTCGACAGGAGTGCCACCGCCGCGATCGAGTTCAGATACGTCTTCGTTGCCGCCACCGCACGCTCCTCGCCGGCGTGCAAGGGGAGGATCCAGTCGGCCGTCTGCGCAAGCGGTGACTTCGGGTCGTTCGTGATCGCGAGTGTCGGCCGCTGCTGCCGCCGCGCCTCGGCGAGCACTGCGACAACGTCCGGAGAGGCGCCCGACTGCGAGATGCCGATCGCGGCCGCAGGGCCGAGCTCCGGAGGCGTGTCGTACACCGTGTACAGCGACGGCGTCGCGAACGAGACCGGCAGGCGGTTGGCCGTCCCGAAGAGGTACTGCAGGTAGCGCGCGACGTTGCTCGAGCTGCCACGCGAGACGATCAGCAGATAACGGACGTCGTCGCGAACGAGGCCTCGCGCGATCTCCGTCGTATGCGCAGTCTCGGCCGCGAGGAAGCGCTCGAGGGCAGCCGGCTGCTCGCGGAGCTCGGCTTCAACCCACGACATCTTCGACCGCCTCGCGGATCACGCCTCGGGCTGCGCTCAGGCGCAAACGCGCGGTCTGCGCGTCCACGCCGGCGAGTAGCGACACGATCGCCACCTTCGCGTCCCCGTCCGCAGCCGCGATCGCGGCGGCGACCTCTTTCTCCGGAGCGGCGGTAGCGACTGCGACGGCGCGCCGTGCTCGTGCGCGCAGCTTGTCGTTCGACGCCTGGACGTCGACCATCAGGTTTCCGAACGTCTTGCCGAGCCGCACCATCGAGATCGTCGAGATCGTGTTGAGGACGAGCTTCTGCGCGGTCCCGGCCTTCATGCGCGTCGAGCCCGCGATCACCTCCGGCCCCACCTCTACCTCGATCGCGTGGTCGGCCTGCCGAGCGAGCTCCGACCCACCGATACAGACGAGCGCGAACGTGAGAGCGCCCTGTTCCTTCGCGCGCTCGAGCGCGCCGAGCGTGTACGGGGTGCGGCCGCTCGCGCTGACACCGACGACGACGTCGGTCGTTCCGACACCGAGGGCAGCGAGCTCGCTCGCGCCGGCGGCGGCATCGTCCTCCGCGGCCTCCTCCTCGGTCGTGACGGCCACGACCTGATCGGTGGAGAACGTCGGGCCGCATTCGGCAGCATCGCCGGCCGCAAGCCGCCCGGAGGTACCGGCGCCGACGTACACGAGGCGTCCGCCAGCCTCGAGTCGCTCGACGACCGCGTCGATCGCGGCGGCAATCGGCTCGGCCGCCGCGCTGACGGCCTCGGCGACCGCACGGTCCTCGGCGTTGATCAGCCGCACGAGCTCGGCCGTCGGCCGCAGATCGAGGTCACGTAGATCGACGCGTTCCCGCTCGGTGGTGGAGACACCTCGCGCGAGCGCCTGCGTCACGGCCTCCCAGACGAGCGGCGCATCGGGAGTCGCCAGCGTGGTCATGTGGCCGCAGGCCTCGTATCCCCAGGTCCAGAGATCATCGATGCCGGCGGCGCGCGTTGCCTCCACGGCGGACTCGAGGTCGGAGATGTCGTCACGAGTCAGGCCGAAGCTCGGTAGCCACATCTGCGCGTCGACGCGGTGGCGTGATGCCGTCTCCGCGAGCAGGCGCGCGAACCGCCCGACAAATGAGCCCGCTTCCTCGTCGAAGTTCTTCCAGTAGGGGTCGGTTGCGAGCACGTTCAGTCCGGGAAGCGAGGCGACGGCGTCCCAGTCGCTTACTCCGTGCGGACCTTCCGTCAGCGGCAGCAGGCAGATCGTGTTCTTCCCGCCCTGCGCGGTGACGTGCGCGACCATCTCCCGCAGGAAGTCGACGGTCGAGGCCTCGCGGAACGCCAGCACCTCCGGGGTCAGACCCGAAGACAGGCCCAGACCGGACCTCTCGCGACAGACCTCGCAGCAACAGGCCCAGCGGTCGTCCTCCGCACCGACGTGCTCGGGGACGGTCCAGTGCGGCTCGTCCCAGAAGACGTAGTCGGTGCCCGCCTCGAGCGCGGCGTCCGCCCACTCCTTGCAGAACGTGCGATAGAGAGGATGGTTGAGACAGCCGGTCGCGACGCGGCGTCCGTCGTCGAGCACCTGGCACGCCTCGGGATGGAAGGTCACCCAGCGGCTCTCGGCCTCGCCGCCGAACGTGCGCCCGACGCCCCACGGGCACATCTGCACCTCGAGCCCGAGCTCGTGCGACGCGGCGACGATCTCTGCCATCGTGCCCCGGTAGTAGGCGAGGTCGTTCTCGGAGAACGTGTGCAGCACGGCCGTGTACCCGCGCGCGGCGATGTCCTGCAGATCGCGACGGACATGACGGGGAATTCGGACGCCGAAGTACGAGACCCCGGCGCGCGTCATGCGTCGCCGTCGGCGACCGCCGCGAGCGCCGGTTGCAGCGTCACCGGCCGGTCGCGCCGCTGCGACAGCTCCGCGACGAGCCGGTAGCGGTCGCCTCGGTACAGCGAGCGCACGAACTCGACGGTTTCACCCGCGGCGGTGCGGCTCGTCCGCTCGAACAGGAAGGCTGGAGAGTGCAACGGCACGCCCAGGAGCTCCGACTCTTCCTCGTTCGTGACCGTGGGCTCGATCGACTGCATCCCGCTCTCGATCACAACGCCGTACTGCTTTTCCAGCAGCTCGTAGAAGGATGCGTTCTCGAGCGCCTCGCGCGACAAGCCGGGGACGCGGCCCGCAGGCACGTGGAGCGTCTCCAACGCCATCGGCTCGCCGTCGGCTAGGCGAAGCCGACGGATCAGCACGACGCGGGTGTCCGGCGAGACGTTCAGCGCGCGGCCGACGGCTGCGCCCGCGTGAGTCTCGCGCAGCTCGATCGTCCGGCTTCCGGCGGTCATGCCGCGGCGGCGCATGTCCTCGCTGAAGGAGGTCAGCGTCAGCTGCTGCGCGATCTTCGGCTCGCTGACGAAGGTCCCGCTCCCGTGCCGGCGGACGAGGTAGCCGTCCCGCACGAGATCGTCGAGCGCAGCCCGGACGGTCAGCCGTGAGACGCCGAGATCGGTGCTGAGCCGGCGCTCGGATGGAATCGCCTGGCCCACCCGCAGCTGGACGATCAGCTCGAGGACGCGCTGCCTGGTCAAGACCTGCTTGCTCACGGTTCCTATGGAAGCACAGCGGTCGGCCTATGGTCAAGACCACCCATCCGCAATCAGCGGATTATTCACCCCCTTGACACCAGTATTGGTCTATGCCAATCTCTCGGTCGTGGCCGGTGGTCTAAACCAATTGGGTCGCTCGGGATGGCAGCCGCTGATCCGGTCACGTCGTCGCTGTCCCCGCGGCAACCCGAAGCTCCGGGAGGCGACATGAGGGTTCGTTATCTGGCGGCGACGTTGCTCGTCGTCATGCTCGCCGTTGCGGCATCGACCGCTAGCGGCGGCACGTCCAGGAGCCAAGCCGACAAGATCGTCGTCTGGCTCCAGGTGGACGCGCAGAACGGTTGGCCCGAGGCAGTCGCTCTGGCCAACAGAAACTTCAAGGCGCAGCATCCGGACGTCGACGTTGACGTCCAGTACCAGACTTGGGGCACGCATCTCGCGAAGTTCGATGCCGCTCTGGCCGGCAACAACGCGCCGGACGTCATCGAGATGGGTAACACCGAGATGACCAAGTACATGGCGGCGGGCGCGTTCAAGTCGTTGAACCGCTCGGTCTTCCCGAACAACAAGACGTGGCTGCAGGGTCTTACGGGCTCGTGCCGCTACAACGGGAAGCTCTACGGCGTCCCGTACTACGCCGGTGCGCGGGCCGTGATCTACCGCAAGGACCAGTACAAGGCTGCGGGGGTCACGGGAACGCCGAAAAGCCTGGCGGAGTTCGTCGCCGACGGCAAGAGGCTGATGAAGAAGTACGGTAAGGGCGGCGATTACTCGGCGCTCTACTTCCCGGGGAAGTACTGGCTCGGGTCGATGTCCTTCGTCTACGACTACGGCGGACAGATCGCCGTCCGCAAGAACGGCAAGTGGCAGGGCTCGCTCAACTCACCGAAGGCGCTTCAGGCCCTTACCCAGCTCAAGTCGGCCGTCAAGGCGCTCTCACGGGCGAATAAGACGGGCGACGAGGCGAACCCGCAGCAAGCGCTCGTGTTCGCCAAGGGCAAGGTCGGCTCGTTCTTCGGGAACGGCTGGGAATGGCCGTACGCACTTGACGAGAAGGTCGGTAATCCCTCCCTCGCACCGGTCGTCGGCGCGTACCCGATGCCCAGTCACACCAAGGGCAAGTTCATGCCGACGTTCCTCGGCGGTTCGGATCTGGCCGTCCCCGTGACGACCAAGAACCAGGCCCTAGCTGTGGACTGGATCAAGGCGTTCACGAGTACGGCGGCGGAGACCGAGATCGCCAAGACGGGCAACATCGCGAACACGACCAAGCTCCTCGCGCTCAACGCGGCGAACCCGAAGCTGGCACCCTTCGCACGTGCTGCGAAGTTCAGCTGGTTCGTTCCGACGAGCCCGAACTGGGTGAACGTCGAGAATGCTGATGTGATTCAGAACATGCTCATCAAGATCTTCACCGGCCGGGCGTCGGTGAAGGCAGCAGCAAATAGCGCCAGCAGTCAGATCACGAGGATCCTGAACAGCGGCGCGTGAGTCGCCTCGCGCCTGAAGGAGCAGCTGTGGTGACCGTCGCCGAGAGCGAGTACCCACTCGCCTCTCGGCGGCGGCGCCGCTTCTCCCGGCAGAGGATCGGGCGCGGGCTCGCTCCGTACGCGCTGCTTGCGCCGGCAGCCGCGGTCATCGGCGTCATCCTCGCGTATCCGCTGTACCTGCTGGTGTCGCTGTCGTTCCAGAAGTACGGCCTCTTCGAGTTGATCCGTCACAAGGGCCGCGGGATCGGCGTCGACAACTACACGAGGATTCTCCATGACTCGCAGTTCTGGCAGGTGCTGGGGCGTACCGTGCTCTTCACCGTCGTTGCGGTCTCACTCACGATGGTGCTCGGCACGGCGATCGCCCTGCTGCTCGTCCAGGTCAGCCGCTTCATGAGGCTTGCTCTGACGACCGGGCTCGTGCTCGTCTGGGCAACGCCCGTCGTCGTGGCGGTCAACATCTGGCACTGGATGGTGGACTTCGAGTTCGGCGTCGCGAACTACGCGCTCACGAAGCTGCACCTCGGCGACTTCATCCGCCACGACTGGTTCGAGAGTCCATGGTCGGGGTTCGGTGTAATCACTGCGCTCGTCGTCTGGGGTGCGATCCCGTTCGTGACGATCACGGTGTACGCCGGCCTCGCGCAGGTGCCGCAGGAGCTGCTCGAGGCGGCGGCGATCGACGGCGCGAGGCCGTGGAGCGCATTCCGTGAGGTCACGCTGCCGCTCCTGAAGCCCATCTTCGTGATCCTGATCAGCCTGTCGATCATCTGGGACTTCCAGGTCTTCCAGCAGATCTGGATCATGCTGGACCAGCGACCGGCGAGCGACTACTACACGATGGCGATCTACGCGTTCTCGCAGTCGTTCCGCCTCAGCGAGTACGGGCTCGGTTCTGCGATCGCGGTCGTGATGGTGCTCTTCATGTTCCTGGCGACGATCGTCTACCTCCGCCAGATGCTGAAGGCGGGAGAGGTCCATTGAGCGCGGTCACCCCGATCGCACCGACCCCTGTCGCGCCCGTGGCGACGCGCGCTCCGCGTCGCCGGCGCGTCCGCAAGCTCGGGTGGAACCTCGTCGGGCTCGTCGTGCTGATCGTGATGGTCTTTCCGGTCTACTGGATGGTCGCGACCGCGTTCAAGCCCGGCCAGCAGGTCCTGAGCTACACGCCCCAGTGGGTCCCGCTCAATCCGACTCTCGACAACTTCACGGAGGCGATCAACCGTCCGCACTTCTGGGACTCGGTCAAGAACAGCCTCATCATCACGACCGTGGTCGTCGCGCTGTCGCTCGTGCTGGCGTTCCTCGCCGCGCTCGCCCTCGCCAAGTTCCGCTTCTACGGACGGAAGGCGTTCATCGTCCTCATCCTCGGCGTGCAGATGGTCCCGCTCACGGCGCTGATCATCCCGCTCTACATCCTCATGTCGCGCGTCGACCAGGTGAACAAGCTGAGCGGCGTGATCGCAATGTACCTGACCTTTGTCCTGCCGTTCACGGTCTGGACGCTGCGTGGCTTTCTCCTCGGCGTCCCGAAGGAGCTGGAGGAGGCGGCGATGGTGGACGGGACGACCCGCTTCGGCGCATTCGTTCGGATCCTGCTGCCACTTGTTGGCCCGGGTCTGGTCGCGACGTCGATCTTCGCCTTCATCCAGGCGTGGAACGAGTTCATCATTGCGTATGTGTTCCTGCAGAGCCCCGAGAAGCAGACGCTGATGGTCTGGCTCGCGTCGTTCACGAGCCTGCGCGGGACGGAGTGGGGGCCGCTAATGGCAGGCGCCACGCTCACGTCGATTCCCGTCGTGATCTTCTTCCTGCTGGTGCAGCGGCGCATCGCCTTCGGGCTGACCGCGGGGGCGGTGCGTGGCTGAGATCCAGTTCACCCACGTCTCGAAGACCTACGGCAACGACTTCAAGGCCGTCAAGGACCTGAACCTGAAGATCGGCGAGGGCGAGTTCGTCGTGCTGGTCGGCCCGTCGGGCTGCGGCAAGACAACCGCACTGCGCATGGTTGCCGGGCTGGAGGAGATCACCGACGGTGAGATCCGCATCGGAGACCGCGTCGTCAACGACCTCGCGCCGCGCGACCGCGACATCGCGATGGTGTTCCAGAACTACGCGCTCTACCCGCACAAGACGGTCTTCGAGAACCTCGCCTTCGGACTTCGCATGCGGAAGGTGCCGAAGGCGGAGCAGCGCAAGCGCGTCGAGGAGATCGCGCGCATCCTCGGCCTGACCGACATGCTGACCCGTCGTCCGGCGCAGCTGTCCGGCGGCCAGCGGCAGCGGGTTGCGATGGGACGCGCGATCGTTCGCGAGCCGAAGGCGTTCCTCATGGACGAGCCGCTGTCGAACCTCGACGCAAAGCTGCGCGTTCAGATGCGTGCGGAGATCGCACGCATTCAGCAGACGCTCAAGGTGACGACGCTCTACGTCACTCACGATCAGGTCGAGGCGATGACGATGGGACATCGGGTCGCCGTGATGCGCGACGGTGTGTTGCAGCAGCTCGACACGCCACAGCGGTTGTACGACGCGCCGGCGGACCTGTTCGTTGCGAGCTTCGTCGGCTCGCCACCCATGAACCTGATGGAGGCGAGCGTCGAGCAGGGCGGCGAGGGCATCTTCCTCCGGCTCGGCGAGACGACGCTGGAGCTTCCGGGCGATGTCGTCGCCGAACGGCCCGCGCTGCGCGGCTTCGCCGGACGCCGGGTTGCAATCGGCATCCGTCCCGAAGACGTGCGCGAGGCTTCCGGGTGGGACGGCGCACGGCTGCGCGGGCGCATCCTGCTCGTCGAATCCCTTGGTGCAGAACAGCTCGTACACATCGAGATCACCGCCCACCCGCTCGAGCGGACAGACCTCGTCGACGCCGCGGCCCAGCCCCCCAGCCCCTCCCTCGGCGTCGACGGGCTCGAGCGAACGGTGACGCTGCTCGGCCGTTTCGACCGGCATCTCCTCCTCGCGCCGGGCGAAGCGGTCGAGCTGGCGATCGACCCGCGGCTCCTGCACTTCTTCGATCTCGAGACCGGCGTCGCGATTCCGAAGGCGGAAGTTCCGGTCGCGGCCGAGGTTGAGGTCGCGGGGTAGTCGTGGCCGGCTCGGGGCGCCTGGGCGTCGAGGCTGCGCTCGTCGATGGCGTGTTGATGCTCGGCGACGTGGAGGTCGTGGACGGCCTGATCGCCGCGGTCGGGTTGAACGGCACGTCGGGGAAGGGGATCGCGGCGCCGGGATTCGTCGATCTGCAGGTGAACGGGTTTGCCGGCGTTGACTTCTTCTCGGCCGACGCCGAGGGCTACAGACGCGCCGGCGAAGCCTTGCTCGAGTG
>Ga0184632_10000147_pt1 | contig 23661 bp, 17 predicted proteins | sample PLM31_50_b1_FD_133153 | JGI IMG/M metagenome (GOLD analysis project Ga0184632, IMG submission 133153) | Groundwater sediment microbial communities from an aquifer in East River, Colorado, USA - PLM3-1_50_b1 | ecosystem: Environmental > Terrestrial > Soil > Riparian zone | place: USA: East... | reverse complement strand
CCGGCCTGCTCCAGCGCCCGTCGCACGATACGGCGAATCGGCTCCTGATCGTCAATCACAAGGATGCGTGCCATAGTCTCAAATTCCCCGCGGCACCCCGTTCCAGGTAGTCAGCAACACCCTACATCCAAGCAGCTGGTGCTGGGATACCAAGTACTCGCACATCACGATTCAGGATGCGGCACCTGCCACTGATCAGGTACGTTTCGCCGCGTCGAGCACCTGCCGCACGCGCGCCAGCAGAGCGGCGCTGGTCCACGGCTTCGGAAGGAACGGCAACGCCGGATCGAGCGGATCCTCCCCCCGCCCCGCTCCGGCGTAGCCGCTTGTAAAGAGGAAAGGCGTGGACCGGCCCTCGCGCCGGTCGATTTGATACAGTCCTCGTCCACCTAACCGCGCCATCACCAGATCGGTGAACACCAGGTTTATCGGTGCCGGATGCTGACGCAACAGCTGCAGCGCCTCGATTCCATCGGCAGCCGACAACACGGTGTATCCCGCGTGCTCCAGCGTATAGACCGTGGCGCGGCGGAGCTGCGCCTGGTCCTCGACGACGAGGATCGTTTCCTCGCCGCCATGCTCGGGCATCGCCATTTGCGCATAAGAGCCTGACGCGCGGCGTCGCGACATCTCGTCGGCCACCGGGAAGTAGATACGCAGACGCGTGCCGGCACTGGGCGCGCTGTCGATCTGCACGAAGCCGCCATGCTGCTTCACCAGGCCGTACACGGTCGCCAGCCCAAGGCCGGTGCCTTTGCCGATGGGTTTTGTGGTGAAGAACGGCTCGAAGGCGCGCTGGCGCGTCGCTTCATCCATGCCGGTGCCCGTGTCGTCCACGGCGAGGCAGACGTATTCGGACGCCGAGCCGGGGCCGAGCACGTCGCGCTGCGCGTCGCTGATCCAGGTGCAGCTTGTCTCGAGCCGCAGCACGCCCCCGTCCGGCATCGCGTCGCGGGCGTTGTTCACGAGATTCAGCAGAATCTGCTCGATCGCATGTCCGTCCGCCGAAACCTCGGGCAGATCCTCGTCCGCGAAAAGGAGCAGCTCGATGTCCGCTGGGAGCACCCGCCGTAGCACCGTCCCGAGATCGTTCAATAGGTGGCCGAGATGGACCGACTCGAGCGTCAGGCTCGAGCGGCGCGCGAATCCCAGCAGCTGGTTCACCATCAGGCGCCCGCTCACGGCCGCCGAGACGATGTCGCGCAGGCTGGCTTCATCCGGCCCGCGGGCCAGCAGCTCGGCGTTCGCCAGGATGATCGTGAGCAGGTTGTTGAAGTCGTGCGCGATCCCACCGGTGAGCTGGCCGATCGCTTCCATTTTCTGGGCCTGTCGCAGCTGTTCCTCGAGGCCGCGCCGCTCACTGACATCTTCGGCGAACGCTTCGTGGCACTCCACGCGGCCATCCTCACGTCTCACGGAGCGGCCGTACAGCCGGACCGTGATGGTTTCGCCGTCCTTGCGTCGCCACAGCGCCTGCGTCTCCACGGCGCCCGCCGCATCGTTCATTTGTGTGATGTAGCGGGCGCGAGCCCCTAGCTCCTTGAACACGTCGCGGTCCAGGTGCTGGTCCAGCAGCTCGGCCTCCGTGCCGTATCCGAGCATTTCGACCAGGGCGGGATTCACAGAAAGGAACGCGCCCTCCGGCGTAGCTCGGAAGATCCCGAACGGCGCTTGTTGCACGAGTGTGCGGCTGGCGGCGTCGGCGCGCCGCAAGGCTTCCTCGGCGCGGCGCCGCTCCGTGATATCCGTCGCCACGCCCACCACGCCCGAAATGCTGCCGTCTCGCTCTTTGACCGGCGAGTACTGGGCCTCGAACTCGAAGCCAAAGAGCTCGACGCGTGCCGTGACCGATTCGCCCGCGAGCGCCCGGCGCACATCGGCCACCGCCTGCGGCACATCGCCGAGGAGCTCGAAAAACGATTTACCCAACAGCATGCCCGGCCGCACCCCGAGGGAATGCAGGCCCTTCCCTTCGGCGAGCGTGAAGACGCCCTTTGGATCGAGTGAGAAAAGAATGACGGGCGACCCGGCGACGACCGTGCGCAACCGCCGTTTGCTGGTGTTGAGAATCTCTTGCTGCGTTACGCGCTCGGTGACATCGCGCGAGTTGACGATGACGCTGTACGCGTTGGGCTGATCCAGTTTCGCCTGACCGATGGATTCCAGCACCCGCCACGTGCCATCCGCATGCTTGAAGCGGAACTGGGCACTTTGTGGCGAGCCGGGACGTTCGATCGCATCCGCCAGCGCTTCCATCACCGGCGCGAGATCGTCGGGATGCATGAACTCGAATGCGTTTCGCCCCAGCAGCTCACTCGTCTGGTAACCGAGCAGCCGCTGCACCGACGGGCTGACGTACCGGAGAATGCCGTCGTCGCCAAGAATCGTAACGATGTCGGAAGCATTTTCCGTGAGCGAGCGGAAATGCTCTTCGCTCTTGCGCAGTGCCTCTTCGACGCGCGCGCGCTCGAGCGCGGTGGCGAGCACGTGCGCGAGTGCCTGCACGAACAGCACGTCGGGACCACTGAATTCCCGCGCCTGCGCGGCGTATGCGCCAAGCACACCCCAGGGGCGCTCGCGCCCCTGCACGACCACGCACAGGCCGCTGACGATATTGTGCGCTTCGAGATGCGGGGGGACGCTGAATCGCGTTTCGGCGGCGACATCCTCGACAACGACGGGACCGGCGGCGCTGAGCGCGTAGCCGGCGAGCGCGCCGGCATCCGCTGTCACGAGCGTTCTGCCGACGCAGCCCTCTCGCCAACCTTCGCCCGCCCGTAACAGCAAGCTGCGGTGCTCGGGTTTCAACTCGAGGATGTCGCTGAATTCGACGTCCAGGCCGCGAGCGAGCAGCTTGGCGGCGGTTTGAAAGAGATCGGCCCGCGCCGCCCCGGCGAGCGCCTGCTGACCGAGATGGGCGACGGCTTCCTGCTGGCGCGCCGCCGCGCGCAGCTGCTGCTCGGCGCGACTCGATTCCTCGACCCCCAACCACCGGAATCGTTTCGGGCGCAACCTGACTCCCCACGTGAAGGGCTCCCAAGCTATGGCTTGCGGGAGGGCACACCCGTGACCGAAGTCACCCGGATCCATACATTGGGCCCATGGCTGCGCGCCGCTCACAGACCACCAAGAAGCCGTCATCCAAGCCCAGGGCGAAGAAACCCCGTAGGGTGGCCGATTCCCTCACCGTCTCTGTTCTCAAGTCCACGCTGGAGTCGACGGCAGACGGGATCCTGGTGGTGGATGAAGCCGGGACGATCGTCTCCCACAACCGCCGCTTTGAGGAGATGTGGCGTCTCCCGGCTGCGCTCATCGCCTCCAACGACGACGCCGGCCTGATCGCGCACGTGCAGGAGCAGCTGGCGGACCCGCAGCAGTTCGTGCGCAAGATCCGAGAACATTACGCGGAACCCGAGTCCGACAGCTTCGACATTCTCGGATTCAAGGACGGTCGGATCTTCGAGCGCTACTCGATCCCGCTGCGCCTCAACGGCCGCGCAGTGGGTCGCGTGTGGAGCTTTCGCGATGTAACGGCGCGGCGCCGGGCCGAATGCATTCAAGAAGCGGTCTACAGGATCTCCCACACCGCGCACACGGCGGACAACCTCCAGCAGCTGCTGCGCGCGATCCACGAAATCGTGGGCGAGCTGATGCCGGCGAAGAACTTCTACGTGTCGCTTTACGATCCCGAGCAGGATCGCCTCGAGTTCCCCTATTTCGTCGACGAGTACGACCTCACGAGCGACGTGAAGCCACGCAAGCTTCGCAAGGGCCTGACGGAGTACGTGCTGCGCACGGGCCGGCCGCTGCTCGCCACACCCGAGGTCTACGAGGGCCTCGTCGCCGCGGGCGAAGCAGAGCTGATCGGCGCGCCCTCCATCGACTGGCTCGGCGTCCCGCTCAAGGTCAAGGATCGGACCATCGGCGTGGTCGTGACCCAGACGTATTCCCAGGGGGTGCGCTACGGGGAAAGCGAGCTCGACATCCTCACGTTCGTCTCTTCACAGATGGCCATGGCGATCGAGCGCAAGCGTATCGAGGACGCCTGGCGCGGGCAAAGCGAGCTGCTGCGGCGAACCGAGGAGCGCTATCGCGCCTTCATCGCCCAAAGCTCCGAGGGCGTGTCACGGCTCGAGATCGATCCTCCCGTGCCGACCGCCCTCCCTGAGGACGAGCAGATCGATCGACTCTACGCGGGTGCGCGCATTGCCGAATGCAACGACGCCATGGCGAGGATGTACGGATACAAGGAAGCGCGCGACCTCGTCGGAACCGCGCTCGGCGAGCTGCACAACGTCGGTGATCCGGCCAATCGCGAGCAGATCCGGTCCTTCATTCGCGCCGGATACCGTTTGTCCGACTCTGAAACGCGCGAGCATGCCCAGGACGGCAAGCCGCGCGTCTTCCTTAATAATGTCGTCGGCTTTCTCGAAGACGGGCAGCTGGTCCGGGTCTGGGGCACGCAGCGCGACGTCAGCGACCAGCGGCATCTGGAAGAGCAGTTCCGTCAGGCGCAGAAAATGGAGGCCGTGGGTCAGCTGGCCGGCGGCATCGCGCACGACTTCAACAACCTGCTGACCGCGATCCTGGGCAACACGCAGCTGCTGTTGCGGGACTTGCCGCCGGGAGACGCCAAGCGCGGCGACGTGGAGGAAATCCGCAAGGCCTCCGAGCGGGCGGCATCGCTCACCCGCCAGCTGCTGGCGTACAGCCGCCGCCAGATGCTGCAGCCGGAAGTGCTCGACCTGAACGTGGTCGTCGCCGAAATGGACAAGATGCTGCGCCGCTTGATTGGTGAGCACATCGCGCTCGTGACTGTGCTGTCCCCGGAGCTGGGACGCGTGCGCGCCGATCCGAATCAGATCGAACAGGTCCTGGTGAACCTGGCCGTGAACGCGCGGGATGCGATGCCGGACGGCGGCCGACTGACGATCGAGACCGCGAACGTCGACCTCGACGACGCGTTCGCGCAGGCCCACCTCGGCTCGGTGCCGGGGCCCTACGCCATGTTCGCGGTGACGGATACGGGCACCGGCATGGACGCTGCGGTTCGCGCCCATCTGTTCGAGCCCTTCTTCACGACGAAGGAAGTGGGCAAAGGCACCGGGCTCGGGCTGGCCACGGCGTACGGCATCGTGAAGCAGAGCGACGGATATATCTCCGTGTACTCCGAGCCCGGCCGCGGGTCGAGCTTCAAGGTCTATTTGCCGCGGATCGCCACGCCCGCCGCCACCGCTCCGGCCCCGGCGAAAGGGGGTCCAGACCGTGGCACGGAGACGATTCTCGTCGTCGAGGACGAGCCGGCCGTGCTCACACTCAGTCGCCGCGCGCTCGAGGCTCAAGGGTACGTCGTGCTGGCCGCTTCCGACGGCGCGGCCGCGCTGCGCCTCGTCGAGCGGCACGGCGGCATCATCCAGCTGTTGGTGACCGACGTCGTCATGCCGGGGTTGTCCGGCCGCGATCTCGCGGACCAGTTGGTCGCGCGCCGGCCGGGCATTCGCGTCCTGTATATGTCGGGCTATCCCGGCGACGCTGTCGTGCAACATGGCGAGCTTCCCGCCGGCAGCGCCTTCCTCCCGAAGCCGTTTTCGCCTGACGGGCTGGCGCGCAAGGTGCGCGACCTGCTGGACGCATGATGCAGTCCGAGCTACGCTACCGTCTATGACGGACACCGCCCTCAACGCGCTCGCGGGTTTCGGAACGCTCGATCCCGATCAGCTCGGACAGCTGGTGGATCAGCTGCCCGTGCTGCTCTGGTCAACCGACCGGGACCTGCGCGTCACATCCCGCCGCGGCGGTGCGCTGGCGCGCCTCGGCCCCATGCCCCAACTCAATGGAGAGCTGCGGGTCGGCGCGGTGGTGGAGAATCCCGCCGAGGCGGCGCGTGCCGTCGCCGCGCACCGGGCTGCGCTCGGCGGCAAAGCAACGGTGTACGAGATCACCTTCCGGGGATGCACGTTCACCGCGCGGGTGGAACCGCTGCGCGAACCCAGTGGGCGCATTTTGGGCGTGGTCGGCGTCGCCTTCGACGTCACCGACCGCCGCCGCGCCGAGGACGCGCTGCGGGAGAGCGAGGCGCGGCTCCGCACCATCATCGAGAGCGAGCCGGACTGCGTGAAGCTCGTCGACGCCCAGGGACGGCTGCTGGAGATGAATCCGGCCGGTCTTGCGATAATCGAGGCCGCCTCCATCGAGTTGGTGCGCGGGCGCTCCGTCATTGACATCATTGCCCCCGAGCACCGTGCAGCGTACGCGGAGTTGCTCGCGCGCGTATTCGCCGGCGAATCCCGAACTTTGGAGTTCGAGATCATCGGGCTGAAAGGAGGACGACGCTGGCTCACGACCCACGCCGTCCCCCTCCGGGACGCGTCCGGCACGGTACATACTCTCCTGGGGATAACGCGGGACATCACCGAGACCCGGCGATCCGAGGAGCAGCTGCGCGCCTCGCGGGCGGCGCTGCGCAGTCTCGCGACTCGGGAACAGGACATCCGGGAAAACGAACGGACCCGCATTGCGCGCGAGATTCACGATAGTCTGGGACAGGCACTGACGGCGCTCAAGCTGCAGCTGTCCGCGGCACAAGAGGCGGCCTCGAGAGAATCGCCGGCGCTTGGGATCCGGCTGCATGAGACCGCGTCGATGGTGGACGATCTCGTGAAGAGCGTCCGCCGCATCGCCAGCGACTTGCGTCCGCCCATTCTCGATCAACTGGGGCTGCCGGCGGCCGTCGAGTGGCTGGCTCAGGACTTCTCGCGGCGCACGGGGATCCGGTGCGCGACCGCCATTCTTCCCACCGATGGCATGATCGTGGACGAGCTCGCGACCGCGCTGTTTCGCATCGTGCAGGAAGCGCTGACGAATGTCCTGCGTCACGCCGGCGCAACGCGCGTGGACATCGAGCTCGGCGTGAAGAGCGGCTGCGTCGCACTGGAAATCAACGATGACGGCAGCGGCATCACCGAGGCCGGCACGATGGGCCCGGCTTCGCTGGGCATTCTGGGCATGCGCGAGCGAGCCTCGGCGCTTGGCGGCGTCCTGGAGGTTGCGCCGCGCGCGGGGGGCGGTACACGAGTCGCCGCCTGGTTCCCCCCTCCTGCATCGATAGGAGCGCGGGCTGCCCGATGAATCGCATTCTTGTGGTTGATGATCACGCGCTCGTGCGCCGCGGGCTGATCGAGATTCTCCAAGGCCTCCCGGATGGCGTCCAGTTCGGGGAAGCGGGGACAGCCGCCGAGGCCTTGGCGTTGGCATTGGGCGAACGCTGGGACATCGTGTTGCTCGATTTGGGACTTCCCGATCGCCACGGACTGGACGTCTTACGAGAGCTCCATGCCGCCCGGCCCCAGCTGCCCATCTTGATCCTCACGATGTTTCCCGAAGATCAGCTCGCGCTGCGCGTGCTCGAGATCGGTGCGGCGGGGTATCTCACCAAGGAATCCGCGCCGGAGGAATTGCTGCGTGCGCTGGAGCGGGTCATGGCGGGGCACAAATACCTGAGCCCCGCCATGGCGCAGGCCGTTGCCGATGGACTCGGCGGCCCACCCCCCGTCCCGCACGAGCAGCTCTCCGATCGCGAGCTCGAGGTGTTGCAACTGCTCGCCGCGGGCCGTCCGATCACCGCCATCAGCCGGCAACTTGGACTCTCACCCAAGACCGTAACGACGTATCGGGCGCGGCTGCTGCACAAGCTGCGCATGAAATCCAACGCCGAGCTGACGTTCTATGCGACGCAACACGGCCTCATCAGTCCGGCCGCGCTGCGCGCGACGTCGTAAAACAGGAGTAGGCGAAACCCTACCTGTGTAGTTCCCACCCGCTGACAGACACGGTTCCAGTGGCATCCAAAACTGTTCGTATGGAACAGGTTCGCGTGCTCATGCTCGAGGACGACGATAATGACGCCGTCCTGATCCGCCGCGAGCTCATGCGACTCACGCCCGCCCCCTCCGTACAGCATGTGCGGACCGAACGCTCGTTCGCGGAAGCGCTGAGTGGTTTTGCGCCGGACATCATTCTCAGCGATCACAACATTCCCGGCTTCGGTGGCCCCCAGGCCCTTGAGTTAGCGCAGCGCGCGCTGCCGGATGTGCCGTTCATCCTCATCACCGGATCACTCGATGAGGAGACGGCGGTCGCCTATCTCAAGAACGGCGCCGCCGACTACATCCTGAAAGACCGCGTCGTCCGTCTCGGGCCCGCGGTGCTCGAAGCACTCGAGCGCGCTCGCGCGCGGCAGGCCTTGCACCGTCATCAGCGCGTGCTGCGACAGATCATCGACGCGAATCCGAGTCTGATCTTCGTGAAAGACTGGGACGGCCGCTTTGTGCTCGTCAACCAGGCCTCGGCCGATGCGTACGGCACCACTGTGGAGTCCCTGGTCGGCAAGACCGACGCCGATTTCAATCCCAATGTCGAGGAGGTCGCGCACTTTCTGCGCGACGACCGAGAGGTGATGCAGTCCGGCCGCCCCAGGGTAATTGCTGAAGAACCCGTCACGAATCCATCCACCAAACAGACTCGCTGGTTTCAAACGATCAAGGTGCCGTTGCGCATGCACGAGGACGGATCGCCGACGCTGCTCGGCGTGGCAACGGAGATCACGGAGCGCAAGCGGCTGGAAGAGCAGCTGTTGCAGTCGCAGAAGATGGAAGCGGTGGGCCAGCTGGCCGGCGGCGTCGCGCATGACTTCAACAACATCCTCACCGCGATCGTCGGCTATGCGGACCTCCTGGCCGCCGAGTTCGGCGGCAACCCACGCCAGCTCGAGGACCTGGAGGAGATTCGCAAGGCGGCGCGGCGCGCCGCGGCGCTCACCCGCCAGCTGCTCGCGTTCTCTCGCAAGCAGGTGCTCGAGCCACGCGTTATCAGCATGAACGACATCGTGGCGAACCTCGACAAGATGCTGCGTTCGCTGATCTCGGCGAACGTCGAGCTGAAGACGGCGTTGGCGCCTGACCTCGCCTCGGCGCGTGCCGACCCGAATCAGCTCGAGCAGGTCATCATGAACCTCGCGATCAACGCGCGGGACGCAATGCCCGACGGAGGCACGCTGACGATCGAAACCGGCAACGCGACGCTGGACCAGGCGTACGCGGCACAGCATGTCTCCGTGGCCCCCGGCGAGTACGTGATGCTGGCGGTCACCGATACCGGTTGCGGCATGGACGAGAACACGAAGGCGCGCATCTTCGAGCCTTTTTTCACGACCAAGCCGCCCGGACGGGGAACGGGCTTGGGCCTCTCAACCGTGTACGGCATCGTGAAGCAGAGCGGCGGCAACATCTGGTTGTACAGTGAACCCGACAAGGGAACGACGTTCAAGGTTTACCTGCCGGCGGTCGCCGCGGTGCCGGAGGATACCGGCAAGACCGCTCCCGCCGAACCGGCCCGGCGCGGGGGCGCCACCGTCTTGGTAGTAGAAGACGACGAGCAGCTGCGCCGCCTGACGCATCGCGCGCTCGCCGGCCAGGCCTACACGGTGCTCGAAGCCGACCGCGGCAGCACGGCATTAGATGTCGCACGGCGCCATAAAGGAACCATCGACTTGCTGCTGACCGACGTGATCATGCCCGATATCAATGGCCGCAAGCTTGCGGATACGTTGCGGCAGGCGCGTCCCGGCCTGCGGGTGCTCTACATGTCAGGGTATCCCGACGGCGCGATTGCCAGTCATGGTATGCTGGAACCGGGTGTGGCGTATCTTGCCAAGCCCTTCACCACCGAAGCGATCGTCCGTAAGGTGCGCGAGGTGCTGGAGGCTCCATGAACTGGTCCATCGAGCGGAAGCTGCCGCTCTTCGTGACGCTGCTGCTGCTCGCCGTGGCGGTGGCACAGCTCTCAATCGGCTACGGGTCGGTCCGGCGGGTTTCGCGCGCGCTCGCGGACAAGCGCCTGCCGCTGGCGACCGGAGTGCTGGCCGACTTGTTCCAAACCTCGCAAACGCGCGCCCGGGTCACGGCGTTGGCCAAGGACCCCGCCATCGTGGCGTTTTTGGGCTCGGGGGGGCAGCGCGGGCGCGACGCCGCTCTTGCCGCCATGCGGCGCATCACGAATGACACCGTGACCAACGCCGGTCTCGAGCTCCGGGATTTCGGCGGGAGGTTGCTGCTGCGAACCGGCCGGTTCGCGATCGCCGACAGCGTCCTCGTTTCACCGGGCAAGGATTCCGCACGGTACGGCCGATTGTTGCGCCAAGACACAACGCTGTACTTCGCGATCGCCGCCGCAGCGAGCCAGGACGAGCGCGCCGAACGTGCCGGTGGAATCGTGCAGCAGGTCGCGCGGCTGCAACTCAGCGAGCGCACACGCCGGGCGCTGACCGGGCTGGCCGGGGGGGACGTCGAGCTGCTGTTCGGCAACGCCGATGGCGACCCCTGGACTGATTTCGCCACAATCGTACCCGCCCCCCCTGAGGCGGTCCGCTCGAGCCCCACGCCCATCACCTATGAGCGAGGCGAAATGACGCGCGCCAGCGCGAAGGCGGTCCCTGGCACGCCGTGGATGGTCGTCGCCGAGCTGCCGATCCGGTTGGTCGCGGCGCCGGCGCGCTCGTACCTGGTCAACATGGCGCCGATCGCCGTGCTCATCGTCGTGATCGGCGGCCTGGTCGCGTGGTGGGGCAGCCGGCGGATTACCAGGCCGCTCGTTGATGTGACCCACGCGGCCGAGGCCATCTCCACCGGGGACCTGGAGCAGCGCGTGTCAGTGCAGCGGGACGACGAGCTGGGCCGCCTGGCTCGTTCGTTCAATACCATGGCCGAGCAGGTCTCGCGCTCTCACCACCATCTCGAGGCGCAGGTCGCGCAACGCACGCAGGCACTGGAAGGGACCAACGCCGAGTTGGAGTCGTTCTCGTATTCGGTCTCGCACGATTTGCGCGCGCCGCTCCGCGCCATTCACGGCTTCGCGCGCATCCTGCTCGAGGACCACAACGCTCAGCTCGACCCCGAAGCGCAGCGCCTGCTGGGCGTGATCGATCAGAACACGCGCCGCATGGGCCAGCTCATCGATGATCTGCTCGCCTTCTCGCGCCTGGGTCGTCAGGAGATTGCGGCAGGGGGACGCGTGGACATGACCGAGCTCACGCGATTGGTCGCCGACGAGGTCCGGCGTACCGAGGGCGAGCAGAACGGACACGTTGAGATCCGCGTCGCCTCGCTGGCCCCCGCGCAGGGCGACCGCGCCCTGCTGCGCCAGGTGATCAGCAACCTGCTGCAGAACGCCGTGAAGTTCACGCGCGGCCGACCGAACGCACGCATCGAGGTCGGATCGCGGCCTGAGGGCAAGCAGACCGTGTATTATGTGAAGGACAACGGCGCGGGCTTCGACGAGCGCTACAGCGACAAGTTGTTCGGCGTGTTCCAGCGCCTGCATAGCAACGAGGAATTCGAAGGAACGGGCGTCGGGCTGGCGATCGTCAAACGTATCGTCCAGCGGCACGGCGGCCGGGTCTGGGCGGAGGGCAAGCTGAATGAAGGCGCCACCTTCTTTTTCTCGCTGCCGTACGGAGAGAACTGATGCAACCGAGTGGAGTCGAGATCCTGCTGGTTGAGGACAACGCCAACGATGCCGAGCTGACGCTGCGTGCCCTCAAGCAGAGGAACCTCGCCAACCAGGTGTTCGTCTGTCGCGACGGCGCCGAAGCTATGGACTTCTTCGCGCGTGGCACCAGCCCCGTCCCCAAGGTCGTCCTGCTCGACCTCAAGCTGCCGAAGGTGGACGGGCTCGAGGTCCTGCGCCGTCTGAAGCAAGACACGCGCACAAAGGCGATTCCGGTCGTCGTCCTGACCTCCTCGCGGGAAGAGCCGGACATCGAACGGGCCTACGAGCTAGGCGCGAATAGCTACATCGTGAAGCCCGTGGATTTCGAAGCGTTCGCCCGCGCGGTTTCCGACGTCGGTCTGTACTGGCTGCTACTCAACCATCCGCCGCAGTAGTCCGTGACCGCCAAGTCCTTGCGCGTGCTGCTCGTGGAAGACCGCGCGGAGGACGCGGAGCTGGCCGTCCACGAGCTCGCTCGCGCAGCGCTCCCGTGCGAGACGCTACGCGTCGAAGCGGCGGACGCGTTCCGGCGCGCGCTCTCGAATTTCTCGCCACACGTCGTACTCGCCGACTACACCGTCCCCGGATTCGGCGGCATGGCGGCCCTCGAGATCCTGCGCCATGAAGCACCCGCCATTCCCCTGATTATCGTCACGGGCAGCCTCAACGAGGAAACCGCGGCGGAATGCATCAAGGCCGGCGCCGCCGACTACGTCCTCAAAACCAACCTCGTCCGGCTTCCCTCCGCCGTCCGTGGCGCGCTCGCGTTCGCGCAAAGCGAAGCCGACAAGCAGGCCGCTGAGTCCGCGCTCCGTACCAGCGAACGCCGCTTTCGGGCGCTCGTCGAAGCGAGTTGGGACGCCGTCGCGCTGTTCGCGGCCGATGGGTCGATTCTCTACGGGAGTCCGGCCACCACGCGACTACTCGGCTATGACCTCGCCGAGTTCGTCGGCCGCAACGCATTCGAGTTCATCCACCCCGACGACCAGCAAGGAGTCGTGGCCCGCCTGACCGAGGTCATGGCGCAGTCCCGCGCGCAAGTCAGCGTCGCGGCCCGCGTACGCCACAAGAACGGCAGTTGGCGTTATCTCGAAGGCGTCTTCACCAATCTGCTGGACGATCCCAGCGTCGGAGCCATCGTCAATAACTATCGCGATGTCACCGAGCGCCGGAACCTCGAGGAGCAAGTGATTCTGGCCCAGAAGCTGGAGGCGGTCGGACGGCTGGCCGGTGGCGTGGCGCACGACTTCAACAACATCCTCACCGCCATCGGCGGTTATACCGATCTTCTGCTGGCGGATCTTCCCGAGAATGATCGTCGCCGGCACGATGTCGAGGAGATCTATCAGGCCGCGCAGCGGGCGGCGGGGCTGACGCAGCAGCTCCTGGCGTTCAGCAGGCGGCAGGTGATGCAGCCGAAAGTGGTCGATCTGAACGCCCTCGTGACCGAGATCGAGAAGATGCTCCGCCGTCTCATCGGCGAAGACATTCTGTTCGCGACGGTGCTGCATCCGCGCGTCGGGAACGTGCGTGCCGATCCCGGGAAACTCGAGCAAGTCATCGTCAACCTCGCGGTGAACGCGCGCGATGCGATGCTGGACGGCGGGCGCCTCACGATCGAGACCCGGAACGTCGAGCTCGACGACTCGTACGTCGCCGACCATCCCTCCGTTGCGCCCGGGCCCTACGTGCTGCTCGCCGTCACGGATACGGGCGTCGGCATGGACGAAGAAACGAAAGGACACATCTTCGAGCCGTTTTTCACGACCAAGGCGCGCGGCAAAGGAACGGGACTCGGCCTGGCAACGGTGTACGGCATCGTGAATCAGACGGGCGGCCACATCTGGCCGTACTCGGAGCCCGGCCGTGGCACGACCATGCGCGTATACCTGCCCCGCGTAGACGTTCCGGCGGACCCGATCGAGCGTCGGGGAGAAGCAGCACCCGAGGTGTTACGAGGCGACGAGACGATCTTGTTGGTGGAGGACGAAGAGCCAGTGCGTTCCGTCACCCGGCAGCTGCTCGAGAGGAACGGCTACACCGTGTTTGAAGCGGCTGACGGACCCGCCGCGCTCGCGCTGGTTGGAGCAGAGAACGGAGGCGTGCAGTTCGATCTCCTTTTGACCGACGTCATTATGCCAGGAATGAGCGGTCGCCAGCTCGCCGATCAGCTCACGTCGCAACGCCCGGACCTGCTCGTGCTCTTCATGTCCGGGTACACCGATGACGCCGTCGTCCGGCACGGCATGTTGGAGCCTGGCCTCGCGTACCTCGAAAAGCCGTACCGGCCCGCGGCATTGCTTCGAAAAATGCGACACCTCCTCGACAAGCGGTCCTAACCCCGAATAACGCCCGAAAAAATCGATAAAACCTGCATTATCTTGCGAGTGTGCGCTCACTTCACACAGTAAGCCTATGGTGTGTCAAGCATTAAGTGGGCGCAAGGCCAGGATAACAAGTGTACTTGCTTATTCCACAAAGAGTTACATGAGAAAGTGTCGCCGCGCACTGACCCCCTAGCTAGATTGCGCGATGCCTTTACCGCCCCTCATCGGGCACGAAGGGGTTAGGACCAGACTGGCGGGCGCCCACGCCTCCGGAAAACTGCCACAAGCCCTGCTGCTTGCCGGACCACGTGGCGTCGGCAAACAGCGTCTCGCGCTGTGGCTCGCTCAATTGATCCAATGCGAAGCACCGGGACAGGAACCGTGCGGTGAATGCCGCCCCTGTCGCCTTGTGGTCTCGCTGCAGCACCCCGACGTGCACTGGTTTGTACCGGTAGAGCTGAGCAAACGAGGCGGCACGGACGCCGACAAGCAGGTCGAGTTGGTGGCGGACGCCTTGGCAGAGGAAATGGCGGCTCGGCGGGAGCAGCCGTTGTATGCACCTGTCGTTGGGCTGGCGAGTCACCCCGTCGCCGCGGTGCGGCTGCTGCTCAAGCGGCTGGCGCTGACGCCGGCCATGGCCAGTCGCAAGGTGTTCATTGTTGGTGATGCGGAGCGCCTCATCCCGCAGCTGGGAACTGAGGTGGCGGCGAATGCGCTGCTTAAGGCGCTCGAGGAACCGCCGGCGGATTCGGTCATCATTCTGACCGCCGCGGATCCGAATGCCCTGCTCCCGACGGTTTTGTCACGTGTTGTGCTGGTTCGTGTGGCGCGAATCGCTGACAGTGCCGTGACAGCATTTGCGCAGCAAACGCCTGGATTTGGCAGTAAAGCTGAATTGGCACAACGGGTTACGGCTGCGGACGGGTGCATTGGCAAGCTCTTTGCAACGGATGCCCCTCGTTCCGGGCAGCCCGACCAGGCCGCTCGGTTCATGGAAGCGCCGCTGTTGTACGCCCTGGGTCAGGCACCGTTTCAGGCGCGCGGTGGTTTCACCGACATGCTGGATGCATTGGCCGACAAGCTGCGCAGCGAAGCAAAGCGCGGTGGCGATACGGAGAAGCTGGTCGAGGCGATCGCGTTGGTGATGGACGCGCGTGACCTCGCCCAGGGCAACGTGAACCCGCAGCTCCTCGCCGCCGTATTGGCGGATGATCTGCAGGCGACGCGGCGGTCATGAAGCTGTCGCACTTGGATCACGCCGGGCGTGCCCGGATGGTGGACGTCGGCGACAAGCCGCTGATGGATCGCACGGCGGTCGCGACGGGGACGATTCGGATGTCGCAGGAGGCGTTCCGGCAGGTCGCCGAACAGGCAGTCGCCAAAGGCGACGTGCTGGCGGTGAGTGAAGTCGCGGGAACGCTGGCGGCGAAACGGACGGCGGAGCTGATCCCGCTCTGCCATCCCCTGGGCCTCGATCACATCGAGGTCGAGGCGACGTTGGCCGAGTCGTTGCCGGGCGTCAGGGTATGGGCCAGGATCCGGACCGTTGGACGGACCGGCGTCGAGATGGAGGCCCTTACGGCGGTCGGGGTGGCACTGCTGACGGTCTACGACATGGTGAAGGCCGTGGATAGCAGCATGGTGATCGGGGATGTGCAGTTGCTGGAGAAGCAAAAAACCCCGGTCGAGACTTGAGCGATGCTTGATGCAGGAGCTGTAGGATCACTGGAGTTCGAACAGGAGAGGAGTATGCAAACGAAAACTCAACGTTTGATGCTACGCGGCGGAATCATCGTGCTGGCCGCTCTGCTCGTCAGTACCGTGGGCGGATGGGCCGGAGGCACGACAACCGACGCCGAGCGCGCGCCAGCTTCCGGCGCGGAGCTGCTCGGTGAATTGCGGACGCTCCGGCAGCAGCTCGACGCCAAGCAAGGCGAGTTGGAAGTCGCCCGGCTGCAGCTCGACCGCGTGGATGCGATCATGCAGTACTCAACGCATTACCGCCTGCCGGCCGATATGGCGACGGCGATCTACGACGTCGCGTTGAGCGAAGGGATCGACCCGGGCCTGGCGTTCCGCCTGGTGAAGGTCGAGTCCGGGTTCAATCCGCGCGCCACGAGCCATGTCGGCGCCGTCGGGCTCACGCAGGTGCTGCCCAGCACGGCTCGGCTGTACGAGCCGGGGCTGACCACCCAGCAGCTGTATGATCGCGAGACGAACCTGCGGATTGGGTTCCGCTACCTGCGGGATCTGCTGGACCGCTATCCGTCCAACATGCAGTTGGCCCTACTCGCCTATAACCGCGGCCCGGCAAAGGTGGAGAAGCTGCTGGGCGCCGGTCGCAACCCCGCGAACGGCTATGAAGCAGAGGTTATGAAGGGGTTCCGGCACCACTAGCGACCGGGGATGCGCAAAACATCCCCCGGTCGTATCACGCTGCGCAGCGTCAGATCATTCGCTTCCAGTAACGCCATCAGACCGATGCCGTGCTGGCGGGCGATCCCGCTCGCCGTCTCACCGCGCGTCACGCGGTGCCGGGTGTTTCCATCGGCGCTGGCAATGCGGTAGCGGCTGGATACGCGGCGGACACGCGGCTCAGGCGGATTGCTCCAGGCACCGCGCGGCACGACGCGACCACTCATCGGGACGATAATGCGCTGACCAACGCGCAGCGCGTGCGCGCGCAGGCGGGGGTTCGCCGCCTGCAGCATGGTCACCGTCACTTTGTAGCGCTGCGCGATTGCGGAGAGCGTCTGTCCTGACGTCACGTAGTGATCGACAAACGTGACGCGCTCGTTGATCGGAAGATCTGCGTAGCGCTCCGCCACGCGCGCTCCCATCCCGCGGGGCACCCGCACGATCACTGTGCGCTGCGGCGGCGTGATCCCGCGAACGAACTGCGGATTCAGCTCCAGCATCGCGGCCACCGACGTATCGGCGAGCCGCGCCAGCACATCCAGCCCGGTGGCATCGGGGACTGAGACCTCGTCGAAGACCAGTGGCGGCAGGCGCTGGATGTCCGTGAAGCCGTAGCGAACGGGCTGCTTGGCGATCAGCGCCGCGGCGATGAGCTTGGGCACGTAGTCGCGGGTCTCGCGTCGCAGGTTGCGACGATCGGCGATCAGGAAGAAGGTCTGGTCGTCCACGGAGTCGGGCTCGCCGGGGAGGCGGCGGATCTCCCGCTCGATGCGGCCGGCGCCGGCGTTATACGCCGCGGCCGCGAGGTACACACTCCCCAACCGCTGCACGAGATCTTCCAGGTGCGCGACCGCCGCATCCGTCGCCTTGAACGGGTCACGCCGCTCATCCATCCAGGGGTCGATCTGCAGGCCGTAGCCGCGTCCTGTCGACGCCATGAACTGCCACATGCCCACCGCGCGCGCGCGACTTACGGCCGTATTCGATAACCCGCTTTCGATCAGCGTGAGGTACACGAGATCCTCAGGCAGGCCGCGGGCCCGCAGCCGTTCCCGGATCATTCCCTCATAGCGACCAAGGCGGGAAAGCCAGATCTCGAAGCGATCGCGCGAGTCGAGCTGGAAGAACTCGAGATACTCGAGCACGCGGCGATTGCCCGCGAAGCTTGTAACGTCGATATCGAATGTGGTGGTTGCGTCGGGGCCGAACAGCTGCTCGGCCTCCTGACGGACATCCTCACCCGCGAGCGGCTGGTTGGTCCGCGGCGCGACAGGCGCCTCGGTGGAGCGTCCATGCAGGCTATCGAGCGCCGATTGGTCTGCAGCGGAGTCCTGCTCGACCGTCGCGAGCGCCGTGCCCAGCTGTACGGCGGAGCTGTCGGTAGCCGATGTCACTGGAATCGGTCCGGGAGCATTAACGCGGGACGGACCAGGAATATGTTTACCAGCGCAGCCGGCGAGCAGCGCGGCGGCGCCCATCATCGAGAACCAGACTGCAGTGCATCGTCTCATCGTGTCGCCAGATAATTCCCGAGTAGACGGTTTGTCGCATTCAAGACCGCAAGAGCCGCGCCACGCGGCGGATCCGCTTCCGTCAAACACGACCCTACCAGCCGGGTCGCCTCCTCCGCACGCGCCGATAGCGACACGATCACCACCGTCGCATCGAACGCCCGCACCGCCTTCACGCCCAGCAATTCGAACGTGAGACGCGGTTGCACCGCCTGCTCCAAAGCGTTCACAGCTGCTGCCGCGCAGCAGCGCAGCTCGCCGGTCTGCGATGACACGCCATCAGAAGCTCCTTCGAACCGGCGGCCATCCGACCACGTCAACACCACCTTTGCACGGCAGCGGCCATTGGCCAGGCGCTGAAACCCGAACTCCTGAAACCGCAGGCGCTCTTCGGGCACGCGCTCGCCTTCACTCGAACCGAACTTCGATCTGCTGTTTCAGCCCGGCGTCCTGCAGCGCTTCCACGACGTCCACCTCGAGACGGGGGCGTCCCTGGGGGTCGCGCTCCGCCGAGATGAGCAGAATCAGGCCGCTCTCGAATTCCACTTTCACGTGCCGGACGTCCGACCGCACGGTGACGTGCTTGACCGTTTCACTCTTCAGTCGCGTCACGGCACCCACGACGCGCCTGAGATCCTGCAGATCCCCGGTGCTCACACGAGACACTCAGCGAGCAGCTGAGCAATCGCGGCGTCGGGAATCCGCTCGGCCTGGATGAACAGTGACGACTTCGAGGTGGCCTCCAACGGATACGGCGTCCAGAATGACCGGCGCTGACCCGGAAGAGGCTCAGACGCGGCGCGAAACGACAAAACCAACTGCCAGGCTGCCGTATTCGCGCGACGTTCGGCGACCGCATCCACGTGCCAAACCTGGTCCCCATGCGCGATCACTCGCCATGACATGGCTCACCTCGAGCGGGGAAAGGGGCGCAAAGGGGCCCCAATATGGGGTTTAGATGATTCTCCGTCAATAGTTTATGGGGTTTTCAACAACCTGCGGAGGCGTCTGTGGGGCGTCAGTCGTCTCGGGTCACGTACGCCCGGAAACGGGTCGCGAGATCTCGCGTGACGGGTCCGGCGACACCGCGGCCGATGGCGCGACCATCGAGCTTCGAGATCGCCACGACCTCGGCGGCGGTACCGGTCAGGAACACTTCGTCCGCCGTGTAGAGGTCGTAGCGATTCATCGGCAGCTCTTCGATCCCGTATCCCGCCTCGCGGCCCAGCTCGATCACCGTGTCGCGCGTGACTCCGCGCAGAATGCCGGCGTAAGGCGGCGGCGTGCGCAACGTGCTGTTGGTGACGGCAAACAGGTTCATGCCGCTCGCTTCGGCGACGTAGCCGGCGGCGTCCAGCATGATCACCTCGTCCACCCCCGCGGCGATGCCTTCGATCTTGGCGAGAATGTGGGAGAGATAGTTGAGCGACTTGACACGGGGGGAGAGGGCTTCGCGGTGGTGAATCGGTGTGGCCGCAGTCAGCGCGGTCAGCCCTTTCTCGTACCGGTCCTGTGACCACAGCTTGATCGTATCAAAAATGCAAAAGACGGTCGGCTTGGCGCATTTCCGCGGATCGAGCCCCAGGTCGCCGACCCCGCGCGTGACGACCAAGCGGATGTAGTTGTCCTTGATCCCGCTCTTCGCGACCCCTTCCTCGACCATCCGGCCCATCGCGTCTTTGGCCATGGGGATGTCGAGCCAAATGGCCTTTGCCGAGGCGTAGAGGCGGTCGAGGTGAGCGTCCAGACGGAACACCCGGCCGCCGTAGGCGCGGATGCCTTCAAAGACGCCGTCGCCATAGAGCAAGCCGTGGTCGAATACGGAAACGACCGCCGTTCCGCGGTCGTACCATTTCCCATCGATCCATACGATTGAGGGCATCGCAAGCAATTTGCCCTCAATACCGGCTGATGACAACAGGGGGAGCATGAGGCGGCTGGGGATCGAACCCAGGACCTACGGATTAAAAGTCCGTTGCTCTACCAACTGAGCTACCGCCTCGTATTAACCCCGTCAAAAGTAAACCGTCGAAGCGAACCGTCAAAACAACCTCCTGGCAGTCTCCGCGTGCAGGTCGCGGAAACTGTGGCAAGAGGGTGTGCGACGCTGTTCGATTGACGCCGCCCATTTGACGTTGTTCCTTTGACGCCGTTCATTCGACGCCTTTCACTAACCATGGAGCCAGTCGTGCATCTGTACCGCCCAATCGCTGTGCTCGCGCTCGTAGTCTCCTGCTCCCCGACCAACCGGACCACGCCGTCAGCCAACGTCGTCACCATCAACGCAACCGAGTACGCGTTTGGTGCACCCGACACGATTCCGGCTGGACTGACGACGTTCCGAATGGTGAGTGAAGGCCGCGAGCCGCACCAGGCCGTCGTGGCGGGCGCGCCCGGCAAGACATTCGCCGAGCTCGAGGCCGCGCTGCTGCGCGAAGGGCCGATTCCGGACTGGCTGACGATTCCAGCGGGACCCGGCGTGGTCGCCGCCGGCGACAGCTCGATCGTCACTGCCAACGTGTCCCCGGGCAATTACCTGATTCTGTGCTTCATCCCGAGCCTGGACGGCAAGCCGCACATCATGAAGGGAATGTATCGGCGCCTCGTCGTAACGCCGGCTCCTCAGGGTGCAGCCGCTGCGGCGGAGCCGAGGTCGGACGTGACGGTGACGCTCTCCGACTACGCGTTCGCCACGTCGGCGCCGCTGACGGCCGGCACGCATGTGATTCGCGTGGAGAATAGCGGACCGCAGCTGCACGAGCTGACCATCGAACGGCTCGTCCCCGGCAAGACATTGGCTGATTGGCAGCAGTGGATGGCCGGCGGCATGCGTGGCACACCCCCCGCTGAGCCGGCGGGTGGTCTCGTCGGGCCCGACAGGGGGAAAGTTGGCTGGCTGATGATTACGCTCAAACCGGGCAACTATCTACTGAACTGCTATGTCCCCGATACGAAAGACGGGAAACCGCATTTCGTGTACGGGATGGTGCAGCAGATAACTGTCAACTAGGGCGGCAAAGACGGCAAAGGGCGGCAAGGTGCTCCATTGCCGCCCGTGCCGTCCCTGCCGCCCTTGGCTTTAGAAGACCCAGTGTACACCGATCTGCGTCTGCTGCGGATCGCCCAGCCCGCTGCGGAGCGTGCCGTCAAAGTTGAACAGCAGGCTCGTCGCCGCGGGGTCGCGGAAGTTCTCTGAGCCGAGCACGTTGAACGTCTGAGCGATCAGCTCGACCCGTCCCCTGCCGACGTTGAACGGCCACGTCAACCCGAGATCCCACGAGAAATACGAGTTGTCCTTGCGCAGCGTGTTGCGCTGCTGCACGGTCCCGTCCGCGCAATTGCGGTCCGCGCCCGAGGTGGCCCGTGCACCCTTGGCGGGAGCGAAGGGACTGAGCGGGCTCGGGCCGCAGCTCTCCGAAGTCGGTTGCGCCGAATAAGCGCTCACCCGGCTGTTCAGGAACAACCCGCCACCGATGTGCGCGACCATCCACCCGTTGAGCCGGTGGCGTTGATCGCGGTCGCTCCAGCTGTACTCGGGCGCCAGGTTGTCGGCCCGGGCGTAGCGGAACGTGAACGGGTCACGCTCGTTATCATCGTCGGACTTGTCCCACGACAGCGTGTAGTTGACCTGGAACTGGAAGTTGGGATCGAGCACGCGCTTCAGGCCGACGGTGATCCCGTCGTAGCGCGACTTCGCGCTCGATTCGACCACCGTGAGCGTGCCGATTCCGGCCCACGGACCGGCATTCGCGACCCCGAACAACGAGTCGTTCCGGTTGATGAACCGCGTCACGTTGTCGGTGCTGGCGTGCGTGTAGCTGAGCATGAGGCCAAGATCCGCCGCCACCTGCCGCTCATACCCGACCGTGACGTTCAGCGTCCGCGGATTACGGAAGTTCTTGTCGAACACGAACACCGACGGAGCGAAGACCGCGCTCAACGGCACCGTGGACGGGAACAGATTGGGAAACGACGGCGCGGGCAGGCCGAACGGAATCGTCCCGCTGGACCCGAACAGCGTCACACCCCGGTACCCGTCAGTGCTCCGCGTTGATGCGAGATTGAGACCGGGAATGCGGGCGTAGTAGATGCCGGCGCTGGCGCGCAGCACCGAGCGGCCGTCGGCGTGCGGATCCCAGGCAATGCCGACGCGCGGCTGGATCATCTTCTTGTCCGAGGGGATCGTGCCGTCCGACGGGAAGCTGAACGTGCCTTTGGCATTGGTGACCGTCTGGCCGTAGAGCGGGGCATAGGCCGTCGAGTCCACCGGTGACAGAATGCTGGGCTGGATCTGCGCGGACCAGCGGAGCCCGTAGTTGAGCGTCCAGTTCGAGTTGGGCTTCCACGTGTCCTGCACGTAAAAATCGAGCTCGGTCTGCGGGATCTCCTGCGTACCTGCCTCCCGCACCGACCGTCCCACGCCGGCCTGCTGCAGGTAGAGCAGCACGGGACCCGTGATCGCCCCACCGGGGCACGTCCCGTCGGTGCGCGGCGCGGAGTTGCTGCACTCCACGTAGTTCGAGTCGTTGGCCACGTAGCCGAGGAACCCGGCGACGGAGCTGAAGATGTACCGGCTGTTCGCGAACCCGATGAACGTCTGCACGGAGTTCACGCGGTTGAACTCGCCGCCGAGCTTGAAGAAGTGCGTGCCCTTGGCGAACGAGATGTTGTCGGTCAGTTGGATACGCGTGTCGTAGTACTCGACCGGCAGAAAGAACGGCATGCCGAAGCGATAGCCGCCGGCGAAATCCATGGCGACGTCGGGGAACGGCCGCAGGCCGGTGCCCGTCGGATCAGTGCCAATGGCAGAGGTCCGCGGGCCGTCGTACGGCCGCGGCCGATCTTCGCGCGAATACTGGAACCGGAACTCGTTCGCAACGCTGGGCGTCAAATACGACACGAGGCTGCCGTTGACGGCGTTGGAGTGGTCCTGCTCCAGGCCGTTGGCGCTGCGGCCCCAGCTGTTCACGTCGAAGGTGCCGTTGCCCTGTTCTGACCAGGTGTAGTTGTACTTGAGCGACGCATTGTGCCGGTCGGAGAGCCGGAAGTCGAGCTTGGCGAGGAGCGCCCGCGCGTCGTTGGTTCGCTTGATCGATCCGTAGTCGCCCGCCAGCGCGCCGCCGAACGCCGTGTCCATCCAAGCGCGCACGGCGGGGTCGATGCGGCCCGGATTGGTCTGCTTGATCTCATCGTAGATCTGCTGGTCGTAGGCAACGAAGAAGAACGCGCGGTCACGCTTGATCGGCCCGCCGAGCGTGAACCCGAACTGGTGCTGGGTAAAATCGGGTCTCAGCGTCTCAGAGCCATGACGCGCGTCGCCCGACAGCGCGCCATCCTTTCCATAGTAATGGACCGAGCCGCGCAGCGAATTGGTGCCCGACTTGGTCACGACGTTCACGAAGCCGCCTGAGGAGCGGCCAAACTCGGCGTTGGCGCCGGAGGACGTCACGACGATCTCCTGCACTGCGTCGAGGTTGAACGTGAACGGCGGACGCTGCCCGCCGCGCTGCTCGCCGAAGAACGGATTGTTGAAGTCGGCGCCATCCACCGAAACGTTGTTGTGAATCCCCTTCTGCCCGCCGATCGAGAGCTCATCGCCGTCCGGACCCTGCACGATCGCCACGTTGGGCGTCAGCAAGGTGAGGTTCAGGTAGTTGCGCCCGTTGTTCGGTAGCCGCGAGACGGCGGCATCGGGAAGGCTCGTCGAGCTTTCGATCCTCGTCGCGTCGACCACGGGGCGTGTCGCCTCGACCACGACGGCCTGCAGCTGCACGGCGGCGACCGCCAAGGCCAGGTTCACCGTTTCGCCGACGCCCAACCGGACGCCGGTGCGGCGCGTCTCGTTGAACCCCACGGCGCGT
>Ga0184632_10000146_pt1 | contig 23703 bp, 20 predicted proteins | sample PLM31_50_b1_FD_133153 | JGI IMG/M metagenome (GOLD analysis project Ga0184632, IMG submission 133153) | Groundwater sediment microbial communities from an aquifer in East River, Colorado, USA - PLM3-1_50_b1 | ecosystem: Environmental > Terrestrial > Soil > Riparian zone | place: USA: East... | reverse complement strand
TGGTTCGGCCTTGTGCTGGTGATCTCGCCGATCGCATCGGTTCTCGTTACCGTGCCCGCGGTGATCAGTCGGGCCAGTCCCGGCGCCAACGTGATCTGGCTCGATCTTTGCCGGGGTCTGGGCCTATTGACCGTCACGGCATTGCTGTCGCAGCTCCTGGTCAACATTGCGGTCGTGGACGTCCGACTGCTCGCCCCGGCCGACGTCGCCAGTGCCGCCGCCCTGCTGTCGGCCCTCGTGCTGGTCCGGGTGCCGCTGTTCCTCTTCGCGTCCCTGCAGGCTTCACTGCTGTCGGGGCTATCCACCGCCGTCGCATCGGGCGACCGGCGTACGTACCGACATCTGTTGACCCGCACACTCAGTGTGGTCACCGCGCTCGGCGTCATCGGCATCGGCGTGGTCATCACCGCCGGACCGTGGCTGACCGTGCGCCTGTTCGACGCGCCGGACGTACTCGGCCGGGCGGACTTCGGCTGGCTCGGTTTCGGCACGCTTGCCTATTTGTGGGCGATGGTCCTCGGGCAGGGTGTGCTCGCGCTGGGCCGCCATCGCGACCAGGCGCTCGCCTGGGTGCTCGGCATCGCCGTCCTCGCGGCGGTCACACTCGCGCCCGGCGACGTCGTGACGCGGGTCGAGGTCGGCTACGCAGTCGGGGCGTTCGCCGTCGCGGTGACACTCGCTGTGGTGCTCGCCCGCACCGAATCCCGCCCGTGGCACCGCACGGCCCTATCGGCCGCCATCGCGGTGGGAGACCGGCCGTGACCCGACCCGCCGAGTCAAGTACCGCCACGGTCGGCGTGGTGATGCTCGCCTTCGGCGACGAACCGTGGCTGCCGCAGGCCATATCGGCGGTGCTCAACTCGATGGGCGCGGAGGTGAACCTCGTACTCGTCGACAACGGGTGCACCAGCGACGCCGTCGACCGGGTCAAGGACACTCCGCGCGTCACCGTGCTCCGGCCGGCCGAGAACCTGGGCTACACCGGCGGCTGCCGGCTCGGTGCCGCCGAGGCGCACGGTGAGTTCCTGGCGTTCGTGAACTCGGACGCGATCGTCGACCCCGGGGCGCTGGCCAGGATCAGCACCGTCGCCGCCGAGGAGGGCGTGGGCCTCGCCATGGGGTCGATCCGTCTCGCGGAAGCGCCCGACCTGATCAACACCGCGGGAAACCCTCTGCACGTGGCCGGGCTGTCGTGGGCCGGCGGAAACGGATCACCGGCGACGCTCTACGCCCAGCGCCGGCAAGTGCCCGCCGGCAGCGGCTGCTGTTTCGTCATCCGGCGCACGCTGTGGGATGAGGTCGGCGGGTTCGCCGACGAGTACTTTGCCTACCACGAGGACACGGAACTCAGCCTGCGGCTGTGGCAACGTGGCCTCACCGTCGAGTACGTGCCGGACGCGGTGGTGCGCCACCATTACCAGTTCTCCCGCAACGAGCGAAAGCTCTACCTGCTCGAGCGCAACCGGCTCGCTCTCGTCCTGACCGGCTTCCAGCGACGGACCCTGATCCTGCTCGTGCCGGTCCTCGTGGTGACCGAGGCGGGGATGTTGGTAGCGGCGCTGACCGGCCGCTGGCTGGGGGCGAAGATTCGCGGCTGGCGTTGGCTGTGGAACAACCGGGAGTGGGTACGGGCGAGGCGCCGGCAGTTGCAGGCGGAACGGCGTGTGCCCGATGCGCACCTCGCACCGATGCTGACCGCTCGCTTCGATCCGACCAACCTGGAGGCGCCCCGCGGCGTCGGGGTATACAACGCCCTCGTTGGCGGGTACTGGCGGCTGGTCCGGCCGTTACTGCCCCGACGTTGACCCGCCGGCCGCCGGGTCGGTCCCGTCGCCGTTTGGGCTCGGCGCCGAGGGTGGCTCCGGCGTGGCGGGCGGCTCCGGTTCGGCCTTGTTGGCCGGCCGGCCCTTGCCGGCCTTCGTGTCGCCGTTCGTGGGCTTCGCATTGCTGGCCGGTTTGGCGTCGCCGCTGGGTTGGGCCGGTGGTGCTGCCTCGGCCGGTGGAGTGCTGGGCTCGGGCAGCAGGCTGGTCAGCGCCAGGCCGGTGATGCGCCGAAACGCCCGGCCGGTGCGGCGCCGGTCCAATACGGCCACCTCGAGCTGGCCCGCGCCGAGCTGGCGCGGCGCGCCACCCTCCCCGCCGACACTGCCGAGCGCCCGGACCGCCAGGGCCAACGCTTCGCCGAGACCGAGGTCGTCGCGGTGGCCCTGCTTGAGCATCGCCGAGATCCCCTCGGTCTGGCCGCCCATCGCGACGAAGCCGTGCTCGTCGCCCACCGACCCGTCGTAGGTGATGCGGTAGAGCTCGTCCTCGGCGGGTGACGCGGCCACCTCGGCGACGCAGATCTCGACCTCGAACGGCTTCTGTTGTTCGGTGAAGATCGCGCCCAGGGTCTGCGCGTAGGCGTTGGCCAGCGCCCTCGCCGTCACGTCGCGCCGGTCGTAGGAGTAGCCGCGCAGGTCGGCCATCCGTACACCGGCCGAGCGCAGGTTCTCGAACTCGTTGTACCGCCCGACGGCGGCGAACCCGATCCGGTCGTAGATCTCACTCGTCTTACGCAGCGAGGTCAGGTTCTCCGCGACGAAGAGCACACCGTCGGCATACGAGAGCACGATCGCGCTGCGGCCCCGAGAGATCCCCTTGCGGGCGTACTCCGAGCGGTCCCGCATGATCTGCTCGGGCGACGTATAGAACTGCATGGCCACGGCGGCTGCTTCTCCTCGGGTGGGCTCGGGTGTGGGTTCTGGGTGTTTAGGGGCGGTTCAGCCGCCGGGGTTGCCCCGACGTGCCTCGACGAGGGCCTGCGCGATCGCGCCGCTCTCCTCGTCGCTGAGGCGCGTGGTGCCCTCGGCGGTCGCGGTCATGACGACCGGGAAGATCTTGCGGATCAGGTCTGGGCCGCCCGTAGCGGTATCGTCGTCGGCCGCGTCGTACAGAGAGTCAATGGCGAACCGGACGGCCTCGTCGCGGCTCAGCCCGGGCCGGTAGCGCTTCTTCAACGCCGCTTTGGCGAACAGCGAGCCGGAGCCGATGCCGTCGTAGCCGGTCTCCTCGTACAGGCCACCGGCCACATCGAAGCTGAAGATGCGGCTGGCCTTGGCCGGCTCGGCCGCGTCGAGGTCGAACCCGGCGAAGATCGGGATCACGGCAAGGCCCTGCAGAGCCGCGCCAAGATTGTTGCGGATCATCGTGGCCAGGCGGTTGGCCTTGCCGTGGAGGGAGAGCATCGCCCCCTCGATCTTCTCGTAATGCTCGAGCTCGACCTGGAACAGCCGGATGAGCTCGATGCCCACGCCCGCGGTGCCGGCGATCCCGACCACGGAGTATCCGTCGGCGGGGTGCACCTTCTCGATGTCGCGGCTGGCGATGAGATTGCCCATCGTCGCGCGCCGATCCCCAGCCATGACCACGCCCTCGGCAAAGGCCAGAGCGACGATCGTCGTCGCATGCGGCCCGACATCGGCCGAGAGCCCGGGCGGCAGCGGGCGCCGACCGGGCAGCAACTCCGGCGCGGCGGCGCTTAGGAAGTCGGTGAAGGACGAGGTACCGGCGTTGGTGAAAACCGCTGGTAGACGCCCGGATGGATCAAAAGCCACCGGCCTTGGTGTCCTCTCAGATAGGTGATCGCGCTGCCGAGGTACGAGGTATTGTCGCGGAACTGTCCTAATCCGCCGTTACAGTTGAAGCAGAGTATGCCCCGTACCGTGCCACTCACGTGGTCGTGGTCCACATGAGCCGGATTACGCTCTGCGCAGATAGCGCACAGCCCGCCCTGCTCGGCGAGCATCTTGTCGAACTCAGCCACGCTAAGCCCGTACTTGTACCTCAAGTGGTACTCACGTGATCCGCCGTACAGTCGTTGCTTCGTCTCTCGTCCGCGCGCGTTGTGGCAGGGCTTGCAGTACCGGCCACGACCGCCCGTGTCGTTGCGGCTGCTGGGAAACTCTTCGAGCGCCTTGGTCTCGCCGCAGTCCGGGCAGTACCTCTGTCCATCCGGCACCGGGCGTCGTTCAGCCACGGCTCGTCCGTGCTTCTCACCGACACGTTTGGCATAGCTGGCCTTGGACCGCTCGTTAAAGCAAGGCTTGCAGTAGCTGCCGCGACCACCCTTCCGCCGAGGACTCACATGGGACTCTCGAAGTGGCTTAATCTCACCGCAGTCGCGGCACATTCGTACCCCTTCTGCCACCCCATCCGAATCGGACATTTCGTCACTGGCCGCCCTTTTGTATGTATCCCCTCACAAATTCCTCCGCGTTCTCTTCGAGGACGGAGTCGATCTCGTCCAGAAGGTCGTCAACGTCCTCGGTCAGCTTCTCTTGGCGCTCTGCCTCGGGGCTGGCCTCGGGGGCCGGCGCCTCGTCAATTTCTTCCTCATGGCCAGAGTCCCGGCGAGACTTGCCGGACTGGCCGCTATCACGGGTAGACATGGGGTCGTCCTCCTTGCTGCCGCCGCGCTGCCGTGCGTGACGCCTTCACTGCGTGCCAACGTAGCTCGCGGGTGCGACGTTACCCGGCCGTACGGCTCCGGCGGATCAGGCGAAAATGCGGAAACCCCTGAAGGAGCGTCCGGGAAGGGCCGCAGCCCGGACGTGTACAAGGCCGCGCCCGGTCTTAGGTGGGCGTGCCGGTGAGTGCCTCGAGCAGGTCCTTGGCGCTCGGGCAACGGTCGAAGAGCGCCCCGACGTGAACCTTCGTGCCGCGCTCGGGCTCCATCATCGGCACCCGCACGAGCGATTCGCGACCCACGTCGAAGATGACGGAGTCCCAACTCGCGGCGACGACCTCGGCGGCGTACTTGGCCAGGCAGCGACCGCGGAAGTAGGCGCGGGTGTCCTCCGGTGGCTCGGTCATCGCGACGATGACCTCGTCGTCGTCCAGCAGCCGCTGCATCGCACCCCGCGCCACCAACCGGTGGTAGAGACCCTTCTCTGGGCGTACGTCGGAGTACTGCAGATCCACTAGCTGCAGCTTCGGCGAGGCCCAACCGAGCGACTCCCGCTCGCGGTAGCCCTCGAGAAGTCGTAGCTTGGCGACCCAGTCCAGCTCGGTCGCGCAGAGCATCGTGTCGCGGCCGAGCCGGTCGAGCACGCTCTCCCAGCGGGCGAGTATGTCCTCGGTCATGTCGTCCGTGCCGTGCGAGTCCACAAAGGAACGTGCCCGGTCCAGATAGGCCCATTGGAGGTCGAGCGCGGTGAGGCGACGTCCGTCGCGTAGCCGGATGAGGTGGGTCAGGCTCGGGTCGTGGCTGACCTCCTTCAGCTCGGCGACGGGGTCGGCGATGGCGAGGTCCGGGGCGAGCATCTTGTTCTCGATCATCGCGAGGACCAGCGACGTCGTACCGGCCTTGAGGTAGGTCGAGATCTCCGAGACGTTGGCGTCGCCGATGATGACGTGCAGCCGGCGGTACTTGTCCGCGTCGGCGTGCGGCTCGTCGCGCGTGTTGATGATCGGGCGCTTCAACGTCGTCTCCAGCCCGACCTCGACCTCGAAGAAGTCGGCCCGCTGGGAAATCTGGAAGCCCGGTTGCGAGCCGTCCTGACCGATGCCGACCCGCCCAGCGCCGCAGACGATCTGGCGAGTGACGAAGAACGGCGTCAGGTTGCTGACGATGTCGGAGAAGGGGGTCTGGCGTCGCATGAGGTAGTTCTCGTGCGCGCCGTAGCTCGCGCCCTTGTTGTCAGTGTTGTTCTTGTAGAGGTGGATCGTCCCAACGGTAGGCACGGTTGCGGCGCGCCGGGACGCCTCGGTCATGACCCGCTCCCCCGCCTTGTCCCACAGGACGAGGTCACGGGGGTTGGTGACCTCGGGCGTCGAATACTCCGGGTGGGCGTGATCGACGTACAGGCGGGCACCGTTGGTGAGGATGACGTTTGCCAAACCGAGATCCTCGTCGGCGAGCGCCTCCGCCGGGTCATACAGAGCTCCCGAGTACGTGAAGCCGCGGGCGTCGCGCAGGGGCGACTCCTCCTCGTAGTCCCACCGGGCCCGGCCGCCGCGAGCCAGCTCGGGGCGGGCCCCGTACGCATTGACCACCTGGGAGGACGTAACCATCGGATTGGCCGCGGGCTGCCCCGGTACGGAGATGCCGTACTCGACCTCCGTACCCATAACCCGACGCACGCTCATACCGGCTCCGCCTTCGCTCGGGTGGACCTCACGACCGGACCACACGTCGAGCCTAGACCGCCGGGTCGGTCGCTCGCCCGTACGCGCCCATGTGGCCTGGCCCGCACGGCCCCTGTGGGAGGGTGCGGCAACCTCGATCAGGACCTGGATCTACGCTCGCCCGATGGCGTCATCCCAGCTCCGTCGCGCGATGTCGCGCTCCGCGTTGGCACCCCTGGCCCTCTTCCCGAAGCGAGCGGCGAGGGTTTTGCGGCATGACGCGAGGGTGGTGGCGGCGTCGGCCCGGTGGCTCGTCACGTCGCGCGAGCACCACAACTACACCTACGACCTGACCGGGCTCAACCGCGACCATCTGGCCTGGTTCGTGGCGGCCATCTGCGACACACCGGTACCCGTCGTGCGGGACTACCTCGCCGAGATCGCGGCCGACGACGCTCTGCGCGAGCACATCCGCTCGGCCACGACCGCGGCGGCGCGGCGTGGTCTGGCCGACAAGCAGGTGCGGTACGCGCGGCGGGTGGGCTGGTACGCCATCGTACGGGCTCGAAAACCCACTCACGTTGTGGAGACGGGTGTGGACAAGGGCCTCGGCACAGCCGTTCTCGCCGCGGCCGTCCTGCGCAACGCCGAGGAGGGCCATCCCGGTCGGGTGACCGCTGTCGACATCAATCCCGAAGCGGGCTACCTGGTCCGGACCGGTCAATGGTCCACAGTGGTGGATCTGGTGTACGCGGACTCGGTGGCGACCCTGGAGAGCCTGGATCGACCGGTCGACATCTTCCTGCATGACAGCGACCACAGCGTCGCGCACGAACGGCGCGAGTTCACCACGGTCGAGTCACGCCTCGCGCCGGGCGCACTCCTACTCACCGACAACGTCACCAAGACCCCCGTCCTGTCGCAGTACGCGGAGAAGACCGGGCGGCGCTTCCTCGCCTTCACCGAGCGTCCGGCTCGTCACTGGTATCCAGGCGACGGGATCGGCGCCGCGTGGCACGCGTAGACCGGGAGGCCTGAGGCCTCCCGCCGCGACGGAGCGTGCCTAGCCGTTACAGGTACTGGCCCGTGTTGCTGACCGTGTCTATGGCCCGACCCGACTCGGTGCCCTTGCCGCCCGAGACGAGCGTACGGATGTAGACGATCCGCTCGCCCTTCTTGCCCGAGATCCGCGCCCAGTCGTCGGGGTTGGTCGTGTTGGGCAGGTCTTCGTTCTCCCGGAACTCGTCCACGCAGGCGTCGAGCAGGTGCTGCAGGCGCACACCCTTGCGGTCGGTGGCGAGAAACTCCTTGATCGCCATCTTCTTCGCCCGGTCCACAATGTTCTGGATCATGGCACCCGAGTTGAAGTCCTTGAAGTACAGAACCTCCTTGTCCCCGTTGGCGTAGGTCACCTCGAGGAAGCGGTTCTCCTCTGTCTCTGAGTACATCCGAAGCACCGCCGCCTGGATCATCGCCTGCACACAGGACTCGGCGGAGCCACCGTGCTCGGCCAGATCGTCCGCGTGCAGCGGCAGGCCGGTGAGGATGTACTTGCTGAAGATGTCCTTCGCCGCTTCGGCATCCGGGCGCTCGATCTTGATCTTCACATCCAGCCGGCCCGGGCGCAGGATCGCCGGGTCGATCATGTCTTCGCGGTTGGAGGCGCCGATGACAATGACGTTCTCCAGGCCCTCAACACCGTCGATCTCGCTCAAGAGCTGGGGCACGATCGTGTTCTCAACGTCGGAGGAGACGCCGGAACCACGGGTTCGGAAGACGGAGTCCATCTCGTCGAAGAAGACGATGACGGGCGTACCTTCGCTGGCCTTCTCCCTGGCCCGCTGGAAGATCAACCGAATGTGGCGCTCGGTCTCACCCACGTACTTATTGAGGAGCTCCGGGCCCTTGATGTTGAGGAAGTAGCTGGTGCGCTTCTCGTCGCCCTTGAGCTCCGTGATCTTCTTCGCCAACGAGTTCGCGACCGCCTTGGCGATGAGCGTCTTGCCGCAGCCGGGTGGGCCGTAGAGCAGCACGCCCTTCGGCGGACGCAGCTGGTGCTCCCGGAAGAGCTCGGCATGCAGGAAGGGCAGCTCCACCGCGTCGCGGATCTGCTCGATCTGCCGGTCGAGGCCGCCGATATCGCCGTAGTCGATGTCGGGCACCTCCTCGAGCACGAGCTCCTCGACCTCGCTCTTCGGGATCCGCTCGTACGCGTACGCCGAGCGCGGCTCGATCAGCAGGGAGTCGCCCGCCCGCAGTGGGCTGTCCATGAGCGTATCGGCCAGGTGCACGACCCGCTCCTCGTCGGCGTGGGAGATGACCAGTGCCCGGTCCCCACCATCGAGTACCTCCTTGAGCATGACCACCTCGCCGGCCCGCTCAAAGCCGAGCGCATCGACGATGTTGAGGGCGTCGTTGAGCAGAACCTCCTGGCCTCGGCGCAGCGAGTCGAGCTCAACGGCCGGGGACACCGCAACCCGAAGCTTGCGCCCACCGGTGAAGACGTCCACAGTGCCGTCCTCATAGCGGGTGAGGAACACGCCGTACCCGCTCGGCGGCTGCGCCAGCCGGTCGACCTCCTCCTTGAGCGTCACTATCTGCGCCCGCGCCTCCTTGAGGGTGGCCACGAGCCGCTCGTTGTTCTCGGTCAGTCGGGCGAGTTGGGCCTGGGTCGCCGCGATGCGCTCCTCCAGTTGCCGCACGTGACGGGGGCTCTCGGTCAGTTTGCGCCGCACCAGGGCGAGCTCCTCCTGGAGGAACGCGACCTGGGTGGCGAGATCGTGGGCCTCCCTTTCCCAGCGTGCGGCTCGTGCATCCGCGTCCTCACTGCGTGCCACGTCCCACCTCCCCGGGGGTGTGCCCTGCCGGCGCTCGGCCGGAGGGCGAAACTGTACCTGTTAAACACTAACTGTTCGGGGCGACGGATTCCCCTACCCGGCGCCCCTGTCACAAGGTCGTTATCGGTGCCAGGGGTACCCTTGGCCGGGGCGACGAGAGGTGGTGCGGGTGACCGACGAACCGCTGCGGGTCTGGGTGGATCAGGACCTTTGCACCGGCGACGGCCTCTGTGTCCAGTACGCGCCGGAGGTGTTCGAATTCGACGTGGATGGGCTGGCCTATGTCAAGAACGGCTCCGGGGCGCTTCTGACCGGCCCGGGCAGCCGTACGGATGTGCCGGCGAACCTGCGGCTAGAGGTGATCGACTCCGCGAAGGAGTGCCCGGGCGACTGTATCCACGTGGTGCGCGCCGCGGATGAGGTCGAGATAGCCGGGCCGGCCGCCGGATAGTTCGCCGCCGCCGGACTGTTAGAGCGGGCGGCCGACCATCGCGGAGACTATTCGGGCAAACTCCTCAAGTCGCGCTATCTGTCCCGTACCGCCGTCGTCGATCGTCTTGACGAAGCGAAGCGCGTCCTGGCGCACGATGGGTCCCTGCTCATCACCCGAGCCGTTCATCGTGCCATCGTCAAACGAGCCCAACAGGATGTACACATCGACCGCATCCACCCGTACCGTGCCGTCCGGGCTGCGCTGCAGGCGGCGGCGGGTGCCGACCTCGTTGACCACGGTCAGCGGCAGCACCCTTACCGAGGAGGTCATCGACCCGGCCGGTCCCTCACCAGGTGGCACATCCTCGCCGTGCCACAGCACGAGCCGGGTGCCGTCGCACACCGCGACCTCCTGCCACACTCCATTCACGTCGTTGACGAATCGCTCGAGTGTGAAACAGAGCACACCGGCACCGGCGAGCACCCCGCCGAGCGCCTCAAGGGCGAGATCCGGATCGCGCAGGTAGGCCCGCGCCGCCGAATCCAGGTCGGGGTATGGCGACCAGTCCGGGAAGACGGCCGGCAGGTCGCTCGGGAACGTCGGCTGGTTCACTCGACCACCTCCGCGGAATCCGTCTGAACCGGCGCACGGGTGCGGGCCGACGCGCGCTTGAGAGCGTAGGCCTCGGCACCCTTGCTCGGCTTACGCCGCCGTGGCGGCGCCACGACGCCCGGCGCGAGCCTGCGGGCACTGATCAGAAACGCCGTGTGCGCGATCATCCGGTGGTCTGGCCGGACCGCGAGCCCGTCCGCGTGCCAGTCGCGTACGAGCGACTCCCAGGCCCGTGGCTCGGTGTAGCCACCCCGCGCGCGCAGCGCCTCCACCAGCTCGGATAGCTGGGGTGTCGTGGCCACATAGCCCAGGAGAACGCCACCGGGCACCAGCGCTCGATCGACCAGATCGAGTAACTCCCAGGGGGTGAGCAGGTCCAGAATGATCCGATCGAAACCGGTCTCCGTACACTCAGCGACGTCGCCAACATGCAGCGTCCAAGCCCTAGCTATCTGGCCGCCGAGCCCACCGTTCGGCTCGCGAGCTTCGCCGCTGACCCTCGTGTTCGGCTCGCGAGCTTCGCCGAAGAATGCCTCGACGTTCCGCCTCGCGATCTCGGCGAATGCGGGCCGGATCTCGTACGAGTGCAGGTCGCCGTGCTCGCCGACGGCGCGCAGGAGTGAGCAGGTCAGCGCCCCGGAGCCGGCGCCGGCCTCGAGCACCTTCGCGCCGGGGAACACATCACCCATGGCGACGATCTGGGCCGCATCTTTCGGATAGATCACCTGTGCTCCGCGCGGCATCGAGAGCACATAGTCACTGAGCAGCGGCCGCAACGCCAGGTACGCCGTGCCGCCGGTGGAGGTGACTACGGAGCCGTCCGGGAGGCCGATCAGGTCGTCGTGCGGCAGCGCACCCCGGTGGGTGTGGAACACCTTGCCCGGTTCGAGCACGACCGTGTGCATGCGCCCCTTCGGGTCCGTGAGCTGCACCCGGTCGCCGGGGGCGAAGGTGGTTCTGGTCACGGTTGCGATCCTCGACGCTTGAGGTGCTGGGGCAGCAGTGGTGGGAGTCAGGAGTTGAGCAGCCTGGCGAGATCGGAGGTGCGCAGCACGCCCACCACCTCTTCGCCGGAGACGACGAGGTAGTTCGGGGCCGGGTTGGCCTGCACCGCACGGATCACATCCTCCCCCGCGAGATCCGCGGCGAGGGTTCGGCCGGACTCCAGGGTACGGGCGACCGACTCCACCGGCACCCAGGGGCGCCGTTCGAGCGGCACCGCGGCGGCGGCCTGGTCGTTGACCAACGCCACCACCTGACCGGACGCGTCCGCGACCGCCAGCGCGGCGTCGGGCTGACCCGCCTCGGCGGCCCGGCGGCTGGCTTCCGCCAGTGGGGTGCCAGACATCACCGTGAAGACCGGCCGGGCTATCAGCCGCAGGTTCACCGCCGGAATGCGGGCAGCCAACTTCCCCTGCGCGATCGCCGCGCTCGCGCCCTGCCACAGCGTCAACGCCACGAGCGTCGTGAACGCGAGGCTGACCAGGGACAGGCCGCGGGCGTAGGTCAGCAGCAGACCCACCGTGAGCGTCGCCACGGCGACCCCCCGCCCGATCCACCCGGCCACCCGGCTGCCCGTGTGCCGATCGCCGGTAACCGCCCACACCAACGCTCGCAGCGCCCGGCCACCGTCGAGCGGCAATCCGGGCAGGGCGTTGAACACGGCCACGATGAGGTTGCTCCACATGAGCTGGAAGGCGAGCTGGTCGAGGATGGTCCGGTCGGGCAGGGCCAGCCACAGGCCGAGGGCGGAGAGGCCAAGAATGCCCGAGATGATCGGCCCGATTATCGACACGTAGAGGTCGGCCTTGGCATTTGGGCTATCCGTCTCCATTTCGGTGTATCCGCCGAGCAGCTCGAGGGTGATCGCGCGCACACCGATGCCGAAGTGCCGGGCCGTGATGGCGTGGCCCAGTTCGTGCAGAAGCACCGAGAGCAGCAGGCACAGCACGAACCCGACGGCGAACGCGTACGCCCCGGCCGGGCTCAGCTGGGGCAGCATTCGCTCGGCCACTCGCGCGTACAAGAGGATCACAATGGCGGCCAGCAGCAGCCAGGAGGCTCGAAGGTAGATCGGAACTCCGAGGATGCGGCCAATTCGGAAGCCCCCAGGCCGAACGGCCGGCGGGGCAGCGGGCGGCGGTGCGGCCGGCTCGCGGCCGGGCGTGTCGGCGTTCATCGCCTCGATGGTATGCGCCCGCCCGCAGGGCGAAGCTTGCGAGCGGCGCCTGCGGGCTTTCGTCGTACCCGTGCCCTAGCCTTCGAGGCATGTCGGTCGAAACGTCGCAGCAGACCATCACCGAGGCACAGCGTTCCCACCTACCCTCGCTATCACCGTCGCGCGCGGCCGACTTCAAGACCTGCCCGCTGCTCTACCGGTTCCGCACGATCGACCGCATCGCCGAGCCGCCCACGCCCGACCAGGCACGCGGCACCCTCGTGCACGCCGTGCTGGAGCGGCTGTTCGACCTGCCGGCGGCGGAGCGTACGAAGCAGGAGGCGGCCGGACTGGTCGCGCCGCAGTGGGAGCGCCTAAGGGCCGAGCAGCCTCTGCTGGATCAGCTCTTCGGCGAGACCGGGGCACCGGCCGACTTCCTCGACTCGACCGTTGGCCTGCTCGACGGCTACTTCGCGGTCGAGGACCCGCGACGGCTGGAGCCGGCGGAGCGCGAGTGCCTCGTCGAGGCTGTGGTCGACGATCACCTGCTCATCCGCGGCTACATCGACCGCCTCGACATCTCGGCCGACGGCGACCTGCGCGTGGTGGATTACAAGACTGGCGGGGCACCTCGTGAGGCCTTCGAGGCTCGGGCGCTGTTCCAGCTGAAGTTCTACGCGCTGGTGCTGTGGCGCACCCGGGGTGTCGTGCCGCGGGCCCTTCGGTTGCTCTACCTCAAGGACGCCGAAGCGTGCGACTACTCCCCCGACCCCGATGAGCTGGCTCGCTTCGAACGCAACCTGGTGGCCCTGTGGCGCGCCATCGACCGAGCCACGCGGGAGCGTGACTTCCGGCCGAAGCCGAGCCGGCTCTGCGACTGGTGCAGCCACCAGAGCCGCTGCCCGGCCTACGGCGGCACCCCGCCACCCTTCCCCGAGCCGGTGCCGACGCCCGAAGCCAGTGCTGAGGCCACTGTCGTGGTGGATGACTGAACTACGCTCCCCTATCGGCCAACATCCATCCCGCCCGAGGGCGCCCGTGCGTCCGGGTCCTACCGTGGCGGTTGACATCGGAGAAGGGAGCGTCTTCGTGGACGCTGCGACAGAGTCGGCGACCGGGATCGCCGCGCGGGCTGTGGACGTGTGGAAGGTGTACGGCAGTGGCGAGGCCCAGGTGGTCGCGTTACGCGGAGTGGACGTCGAGCTGCAGCGGGGCCGGTACACGGCGATCATGGGGCCTTCGGGCTCGGGCAAATCGACGCTGATGCACTGCCTAGCCGGTCTCGATACGGTCACCCGGGGTGAGGTGTTCATCGCAGACGTGAAGGTGACCGGGCTGAACGACGCTGGTCTGACCACCCTGCGTCGGGACAAGGTCGGGTTCGTGTTCCAGCAGTTCAACCTGCTGCCGACACTCTCGGCCGAGGAGAACATCCTGCTGCCGCTGGCCATCGCCGGCCGCAAGCCCGACCAGGGCTGGTTCGACACCGTCGTCGACGCGGTTAACCTGCGCGACCGGCTCACCCACCGCCCCGCCCAGCTCTCCGGCGGGCAGCAGCAGCGGGTGGCGTGCGCGCGGGCGATGGTCTCCCGACCCGAGGTGATCTTCGCGGATGAGCCGACCGGCAACCTCGACTCCCGCTCAGGCGCAGAGGTGCTCGGCTTCCTGCGTGACTCCGTGCGCCAATTCGGTCAGACCATCGTCATGGTGACCCATGACCCGAACGCTGCCTCCTACGCCGACCGGGTGGTCTTCCTATTGGACGGGCACATCGTGGACGAGCTGGCCAGCCCGACCGCCGAGGCGGTCCTGGACAAGCTCAAGCGGCTCGACGTCCAGGCCGCCGCTGCCGGTGAGGCTGGGGCACGCTAATGCTGCGCGCAACACTGAAGAGCCTGCTCTCGCGCAAGCTGCGACTGTTCCTGTCCGGCATAGCCGTGGTCCTGGGTGTGATGTTTGTCTCCGGTGCCCTCGTGCTCACCGACACCGTGGGGCGCTCGTTCGACAACCTGTTCACCGGCATCTACGAGTACACCGACATCGAGGTCAGCAAGACGTCCGACGTTCCCGGACTGACCGGGCAGCCGGTGCCGCAGAACATCGCAGCGGCGGACGTCGGCAGGGTCGCCGCCGTCGGCGGTGTCCGGTCGGCGACCGGTCAGGTCTTCGCCGACGGTGCCGGGGTTGTCGGCAAGAACGGCAAAGTAGTACTCGGCTCCGGTGGTCCACGCTTCGGCGCGAACTGGATCGGCGAGAACGAGCTGGTCAAGCTCCGTGAGGGGCGCGGTCCCACCGGGGACGGTGAGATCGTGCTCAGCGCCAATGTGGCCAAGACGACCGGCTACAAGGTGGGCGACCAGGTCGGCATCGTGACCACGTTCTCGCCACAGAAGTCTTCGTTCACCCTTGTCGGCATCTCCGCGTACGCCGGTGGGCGTGACTCCCTCGCGGGCGAGACCACCGTCTTCTTCACCGAGCCGGTGGCGCAGGAGCTCATGCTGGGCCAGAAGGGCGTCTACAACATCATCGACGTGAAGGTGGCCGACGGGGCGAATTTCACGGAGGTCCGCGACCGCATCGCGGGCACGCTCGGCGAGGGCTACGACGTCAAGACCGGCGATGAACTCGCGAAGGACAGTTCCGCTGGCACAAGGGAGGCGCTGCAGTTCTTCACCTATCTCCTGCTCGGCTTCGCCGGGGTGGCGCTGTTCGTGGGCATCTTCCTCATCCTCAACACGTTCTCGATCATCGTGGCGCAGCGGACGCGGGAGCTCGCGTTGTTCCGGGCGATGGGCGCGGGCCGCGGGCAGGTGATTGGCTCGGTTCTGGTCGAGGCGGTCGTCATCGGTGTGATCGCGTCCGGGATCGGGCTCGTGCTTGGGATCGGTATCGGTGCCTTGCTAGGCCGTTTCATGGGTGGGCTGCTCAGCGGCGGCGCGCTCCAGGTGGCGGGCCTTTCGGTGCCTCCGTCCGCCATCATTGCCTCGTTCGTCGTTGGTGTGGGCATCACAGTGGTGGCCGCCCTGCTTCCGGCGGTGCGAGCCTCGCGCATCGCGCCTGTGGCCGCGATGCGGGACTCCACCATCCCGGACCGCCCGCTCACCGCCCTCACCGTCAGCGGCGGCGTCGTACTCGCCATCGGCGGGACGCTGCTCGGGCTTGGCCTGACGGGCAACCTCGGCGCCGCCGGCCTGTGGGGCGTCCTCGGTGGACTGCTGACCTGCTTCATCGGCGTTGCCCTGCTCACGCCGATCATCTCCAGGCCGGTGGTCGGGCTCATCGGCCGGCTGCTGAGCTGGAATGCGTCCGGGAAGCTGGGACGGCGCAACTCGGCCCGCAACCCACGCCGTACGGCCATTACCGCGGCGGCGCTGATGGTGAGCATCGCGCTGGTCACCGGCATCAGCGTCGTGTTCGCCTCCATCCGGGCGAGCACCGTGGAGGCGGTCGACACGGGCGTTGACGCCGAACTCGTTATCGGCGCCGCCGGACTCACCAGCGTAGGGGCGATCGACCCGGCGGTGATCGAACGTATCCGAGGCTTGTCCGATGTGGACTCTGCCGTTGGTGCCTACGGCGACCTCGCCAGGGTGGATGGGATCGACGAATTCGTCGGCGGCGTTGACGACCCGCCGGCCGCGGTGGCGATGTTCAAGATGGAGTCGACGGCAGGCGCGCTCCTGCCGCTTGCGCCTGGGACCGTCATCGTCGACGACCGAACCGCAACGGACCGCCGCCTGACCCCGGGCAGCACCGTGACTGTACAGATGGCGCGCGCCGCGCCGCGTGGCTACACGGTCGCCGGGATCTACAAGCGAACCGCGCTGAACTCCGGTTTCTTCTTCAACGTGGCCGACGTCAACGCGGGCTTCAGCCGGCCGGCGCCGATCCAGGGCTACGTGAAGCTGGTCCCGGGAGCAAATGTCGACGCCGCCTTCGCACAGGTCGACGAGATCCTCAAGGACAGCCCGGAGGTATCGGTTTCCAAATTGGACGACTTCGTCGCGCAGCAGGCGCAGATCTTCGACTTCGTGCTCGTGTTCGTGCAGGGGCTGCTCCTGCTCGCGATTCTCATCGCCATCCTCGGCATCATCAACACTCTGGCGCTGTCGATGAGTGAACGAACCCGCGAGCTTGGCCTGTTGCGCGCGGTCGGGTTCAAGCGGGGACAGGTGATGTGGATGGTCACCGTGGAGTCTGTGGTCATCTCCGTGTTCGGGGCGCTGCTCGGCATCGCGGTCGGCGCCGGCTTGGGCGCGGCCGTGTTCCAGGCGTTGCGGGAGGAGGGCTTCACCGAACTCGCCTTCCCGTGGCCCCTCATGGTTGCGTACGTCATCGCCTCGGTCTTTGTGGGCCTGGCGGCGGCGCTCATCCCGGCCATCCGAGCCTCCCGCCTCGACGTCCTCAAAGCGATCGCCTACGAGTAGCCCCCTCCCCAATACAGCGCCGATCATGACCTGGAGGTCATGATCGGCGCTGTTTGGCGACGGTCAGCTCATGATCGAGCGGATCTTGGCCTGCGTGGAACTGACCAGCCGGTGGAGGAAGGGCAGGTCGACCTCGAGCAGGCTGGCCACGACGACAGCGTCCACGTCGACCAGGGCGACATCATGTGGCACGGCGATGACCGCACACCCGGCGGCGCGAGCGCTCACCACGCCGGCCGGTGAGTCCTCGATCGCGACACACGCGGCCGGGTCAACGCCCAGCGCCACCGCCGCCGCGAGGTACGGGGCCGGGTCCGGCTTGGGCCGCACCACCTCGTCCCCGCAGATGACTACGTCGAAGTTGCGTCGGCCCAGCGTCTCGAGCGCGACGTCGACCAGCGCTCGACCCGTATTGGTGACCAGCGCCGTGCCGAGCCCGGCGGCGCGGACCGCGGTGACCAGTTCCTGTGCTCCGGGAAGCCACTCAAGTCCATCGGCAAAAAGCCCGAGTACCCTCGCGTCGAGCCAGTCGGCGCCCTCGACGGGGTCCCGCCATGGCTGACCCAGGTCCGCGTGCATGATCTCCATGGTCGCCAGCGAGTCGGTCCCCACCATAGCGATCCTGGCCTCGTCCGAGAGTGCACCGCCATAGCGTGCCGCGAGTTCCCGAAGGCCGACGTCCCACACCTTTTCGCTGTCGACGAGGGTGCCGTCCATGTCGAACAGCACCGCCGCCAGCCCGTTCTCCGTCACGCGGCCATCCTGCCTGAGGCCCGCCGACGCGGCGAATGGCGGGGGGCAACCACATTCCTCCATGTGAATGACTTTTAACCGCGACCCGACTCGTACGGCGCTCGTTGAGCCCGCATGGGGAGAAACGCATCGGCGCCGGTACGCCCAAGCACGTTCGCACAGATCGAGACAGCTATCCGCGCCCGGCAGGTGGCCGTGGCCGCCGTACAGCGCAACCGGGAGGCGCCGTTGCCGCGGCGTATCCCGGGCGAAACGGCCATTGTAGACATGCTCAACCGCGCGGCCGCACGAGACGTGGCGCCAGGAACGGCATTGCCGGTCGACACGCTGCTCAAGGTCGTGGAGGTCGCGCGCATCATCAAGAAGGGCCGCTCCTCGACCGGCAAGTTGATCAGCACGGGACAGATCCCGAGCGTGAAGATCGGTCGGTCGCGGCTGGTCCGGACCTCCGACCTCAATGCCTATCTGGCTTCGCTCCCGCTCACCGTGCCGACGCCGCGCAAGGAACCCGCCCGATAAGTCCCTCGCCGGCCATGCGCCGGGGCGACCATTGGCGCTCCGTCAGGACCACCCGGACCAGCCACGCGCCGGTCGAGGCTAGGGACTCGCCGACGACGACGCGGTCGACGCGGCCAGGACGTTGCGCAGCGCACTGCACGGCTTCGTCGTACTGGAGAATGCCGGCGGCTTCGGTCTCCCGCAAGACATCGAACGTTCCTTTGCGCAGCTGGTGGCGGCGTTGGACATCGCCTTCCGCCAATGGCCCAAGCGGGGTGAGCTCCTGTGCCCTTGGGCGGGGGGTGAACTCAGGGTTGGGTTGGCCGGTCCTTCTTGGGCAACTTGCGGACGACAGCGTCGTAGGAAGCGTCGACCGCCTCGAGCACCTCGTCGTCGGGGATTGCGGCGTCGGTTCGCAAGGTGTTCCAACCGGAGCGTCCGATGTAGGCCATCACCGAGGCGTCGTCCGGATAGCGAAGCAGCCACTCATCGGCCGCCTCCCGAGTCGGGCCGCACTTGACCCCGACCGCAGATCCAGACTCCGACTCCGACCCTAGGAACGCGAAGATCTTGGCACCAACTTTCACCACAATGTCGCCCTCCCATGGCTCGTCCTGCCACGCGCCGGGCTTAGCCAGGCAGTAGGCCAGCAGCGCATTCCTGGTCATGACGACTCCTTCTGCGTGATCCTGACCTATGCCTCGATTCGCACCACAGCGCACGGCGCCAGCACCTCCGGCGAGGGTTAGTCGTTGTTGACGATAGTGCCGACCCCCGCTTGCTTGTCCGATCACCGCAGGACCTTGCACAACGTCGATCGGCGCCACGGTGAAGCTCGCTGGGAGGTGAAGCCGTGGACGAAGAAGCCGCGGGTCACGAGCACGATCGAGCCGCTATCCCTACATCCGCCAGCATTCGGCGTCGGTCACATGCTGGCGATCGGCCGATGGGCCGACAAGGCTGAACGGTTGGCCGTGGCCGCACAACGCCAATCGACCTACGCTGACCCGCGGGGTGAACGGACCCACGGCGAAAGGATGCGCGACCGCGGGGCCGGCTTTACGGTGGGGCCGGAGGGTTTGGTCGTGTGGGCACTCGAGGGGTACGAGCCGTTGGCCCTGGTGGGTCACGGGTCGACCGGCGTGGTCGTGAGCGCTCGGGACTCAGCAACTGGCGCCATCGTGGCGATCCGGTATCTGGCCCGTGAGGTCTGTGAATCGCCCGATTTCCTGGTGCGATACCGCGGTGAGGTCGCGATGCTCGGCCTCATCGAGCACCCCCAGGTGGCGAACGTCTACGAGTTGGTCGAGCGCGGTGGCACCGCTGCCGTGGTCACTGAGCTGATCGACGGCGTGTCCCTGCGCCGCATCCTCGACAAGACTGGCCCGCTGGAGCCGAAGGCCGCGCTCTACGTCGTCAAGGGCGCCCTGCTCGGCCTGCAAGAAGTGCACAGCCGCGGCATCGTGCACCTCGCAATGAAGCCCGAGAATGTGCTGATCGACGCCGACGGCAATGTCAAGATCGTCGACGTCGGACTCACTCCGCCGGCCCATAACCCGCCGAACCCGACATACGCGGCGCCGGAGCTCTGGACCGGCGGTCAGCCCACGCCGGCGTCCGACGTCTATGCCGCGACCGCCATCCTGTTCGAGTGCCTCAGCGGGCAACCACCGCACGGTACGGGCGGCGCGAGCCTGGGTCGCTCGGGGCAGACACCGGATGCCGCGATTGCCGGGATTCGATTGGAACTCGCGCCGCATCAGACGCGGGTGTTCATGGCCTCCGGTCTCGCGGTCGATCCGCAGACCCGGCCGCTTGACGCACGCGCCGCCCTGCAGCAGATGGACATCTTGGCGTTCACCGCATTCGGGCCTGCCTGGTATGACACCGGACACACGCTGCTGCGGCGGAGGCTGGCTCGGGTACCGACGGGTTTGCCCAACACGCCTCTGTACGACCGTCCGCGCGAACTCGCTCCCGCCTCCGCGGCCCCCCCTCCGAGCCCGGCGGGCGCCGCGGCGCCGACTACCCCGAGCTATGCCGCGCCGCCAATGACCCCACGCTATGCGCCGCCGCGGCCGAGCAGCCCGGTTGCCGCGCCGGTCTCTCCGTTCGCCGCCACGGCAGCCTTCGCCGGAGGCGATCAACGCGGCACCGTCGCCGGAGGCGATCAACGCGACACCATCACGAAGGCTGCCGCGTGGGGCGGCACGTCGGTCGTGGTCGCGACCGCGGCGTCGACCCCGGCGGCCGCCGAGCCCGCAGCGTGGCTGCCGCTGGAAGAGTCGTCGCACCGCGAGAGCGCCAAGCGGATGACCCGGATTCTCATCGCCGCCGCGGTGATGGTCCTACTCGCCGCGGGCACGGCGCTTGCCGTGACCACGGCGTTCGGGCAACGCGATGAGTCCCCGACGGCGGTCACGACGAACTCGCACCAGCCGATCGTCGTACCTGGCCCGACGGTGCCTGTCCCCAGCACGTCCGGACCCGGTGCCGACACCACCAAGCCAGCGAGGCCAGCCGGCCTACGCGTCACCGGGCGGTCGGTCTCGGCCGTGTCGATCAACTGGGCCGCTTCGGTCGACGACGTCGGGGTCGCCGGCTACATCGTGGTTCGCAACGGCAAACGGGTCGGCACGACGTACGAGCCAGGCTTCACTGACAGCGGCCTGCAGACCCAGACCAGGTACCAGTATGCGGTCGCCGCGTTCGACGCCGCCGGCAACGTATCCGCCACCAGCGCACCGGTGACCGCCACGACGCTCAAAGAGCCGGACGTGTCGCCGCCGTCTATCCCCGCCAATCTCCGCTCGACCGGCAAGAGCACGACAACGATCGTGCTGGCGTGGTCGGCCTCGCAGGACAACATCGGCGTCGCCGGCTACGAGGTCTACCGCGACGGCACACTGATCGCGAATGTCTCTCAGCCCGGCTATACGGATAATGGGCTGGGCGCGGCAACCTCACACACGTACAGGGTCCGCGCCTTCGACACCTCCAACAACGCCTCGGCCGACAGCAATGCGATCACGGTGGTGACCCTGACCGCACCCGACACGACGCCACCGAGGGTTCCAGTCGGCGTCACGGCAAATGCCACGAGTTCGAGCACGATCGACGTCTCGTGGGCGGCCTCAACCGACAACGTCGGGGTAACGAAGTATCGGGTGTACCGCGACGGCAGCCAGGTCACCGAGGTGCCCGATGCGATCTTTACCGACCAGGGCCTGACCGCGTCGACGTCGTACAGCTACACCGTCCGCGCGGTCGACGCCGCCGGCAACCAGTCCGGCCTGAGCGCCTCCGCCTCGGCGTCCACATCGGCTGCACCGACCACGCCGCCGCCGACCACGCCGCCGGCCACCACGCAGCCGCCCACCACGGATCCTGCGCCCGTCGTATGGTCGGTGGACCTGAATATCACGTCGATTATCGGCTGCACCGCGACTATCGAGGCCACGGTCGTTGCCACCGGCCCGATGGACGTGGATCTCGACTACACCATCACCGGCCACTCCGGCGGGTCCGTGCCCTTCTCGCTCACCACCGGGAATCTGTCGCAGACCCAGGTGCTCGCCACGGACGTCGACACCACAGAATCCGGCTCGGCCTTCGGCTGGGCCGGCGGCCAGTCAGACACCGAAGGCTGGACCGCGTGCGTCACCACGCCGCCCACCACTGACCTATGAGTCCGCAATAGCCCAGATGCTCGCTTGAGCTGCCCCATTCCCGGTGGTGGACAGCACCCCGCCGAGGTAGACGTCGGAGAGCTTGCCCGGCTTGCTGTCGGGCTGCTGTGCCTGCCTAGCCGCCGAGGTTGGCTCGACAGCGGAGCGACGGTTGGCGTGAGCCGGACTCGCTCATACCGAACTCACAGGAAGTGCAGCTATCTTGGTGCCATGCCCCCACCCGGGAGCCTCGACCAGTCTGCGGTCGGTCGAGGATGACCGCGCCAGTCGGCCTCGCGGTCGACGCAGGTGTACCAACGCCGCCTCGGCGGCGCCGCACTGTGGTGATCGGGGCCGCCATGGTCGGGGCGCTCGTGCTCACCGCGATCGTGGCCTTCCGCTGGGGTTCCGCCGGCTCGCCGCAACCGTTGCCGACCGCCAGTCCGGAAGCGACCGCCGCCGAGGCGCTGAGTACAGCCGAGATCTACGCGGCCCTCGCCCCGTCGGTGGTCACTATTGAAGTGGTGAATCCGGACACGAACAGAGTCCACGCCACCGGTACCGGCGTTATCGCCAACACCGATGGGGTCATCCTGACCGCTCTGCACGTCGTGAACGACGTCGGATCCATCCGGGTGACCTTCGCAGACGGCACTCCGTCGGCGGCAACTATCCGCTTCGCTGACCCGACCAATGACATCGCCGCACTCGTCGCCGCCACCCTACCGGCCGTCGTGGTCCCCGCCATTCTCGGCAGCTCCGGCCGGCTGTCCGTCGGCGACAATGTAGTCGCGATCGGCAACCAGCTGGGCCTGACCAGCAGCGCCACCGCGGGAGTGGTCTCCGGCTTGAATCGAGCCACGACCGGTAACGGCGGCACGAGACTCGGCGGACTGATCCAGTTCGATGCCGCGGTGAACCCTGGCAGTTCCGGCGGCCCGTTGGTCAACACCAGGGGCGAAACGATCGGCGTCGTCGTGGCACTGGCCAATCCGACCGACGCGGGCACGTTCATCGGTATTGGTTTCGCCGTACCCATTGGCACTGCTGTCGCCGCGGGCGGCGATGGCCGGGGACCCCAGCAGTAACGTGACGACCGTAAGGACGGACACATGGACACAGCGCCGCAGGACTCTCAGGACCGAGCGGGCGCCGGCCGACTAGCCACCGTGAGTACGCGGTCCGGCTCCGCCGCGGCCTCCGGTTCGAGCCCGGTGGAGCAGGTCCTGTATGAGGTCAAGAAAACCATCGTGGGCCAGGACATCCTTCTCGAGCGCCTACTGGTCGCGCTCCTGTCCCGGGGGCACATCCTCGTCGAAGGCGTGCCGGGCCTGGCCAAGACGCTAGCCGTGAAGACACTCGCCGGCGCCATCGGCGGGCAGTTTCACCGTGTCCAGTTCACTCCGGACCTCGTGCCGGCGGACATCATCGGCACTCGCGTCTACCACCAACGCAGCGGCGAGTTTCAGGTCTCCCTCGGGCCGGTTTTCACCAACCTCCTGCTGGCCGACGAGATCAATCGTGCTCCGGCGAAGGTGCAGAGCGCGCTGCTAGAGGTGATGCAGGAGCAGCAGGTCACGATCGGTCGGGAGACTCATCGCGTCCCCCGGCCATTCCTCGTGATGGCTACCCAGAACCCGATCGAGTCGGAGGGTACCTATCCACTGCCAGAGGCGCAGGTGGACCGCTTCATGATGAAGGTCGTCGTGGACTACCCCAGCGCCACTGAGGAGTTCGTGATCGTTGAACGGGCCATCTCGCCGGACCCGGACAGCCAGGCAATCGTCGACCCCGATCGACTTCTCGAAATGCAGGCACGGGTCGAGAAGGTGTACGTGGATCCAGCACTGATCGAGTACTCGGTGCGCCTCGCTAACGCGACCCGCCGTCCGGCGGAGGTCGGGCTGGGCGAGCTGACGAGGTACATCAGTTTTGGCGCGAGCCCCCGGGCATCGATCAATCTGATTCTGGCCGCGCGCGCCCTCGCGTTCATCCGGGGCCGTCACTACGTCGTCCCATCCGATGTCACCGATCTCGCCCTCGACGTCCTGCGGCACCGGTTGGTGCTCACCTACGAGGCGCTCTCCGACGACATCACCGCCGACGCCGTGCTGACCCGGGTGCTGGCCACGTTGGACGTCCCGGACACAGCTCTGCGCAGGACTGTTACCCCGTGAGCAGCCCGCCCGACCGTTTGCTACGACGCCTG
>Ga0184632_10000142_pt1 | contig 23914 bp, 25 predicted proteins | sample PLM31_50_b1_FD_133153 | JGI IMG/M metagenome (GOLD analysis project Ga0184632, IMG submission 133153) | Groundwater sediment microbial communities from an aquifer in East River, Colorado, USA - PLM3-1_50_b1 | ecosystem: Environmental > Terrestrial > Soil > Riparian zone | place: USA: East... | reverse complement strand
GGCCGAGCAGCTTTGCATCGAGGCCGGACGCCCGGTACGCCTCGAGTAGCGCCAGCGCATCGGCTCCGGTGTACCCGCCGAAGATGACGTTAGCGCCAGCGATTCGCGCCTGCTGCAGTCGTGCCGCGAAGGAGCCCTTACCAGTTACCTCACCGACGATACGACCATCAAGATCGACGAAGGCTTCCTTGAATCCGGAGGCCTCCTCCCGTGAGGTCGGCGTGTCCTCGTAGAGCAGGAAGGCTTTCGCGCCCTCGGCGCGAGCGTACGGCGCGAGCGCCCGGCCGGCCTCACCCTCCACATGCGAAGCACGCCAGATGAAGAACGCGGAGGTCAATGTGCTCGGTGATGCATTGGAACTGATCAGGGGGATCTTGGCCGCCTGCACAGCGGCGGCGATCGCGGTCAGGGACGCCGGATTCGCCACCCCGGCAAGGGCGATGACACCGCCGTTCAGCAGACCCTTCGCGGCCGCGGCCGCCGACTGGGGCGTAGCGCCCTCCTCGGCGGTCTTCAGGTCCACGTGGTGGCGACCGAGCAGGTCGCCGTGGTCCTCCAGGTAGCGCTTGAAGCCCTTCTGGATGTCATCACCGATCTTTGCGTACGGCCCCAGCGCCGGCGAGATCAGGCCAACCTTGATCGTCCGCCCCGACGGCACCTCCATCGCTGTGCCCTCGGGCTCGGAGGTGCAACTGGCGGCCGCCGCGGTCGCCCCTACCGCCGCGAACGCGCCGAAGATCCTGAGGACCTGCCGTCGGTCCAGGTGGGACGCTCGGTCCAGGTACGACACTCAGTTCCTCCAGAGGACAACGGGCCCACACACGGTGTGTTGACCGGCCCTGCCCGAGCCGGTCCCCACGGGTTGTACCCCGAATCCGTGCGAGCGTCAACGGCAGGGTCAAGGCCGCTCCACGGCGTGAAAGGCCTGGACAACCGCCGGCCATGCGGGCGATTCGGGATCAATCGGGTCGAAGTGATCGACATCAGGTAGCACCGCAAGGCTCACGTCATCGCCTGCCGCTCGCGCGGCGGTCACGAACCGTTGCGACAGATCAGGCGGAACCAGTAGGTCCCGGGCCCCGTGCACGAGAAGGAGCCGGGCACCCATCGGCACCAGCGACATCGGGTCGGCCAGCGCGTAACGATCCGGTGCCACCTCAGGCCCGGCGCCGAGCAGGGCGGCCACCGCACCGTGGTCCAGGTCGAGGTCGTACGCCGCGCGCAGGTCCGCCACCGGCGCCAGGGCGACCACACCCCTGGGGGCTCGACCGTCCCCGGCGAGGCCGGCCGCCGCCCACAGGGCAAGGTGCCCGCCAGCCGAGTGGCCGGCCACGACAACGCGCGCCGGGTTCACGCCGGTGTCGGACGCGAGCAACTCGGGCACGGTCCGCACCGCCGCCGATACATCCTCGAAGGTGCCCGGCCAGCCGCCCCCCGACCCGCCGGTCCGCCGGTACTCGACCGTCGCCACGGCGTAGCCGAGACCGGCCAACGCCGCGGCGAGTGGACCGGTGTGGGCGCGATCCCACACCTGACGCCAGAACCCGCCATGTAGGAAGAGCACCAGAGGTGAGCCCTCGGTGCCCGTACCGTTGGCTGGGCGTCGCATTGCGTGGGGCAGCCAAACGTCGGCGACCTGGTCCTCGTGCGCGCCGTAAGCCACCGTGAGGTCCGGGGGAGGTGCCCACCTGGTCAGTACCGCGCGTGAGTCTCGTGCCACCCGGCGACGCTATCGTGTGGGGTGATCGCGCAGTCACACTGAGGCAGCCACACGTTGGCAGCCCCGCCGTCTCTCGTACGGAGGATCCAGCTCATGAGCGACACCCCGCAGGCCGACGCGCCAGCACGGGAATCCAACACGGTCGTCGTGGTTGGCCCCGACGGTCGGCCAGTCGGCACGGTGCAGGTCGACTCGTCCGAGGCCGATGCTGGCCGATCCAGCGAGGAGGAGGATCCCTCCCGCCTGATCGAACAGCCCGCCAAGGTCATGCGGATCGGCAGCATGATCAAGCAGCTGCTGGAGGAGGTGAAGGCCGCACCGCTGGACGAGAAGGCCCGGCAGCGCCTCACCGAGATCCACCGCCGGTCGATCCTGGAGCTTGAGACTGGTCTGGCGCCGGAACTCGTTGACGAGCTGGACCGTCTCTCGCTGCCGTTCGAGGAGGGTCATACCCCCAGCGAGGCCGAGCTGCGAATGGCCCAGGCCCAGCTGGTCGGGTGGCTGGAGGGGCTCTTCCACGGCATTCAGGCGACCCTCGTGGCGCAGCAGATGGCGGCTCGAATGCAATTGGAGCAGATGCGTACCGGCCGCCCCGCACTCACGTCCGGTCCCGCCGGCGGCCCTGCCATCCCGGGCATGCCCGGCGCGCATCCGCCGGGCGAGGAGCGGAGCGAGAGTGGCCGCACCGGCCAGTACCTTTAGCCGGAGAGCAGTTCCTCGAGCCAGGCGGCCACCCCGTCGGCGTCATTGCTCGCGGTGACCTCGTCGGCCAGCGCGAGCACCTCCGGATGGGCATTCGCCACGGCTACCCGACGCCAGCCCGCCCAGCGGAACATCGGCACATCGTTGGGCATATCGCCGAAGACGAGCACATCCTCGGCCGCGATGCCCAGCTCGGCCGCGACAACGGCGAGGCCGCTCGCCTTGTCCACGCCGGGTGCCGTGATCTCCACGTACCCCAGGCCCGCCTGCGTGACCGTGCCCAGGTCGGCCGGGATCACCGCGCGTGCCACCGCGAGCAGCTCATCCGCGGTGAGACTGGCCGCGTGAGCGAAGCCCTTGTAGGCAGGGGCGGCGAGCGCCTCCAGCCGGTCGAAGGGGATCCACTCCGGATAGGGCCACACGACGTGCGCGTCGCCCCACAGCGGCGCGCGGGGATCCTCCAGCGCCTCGACGAGCACCGAGAGCGGCCCAACCTCAGCCTCCAGCAGGCCGAGGGCCTTCGCCAGGTCCGGGCCCGGAATCTGCTGCCGTCGCAGCACGCGGGGCTCGTCGGGGTCCCGCTGGTCCAACACGTAACCGCCCTGCGCGAGCACGAAGAAGTCCGCCTCGGGCAGGTCACGACGGCACAGCTCGATCAGCCGCGCGCCGCGCCCGGTTACACCGACGACCGGGATACCGGCCTCGCGTACCTTGCGCAGCACAGTGATCGAATAGTCCGAGACCGTCTCGTCGCTTCGCACCAACGTTCCGTCGAGATCTGTCGCAACGAGCTTCGGTAGCCCGCCTGGACCCATGCCGCCTCCTGTGATGCGGTCCCCGCACGAGTTATGCGGTCCCCGCACGGGCGCGGGCCAGCAACACTACGCCGCTGGCGCCAGGTCGACCATGAAATCCGTGCGACCGGCACAACAAGATCACCCCAACGGGCGGGTGCGACCTCAGCGGGCCACCGGCTCCAGTACGTCTCGACCGCCCACGAAAGGTTGCAACGCCTTCGGCACCGTCACCGAGCCATCGGGCTGCTGGTGGTTCTCCAGAATCGCCACGATCCACCGCGTCGTGGCGAGTGTGCCGTTGAGGGTCGCCGCGATTTGCGGTCTGCCCGCGTCGTCGCGGTATCGCACACCGAGCCGGCGCGCCTGGAAGGTCGTGCAGTTCGAGGTCGACGTCACCTCGCGATAGCGCCCCTGCGAGGGGATCCACGCCTCGCAGTCGAACTTGCGCGCCGCCGACACACCCAGGTCGCCGGCCGCCACGTCGATGACGCGATAGGGCACCTCGACCTTGGCGAGCATCTCCTCCTCCCAGGCGAGCAGGCGCAGGTGTTCCGCATGCGCCTCCTCCGGCCGGCAATACGAGAACATCTCCACCTTGTCGAACTGGTGCACCCGGACGATGCCGCGCACATCCTTGCCGTACGAGCCGGCCTCGCGGCGGAAGCACGATGACCACCCGGCGTAGCGCCGTGGCGCACCGGCGGGCAGGTCGAGGATCTCGTTGCCGTGGTACGCCGCGAGCGGCACCTCCGACGTGCCAACCAGATAGAGGTCGTCGGCCTCGAGCCGGTACACCTCACTGGCGTGCTCGCCGAGGAAGCCCGTGCCCTCCATCGACTCCGGCTTCACCAGCACCGGGGTGATCATCGGGGTAATGCCATACTCCACCGCCTGCTGGATCGCCAGCTGCAGCATGCCCAGCTGTAGCAGAGCGCCGACGCCGGTCAGAAAGTAGAACCGGCTGCCCGAGACCTTCGCACCGCGCTCGACGTCGATCGCCGCGAGCAGTTCGCCGAGCTCCAGATGGTCCCGGGGATTGGTGATGTCGGGCTTGCTCCCCACCTCACGGAGTACGACGTAGTTCTCCTCACCCCCTGTGGGCGCGCCCTCCTCAATCACGTTCGACACCGCGAGATGCGCCCGGCGCAGCACCTGCTCGGCCTGTTCCGCGGCGGCCGCGGCCACCTTCACCGCGGCCGAGAGTTCCTTGGTACGGGTAGCCAGCGCCGCCCGCTCATCGCCTTGTTTGCCGCGCATCTGGTTCGATAGCTGCTTCTGCTCGGCCCGCAAGGTCTCGAAGCGCTGCAGGCTCGATCGGCGCTCCTCATCGGCCCGCAACAGGTCATCGACGAGGGACTCCGACTCTCCCCGGGCGCGCTGGCTGGCACGGACCATCTCGGGGTCTTCTCGGAGCAAACGCAGATCAATCACGAGCCACGAGCCTACCCGTACGGCCTCCGGGCCTCACCCGGATATCGCCGGCTCCTAACGCGGGAAGGCGTCGGGCCTCACGCTCAGGTCGAGCGGCTCGGAGGTCGAGACGCTCAGCCCGCGGTAGCCGTCGCCGTGCACCGGCGGCCGATGGAATTCGGGCCCATCCGCGGGGTCCGCGTGGTCGGCGGCGTGGCGGGCTTCGGCGCGGGTCGCACGCACTGTCGTACCGTCGCCCGTACCGTAGCCCGTGTTGGGGGTAGCGCTAGCGTTCGCCGCGGCGGCAGCGTGCAGGGCGCGAGCCGCCGGGCGGGCCGCGAGCCAGATCGCGACCATGGGCAGCACCACCGCGGCGTAAGCGCAGAAGATCCCCGGTTCATAGGAGGTCGTGACACCAGCAACAGCCGGCGAACCCGGGCCACCGAACCCCGCCTGTGCCATGAGGTACTCCGGCATCCGGATGGTCGCGGCCACGAGGACGCCGACCAGCCCGACCGTGACGCCCGCCGCCGGCATACGCAGCCGCAGGGCAAGCTCAGATCTCGTCACGACGGTACCGAGCAGGCCGAGCAGGACGACACCACCGACCGCGTACACGAGGCCGAGCATGAACACGTTCGCGATGTTGTCGCCGAAGGACTGCGCCGAGGTGGTCGAGTCGAACGTGCGCTCCCCCGCGGGCAGCGTCACCGACTGCCAGTCCAGCGCGAGCGAAGCTACGAACGCGGCCGCCCCGGCGATGCCGATGGCAAGCGCCGCCGTCGCGGGCCGCCCGCCGCCCTCGGGCGCTACGAGCCGCGCGAACCAGCCAAGTTCCCGGGGCTCGGTCGTCCACTCCATGCGTTCGTCATAGTGCGACATCGCGGCCTCCCCCTGTTCGCTCATGCCGGAACCATCGTGACAGCACTGCCGGCTCCAGGCGACCCTTACTAGAGCGAGGGGCCGAGTTCGGCGACCGGATCGCGGTACGCCCGCGCGAGCATAGTCACCCAGTCATAGATCGCGGTCTCGTTGGGTGCCAGTGGCCCCGGCCGGTAGTGCGGAGATGTCACACCGCGCTGGACCGACTCGCAGGCCCGCCAGTCCTGCCGGTTCGTGACGTCCCAGAACTCCACCGCGTACGACGGATCCACCACCGCGTCCAGGAACAGCCACTCGCACTCCACTCGAGTCCGGGCCGGGGCGAGCGGTTCCAGGCGGTGCGTCAGCACGTAGTCCGGGTGGAGGGAGAGCAGCACATTGGGGAAGATGCCGAGGTAGCGCACCGCGCGCCGGTCCACCCCGTCCAGCATCACACCCCGCGAGGTCCCGTCCAGCGACATCGTCTCGGCGTGGTCACGAAGGTCCATCGAACCGCCGACCCAGGCACCCGGCTCGTGCCAGTTGTCCCCCGAATTCGGTGGCGTCACCGCGCACAACTCCGGATGGATCTGCGGGCAGTGATAGCACTCGTGATAGTTCTCCGCGATGATCTTCCAGTTTGCCGCGACAGTATAGGAGTGGTTGGCCTTGACTACGAGCCCCTCCGGCCGATAAGGCGCCACGTGGTCATCGAGGGTGCCGAGGTGCTCAGCGAAGGACCTTGCCGTGGCGGTCGCGTTCACGAAAGTCCAACCATGCCAGTCCGCGGCGGGCAACTCGACCAGACCGAACCCGCGCGCGTTGAGGTCGGCACCCATGCGCGGCGCAGTGCGCAGCGAACCATCAAGCTCATAGGACCAGCCGTGGTACGGGCAGACCAGCGCACGCCGGTCGCTACCGCAACCTGGTGCCAGCAATTCGTGGGCCCGGTGGCGGCACGTGTTCGCGAACGCGCGGACAACCCCGCCGCCCTCGTCGCCGGCGAAGGTCAGCATGACGCCGATGTCCCCGACGGTGACCGCGCGATGCGTGCTCCCTGCCCTCAGTTCCGCGGTACGACCGAGGCATGGCCACGATCCGGCGAACAGGTGCCGGCGTTCCCAGGCGAGCACCTCATCGCTGGTGTACGCCCCGCCGGGCAGCATGGTCGACTCGCCGAACGGCCGTAGAGCCGCGGCCAAGCCGGCCGGATCGATCGGTGCAGCAGTCATCGAAATCCCCACCGACCGGGTCGGCGCCGGTCGCGCAGCACCTGGCGTACCACATTCCGACCGGGAATTCCGGTCACGCCGCCGCCGCCGTGTGTCGCGCTACCTGCCTGGTAGAGGCCGCGGATCGGGGTACGAAGATCGGCGTAACCCGCGGCCGGACGGCAATGGAACATCTGCCCGGGCGTGAGTTCACCGTGGAAGATATTGCCACCCACCAACCCGTACTCGGTCTGCATCGTGTGCGGGCCGATCACCTGTCGACCGACGACCGAATCGGTGAACCCCGGTGCGACCGCCTCCATCCGTGCGGTGAGCCGGTCGGCGTACGCCTGCAGTTCGGCCTCGTGTCGCGCATCCGCGAAGGCGTGCGGCACCCATTGGGTGAACATGCTGACCACGTGCTTCCCCGAGGGTGCGAGGGTCGGGTCGAAGACGCTCGGGATGCAGATGTCGGCGAAGGGCAGCGTGGCTGGCTGGCCGGTCACAGCCTCCTGATACGCGGTCTCGACGTCGTCGAGCGACTCCGCGAGCACAATCGTGCCGCCGTAAATCTGCGGGTCGAATTCCGGGTGCGAGGCGAACGCCGGCAACCGGTCCACCGCGAAGTTGACCTTCACCGTGCCGGAGCGGGTCTGCCAACCCTCGATGTCGGCCACGAAGTCGGCCGGGAGTTCCGTGCGGTTGATCAGCTCCAGGAAGGAGATCTTCGGGTGGGCCGTCGTGATCACGGTCCCGGCGGCGAGGTGGGTACCGTCGGCGAGAGTGACCCCGGTCGTTGCGCCGCCGCGAACGTCGATTCGTGCCACGGCCGCGTTCGTACGGATCTCGGCGCCGAAGGCGCGGGCGGCATTCGCCATCGCCAGGGTTACCCCACCCATCCCGCCGCGCGGGAAGCCCCAGGCCGCCGCTTGACCGCCGGTTTGGTCCACGTGGTGGTGCAGAGTGACGAACGCGGTGCCGGCACTTCGCGGGCCAGCCCACGTGCCGATTACCCCGGAGACGCTGAGTACGCCACGCATGGCGTCCGATTCGAAGCGATCCTCGATCAGGTCGGCAATGCTCGCGGTGAACAGCCGGGTGAGGTCGAAGGCCGCTCTGACGTCGACCTTGCGCAGCGACGTGAGCAGAGTCGCCTGGTCAAGCAGGTCACGGGTCCGCTTCGACCCCAACTTCGGGGGCACGCTGTCGAGCAGCGGACCAACGAGCTTGCCGAGGCCGGCGAGCCACGAGTCCCACCTCTCGTAGGCGTCCGCGTCGGACTTGGAGAACTTGGCGATCGCCTCATGGCGTGCGGCCGGATCCTCGGGCAGATGCAGGTAGTCGCCGTCGCGGCGCGGGGCGAAGTACGGGCCCTGCGGGTAGACGTGGTAACCGTGCTCGGCCAGGCGAAGGTCGCGAACCATCTGCGGCGGTAGCAGGCTGACCACGTACGAGAGCGAGGTCACCGTGAAATCTGGGCCGAACGGCTGCTCGGAGACGGCCGCGCCGCCCACCACGCCGCGCCGCTCCAGGACGAGAACCTGGAGCCCCGCCCGGGCCAAGTAGCCGGCCGCAACGAGCCCGTTGTGCCCGCCGCCGACCACGATGACGTCGTACTTCTTGCTCACCGCGCCCATCTTGCCTGACTCGCCACTCAGTTGTGAAGTCGTTGGTTGGGAGCGCACGTCGGCGTGGGCTAGCTGCGCACGACCTTGATGTTGAAGGCCGGCGTGCCCTGGGCCGACATGAGGCTCACCCACAGAGGCAGGTACATCTCCAGTCCGCGGGCGGTCTCGATCCCGCCCACGTCGATGATCGAACGCCAGCCGAACGCGCGGAGCAGGTCTGCGACGGTGGCTTTGGCTTCGGCATCGTCGCCCGCTACGAACATTGTCGTGTCCTCGGGAAGCCGTTCGGGGTGTGTCATCACGTTGACATTGACGGTATTGAGCGTCTTGACGACCTTGACGTCCGGGAAGCTCCGCTGGATCTGCTCGGCGAGGCTGTCCGTGTTCACCACGGACAGCGACGGCGGCATCCCATGGGAGAAGTCGAGCGGGTTGGCGATGTCCACGAGGACTTTGCCGTGGAGGTTGCGATCGCCGGCCAGCCGGAGTGCGGCGATCGAGGCGGCTCCCGCGGTCGCGTTGACCACCAACGCCGCGTGCCCCGCGGCTTCGGCAAAGGTACCGACTCGGGCGCCCCTGGCCGTGCCCACGGTCGCCAGCCACTCAAGTGCGGTCGGATTCGCCGCATGGCGCGTACCGAGCGCGACCGAATGACCCAGCTCCACCAGTCGGGTAGCGATGGCGCGACCGACAACTCCGGTGCCGAGGACGCCTATGTTCATGCGTCCATTATGTTCATCCGGGCGGAACGCGGGGTCTCGTCGCGATCGTCCCGCCGGGTGGTCTAGCGTCGCACTCATGGCTATCCGTACTGCGACCGCTCGCTGGCTAGGCACGCTTACCGAGGGCACCGGCGTCATGCGTACTGGCAAGGGCGGCTACGAGGGCAACTACTCGTTCAAGTCCCGGTTCGAGGAGGGCGAGGGCACCAATCCGGAGGAGCTCATCGGCGCGGCCCATGCCGGCTGCTTCTCCATGGCGCTCTCCAAGGGGCTCGCCGACGCGGGCTTCCCGCCGAACACCATCGACACAACAGCGAACGTCCACCTGGACAAGGTGGACGGCATGCAGACCGTCACGCGCATCGACCTCTCGACCACCGCAGATGTGCCCGGCATCGACCAGGCGGAGTTCGTGAAGATCGCCGAGGCCACGAAGGAAGGGTGCCCGATCTCCCGTCTTCTCTCGCCCGGAACCCAGATCACACTCGCCGCCTCCCTCGCCTGATTTCCCTCGCGTCGATCTAGGCCATAGTCGCGTGACTTGATCTCCAATCGCGCGACTGCGCCCTTGATCGCCGGAAGGCGGCTAGCCTGTGCGGCGTGGGCTTGCATTCGCTGAGGTGGAAGATCATCGACGCGCCCGATTCGCTCGGCGGCCGTCGCCGCGCGCGCAGGTGGCGGTGGCTCGTGGAGACCTTCCCCGAGCTGGACCAGATGTCGGTACTCGACCTCGGCGGATCACTGAGTACCTGGGAGCGCGCCCCGGTCCGCGCTAAGCACGTGCACGTCGTGAACATCTCCAAACCGCCGGCACAGGTGCCCGATTGGGCCGAGGTTGAGCGCGCGGACGCCTGCGCCCTGCCCCCTCATATCGCCAGCCGGAGGTATGACCTTGTCTTCTCCAACTCGGTGATCGAGCACGTGGGCGGCCACGAGCGTCGGGTGAGGTTCGCCGAGGCCGTCCGGTCGCTGTCTGACCGGTACTGGGTGCAGACCCCGTACCGTTACTTCCCGATCGAGCCGCACTGGCTGGTGCCCGGCCTGCAGTTCCTGCCGATCGCCATGCGCGCGCGCATCGCCCACAAGTGGCCACTCGTATACACGCCCGGCCGTGCCAAGGCCGCCGTCCTCAACACAGTGATGTGGACCGAACTGATTGACCGGACCCAGATGCGCCATTACTTCCCCGACGCAGAACTGCGCGCCGAGCGGGTAGCGGGCCTGACAAAATCGCTGATCGCCGTTCGCCGCGGAGCCTGACGTACGATGCCGGTGGAGATGGCTCGGGATCGGTTCGAGGAGCTCGTCGGCGAGGCGCTCGATGAGGTGCCCGAGAAGCTACTCGAGTTGATGGACAACGTCGTGGTCCTGGTTGAGGACGACCCCGACGGTGAGGACCGGAATCTGCTCGGGCTGTACGAGGGGTATGCGCTCACCACGCGTGGCTGGGATTACGCCGGTGTGCTGCCGGACCGCATCACCATCTACCGCAACCCGACGCTGCGCATCTGCGACACCGAGGATGACGTGGTTGACGAGGTCGCCACCACGGTCGTACATGAGATCGCACACCATTTCGGCATCGACGACGGTCGGCTGCACGAGCTCGGCTGGGGCTGAGCCTGTCGGCGGCATCGGGGCGCCGCGTTGATGGCATGACGTACTGTCTCTGGCGATCCCCGGACCGTTGGAGGCACCCCCCGATGCGTAGCGAGCTGTTCTCGGCCGACAACCTGGAGAAGGAGTCGGCCCAACCCGGGCTGCGTCTGCAGAACTCGAAGATGCTCAAGGTAGAACTCAACGGCGAGGTGATGGCCCGCCGCGGCGCCATGGTCGCCTATCAGGGCCAGGTGCAGTTCCAGGCCCTCGGCGCGGGCGGCGTAGGCAAGTGGCTCAAGAGCAAGGTCACCGGCGAAGGCGTGCCCATCATGAAGATGACCGGTCGGGGCGACGTCTTCTTGGCCAACGAGGCGCAGGACATCTACCTGATCGATCTGGAGGGCACCGACGCGCTCTCGATCAACGGAGCCAACGTTCTCGCCTTCGAGTCGACGCTTCAGTACGACATCAAGTTTGTGCAGGGGATGGGCATGCTCTCCTCGGCCGGGCTGTTCAATTGCGTGTTCACCGGAGCCGGACGCATCGCGATCACGTCCCACGGCACGCCTGTGGTCATTCAGGTGGACCAGCCGACCTACGCCGACCCGCAGGCGGCCATCTGCTGGTCCGCCAGCCTGCAGACCGGCTATCACCGAGCGGACCAGCTGGGCCTCGGTACGCTCATCGGCCGCACCACGGGTGAGGCGTTCACGATGAGTTTCGCCGGCCAGGGATTCGTGGTCGTGCAACCGGCGGAAAAGCCCGCCGGCCTCGGCGGTCAGGGTGCCGGCCAGCAGGCCGGCGGCGGCGGCGTGCTCGGCGGCCTGCTCGGCAACTGACGCCCCTTCGACTTCGCCTCCCGGCTCCACCGCCCACCGCGGATCTTGGATGATTTCTAGTGCGGTAGGCCCGAGAAACGTCCAAGATCTCATCGGTCTGGCGGGCTAGGAGATGTCGCCCGCCCGTACGCGGGCGAGCCACGCGGCGGAGTCGGCGAAGTCCACATCCGACGTGCCGGGCGGAGCGTGCACCGCGGTCTTCGCCGTTGTTCCCGTCGCGCCCGCGCCGGCAGCCGCGGCCGCTCCGGTCGGGGCGGCCACGCGCGGATATGAACCGAGGAACCGCACATCGGCGCAGACCCGGCGAAGACCCTGCAGTGCCTCGCCCATCCGGACTTCGGCCACGTGACCGGAGCAGTCCAGGAAGAAGGCGTAGCGGCCGAGCCGCTCGCCGGTGGGGCGCGACTCGATCCGGGTCAGGTTCACCCCTCGTACCGCAAGCTCGGTCAATACCGCGAGCAGGGCCCCGACCCGGTCATGAGAGATATAGACCGCTAGCGACGTCACGTCATCGCCGGTGGGCGGGGGTGGTGTACCGGGACGGCCGACCAGCGCGAACCGCGTCACCGCGTCGGGGTGATCGGCGATGTCTTTCGCGAGCACGGCCAGCCGATGCCGCTCAGCCCCGATCGGTGCGCAGATCGCCGCGTCGTACTCCGCCGTGGCCGCGCCAACCGCGGCCGCCCCGTTGGACAACACCTCGACCACTGTGGCGGTTGGCGCGTGCGCGCGTAGCCACCCGCGACACTGGGTTGCCGCCTGCGGGTGCGCGGCGATCGTGCTGACCGCGTCGAGCGAAATTCCGGTTCGGGCGGCTAGCACGAAGTCGACCGCCAACACCACCTCGCGAGTGATCACCAGAGGGTCCCCGCTGGCGAGCTCGTCCAGCGTGATGCCTACCGCCCCGCCGATGGAGTTCTCCAGCGGAACGAGCGCGGCGTCCGCGTCGCCAGTGCGGACCGCGTCGAGTGCCTCGGGGACGCTGCGGGCCGGCGTGACGAAGGCCCTCTTGGCCATGGAGATCGTTCGCAGGGCCTGCTCGGCGAAGGTTCCCTCGGGGCCAAGATAGACAAAACGTGTGGGTGGGACACCAGGCATGCGACTAGCCTAGGGCGCGCCCGCCTCAAGATCCCGTCGACCACGGCCTGACCGCCCCTAAACAGCGCCGATCATGACCTGGAGGTCATGATCGGCGGCATTTGACGACGGTCACACCGTGCTCGCGGCGACCTTGGAGGGTTTATCGGGGCGTTGGGTTGGCGGCGACCCGGTGACCGGCGGCCGAGAGCGCGGCTAGCGCCTCCCCCAGCCGGACGGCGGGCACGAGGACATAGTCGGTGTCGTGTGTGGAGAAGGCGAAAATGTTGACCCTGGCATCGGCCAGTGGATTGACGAGCGAGGCGAGGATGCCGGTCAGAGCCAGGTTCACCGGCCCGTTGACGCGAAAACACCGCCAGGGTGTGTTGACAACGCCGCCGGCCGGGGCCTGGTCGGTGGTGCAGATGATCGAGATCTCGGTCGGGGTCCAGGTGACTGACACGACGCCGGACCCCGCGTCCAGCCCAGTCGGCAACGCGGCGCCCGCATCCAGGCGGCACACCGCGTAGTCGTCCGGAAGCAGGACGAGATCCAGCACGAATGAAGGCTAGGCCACGCCACCGGCGGGCCCCAGGTCAGCCCGCCGATTGAGACGCAAGCGCGACGAATCTCACCGGCCGACCGACGCAAAGAATGTGAGCGATCCCACGATCTCGCCGTCGTCCCGCAGCGGCACAGATATCGCGTCAACTGTGCTGGTCGCACCGTCGTCGCCCGGCACCCGCAGCAGCCCCCGAGCCAACCCGCCGGACTTGATGGCCAGCAGCGGTGGGATCTTGTCGACTTCCCAGCCGGGAAGTTCGCCGGAGACCGTATTGAAGTCGAGGAGCCGGATGACCCCATCAACGAGCCGACGCCCGACCGCGTCAGCGGCGTTAATCGAGAAGAGCGCACCCGAGCCAGGCGATGCCGCGACAACAATCCCGGCCGAATCGAGGAGCAGGCACGGCTCTCCGGCCACGCCGACGGCGAAGGCCCATAGGTCGAGAGATCCATCGAAGCCGCCGCGGTCATGCCCGCGCAGGCCAGTGGTGGTGAGTTCCGAGAGCGACAGTTCGACGTGCGCCACGCCAACTCCCTCCGCCTCGCGCCGCGCACCCGTGGATGGCACGCTGGCGAGGCCACTGTGTCGAAACTAACTCCGCGGACCCCCACTTGTCAGCGGTCGGTCCCACGTAGCGAACACATAGTCTATGTCGATGCGTCCAGGTATTGGCCAATAGTTCCACTGTCAACTCGGGCCGCCAGGGTGACCAGCTTCTCTATCGTGTGCTGGGCGATTCGGTTGCCATGAGCGTCGAGGGCGCGGCCGATTTCGCGATAGGACGTCACGACGCACCCCTCGGGCGGCCGCCCATAGTAGACAATCCTGCCGGTGCCGAGGAACGCGACGACCGGAACGACCGGGATCCGCCGGCCGGCCACCCGAGACATCTGCTGCGAGATCCGGGCCGCATCGCGCCGGGCGAGCGCGACGTACGGCGGACGATGGCCATCGACCTGCACGACATCGCCGGCGAGCTGGACCCCAGACCGGCCATGATCACAAACGGTAACCTGGAATATCCCTCCCGGCCCGATCGCGAGGAAGTCGGGGTCGTCCGGGTGATAGTCCACGATGCGCCACTGTGGGCCGAGGAGTTCCACCCGAAGAGCGACACGCCGCCGGCCCGCCTTTGCGCGCCGCTGAGCGCGGGCCTCACGACGGCGGCTCAGCCAACCGAGCGAGACGTTCGCGACGCCGGCCGCCGTGCCACGTTCAGTCGTCGGGCTGACTTCGGCGGGATGGGACCGGACGCCATTAGTGAGCACGGGATGACTCGGGACAGGATGAGTCGGGACGGGACGACTCGACACGGGATGACTCGGCACGGGATGGGTCGGGACGGGATGGGTGGCTGAGGTGGGCTGGTGCGGCTGGTCACGGTCGCGGGATCTCACGGTCAACCTCCACGAAGGGAACGCCTCGTCGTGCGTAGTTGTCTCAATACGGTAAGTGGTCATAGTGCGAGATCGATAGAGGGGGCGCCCCTACGGCCATCAAAGAATGCGGATAAATATCGGCACTCATGGCGCGCGCCACCCGGGTTGCCCAGGTGGGTAAGGGTCCGCTCAGCGCAGGGTGATCTGACGGCCGAGCAGGCCCTGCCTCGCGCGTCGTTCCGCCGGTTCCAGGTCATCGGTGGCCGTCCGGGCTCGCGCGTAGCGATCTGCGAACTGACCTAACGGCGCTTCCCAGGCCGCCGCATCGCGCTCACGGGCCAGATCCCAGACCGGCACGAGAAGGCCATGAGCACGGAACATGCCCGCGAACTTGGTGCCGTCTCCCAGCGTCAACTCGCCGCTGGCGGCCAGGCGCGACAGGGCCGCGAGCGCGTCGTCCTCGTCATCCGCCAAAACCCACCGCACATGGGCCTTCTCCGGGAACCGGCACCAGTAAGCAGCTGCGGCCGCGGCCAGTTTCACGGTCGGGAAGACTGAGGCGTTCGCGCGCTCCAGCGACGCCTTCACGTCGGGGTCGTTGCTCTCCTCGTCCAGCCAGAACTCAAAGCCCTCGCGCACCGTGATGTCGAGCCGACCGTCGCTCAGCACATCCTGCAGACGCGGGCCGGGTCCGGGTAGGGCCGGGACGACGACCGGACCGCCGGGCTCGGACTCCAGCGCCGCCAACAACGACAGCGCAAGATCACGGCTGACATCGCCGGATTGGGTGCCGCGCTGTAGGCCAAGGAAGATCCTTCCGTCCGGCTTGGTCAGCGCGGGCCACGCCATGGGCAGCACTGTGGCGAGGGTGACGTCCCGGTCGCCGTACTTGTCAACCAACTCCGGCGCGAGGCGTAGCGGCGCCGTCGCCGCGGGCACCAACTCGCGCAGCGCGATCCAGTCCGCCTCATCCGCGAGCCCTTCGAACGGGCGCGCCACGAAGACGTCCTTGACCTTCTGGCGGGCGACCGGGGCCCCCTCGGCCGAGCTGGAGCCCGGGCGACTCTGCTTGCGACGCTTGCTCACGATGGGAAACCCTATGCCTGCGGAGCTGGTCTATGGGTGCGACGTCGGGAAAGGCCCGCGAGCAGCCTCCGCCGCGTCTAGCGCTCCCCGACCACGGTCGGGCGCAGCGGGCCGTCGGCGCGCGGTAGGCGTACCTCGGCCACGGTCCCGCCTCCATCGCGCGGACGTAACGACACCCATCCGTTTTGTCGCTCAACGAGCCGTCTGACGAGATACAACCCGAGACCGACACCGCGACCGTCGCCGTCGCGCCGCGCGCGCCAGAATCGCTCGAACGCCCGCTCGACGTGCGCTGGGTCGATGCCGACGCCGCGGTCGCAGATACGCACGAAGACGGTGTGCGCATCCGCCCCCGCTTGGATCTCGACGCCGGGCTCGACCGCGGTAGGAGTCTCACCCGCGCCTGGCTGGGGGGTATACCGGACCGCGTTCGTGACCAATTCACCGACGATCGAGGTCAGGATCGCCGGGTCTCCGCACGCCGGCGGAAGGCTGTTCGGTAGCTCTAACCGCAGCAGCCGTCGATGATCCGCCGGCAGGTCACCGGCCGCCCGGAGCAGAGCCTCGATCGGATCGAATGGGACGCTCCGCACGAGCCAGCCGGCCGCGCTGTCGCCAACGGATGCGCCGAGCAGGCGGTCCACCAGGCGGGCCAGCTCGTCGGCCCGCTGGGTGAGCACCCGTGCCGCGTCGCGACGGTTCCCCTCGTCTAGTGATTCCCATCTATCGGCGAGCATGGTCGCGTAACCCTTGACCACGGTGACGGGGGTGCGCAGCTCGTGACCGGCCACGGCGAGGAAGAGCGTCCGGTCGTCTTCCGGCGCAGCCGATACCGTCGGCGGCGTCTCCGGATCGCCGTAGATATGAGCCGCAGCCGCCGCGACCACACGCAGTACTGGTTCGGCCTGTGCAAGCATCTCGGCGTCGATTTCGCCGAAGAACACGTGGACCGCGCCGATCGGTCGCCGTCCGGTCAGCACCGGGTGGCCGGAGATCGCTAGTACGCCACGCCCGAGCAGCGGCTCGGCCACCTGCACCGGCAACACGTCCACTCGCCCAGCCCATGGCCGCGCTGGATGGGCCGGGTCGACGAACTCGGGCGCGATCGGCTGGCCGAGTGCCCAGGCCATGACCCCACTCGCGACCACGACGCGCCCACCCTCGTCGCCGTACTCGGTGAACGTCGCGCCCGCCGCACCGGTGGCTTCCCGCACCGTATCGACCAACAGGTCGATGGCTGCCAGGCCGGCGGTCCCGTCGCCAACCATCTCCGCCGCGGCGGCGAGGCCGTCGACCAGGCGGCGGTAGTCGATGGACATGGGCCCGAGTCTGCCCTCGTCACCGGACATCGTCATCCTCGGGGTGATACATCGCGCGCTTCGTCGTCAGCGGGCTGTCAGTGGCCAAGCTTGGATAACACATAGGCGGGGCGGTCGGAGATGATCCCGTCAACGCCCAACTCCGCGACGAGTTCGACCTCGTCGGGCGTGTTAACGGTCCAGACAAAAACCTGGTGCCCTCGCTCGTGGGCGCGGCCAACGACCTCGGGGTGCGTGCGCACGGCGCCGACGCTCGGGCCGAGGATGCTCGCGCCGAACGGCGCCCTCCCGTCACGCACCCGCGGCGGTACCAGTTCGAAGAGGTACCCGGTTGGCAGGTCTGGGGCCAGCGTGCGGACGCTGCGCACGGCCAGTGGCGAGAAGGACATGACCACGACTTTGACCATGGCCAATGGATCGCCTCCGGCGAGCCCGTACCGCTTGAGCAGCTCGACCAGGCGCTCCTCGACCACGGATCCGAAGCGCGACGGGTGCTTGGTTTCGACCAGCAGCCAGAGCGGCCGCCCCGCGTCGACCGTGGTTGCGATGAGGCGGTCGAGGGTGAGCACTCCGGCCGGAATCGGGGCGCTACTCCGAGCCGACTCCGGGTGCCACGAGCCGAAGTCAAGGCGCTCCAGCTCATCGAGGGTTGCCGCGCTCACCCGACCGTGACCGTTGCTCGTACGGTCGAGCCGCCGGTCGTGGATACAGACGAGATGGCCGTCCCGGGTGAGCCGCACGTCACACTCAAGCCCGTCCGCACCCTCGTCGATGGCGCGACGGTAGGCATCGAGCGTGTGCTCCGGCAGCACCGCCGAGGATCCGCGGTGAGCGAAGACGAGTGGTCGGGTCACGCTGTGCTAGAGGACATGGGCGGCGCGCCCGTCCTCGCTGACCATCGGCCGGCCAGCCGCGTGCCAGGCATACATGCCACCGGAAAGGTTGGCGGCCCGGTCCAAGCCGTGCGCTCGCAGGTACGCGACGACCTGGGCCGAACGGCTACCCACGCGACAAACGACCACGACGTCCCGGTCGACCGGCACCTCGTCCAAGCGCGCAGGGATCTGCATCATGGGCAGGTGGTGCGCCTGAGGCGCATGGCCCGCCGCCCACTCGTCAGCTTCACGAACGTCGAGCAGGTACGCCTCCCCTGCGACCTGAGCGACATTTACCTCGGGAATCTGCGGGCTCGCGAACACCAGACCTGTATAACACGCCCCGCCTGGGTCAGATTCGGTTCACCCACTGGGGGTGCGTCGATACCCAGGCGGAAAGCGCATCGGTGCGGATCGCCACGAAGAGCCCCTCGGCGTCCGCCGAGGCAATCACGTACGACACAGTGTCGATCACGCCGAGGGTTGCGGGGATCTTTACGCCGGTCATGTCGCCGGGACGAAGATCCCGCAGCGCGAACACGAGGTCGGGCAATGAGTTGGCCCCGGTGTCCACGGTCATGGAGCCGGCCACCGCCCGCAGCAACGCATCGAGCTTGAGCGGGTTGGTAAACATGCCCATTGACACGGCACGGTCGAAGAATGCCTTGAGAAACTGTTGCTGGTGACGCTGGCGGCTGAAGTCCCCGTCGGGGAAGTTGCGCTGGCGCAGATAGTCGAGCACGTCCTTCGACCCCATCATCCGACAGCCGGGCTCGAAGACCTTGCGGGTATGGACTGAGACCACCCGCACATCCACGCAGACCTCCACCCCGCCAAGAATGTCGACTGCCTTCTGCAGGCCAGAAAAGTCGATCACGGCGGCGCCGTCAAACCGGATACCCATGAGATTGGTCAGGGTCTGCGACAGCAGCTGCACACCGCCGCGGCCACCACGGCCGTAGTCGAACGCCGCGTTGATCTTCGTCGTAGCGCCTGGGAAGTTCAACTCCGGTACGGCCGGCAGCTCCACCAGAAGATCGCGCGGCACGGAGATCAGATAGACGTGATCGAGCGCCTGTGACAGGTGGGCGATGATGATCGTGTCGGATCGCTGGCCAGCGTCCGGGCTCCAGGTCCGATAATCCGAGCCGATCAGGAGAAAGTTGAGCGGCCCCACTACCGTGGCGCGCGGGGCCTCGGCGCGAGCGCTCGGTGCGAGCAACGTATCCTTGGCCACCGCATTGTCGTAGCGGCGGATCAGCAGGGCACCGCCGATCCCGGCCAGCCCCAGGACGAGAACCACCGTTACGCCGGCCGCGATAAAGAACCGACGCGTTCGTCCCGGCCGACGGTGCTTGGTTTGGCCGGCCGCGTTGGCGGGGAGCGGCTCGTCGGCAGATCCGTGCCCTGCCGTCACGGTAGGCGGATCGGACATGCGACTCCCGCGTTCGGGCGAGGATGGCTGACCCGACTGTAGGAGTTGCGGCCGGACGGAGCGGGGGAATCACCAAATTCCCGGCGCCCAACCGGGAGGCCGCCTACTTCTCCGCGGCGATCCAGGACGGGTGCTTCACAAGGAACTCGAACACGGTGTCGTCGTGGACAGCCTGCAGCAGTTCCATGCTGGTCTCGCTGAAGAGCTCGTTGCCGTTGCCCGCGCTGTTCGGCACCCCGCCGTTGGTCTTGATCATGGTGATGGCGTCGGACTTGACGCCCTTCAGGGTAAAGATCCAGTTCTCCAGTGAGGTCTTGCCCAGGTCGAGGGTAAGCAGGTCACCGGCCGCCTTCTGGAGCTCGATCAGTTTGCCCGGGTTGGTGAGCACGCCCTTGCTGGTGAGCTTCTTGAAGATCGCCATGAGCAGCTGCTGCTGGTGCTTCTGGCGGCCGTAGTCGGCCCCGGTGACGTTGTAGCGCTGTCTCGCGAAGTCCAGCGCCTCCCAGGGCGCCAGATCCTGGCAGCCCTCCTCGTAAACCTTCCGCTGGCTGATGTTCTCGACCTTGGTGTGGTACTTGTTGTTCTTGTCGTAGTGGATCGACGTCGTGCGCTCGTCGATGCACATGTGCACCCCGCCGATGACCTCGAGGATTCTCTTGAAGCCGACGAAGTTGATGATGGCAACGGCGTTGAACCGCAGGCCTCCGGGTACCACTTTGTTGATCGTCTGCGCGACCAACTGCACACCTCGGCCGCGCCCCGCCGGAGTGCGGTCGGGTTTGCCGTCCTTGGTCTGATTGCCGAACGCGTAAGCGGCGTTGATCTTTGTCCGCCACCCCTTGAAGTTGGACGCGGGGAAGTCGGGGATGTCCACCTCGGCGTCGCGGGGGAGCGAGACCATGTACACCTGATCGTGGCTGGCCGGGATATGCACGATGATCATTGTGTCGGTGCGGATCAGGGAGTCACTTCCAGCCCGCTCGTCCAGCCCCAACAGCAGTATGTTGATCGCCCCGTCAATCTCAACGGCGAGTTCGGGCGGGAGCAGGTCTTCCATAGGAATCTCGCTCGTCGCCCAGCCGGCGAGGACCTTGGGCAGGACGACGACCGTCCCGCTTGCGACCATCACCAGCGCGCCGAGGATGAGGCACATCTTCGCCCAGATCGGATCGCGTCGTCGCGCGGGCGGTCGTGGGGCGCGGCGCCGGGACGGGCTTCGGGTGGGCCGCGGCGGATTGTAGGAGCCGACATAGCGACGTGGCGCCGAGTTGTCGGCGTACGTCCGCATGCAGGCTCCGTTCGCTTGGGGGGAAGCGAGGCAGATCGTCACTCTACCGGCGCGGATATGGCGAATGCTGCCCGGGCGTGTGACTGGGGTTGGAGATTTACTTCTCGGTGGCGACCCAGGTCGGATGCTGCACCAGGAATTCGAAGACCGTGTCGTCATGAATGGCCTTGAGCAGTTCCATGGTCTCGTCGGAGAGCCGCTCGTTGCCGTTGCCGATCGGTGTGACCTTGCCGCCATTTGTCTTGATCATAACGACATCGTCGGCGCGGAGGCCCTTGAGCGTGAAGACCCAGTCCGCGATTTCTGTCCGGCCCAGATCCAGGGTGAGCAGGTCGCCGGCGGACTTCTGCAGCTCGGTGAGCTTGCCCAGATCGGTAAGCACGCCCTTGCTGATGAGCTTGCGGAACATGGCCAAGAGCAGCTGCTGCTGATGGCGTTGGCGGGTGTAGTCACCGTTGTCGAAGTGGCGCTGCCGAGCGAAGTCAAGCGCCTCGATGTACGTCATGTGGTAGCAGCCCTTTTTGTACACCTTCCGGTCGGCGTATGGCACCAGGGTGTGGTACTTGTTGTTCTTGTCGTAATGGATCGATCTGGTCTCGACATCCACGCACATGTCGACGCCGTCGATGGCCTTGAGCACGCCCTTGAAGCCGGCGAAGTTGATGATCGCGGCACCGTTGAACTTCAGCCCGCCGGGCATCAGGTTGTTGATCGTCATCATGGTGAGCTGCGCCCCGCGCTCGCGCCCCTGGGGGCTGGGGTCAGGCTTGCCATCCAAACGGGCACCCGCGGCGAATGCCGCATTGATCTTCGTGCGCCAACCTTTGAAGTTCGTCTCCGGAAAGTCTGGAATGTTGACCTCGGCGTCGCGCGGGAGCGAGATCATGTACACCTTGTCATGCGTCTTCGGGATGTGCACGATGATGATCGTGTCCGCTCGGATGGGCTCGGTGCTGTTGCCCGCCCGCTCGTCCATGCCGAGCAGCAGCAGATTGATCGCACCGTCGATGTTCGCGCCGATGAGGTCGGGTGGGATCAGCGGCTGCTGCGGAATGTCCCCGGCCGCCCAGTTAGCGAGGATCTTCGGCAGGACAACAATGGTGCCGCTGGCGACCATGACCAGCGCGCCGATGATCAGACAGATCCTTGCCCAGAGCGGATCGCGAGGCCGCTTCGGCGGCCGCGGTGGCTCAGTATCGACGCTCCGCCGGCGCGCTCTCGCCGCTGGGTCGGCGTAGGTCGTCATGCGGCTCCTCGCGGGGGTGGTGCGGGTCCGGGTCGGAGGTAAGACGGGAACGGCCAGCGCTGAATGGCGCGCGACTTCGCCGGAGGCGATCAACGCGGCAACATCCCCGTCGGATTGTGCAACCTTGAGTCAGGGTACTAGGTCTTGGTCGAAAACGCTGCCCTGCCAAGTTCCTTGATCCAGATTGACCGATAAGTCGGGACGCGTTCCCGCCTAGCCGCCGGCTCCTGGCTACGGATTGGCCTGCGCATACCAGGCGCCGACGGTGTCCTTGGCCACAGCATCGTAGAGGCCGAGCGCCTTTTCTCGGTCCGAGAGCACCACGCTCTGGCCGTCCATAGTTCCGGTGCCATTATGCGGACTAATCATAAAGACGAGGTTCTCACTGCGCAGGCTGCGGAACTGCCAGCCCAAGTCAATCAGCGAGAAGTTCTGGTCAACGATGATGGCGTCGGCGACGGAGGTGACGAAGTCCTTCAGCGCGCCGATATTCGTGACCGTGCCCACGCTCACGGCCTTATCCAACAGCGCCTTGAGGAACAGTTGCTGGTTCTTCATCCGGGTGAAGTCGCCGTTGGGGAACTGCTTTCGTTGCCGGATGTAGTCGAGCGCCTCGGCGCCGTCGAAGTGATTCATTCCCTTGGTGAAGGTCCGGTGCGGCTTGTGGATCGACGTGATCGTTCTCTCGACGTTCATGTCGACCCCGCCAACGGCGTCCGTCACCTTCACGAACCCGCCGAAGTCGATCAAGACCACGTGGTCCATGCGGACACCCGTGTACTCCTCAACCGTCTGCACCATGAGCGGTGCGCCCCCCCAGGCATAGGCAGCATTGATCTTGGCCATGGTGTTGCCGTACTGGCCGTCCTTGCTCGCCGGCACGTGCACCCACAGGTCGCGGGGGAAGGAGATCAGGTAGGCCTTGTCGTGGCTTGCCGGAATGTGCATGAGGACGATCGTGTCGGTACGCCACTTTCCCGCCTGGTCGATGGGCGCGTCCGGGTCGCGGGAGTCTGTTCCCAGCAACAGAATGTTGAGAGTCCCGTCGACGAGCTTTTGCGGCCGGCCGGCGATGTCGGCGAACGGGTCAGTGCGCCGGAGATCGTCGTCGACACCCTTGATCCATTGGTAGCCGGCGAACGCGCCGATCCCCGCGACCAGCATGAGCACGGCGAACACGATGAGGGCGATGCGCCCCCACCGTGGCCTACGCTTCCCCCCTTGGTAGGCCGGCGGGTAGACCGGCGGTGGAGATACCGGCCGGGTGGCGACCTGCGGGGTGGCCGCGCGACCGGCGCTCGGCGTTGGCGCGCTGACGCTAGCCCGGCCGGTCCATTTTTGAGCCGGCTGATCCTCGCCCGCTGGGGGTGGTGTCGTCGCCATGCGACCCAGGGTACGGACCTCAAGCCACGCCAACCGGCGAGCCGCTGCCGGTCTCAGGCAATTCACACCACTTTGTGCCCGACTCGAAACCGCCGTTAGCCAAGGATGCGACAGAACATCTCATTTCTCCGGACACTCGTCGGTCAGGCCGAGGCCGGTGGGAGCCGGCCGGCGTACCGGCCGCGGTAGTGGATCAGGGGGCCGTCGTCTCCGCCGGCCGCAACCTCGACGTGATCGATCACGGCCTCGACCAGCAGGCCCCAGCCCATGGGTCGGGCGTTATCGAGACTGCATCCGGCCCACGCCGCGGCGCCGTCGAGGACCGGTCCGAACTCCGTGTCCAGCCAATGCCGACCGACGAAGGGTCCGCCGGGCGCCGGCAGCAGGCCGGCGAAGCTGTCCGCGAGTTGACCATCCGATTCGCGCAGCGGAATGACGGCGAAGCGACCGGTCTGTCGCAGCGCCTCCCACAGGGTCGATTCCTCGTCGAGCACCCCGAGCACGCGACCCGGGTCTCCGTCGGCGACCACAATGGACGACACCGTCAGGCCGACCGGGCGCCCGTCGGTGTCGTTCGCCGTCCACAGCGTCACGGGCGCCGGCAGTCGACCGCGAAGGCGTCGCACCGCGGACTTCGCGTCCTCGGGTGTCGCGAACGGATCGGACGAGTGAATCGTCACGCCGCCCCACGCTACGCGCTGTCAAACCTGGGCGGGCGGAGAAGTGGTGGGTAGAGAGTCTCGGCCGGGCCGCGACGGAAGAGCTGAGCCGG
>Ga0184632_10000141_pt1 | contig 23952 bp, 27 predicted proteins | sample PLM31_50_b1_FD_133153 | JGI IMG/M metagenome (GOLD analysis project Ga0184632, IMG submission 133153) | Groundwater sediment microbial communities from an aquifer in East River, Colorado, USA - PLM3-1_50_b1 | ecosystem: Environmental > Terrestrial > Soil > Riparian zone | place: USA: East... | reverse complement strand
CCGACGAGCTGGAGTAGCACCGACGGCGCCATCGGCATGCCGAGCCTGAGGACAGCCTCGTCGGTCTCGTCGACCGAGTTCCCGTGATCGAGTGCATCCGTCACGACCGCGCCCTGGCGGGCGAGGATGCGGTTGACGACGAACGCCGGCGCGTCGCGGACGAGAACTCCCGTCTTGCGGAGCCCCTTCGTGACCGCCCAAGCCGTCGCGAGTGACGCATCGTCCGTCTGCGGCGTTCGCACGAGCTCGACCAGAGGGAGCACCGCGACCGGGTTGAAGAAATGCATGCCGACGACCCGCTCGAGATGCTCCAGATCGGCGCCCACCTCGTTCACCGAGAGCGACGAGTGTTTCTGGCCGAGCACACATCCGGCGAGACAACGCGCTCGAGCTCGGCGAAGACCCCCTTCTTGACGGCCATCTCCTCGAAGACGGCCTCGAGCACGAGATCGCAGCCGGCGAAGACCTCCCACTCGGTGCCGCCGGTGACGAGCGAGCTCAGGAAGCGCGCCTTGCCCTCACCGAGCCGGTCCTTGCGGACCAGATCGCCGAGCTCGTCTGCGATCCACGATCGCGCCTCGTCCACCTGCTCCTGGCTGAGGTCGCGAAGGACGACGGGCACTTCGAGGCGGTGGAGCACGAGCAGCGCGAGCTGGCGCGCCATCAGTCCCGCTCCGACGACGCCGACCTTCCGAACGTGACGCGGCTCGACGCCGGGAACGCCCGCAGCGCGCTTCGCCCGCCGCTCGACGAGGTTGAACGCGTAGACGGAGGCCTGCGCTTGCGGGCCAGGGAGAAGGTCGGCGAGCGCCTCCTCTTCGGCTCTGTAGCCCTCCTCGAGTGCCCAGGACCCGGCGCCCTCGATCAGGTCGAGCGCGCGGTACGGCGCCGGGGCGGCGCCGTGGAGCTGGCCGTCGAGCCGTGCCCGCGCCTTCCGGCAGACCTCGGCAGCGTCCGAGAGATCGGCTGCCGGTCGCCGTTTTCCGGCTCCGTCCTCGATCTTCTCGAGGAGCATGGCGAGCGACTCGTCGAGGAACTCGACCGGCTCGAACAGTGCGTCCGCGAAGCCGGCTTCGAGCGCCTGCGGCGCTCTGAGCATGCGGTTCTGGCGGAGCGGGTTCTCGACGATGAACTTCACCGCCTGCTCCGCTCCGACGAGCTGCGGGACGAGCTGTGTTCCTCCCCAGCCGGGGATGAGACCGAGGAAGACCTCGGGGCACGCGAAGTGGCGGACGGATGACGCGATCGTGCGGTAGTCGCAGTGGAGCGCGATCTCGACGCCTCCGCCGAGAGCCGCGCCGTTGATCGCGGCGAGCGTGATGAACGGCAGGTCGCGGATCCGGCCGAAGAGCTCGTGCCCGGCTTCACCTCCGAGACGGGCTCGCTCGGGCGTGATCTCTCCGAACTCGTCGATGTCGGCGCCGACCGCGAAGACGAACGGCTTGCCGGTGAGCAACATCCCGCGCCAGTCGCGCGTGCGCAGCCGGCCGAGGACCTCCTCGAGCGAGCGGAGCGCCTCCTCACCGAAGGTGTTCGGCTTCTGCCAGTCCTCGCCGTTGTCCATCGTGACAAGAGCGACGAGGCCCACGCGCGTGTCCAGCCGCTGGAGCTTGAACTGCGTTGGGGAGCTTCGATCAGCCACCCTGCAGGTTCTCCCAGAGGATCGCCGCGCCCATGCCGAGCCCGATGCAGAGCGCCGTGAGGCCGTAGCGCGAGCCCGGTCGGTCGCGAAAGCCACGCGCGAGCTGGGCGATGAGCCGTACGCCGGTCGCAGCGAGGGGATGGCCGCAGGCGATGGCGCCGCCGTAGGGATTCAGGCGAGCGTCGTCGGGCGGGACGCCGACGCCGTCGCACCACGTCAGCACCTGCACCGCGAACGGCTCGTTCAGCTCGAACAGGTCGACGTCCTCGATCCCGAGACCGGCGCGCTCGAGTACACGCCGGGTTGCCGGAACCGGGCCGAGGCCCATCAGCTCCGGCTCGACACCCGCGTAGGCGAAGCCGGCGAGGCGCATCCTCGGCTCGAGCTCGAGCTCCTTCGCAGTGCTCGCAGAGGTAATGAGAGCCGCAGTGGCGCCGTCCGTCAACCCCGCGGAGTTCCCCGCGGTGACGCGTCCTCCCGCACGGAACGGCGTCCGCAGGCCGGCGAGCGCCTCCATGGTCGTATCCGGCCGGAGGAACTCGTCGCGCGCCGCGACGGTCCAGCCCTCGTCCGTGAAGACGAACATGGGGACGACGATCTCGTCCATCACGCCGTCGTCCCAGGCGTTGCCCGCCCGGCGCTGCGACTCGACCGCATAGGTGTCGGCCGCCTCTTTCGTCAGCTGAGGGAAGGCGTCGTGGAGGTTCTCGGCCGTCTGTCCCATCACCGCTGCCGACTCGTCGACGATCCGCTCGGCGACGAAGCGCGGGTTGAAGTCGACGTCCTCGCCCATCGGGTGGTGGCCCATGTGTTCGACTCCACCGACGAGGACGACGTCCGCCGCGCCCATCGCGATCTCGCCCGCTCCCGCTGTGGTCGCGGTCAGCGCGCCCGCGCACATCCGGTCGACGGCGAAGCCGGGCACCGTCTTCGGGAGCCCGGCGAGGAGCGCGACGTCACGCCCGAGCGTCAGCCCCTGGTCGCCGACCTGCGCCGTCGCGGCGAACACGACGTCGTCGATCCGCTCCGGCGGGAGCTGTGGGTTGCGGCGGAGTACCTCACGAACGGCCTTGACGGCCATGTCGTCGGCCCGTGTTTTCGCGAAGTAGCCGTCCGGAGTGGCGCGCCCGAACGCCGTGCGGACGCCGTCGACGTAGACCACCTCGCGGAGCTCGGCCACGGCGAGACGATACTTCCGGAGCCATGGTCGACTGGGAGGAACGGGCAGCGCGGGCAACTGAGCGCTACGAGGACGGTGCTGCTCGGCTTCCCGACGACACGGACGAGCGCCAGCGCCAGCTCACGCGAATGGGGAACGCAGCATGGGCAGCAGGACTGTCATTACTCATGCTCGGGCGGAGCGAGGAGTCGGCCCACTGGCTCGTGCGTGCGGCAGAGACCTATCGGCGAAGTTGGACCGATGCGCCCCCGGGCAGCTGGGGACGCCCGATCGGGGCGATGAAGTCGCGGCTGATCGCCGGCGACGTCAAGGGCGCGCGTCAGGACGCCCGCTGGGCACTCGAGGCCGGCGCGGCCCACTCCGAGAGCGCGATCGGCCGCTATGCGGCTGCACTCGCGCACCTCGTGCTCGGAGAAGACGATGCTGCCTCCGACCTGGCCGCGACGCTCAGCGGAGTGGATGGCTTTCCGGCGGCTGTCACCGACTCGGTTGCCACGCTCTCGGCCGGAGACGCGAGCGGCTACGACGCGGCGATTCGGACGCTGGTCGCCGACTTCGAAGCTCGAACGGAGTTCCTCGAGGACACGCCGGTCGCCGACACGGTGCTCGCGCTCCAGGTACTTGCGCGCGAGCGCGGGTTCGAAGCTGCGCTCGAATCGCGGCTGCTGCCCACGTAGAGCGAGATGTATCTCGCGCTACTGCTCGCCGGCGGCCAGCTCGCGGGCGCGCACCATCGCGGCCTGGATCGCGTTCAGGAACGCGGCTCGCACCCCCGCCATCTCGAGCTCTCTGATCGCTGCGATCGTCGTTCCACCCGGAGACGTGACCATCTCGCGGAGCTCGACTGGGTGCATCTTCTCGTCGCGGAGCTGCTTTGCGGTGCCGAGCATCGTCTGCACGACGAGCTGGGTCGAGATCTCCCTCGACAGGCCGAGCAGGATCCCCGCCTCGATCATCGCCTCCGCGAGGAGCGCGAAGTACGCGGGGCCGGAGCCCGAGACCGCCGTGACTGCGTCCATCGAGGCTTCTGACACGCGCACGACGGCGCCGAGGTGGGAGAGCGCCTCCTCGGCGAGCTCGAGGTGCGCGTCTCCCGCATGTGCGCCCGCACAGAGCCCAGCGATCCCTTCGTGCACGGTCGAAGGCGTGTTCGGCATCGCGCGAACGACCGGTACTCCCGGTGAGAGTCGGCCTTCGATCTTGGCGGTGGGAATCGCGGCGGCGACGCTCAGGACCGTCTGCTCGGGGAGGATGAGTCCTCCGATCTCTCCGAGGAGCACGTCGATGTCCTGCGGCTTCACGCAGATAATCACGAGAGCCGCGCCCGCGGCTGCGTCGTGGTTCGAGAGCGTCGCATCGACACCGTGCCGCTCGCGGAGCTCCGCGATGCGCTCGGCGCGCCGGCCGGTTGCCGCGATTTCAGCGGGCTCGCGCCAACCCGACGAGAGCAGCCCGGAGATGAGCGATTCGCCGATTCGACCGGCGCCGAGAATCGCGACCTTTCGTTCGTCCACCATGCGCGTGAGTGTACGGCTGCCGTCAGGCGGCGTGACTCGCGCGAGCCCGGACCGCGCGTGCCCGATCCATGCTCGCGCCGGGGATCAGGCCGCGCTTGAATCCCTGGAGCAGGAAGACGCTCGCGAGTCCCTGCCACTCGCCGTACGGATCGAGCAGCTCCGCTGTCTCCTCCGGCGCGGGCCAGCGTCCGCGCAACGATGCGAGAAGCTTCACGAGGCCGAGGTCGGAGACGAGCGCTGCGTCGTAGCGCCCGAGCCCTTGCAGCGCGATGACTCCGGCAGTCCAAGGGCCGACGCCCCGCTCGCGGCGTAGCCGGACGAGTGCGGTGTCCGGCGTGGCCCTCAGCTTCTCGAGGTCGAGCGTTCGAGTGAGGCGAGTGAGCGTGGCAGCTCGACTCCCGGCAAGCCCGCATCGAACGAGCTCGGCCGGAGAGAGCCGGGCAAGCGAGTCGCGGTTCGGCGGGTCGTCGCCACACGCTCTGATCACGGCCCGCTCGATCTCGAGGGCACGACTCGACTGGACCAGCTGACCTGCAATCCCCCGTAGTGTCGCGTGGGCAACGGTCGCCTTGCGCTTCGGCCGCAAGCCGCGGAGTGCGCGGACGGTAGGGCCGAGGACGGGATCGCGCGCAAAGCGGCGATGGAACCCGGTGGTGTCGTCGCCCAGCGCGAGGACGAACCGCGCCTCCTCGAGCGCCGGCTCGCACGACGCGCGAACGGCGACGGCGCCGTCGGCGAGCTGGATCGCCGAGGCCCAGCGGCCAGCGGGGAGCCGTGACTGCCAGCCGTCGGATCTTGCGGTGAGCTTCAGCGAGTAGACACCCGTGGGCCTGACGACCGCCTCGATCACGCGAAAGAGCGTAGCCCTGAGTTCAGACCCGTGGAGTCTGACCCCATACTTACCGCCGGTGCGGCTCGTCGATCAGGTCTCGCTGCGCTCGCGCAACCGAAAGCTCCGCCTCTTCCTCGAGGAGCTGCGCCCGACCGCGGAGACCTCGGTGCTCGACGTCGGTGCCGACGAGCTCGCGTTCGGTGAGGGCAACGGCTGCGGGACGCTGAACTTCTTCGAGGAGCACTATCCGTGGCCCGAGCGGATCACCGCACTCGGGCTTCACGACGGCTCCGGCTTTCGGAAGCGCTACCCGGGAATTCGCTACATGCAGGGCGACGCGTGCGCGCTGCCGTTCGGAGACGGCGAGTTCGACATCGTGTTCTCGAATGCGGTCATCGAGCACGTCGGTGACCGCGAGCGCCAGCGGCAGCTCGTGTCCGAGGCCGTTCGAGTCGGCCGCCGCGCGTTCATAACGACACCGAACCGTCGCTTCCCGATCGAGGTCCACACGCGACTGCCGATCGTGCACTGGCTCCCCGACCCGATCGCGCACAGTGCGTATCGGCGCGTGGGCAAGAGCTTCGCGACCGAGATCCACCTGCTCTCGAGGAGGAGTTTTCGCGCGCTCTTTCCGGGCCGCGTCCGAATCGTCAACCTCGGCTTGACCTTGGTGGCGATCGTCGATTAGCGCGCGTCGAGTCACCGGAGTCGTCCTCGCCGTCCTCGTAGTGGGCCTCGCGCTGCACAACGTCGCGATGGCCCAGCTCTGGGAACTGCGGGTGCGCGGAACGACCCTCGACGTCGTCGCCGCCTGGAAGGAGGCACTTCTTCTCATCGCGCTCGGCGTGGTCGCGTGGCATGTGCGGCGACTCCCGGCGGTCAGAGCCGCAGATGTGCTGGCCGCCTCCTACGCGATCGTCATCGTCGTCTACTGGCTCCTTCCGCAGGGCTGGCTCGAGGGCGAGGCGACGACTCGCGGAGAGTTGCTCGCGCTTCGCCACCATCTGTTCCCGGTCGCCGCGTATGCGCTGGGACGCCTCCTGGGCGTCGCGTGGGCGGAACGCGGGCGGATCGGCTGGCTCGTGGCTCTCACCGCGGTCGTCGTCGCGGTCGTGGGTCTCGTCGATCTCGCGCTCATCCCGCTCCAGTCGTGGCGGGCATCCGGTGTTCCGGGTTGGTACCGCGAGCAGCTCGGGCTGGACTACGAGGGCCTTTCGGGACTTCCCGAAAACTGGGTCTACAACACCGGTGACGAGGAGGACCCGATCAGGCGGCTGGTCTCGACGTTCCTCTCACCGCTCGCGACCGCCTACCTCTTCGTCGTGGCGCTCATCTACGTCGTCGGCCGGCCGTTCCGATGGTACTGGGCGCTGCTCGCGCTGCTCGTCTACACCGCCCTTCTGTACACGCACACGCGCGCTGCGTTCGCGGCGCTCGCGTTCGGCCTGGTGGTGCTCGCCCTCGTCCAGCGTCGCGTTGCGCCCGCCGTGCTCGCCGTCGTGTCGGTCGGGGTCAGTGCTCTCTTCCTCGCGACGTATCCGTCGGTCGGCCCGTCCACGAGCTATACGAAGGAGGAGCTCGAGTGGCTCCGCGAGAACGCGAGGAACGAGGCGCCATTCGCCGGGCGCTCCAGCCCCACCGAAGACGCGTCGACGGAGAGCCACCTGCGGAACCTCCGAGACGGAGTGCGCGTCGTGCTCAGGCACCCGCAGGGCTACGGCCTCGGAAACGCCGGCGTGGTCGCGAAGCGCACGGGGGTCGAGATTCGCGCCGGCGAGTCGACGTACACCGAGCTCGGGGTCGACGCGGGAGTGGCGGGTGCCGTGGCGTTCGTCCTCTGGAGCCTCGCTCTGGTGATCGGGTTGTGGCGGAGAGAGGCATGGCTGGCGGCAGCCTTCGCCGCGGTGCTGCTGCTCGGCCTGCAGACGGACATCATCGGTGTGCACTGGATCGCGTTCACCGTCTGGGCAGCGGCAGGACTTGCCCTCGGGCAGCCGCGAGCGACGCGTACCGCTGACGAGCCGCCGGCAGAATCCCCCTAGCGCTCGATGTTCCGCCGCTCGACTGCTACGGTTCGGGCGTCAATCAAGAGCGAGTCCGGTTCGCGCGTGCGCCTTCCTAGCCCGTTCGTGAGTTTTGGTAAGGGAGGTGTTTTCTATGGCAAGCGGAACCGTGAAGTGGTTCAACGACAGCAAGGGGTACGGGTTCATCACCCCCGACGAGGGTTCGAAGGACCTGTTCGTGCACTTCAGCAACATCGCCGGTGACGGCTTCAAGAGCCTGTCCGAGGGCGCGCGCGTCGAGTTCGAGCCGCGCGAGGGCGCGAAGGGCCCCGAGGCGACGAACGTCGTTCTCACCGCCGCGTAAGCGGCATGTCCTAGCCGTGGCCGCCTCGAGCGGCCACGGCTTCTCACCCCAAGGAGTACCGATGGCAGTCAAAGAAGAGAAGCTCGAGGTCGAGGGTGAGGTCATCGAGGCGCTGCGGAGCCGCATGTTCAGAGTGCGGCTCGACAACGGGCACGAAGCTTTGGGGTACATGGGGGGCAGGATGAAGCGCTATCGCATCCGAGTGTTTCCCGGCGATCGAGTTCGCATCGAGCTCTCCTCGTACGACCTGACCCGCGGACGGATCGTCTACCGCCTGAGTTGAGGCGCAGATCGGTGTGCTCGCGGCGTCCACTGAGGGCGTCCTGCGTCGCTGCCGTCACGAGAACAGCGCAAGCCCCTCGACGCCCTTTTCGTCGAGGCCCCACCGGTGCAGGAGCTCGACGAACGTGCCGTCGTCGTGCATTGTCTGCAGGGCGCCGCGAATGCCCCAGAAGATGCTGTCTTTTCCGGCTGGATAGCCGATCGCATAGTCCACCTTCACGGCGGGCAGCGTCCCCCCATCGTCGAACGTGTCGGTCTGCAACTTCGAATACCAGCCGATGAGTGGAACCTCGTCGAGCAGTCCGTCGATTCGCCCAGCCTCGAGCCGGCTCAGCGCTTCGGGCACGTCCTTCATCTTCACCTCGTCGACAGACGGTCGACCGTTGCGTTCGCAGACTTCGGAGTACTCCCCGAGGATGCGGGATTCGCGCGTCCCGGCGAATGTGCCGACGGGACGTCCACAGAGACCGCGGGCAAGCGGAGGCTCCTCACCGTCTCGGACGAGCAAGGAGATCGGGACGCCCAGGTATGCGATCTCGCCGATCACCTTCTGATCTCCGAAATCGACAGGCAGGCTCGAAGCGACCACGTCGCACTTGCCGTCCGCCACGGCGTCGACGAGCAGCGAGCGGCTCGTGTCGACCCAGACCGGCTCGAGATCGACGCGACCCGCGATCTCTTCGAGCAAGTCGATCTCGAACCCGCGGAGCACGCCGTCTCGGCCGCGGTACTCCATCGGCGGTCTCGTGGGCTCGCCGCAGATTCGGAGAGCACCCGGCTTCGTGAGGTCTTCCGTTGCGATGGGAGACCCCTCGTCGTTGCAGCCGGCGCCGGCAAGCGCCAGCAGGAGCGCGAGTGCGAAGAGTCCTCTCAGCCACGCGTTCATCTTCGGCTCCGGTTCAGAGTGGTTTGGCCGTCGAGGGTTGCAACACCTGCAAAACCAATACGATGGAGTCGAGTATATAGCTGACAACACCGACGAGAGGAAAACGCTGGTGTCGAAGGCGCCGCGATACGACGTCCCGAATGCTGCGCCGGACGATCTCCGGCTCGTCCAGCTCTTCGTCAACACGTCCGACGAGGAGTACACCCGCGATCTCCTCGATTCACCGCGAGGGCTTCGCGACTGGCTTGCCGAGCAGGGCCTTCTGCGACGTACGGCGCCGGTGACGCGCGCCGATCTGAAGCGCGCACTCGGGCTTCGCGAAGCGCTCCATACGCTCTTGCACGCCAACAACGACGGGCCTGCAGACGCCGCCGCTGCCGACGAGCTGAATCGAGTCGCGCGGCGCGGGTGCATCGAGCTGCGCGCCACACCGTCGGGATCAGCCGAGCTCGCCATCGCGGCCGGTGGCGTGGACGGGGCCCTCGCTCGGATCACCGCAGCGGCGATGCAGGCGATGCTCGACGGTCGCTGGAGCCGGCTCAAGGCTTGCCGCAATTGCGGCTTCGCCTTCTACGACTTCTCGCGCAACCAGGCTGGGACCTGGTGCTCCATGATGATCTGCGGCAATCGGCTCAAGACTCGGCGGTACCGCGCGCGCCGCCGCCGCCAAGCCTTCACCGCTAGGGAACGCTGATGGTGTGCCGACAAGTGCGCCTAGGGCGCTGATGTCCTTTGGCTCATGTGCTCCCATGAGCCGCCGTGCGTTTTCTTGACGATGCGACGTGGCGTGTGTCTCACCGGATCCCGGTCCCCCTCCGCGTCAGCTATACCTCGGGAGTGAGCAGCGACAAGCCCGTCGAGCAGCTCGAACGGGTCGTGATCCGCTTCGCCGGCGACTCGGGCGACGGCATGCAGCTCACGGGCGATCGGTTCACGAGCGAGACTGCCGTCTTCGGGAACGACCTGGCGACGCTCCCCGACTTTCCGGCCGAGATCCGCGCACCGGCCGGCTCGCTGCCGGGCGTCTCGGGCTTCCAGGTCCACTTCGCCGACCACGACATCCTCACGCCGGGCGACCAGCCGAGCGTGCTCGTCGCGATGAACCCGGCTGCGCTCAAGGTCAATCTCTCCGACCTCGCGAAGGGCGGGACGATCATCGTCAACACCGACGCCTTCAACGAGCGCAACCTGCAGAAGGCCGGGTACCCCTCGAGCCCGCTCGAGGACGGGTCGCTCTCCGATTTCCACGTCCACGAGGTCGCGCTCTCGTCGATGACCATCGAGGCGCTCAAGGAGGTCGAGGGGATCACGTCAAGGGAGGCCGAGCGCTCGAAGAACTTCTTTGCACTCGGACTCATGTCCTGGCTGTACCACCGGCCGGCCGAAGGGACGCTCGCGTTCATCGAGACGAAGTTCGCGCGCCGGCCCGAGATCGCCGAGGCGAACACGAAAGCCTTCAGGGCGGGATGGAACTACGGCGAGACCTCCGAGGACTTCGCCGTCTCGTACGAAGTCGCGCCCGCGAAGCTCGAGCCGGGGACGTACCGCCAGGTCTCCGGAAACACGGCCCTGACCTACGGCCTGGTCGCCGCGAGCCGCCTCTCCAATCTCCCGCTGTTCCTCGGCGCATATCCGATCACGCCCGCATCCGACGTTCTCGAGCAGCTCGCCCAGCTCAAGCAGTTCGGCGTCCGCACCTTCCAGGCCGAGGACGAGATAGCGGCCTCGGGGGCCGCGCTCGGGGCTGCCTTCGGAGGCGCGCTCGGGGTCACGACCTCGGCCGGTCCGGGCATCGTCCTCAAGTCCGAGACGGTGGGGCTGGCAGTCACGCTCGAGCTCCCGCTCGTCATCGTGGACATCCAGCGGGCGGGCCCGTCGACGGGCATGCCGACGAAACCGGAGCAGGCCGATCTGCTGCTGGTCATGTTCGGACGAAACTCGGAGTCGCCGGTGCCCGTCGTCGCCGCCTCGACGCCTGCCGGATGCTTCGACGCCGCGATCGAGGCTGCGCGAATCGCGATCAAGTACCGCACGCCGGTGTTCCTGCTCTCGGACGCCTACTTGGCGAACGGCTCGGAGCCGTGGCTGATCCCCGATGTGCAGACCCTGCCGGACATCTCGACGACGTTCATGACCGAGCCCAACGACGCAGATGGCTTCCTGCCCTACAAGCGCGATCCCGAGACTCTTTCGCGACCGTGGGCGATCCCCGGGACACCAGGTCTCGAGCATCGAATCGGCGGGCTCGAGAAGGAGAACGAGACCGGAAATGTCTCCTACGACCCCGAGAACCACGACCTGATGGTGCAGCTGCGCGCGGCGAAGGTCGCGGGAATTGCCGCCGACATCCCCGGGCTCGAGGTCGACGATCCTGACGGTGCCGACACGCTCGTCCTCGGCTGGGGGTCGACGCACGGTGCGATCGGCGCTGCCGCGCGGCGTGTGCGGGCGAGCGGACGCAAGGTTGCGACCGCGCATCTGCGCCATCTCAATCCGTTTCCGAGCAACACGGGCGACGTCGTTCGCGCGTACGACAAGGTTCTCGTCCCCGAGATGAACCTCGGCCAGCTGAGGATGCTTCTCCGCGCCGAGTACCTCGTGGACGCCGTGGGCTACAACAAGGTTCGCGGCCGGCCGTTCCGGGCAGCGGAGCTCGCAGAGGCGATGACCGCGTTGGTGGACTCATGACAGAGGGCAACGGCAACCTCGTCCAGCTCACGGCGAAAGACTTCAAGTCCGACCAGGAGGTGCGCTGGTGCCCGGGCTGCGGGGACTACGCGATCCTCAACGTGATCCAGGGCTTCATGCCGGAGCTCGGGCTCTCACGCGAGCGGATCGTCTTCGTCTCCGGGATCGGATGCGCGGCCCGGTTCCCGTACTACATGCAGACCTACGGCATGCACTCGATCCACGGGCGCGCGCCGGCGATCGCGACGGGTCTCGCGGTGACACGGCCGGATCTGTCCGTCTGGGTGGTCACCGGTGACGGCGACGCGCTCTCGATCGGCGGCAACCACCTGATTCACGCGCTCCGCCGCAACGTCAATCTGAAGATCCTCCTCTTCAACAACAGGATCTACGGGCTCACCAAGGGGCAGTACTCGCCGACGTCCGAGCTCGGGATGGTCACGAAGTCGACTCCGCTGGGATCGCTCGATCATCCCTTCAACCCGCTCTCCATCGCCATCGGCGCCGAGGCGTCGTTCGTCGCTCGCGCGATCGACACCGACAAGAAGGGGTTGACCGAGGTGCTCGGGGCGGCCGCGCGTCATCGCGGCGCGGCGTTCGTCGAGATCCTCCAGAACTGCAACATCTACAACGACGGCGCGTTCGACTTCGTGCGCGAGGAGAAGGGGAACCGCATCTACCTCGAGCACGGGGAGCGGATCCGCTTCGGGGCCGACGGCGAGCGCGGCGTGCAGCAGTACCCGGACGGCTCGCTTCGCGTCGTCGACGTCGCGGAGGCGGGCGAGAACTCGCTCCTCGTCCACGACGCGGCGCATTCGCAGGCTAGCCTTGCATTCGCACTTTCCCGGATCACCTTCGAGACCGACGGCGCTGTTCCGCTGGGCGTGTTCCGCAGCGTCGACCGTCCGGTTTACGACGATCTCATGGGCGAGCAGCTCCAGACCGCGCGAGAGACGTCAGGCGAGGGCGACCTTGCCGCTCTGCTTCACTCGGGCGATACCTGGACCGTCTACTGACGCAACTCGTCGGCGACAGACATTCGCAGCAGACCGCCCTCATTGACGAATATATCGTAATGATATATCCTTCCGCGGTATGGAGGCGCTGAGCAGCACCGCGTACGTCATTCTCGGGATGCTCGGCCTCGGCGCGCAGACGGGGTACGACGTGAAGCGGATCGTCGACCAATCGACGCGCTTCTTCTGGGCCGCGAGCTACGGGCAGATCTATCCCGAGCTCCGTCGCCTCGAGAAGGCCGGCCTGGTCGACGGGACGAGCTCTCCGACGGGCGCCCGGAAGCGCAAGGAGTACCGCCTGACCGAGGCCGGGCAGGTCGAGCTCGTTCGCTGGTTGGAGGTGCCGGCGCAGATGCCGGAGCTCCGCGACGAGAATCTGCTGAAGCTCTTCTTCGCGGACGCCCTCCCGCTGGAGCAGGCGCTCGAACAAGTCCGGCTGCGCCGGATCGGCCACGAGCAGTTCCTGGCGTTCCTGCGGGAGATCGACGCGCGTCCGGGCCAGGACCCGCCGTTCGTCGACCTCGTGCTCCGGTACGGCATCGCGTACGGCGAGTTCAACGTCGCCTGGTGCGAGGAGCAGGAAACGAGGCTCCGCGACGCTGCGCGGGAGGCCGCGTGAACGCCGGGCCGGCAGCCGTCGCGGACATCCGCGAGCGCGGCGTTCCGGAACCGAGCTTCCGCTCGATCTTCCTTGCCGGAGCGCCGCGTTTCGCCCGTGAGGCCTTCGGTCCGGTGGTCGCCTTCTACCTGGGCTGGAAGCTGGGGAACCTCGTCGTCGCGATCGCCTGCGCCAGTGCGGTCGGGATCGCACTCGACCTGTACGAACGTAGGCGGGGGAGGGCAGGAGCTCTTGCGCTCGTCTCCGTCGCGTTCGTGATCGTCCAGGCTTTGGTCGGGTTGATCGCCGACAGCGCCGTCGTCTACCTGGCTCAGCCCGTGCTCGTGAGCGCCATCTGGGGCGTCGCCAATATCGGCTCGGCGATCATCGGACGCCCCCTCGCGGGAGTGTTCGCGGATGCGTGGTACCCCTTCCCGCCGGTCGTCAAGGCATCGCGGACATACCGTCGCGTGTTCGGCATCGAGTCGATCGTCTGGGGCGTGTACCTGCTGGCGCGGAGCGGGATCCGGATGTTCGTCCTTACGAGCGGGAGCATCGGCGGCTTCGCCGCCGTCCAGATCGCCACGGGTTTCCCGTTCACCATCGCGCTCGTCGCATGGTCGGTCTGGTACGCCGTCCGCGGTTTCGAGCGAAGCACCGAGTGGGACGCTGCCGACTCGAGCGGGGACGTCAGGGAGTTGCCCGCGTCGCGCTGAGAAAACGCACGATCCGCTCCGCGATCTCTTCGCCTTTCTCCTCCTGGAGGAAGTGGCCTGCGCCCTCGACGATCTCGGCCGGTCCGGCGCCGGGGATGCGTGAGGCCATGCGTTCGGCGGCGGCGGGCGAGAAGATCGGGTCCGAGTCCGAGAAGAGGACGAGAGCCGGCCGCTCCCAGCGTGCCAGCGCGGCGCGCACCTCGAGCATCTTGGCGGAAGAGGGATGGTCGATCTCGGTCGGAACGAGCTCGGGGAAGGCCAGAACGCCGGCCTTCGACTCCGGCGTCGGGAACGGCGCGTTGTAGGCCTCGACGACCTCGTCGTCGAGCTCGCCGACGGTGGAGATCCGGATCAGCTGGCCCGGTACGAGGTCCGTTCCGACCCGTCGCACCAGCGCCCGAAAGCGAAGCCACTCCTCCGACGGTGCGCGTCCCGCGCCGATGCCGGTGTTCAGGATCACGAGCCGCGAGACGCGATCCGGCCGCTCGACGGCGAGGCGGAGCCCGATTGGGCCACCCCAGTCCTGGACGACGACCGTCGTCTCGTGGAGGTCGAGCTCGTTCGCGAGGCGAGCGATCGAGGCGAAGTGGAAGTCGTACGAGTAGTCCTCGATCCGCATCGGCTTGTCCGAGCGCCCGAAGCCGAAGTAGTCGGGCGCGAGCACGCGCGCGGCGCCGGCGAGCGTAGGGATCATCTTCCGATAGAGGTACGCCCACGTCGGCTCTCCGTGCAGGAGGAGGACGGGATCACCGGCCCCCTCGTCGACGTAGTGCATCCGTAAGCCGTCCTGCTCGAGATACCGCGGCTGGAACGAGTAGCCGGGGAGCCGTTCGAACCGATCGTCGGGCGTCCGATACGTCTCCATCGTGGCTGAGTATCGTTCACGCGTGGAGCGATCAGCCGCCCGTCGTGGCGTTTCGCGGGACACATGGATCGGGCTCACGAGCGTTCTTCTCGCCTCGGCGGCAATGGCTGTGGACCATCTGCTCGGGAACGAGCCCGACAACCCCGACACTGGTCTCGTCGATCCGGTGGCGTTCGTGGTCAGCGTCGCGCTCTCGATCGGAGTCGCCGTAGTGCTCTTCGGCTGGGTCGTCCCGCGTGCCGAGAACCGTGGGCCGGAGCGGGCGGCGGTCGTCGCACTGATCCTGAGCGTGCTCAGCTTCGTACCCGGCATCGGCTTCCTGTGGCTCGGCTTCCCCTTCGTCATCGCCGGTGCGGGCATCGCTCTGGGGCTCGTCGGCCTGTCTGGAGCGCGACGGCCACTCGCGATTTTGGCACTCGTGATGGCCGCGGTACCCATCTTGGTCGGGGCGGGGTTCTACGTCACGGGCGTCGTGAACAAGCTCTCCTGACCGAGTCGTCGAGCAGCCCGCACTCAGCTCAGAGCTTGCATCGGTGTGAAGAGCGCAGTAGTGTCGCTTCAGTTTTCTTCGATGAGCTCTCAGACAGCCAGTGACGGAACGGGCGTGGACGTCGGTGAGCGGCTCCGCGCGATCCGTCGGCTACGCCGCGTCACGTTGAAGACGGTCGCCGGCCGCGCCGAGCTGTCCGAGAGCTTCCTGAGTCAGGTCGAGCGGGGGCGCGCGAACGCGAGCGTCGCTTCGCTAAAGCGCATCGCCGGCGCTCTGGGTGTCACGGTGGCAGATCTCTTCGAGCCCAACGGCTCGACGAGTCGTCCTCGGGTGCTCCGGCGAGAGGCGCGGCCGAACCTCACGTTCGGCACGCTCGGTCGGAAGTACATGCTCACGCCCCGGCCGCTCGAGCATCTCCAGGTCGTTCTCGGCGAGCTCGATGCCGGCGGGTCGACCGGCGACGAGCCCTACACCCACGGCGACTCCGAGGAGCTGCTCGTCGTGTTGGCTGGGATCGTCTCGCTCCAGCTCGGAACCGAGATGTTCGAGCTCGCGACGGGCGACTCCATCGACTACCGCAGCTCCACGCCGCATCGCCTGACGAACATCGGCGGCGACGTCGCGGAGGTGATGTGGATCATCAGTCCTCCCAGCTACTAGCCGCGCCGGAGCCGGCGTCGGCCTCGCCTGACGTCGAGCTCGTCGGGGTCACGAAGCGATTCGGCGGCACCGCCGCCGTCGACCGCATCGACCTCGAGGTCCATCCCGGCGAGTTCCTTTCGCTTCTCGGGCCGTCGGGGTGCGGCAAGACGACGACGCTCCGGCTCATCGCAGGCTTCGAGCGGCCGGACGAAGGGGAAGTGCGGATCGGCGGCCGGGACGTGTCGCGCGTTCCTCCCTACAAGCGGGACGTCAACACGGTCTTCCAGTCGTACGCGCTCTTTCCGCACTTGACGGTGCAGGACAACGTGGCTTACGGGCTGAAGCAACGAGGCCTCGGACGCGCGGAGCGGCGCACGCGTGCAGCCGAGATGCTCGAGCTCGTGCAGCTGCCGGGGTTCGGCGAACGGAAGCCACGACAACTCTCGGGTGGTCAGCAGCAGCGAGTCGCGCTCGCGCGGGCGCTGGTGATGAATCCCCGCGTCCTGCTCCTCGACGAGCCACTCGGTGCGCTCGACCTGAAGGTGCGCAAAGAGCTTCAGATCGAGCTGAAGCGCATCCAGGAGGAGATCGGGATCACCTTCGTCTACGTGACGCACGACCAGGAGGAAGCGCTCGCGATGTCGGACCGCGTCGTGGTGATGAACGCGGGTCGCATCGAGCAGATCGGTGCGCCCCCGGAGATCTACGATCGTCCCGCCACGGAGTGGATCGCGAGCTTCATCGGAGACACGAACTTTCTCGACGTCGGCGGGAGCGAGGTCGCGATACGTCCCGAGCGACTGCGAGTCGAACGCGAGGGTGAAGGACTCGAAGGCAGGGTGGCGACGACGATGATCATCGGGCCGGTGGTGCAGTGCTTGATCCGGCTCGATGACGGTCAGGAGGTGCTGGTGCGAGAGCAGCGTTCTGGAAGCGAGAGTGGGGTCGAGGCGCTCGCGGAGGGCGAGCGAGTCTTTGTTTCTTGGGCCGAGGATGAGGCCCTGGAGCTCGAAGGAGGGAACGAATGAGCGATGAGCTCACGATTTGGGAGCAGCCCGTCAGCCGACGCGGCTTCGTGGCCGGCGCCACTGCGGCGGCGTTTGCGGCAGCGGGTCTTGGTCGGCTGGGAGCAGGCGATGCGTTCGCGGCAGCCGACGCGGCGGGAGCCGAGGGCACGCTCTTCTACTACAACTGGGCGCAGTACGTGAATCCGAAGACGTACCCCGCGTTCGAGAAGGCGACCGGGATCAAGGTCAAGAAAGCGTTCTACGACTCGAACGAGACGCTCCATGCGAAGCTCAAGGGCGGCGCCCGCGGCTATGACCTGGCGGTCCCCACGGGCTACATGACAAAGGTTCTCATCGCCGAGAAGCGGCTCCAGCCGTTGGACTGGTCACAGCTGCCGACCGTGAAGAAGAACGTCGACCCGAAGTTCCACAACACTCCAGACGACCCGCAGAGCACGTACTCGGTCGTCAAGGATTGGGGAACTACCGGATTCATGTACCGCACGGACAAGATCAAGGAGCGGCCGAAGAGCTGGAAAGAGTTCGTTGCGCTCACGAAGAAATACTCGAAGACGGTCATGGTCGATAGCTCGCCGGAGGTTGTGGGATCGATCGCCACGATGCTCGGCTACTCGTACAGCACGGACGATCAGAAAGAGCTCGACGAGGTCAAGAAGGTCCTGCTCGACCTGAAGCCGCACATCGTCGCGTTGCACTCGTCCAACTACGACGCGCTGATCGCTAAGGGGAAAGCGTGGATGGGCCTCGGTTGGAGCGGCGACGGCCTACTACTGGCGTCGCAGGTTCCAGCCCAATACGTTGTCGCCAAAGAGGGTGGCGAGATCTGGATCGACTACTACAACATCCCGGTCGGGGCCAACAACCCCGATGCTGCCCACGCGTGGATGGACTTCGTCTACCGGCCTCAGATCAACGGGCTCGAGACGTCGTACACGTACTACGGCTCGCCGCTCAAGCGGTCGCTGCTGAAAGGCACGGTCGCTGGGAAGCTCCTCACCGACAAGGTGGTCTTCCCGCCGGCCGCCACTGTCAAGAAGCTCGAGTTCAACCAGGTCTCGCCGAAGGGTACGAGGCTCCGGGAGCGGATCTGGACGGAGTTCAAGGCTTCATAGTCGTTGGCTTCTCCTGAAGCCGAGGCGACCGAGCACCGGCGCGGGGAGACCCGCGCCGGTGCGGGCGGTCCGCGCTATCCCGGCTGGCTAGCCATACCGGCCGTCGCCTGGTACCTCCTCTTCTTCCTCGTCCCGCTCGTGTTTATCGCGGTCACGAGCTTCGGGGAGGTCGTGGGCTACTCAGACGTCGCCTACACGTGGACGCTGGACAACTACCGCTATCTCTGGGACGACTTCTTCGGGGACTTCCACCTCTACCGGGACATCTTTCTCGAGACGTTCAAGCTGTCCGTCATCGGGACGCTGTCGACGCTCGTCATCGGCTTCCCTCTCGCCTATTACATCGCGCGCTACGCGAAGCACAAGACGCTCCTTCTCCTGCTCGTCATCGTTCCGTTCTGGACGAGCTTCCTCATCCGTGCCTACGCCTGGCTGATCATCCTCGACCCGGAGTTCCCGGTCTTCCGCGCGCTTGGCATGTCCGGATTCGTCGAAAGCCACGAGCTCCTGTTCACACCGAAGGCGGTCTACATCGGCGTCGCCTACAACTACCTGCCGCTGATGGTGCTGCCGCTCTACGCGGCGCTCGAGCGGATCGACTGGTCGCTCGTCGAAGCAGCGCAGGATCTTGGCGATCCGCCGTGGAGGGCATTCCGCCGAATTACGCTTCCGCTAGCCCTTCCCGGCATTCTTGCCGGCTCGCTGCTCGTGTTCATCCCGCTGACGGGTGAGTACATCATCCCGGTGATCCTGGGCGGCAACAAGACGTTTTACGCGGGCAACCTCATCGCACAGCAGTTCCTCGAGTCCCGAGACTGGCCGCTCGGCTCTGCGCTCGCGATGGTCGTGATCGCGGCGTTGACGATCGCGCTCCTCGTGTATGCACGGGCCCTCGGACGCCAGGAGCAGCACTCGTGAATGGTCGGCGCTTGCTCGGCGGATACGTGATTCTCGCCTACATCTTCCTCTATGCGCCGATTGCAGTAGTCGTCGTCTTTGCGTTCAACGGTAGTCGGGACGTCCTCTACTGGCAGGGCTTCTCAACCAAGTGGTTCGAGACGGCCCTACGGACCCCGGAGATCACGAATGCGTTGAAGCTGAGCATCCTCATCGCGCTCGGAAATGCTGTCGTCGCATGTGTCCTGGGGACGATGCTCGCCTTGGCGCTGCCGCGAATGCGACCGTGGGTTCGTACGCCCATCGACGCCCTTGCGTACATGACGCTCGTCACGCCCGAGATCGTCTTCGCGATCGCTGCTCTCGTCTTCTTCGTGCAAGCCGGGAGTCGGCTAGGCATTGAGAGCCCGCTGGGCTGGCACACGATCCTCATTGCCCACGTGGTCTTCAATGCCTCGGTCGTCGCGCTTGTCGTCCGCGCGCGCTTCGTGTCCATGGGACAGCAGCTCGAGGAGGCGTCGTTCGACCTCGGTGCGCGGCCCCTGTCGACGTTTCGGCAGGTCACGCTCCCGCGGCTTGCGCCCGCGATCCTCGCGGGAGGGCTGTTGGCGTTCACGTTCTCGTTCGACGACTTCATCACCTCGTTCTTCGTGACGGGGACGGAGTCGGAGACGCTGCCCATCTACATCTGGGGGCAGCTCCGGTTCGGCGTTACGCCGGCGATCAACGCGACGGCCGCGATGATGCTCGCTTTCACGCTTATCGTCGTCATCATCGCCTATCTCGTGCTCAGACGCTCGGGTCAGGACCGGGAGGGAGCGGCCGTGCCGGGCCTCTGAGCCTGCGCGCGCAACGCGCTCGCGACGCCGATCGTGGCGAGCGCCGCGACCCCTGCGACCGTGAAGGCGAGCGCTGTTCCTCCAACGTCCGCCAGCCAGCCTGCAAAGAGCCCGCCGATGGGTGCGGTCCCGACGAAGGCGAAGAGGTAGAGGCCGAAGAGGCGGCCGCGAAGATGATCGGGGGCGCCGAGCTGCACCAACGCGTTGGCGTTCGCCGTGAAGAGCGTGAAGGCGATCCCGATCGCGAAGAGCAGGACACCCGCCAGCACGGCGTCCTGAACCGGTGCCAGCGCCAGCGCCAGCACGCCGAACGCCGTGGTGCCCGTGGCGAAGAGCCGCCAGCTCGCTCCGCGGAACGTCGCGGTGGTGAGCGCGCCGACGAGCGCGCCCAGGCCGAACGATGCCGAGAGGAGGCCGAATCCCTCCGGTCCGACGTGAAGAGTGTCCGCAGCCAGCAACGGCACGAGCACGTGGAAGTTGAACCCCACGGTGCTCACGACGGTGACCACACCGAGGATCGATCGGAGCTGAGGGTTGGCCCATGCGAAGGCGAAGGCGCGGCGGAGGCCGTCGACGACCCGAGCCGAGGGGTCCTTCTCGACAGGATGGAGCTCCTCGTCCCGGATCACCGCGAGCGCGGCCAGCACCGCGAGGAAGCTGACTGCGTTCAGGACGAAGCAGATGCCCGTGCCGGCCGCTGCGATGATGAGGCCGGCGATCGCGGGGCCGATGATCCGCGAGCCGTTGAAGAGGCCGGTGTTCAGCGCGACGGCGTTCGGAAGCTCTCGCGGCCCCACCATCTGGAACGTCAGCGATTGCCGGCCCGGTGCGTCGAAGGCGAGTGCGATTCCGCCGAGCGCGGCGAGCGCATAGACGATCGGGAGCGTCGCCCAACCCGTCAGCGTGACCACAGCGAGGGCGACCGAGATCGCCATCGCGACGGCTTGCGTCCACATGACCAGCCGGCGTGACTCCAGCCGGTCGGCGACGACTCCGGCGACGAGGCCGAAGACCGTGAACGGGACGAAGCGCCAGAATGCGAGCGCGCCGACGGCGAGCGGCGACCCGGAGAGCTCGAGTACGAGCCACGCGAGAGCGACATTTTGCATCCACGTCCCTGCGAGCGAGACGAGCTGTCCGGTGAAGAAGATCCGGTAGTTGCGATGGCGCCGCAGGCTTCGGAACGTACGAGTGCGAAGAGCGATTGCGAGTGTGGTCACGCGCCGTCCCCGAGCAGCGCCTGAAGCGCCGGAACGGCGTCGTCGATCGCCTCCAGCTCGGCGGGCTCGAGCGCGCTCAACCGGTCGGCGAGCCATGTGGTTCGGCGGGCTCGCACACGCCTGAGTATCCGAGCGCCCTCGTTCGTGAGCCGCAGACCGACGCGGCGGCGGTCGTCGGTCGAGCGAAGTCGCTCGATCAGGCCCGCGCGCTCGAGGCGGTCGACGTGCCCGGACAGCGCAGGCGGGGAGATCCCCTCCTCGGCGGCGAGCTCTGCGAGCGACAGGCCAGGGCTTCGCTTGACGAGCCACAGCAAGGTCGCCTGGCGGGCGGTGATACCGAGCTGCTCCGTCTCCCTCCGGAGCTCGCGGGCGAGTCGGAGGAGGACGGGACGGAGGTCGGCTGCGACGGTCTCGGCGTTAAGAGTAACCTCACTAATCATTAACGTACTTAAGCATAGCTGAGGCGAGCGACATCCGTGACGACGTATCGTTCCGTCCCGTGAGCGATCCCGTTCCGAGCAGGCGGCTACACGGCGATTCCGTGCTCGCCGACACTCTCGTTCGCTATCTGCTCGAAGCGCGGCTGATAGGCGTTCTCGCCACCTCTGACTCCGCCACGTCGATCCACGCGGTTCCCATGTGGTACGCGCTCGATGACGACTGCGTGGTCCTCGCGACAGGCGCGCGGAGCCGGAAGGTGCGAAACCTGCAACGAGACCCGCGCGCGACGTTCGTTCTACACGATTCCCGCCCGGGCTTCGAGATCTGCGGGACGTCGATCTCGGCAGAGGTGGAGATCGTCCGCGGACCGCAGGCGCTCGGTCTGGTCGACCGCGTCCACGCGCGTTACGTCGCAGCCGGCGCGGACGAGGACTCCGAGGTCCGGAGGTTCCTGGCATCCGACGACGTCGCGCTGCGCCTGCGGCCATCGACGGCACTGACCTGGGACGAGCGATCCAGCTCAGCCAGCGCGGCGCTGCGAGCTCGTGGCGGAGCCCTGCCGCTCGTCACGACGGACCCGCGGAGGTAAGCGCCTTCGACCGAGTGAGCCTGGCGCCCAGGCTGGTGTGAGCATCGCGTCCCGCCGCCGGCACGTCGCGCACGCATCGTCCTCCCAAGCCGTCACGCCCAGCCGCCCCGGGCCGTGTGCAGGGCTACGACTTGGGTTCCGCCTCGAGCTTGTAGCCCACGCCGTAGCGCGTGTGGATGAACACGTGACGCTGTGCGCGTCGGTCGATCTTCTCGCGGAGCTTGCGGACGAAGACGTCGACCGTGCGATCGCGATGGGTCGCTCGTCGGCCCCATACGCGCTGGAGCAGCTCGTCGCGCGTGAGGACCCTGCCCTTCTCGCGCGCCATCGTGTAGACGAGCCGAAACTCGGTCGGCGTGAGCTCCGCGCTCACGCCGTCGACATACGCCTGCACGTTGTCCGGGTCGATGCGCAGCTCCTCGATCACGATCGCTTCACCGCGTGCGGGCTCGGCCTCGCTGACGCCGCGGCGAGCGGCGGCGCGGACTCGCGCTGCGAGCTCCTTCATGGAGAACGGCTTGACGAGGTAGTCGTCGGCTCCGATCTCGAGGGCATGAACGCGGTCGTGCTCGGTACCGCGTGCCGAGACGACGATGATCGGCGTTCCGATGCCTTCGCCTCGAGCCTGCTCGATCACCCGCCAGCCGTCGACGCCTGGAAGCATCAGATCGAGGACGCAGACGTCAGGGCGCTCGTACCGCAGACGCGCGAGCCCGGTTTCACCGTTCGCGACGCCGATCGCGTCGAACCCGGCCGTCTCGAGATGGCGAGCCATTCCCCGCGCGATGACCTCGTCGTCCTCGATGATCAGGACCTTCGCCATTCGGTCACACGATAGTTGCGGCCCCCGGAGGCAAAGGGGGGCGCAAGGTGGTTACCGGATGGTGACCGGGTGGAGAAGTGGGGTCTCACCCACGGGGTGGACCCCAGCGCAAGGGGTCAGACTTCACGGGTCTGACTCCGATCCTCGCGCGCGAGCCTTCTGTTAGAACCACGTTGCATGGACGACGCGATCCGTGGACGCGCTCTCGTCGAGGAGAGCCGGGAGGCGGTGGTCGTTCTCGACGACGCGGATCGGGTGGTTCTCGCGAGTCGTCGCGCGCGCCAGGCGATCGAGGGCGTCCGTGAAGGGGAGCCGCTGCCACCCGACTTGCTGACCGGCGAGCGCGGTGTCATTCCGCATGTCGTTCCGTACGAGGTCGACGGCCAGCGCGAGCGGCTCGTGTATCTCTCTCGCGAGGGTGACCTCGCCGCGTACGAGGAGCTTCGCTCGGGGTTCACCGCGGCGGTGTCACACGAGCTGCGAACGCCTCTTGCGCGGCTGCTCACGCTGCTGGAGACGGCAGCGCTGCCCGGCGAAGACGCGTCGGCGCTCGTCGACCAGGCGAGAGCGGAGATCGGCCATATCACCGAGCTGATCGACGAGGTGCTGTTCCTCAGCGAGCTCGAGTCGGGAGGCCGCGTCGTCGCGCTCGGGCCCACAAGGGTTCGCCCTGTTCTCGAGGAGGCGCTGGGAGAGCTTGCAGAGCGCGCTGCAAGAGCCGGTGTCGCCCTTCGCCTCGAGTGCGACGACCACACCAAGCTCGCGATTCGACCGAGGATGCTTCGCGTCGTGGCGCGCAACCTCGCGGAGAACGCCATCCGCTACGCAGGCCCTGGCGCGACGTTCGTCCTCGACGTACTGGGGAGCACCGACGGCGGCACGGTCATCGTCGGCCGCGACGACGGCATGGGTGTCGAGGAAGCAGAGCTGCCGCGGCTGTTCGAGCGTTTCTATCGCGCAGACCGCGCCCGAGCTTCGCGCGGGACGGGGCTCGGCCTCGCGATCGTCAAGCACGTCGTGACTCAAGCCGGCGGGACGGTCGAGGCGCGGGGCTCGCGTGGGCGCGGACTCGAGGTGCGCTGCGAATTTCCCGCCGTCTCGTAGCCCTTCACCGGATCTACACCACACGTTCACCACCGGGACTCCCGCTGTCCACCACGCCGCACGGAGACTGGGGGCATGAGCTCGCGCGCGCTCGCCGTTGTACTCGTCGCTGCCGCAGCACTCGCCGGCTGTGGGGGAGGAGACAGTTCCTCGGGAGGTGCCATCTCGGCCGACGGCT
>Ga0184632_10000140_pt1 | contig 24011 bp, 22 predicted proteins | sample PLM31_50_b1_FD_133153 | JGI IMG/M metagenome (GOLD analysis project Ga0184632, IMG submission 133153) | Groundwater sediment microbial communities from an aquifer in East River, Colorado, USA - PLM3-1_50_b1 | ecosystem: Environmental > Terrestrial > Soil > Riparian zone | place: USA: East... | reverse complement strand
GTCGGGTGATGCGCATAGTCGTCCACGACCGTCACCCCATGCGCGTCACCGAGCCGCTCGAACCGCCGTCCGACGCCGTGGAAACCGGACAGCGCCTGCGCACCAGCCTGCACGTCCGCACCGAGCGCATGCAGCACGCCGAGCGCGGCCGCCGCGTTGCGCACGTTGTGCATGCCCGGCACTGCGAGCTGCAGCTCGACACTGTGACCGCCGGGCAGCGAGATCGTGGCGCGCGAGCCGCCGGGCTCGAGTCGCACCGCGCGGATGCGTACATCAGCGGTCGGACCGAGACCCACGCGCCACACCGGCACGGCCAGCCGCAGCGCTACGCGATCTGCGCCGGCATCGTCCGCGCCAACAATCACGCGCTCGGCGCGTCCGGCAAAATCGGCGAACGCGTCCTCGAGCGCTTCCAGGCTGCCGTAACACTCGAGGTGATCCGCTTCGACGTTGTTCACCACGGCGATCGTCGGCTGCAACGACAGAAAGGCCTTGTCGTACTCATCGGCCTCCACGACAAACACCTCATCGCCGCCGATGCGGGCGTTGCCGGCCCATGCAGCGACGCGGCCGCCGGCGAGTCCCGTTGGGTTTCGCCCGGCGGCCGTGAGCGCTTCAGTCACCATGACCGTGGTGGTCGTCTTGCCATGCGTGCCTGCAACCGCCACGCTCGCTCCGCCACTGGCGACCAGCTCTCCCAGCGCATCGGCGCGACGCACGACCGGCAGACCCAGAGCCCGGGCCCGCTCCAGCTCCGGGTGATCCCGCGGAACCGCGGCCGTAACGACCACGGCCCGAACCCCGTCCAGGTGGCTCGGATCGTGGGCCCGCCAAACATGAACCCCCAAGGCGGTCAAATCGTCGGCACCGGCCCCGGAAGTGTCTGCATCACAACCATTTATGGCGACTCCCCGGTGCCTGGCAATCAACGCCAGGGCGCTCATCCCCGCCCCGGCTACGCCCATGAAGTGGATCGGTCGGGGATCACCGGCTCGAAACAAGGTCATCTGTGGGCAGCTAATATACGAAATCTACTCAACTTGCGAAAGCTCGAAAACCTTTGACATGATGGTTCGGGCGGCATTCGGGTGGCCTCGACTGCGGGCACTCCGCCCCAGGTCGTCGAGGCGTACCTGGTCATAGGCGAGCGAGCTCACCGTGTTCGCAAAGGAGTCCGGGGCCAACTCACTTTCCAGCAGCAGGACCGCCGCGCCTGCGTTCGCCAAGGCTCGCGCGTTGAACGTTTGATGATCTGCCGCCGCGGTTGGGAGCGGCACCAGGATACTCGGCTTCCCCCAGGCACACAGCTCCGCCACGGTCATCGCGCCGGCGCGCGCGACCACGAGATCGGCGGCGGCATACGCGGTCGAGATGGGATCGAAGAATCCGCGCACGACGACGCGACCCGGAACGGCGAGCGGTGCGTATCGCCCCTCGTGCGCCGTACCGGTGCCCCACACCAGATTCACATCGCCGAGCAATCCACGTCCCAGCGCACGCGCGACGGTCTCGTTCAACGCGCGCGCGCCCTGACTTCCTCCGAAGATGAACACGGTGCGATCACGTGCCGACAGGCCGAGCTCCGCGCGTACGGCATGCGCGTCCACTCGACCTGGGGGCGTGATCGGATTTCCGAAGACAAAGACTTGCGTCTGTGGACCAGGGGAAAGCCGCAGGCGCGCTTCTGGAAAGCCGAGGAACACCTGCCGCGCGCGGCGCGCAAGCCACCGCGTGGTGAGTCCCGGAAACGCGTTCTGCTCCTGAAGCACCGTCGGAATCCCAACTTGCTGCGCGCGCAAGACGACGGGGCCCGCCGCGTAACCGCCGGTGCCGATGACGATGGTGGGCTGCTCCTCTCGCAGCACACGTCGCGTCGCTCGTGTCGCCCGCAGCCACATGAGCGGCAGGAGCACGTTGCGCCACCACTGGCGGCGATAGAGCGGCTCGATCGGCACAAGGTGAAAACGAAACGGATGGCGCGGCAGGATGCGCGCTTCGATGCCGCGCTGCGCACCAACCAATACTACCTCATGACCTTGATCGGCAGTCACCCGAGCGAGGGCCAGAGCGGGCATGAGATGCCCTCCCGTACCTCCGCCAGCAATCAAGATCTTCATAAATGCACGTGCGGCGTGCGGCGTGCGGCGCTGCCCTGAGAGGTCACGCGCTTTGCCCTCTCACTTCTACGCCGCACGCCACACGCAGTCACGCCGCACGTTGATCCTTCCGCGCTCTACCGACACTCGCCAACACACCGGTCGCCGCCAGCGCAACGATCAGTGAGGATCGACCATATGACATGAAGGGTAAGGTCACGCCCGTCGCCGGGATCACGGCAAGGCTCACGCCGATGTGCAGCACGACGCTGAGGCCGATCATCACGGTGATCCCCGTCGCGAGCAGTTGGCCGAATGGATCGGGGGCGTGGCGCGCGATGCGAAAGCCGAGCCACACGAACGTTCCGAAGAGCAGCGCGATCGCGAGCACACCGAGGAAGCCCCACTCTTCGCCAATCGTCGAGAAAATGAAGTCGGAGTACGCGTACGGCAGGTAGCCGAGCTTCTGTTGGCCCTGCCCGACGCCGGCGCCGAGCAGCTGCCCGGCCCCGATCCCCGTGAGCGACTGCTGCACCTGCCAGGTGGCTTCCGTCGGCGCGGCGCCAGGGTTCAGAAACGTCAGCACGCGCGCGATGCGGTACTGCGCGGTGGCCACGGCGCCGTAGAGCAGCGGTCCCGCCGCGACGCCGAGCGCGAGGAAATGCCCGATCCGGGCGCCCGCGGTGAAGAGCACGCTGCCGGCCAGGATCGCGACGAGCAACGCCATGGACAAATGCGGCTCGAGAAAAATCAGGCCAATCACGGGCACGAGAATCACGACAAAGGGCAGCACACCCCGCTCGAAGTCGCGCAGCTGCTCGCCCTTCTTCGCGGCGAGCATGGCGCACCAGACGACGACGGCGAACTTGGCCAGCTCGGACGGCTGCAGCGTCAGTACGCCGAGATTCACCCAGCGCCGGGCTCCGTTGATCGTGGGGGTGATGGCATGGGTGAACGGCAGGAGGGGGATCAGCAGCAGGAACGCCGTGATGCCGAGCAGCGGCCACGCCCAGCGGCTCCAGCGGTGGTAATCCATCCGCGCAAAGGTGATCGCGAGCAGGGCGCCGACGGCCGCGCCGACCGCCTGGCGCAGCGCGAAGCTCGCGCCGACCTGGCCGCCGGCCGTCGTGATCAGGCTCGACGCCCCGTACACCGCCGCCAAACCGAATACGACGAGCACGGCGGTGACGACGGCGAGCAACCGTCCTTCCCACCGCACCGCGCTCAGAAGGCTTCGACGAGTCGCCGGAATGTGGCCCCCCGCTCTTCGTAGTTCTTGAACATGTCGTAACTCGAGCATGCCGGAGAGAGCAGCACGGCATCGCCCGGCCGCGCCGTGAGACTGGCCCGTGCCACGACGTCGTCGAAGGTGCTGCCGCGCTCGAGCGGCACCTTCCCGGCGAGGTCCTGCTCGACGAGCGGTCCTGCCTCGCCATACGCGATCACCAGCCGGCAGCGCTCCGCGAGCAGCGGGGCGAGACTGGTATACGGCTCGCCCTTATGCCGCCCGCCCAGCAACAGCACGAAGGGCCGCTCCATCGCGATGACCGCGACGGTGGTCGCCGCGATGTTCGTTGCCTTGGAGTCGTTGATCCATAGCACGCCATCCACTTCCCGCACCGGTTCCAGGCGATGGGGTAGCGGCCGGAACGAGCGCAGCCCTTCCCCGATCAGCGGCGCAGGAACGCCGGCTTCGTGGACGGCCAGCGCGGCGGCGAGCGCATTCGCAATATTGTGGTCGCCGAGGAGCTGCAGCTCGTCACGGCGCAGGAGTGCCTCGCCACCCAACCGCAGGAGCTGGTTCGCGCGATCGTACCACGCATCGCTGGTTTTCAGGAGCGAAAACAGCACGCGTCGCCCGGGAACTCCCTGGGCCAGCTGCAGCACCAGCTGGTCGTCGGCATTCAGCACCCACACGTCCTGGCCGCTCGCGTTGCGAAAGAGCAGCCGCTTGTCCGCGTAATACGCATCGGCCGAGGGATACCGATCGAGGTGATCGGGGGCGAGGTTCGTCAGAATACCGACTTCGGGCGCAAAGTTGGGACTGTCGTGCAGCTGAAACGAGGAGACTTCCAAGCTCAGCCATTGGAAGGCCTCGTTGGTCATCGCGAGATCGGTCACCGGTCGGCCGATGTTGCCCGCCGTCGTCGCGCGCAGTCCGGCCGCGCTCAGGAGATGGGCGACGAGGGCGGTGGTCGTGGTTTTCCCGTTGGTCCCGGTGATCGCGATACTGCGCGTGCCGGGCTGTAGTGCCGCGAGGGCGCGGAAGCCGAGATCGAGCTCCGACACGATCTCCACGCCGGCGTGCCGCGCGGCAGTCAGGACGGGCGCGTCCGGCGGCACGCCCGGGGAGACGACCACGCCGGCGGCCAGACGGATCTTGTTGAGATCGTGGCGGCCGATCTCGACGTCCACCCACGGCACGCTCTTGAGCGCTTCCACGGCCTCGCCGGCATAGGGATGATCGGAGGCGTCGCTCGCGTAGACGCGCACGCCTTCGCGCGCGAGCAAGCGCGCCGCGGCGACGCCGCTCTTGCCGAGGCCGATGATCGCCACGACGCTCCCCGCGCGACGCCAGGCGTCGGGCACAAGCCCGATCATCGCACCTTGAGTGTGGCCAGCGCGATCATCGCGCACAGCACCCCCAGGATGTAGAACCGCATCACGACCTGCGGCTCCGCCCAGCCGAGCTTTTCGAAATGGTGATGCAGTGGCGCCATCCGGAAAACCTTGTGGGAGTCGGCGTATTCCTTCCCGTAGCGCCGCTTCCGCCACTTGTACGTGGTGGTCTGGATCAAGACCGACAGCGTCTCGGCGGCGAAGACGGCACCGGCGATGAGGAGCAGAAACTCGGTCTTGAGCAGAATGGCGACGGTGCCGAGCGCCCCGCCGATCGCCAGCGCGCCGGTGTCGCCCATGAAGACCTGCGCCGGATGCGCGTTGAACCAGAGGAAGCCCAGCGACGCGCCCATCAGCGCGCCGCAGAAGATCGTCAGCTCGCCGGCGCCGGGGAGGTGGAGGACGCCGAGGTAGCGCGCCGCGTCCACCCGTCCGAACAGGTAGCAGAAGATGGCGAACGCGCCGACGGCGATGACCGTGAGTCCCGCGGCGAGTCCGTCGAGTCCATCCGTGAGGTTCACGGCGTTCGAGCTGGCCGTCGTCACGAAGGTGACGAACGCGAGGTAGATCGGCCACGGCAGGACCCAGACGATGTACTTGAAAAACGGCAGCTGCGTCGCGGATGGATCGGCGCTACTGGTGAGCGGGAACAGCAGGAGATACGCGCCCAATCCAATTCCGAACGAGACCTGGCCGACGAGCTTCCAGCGCGCCACCAGCCCTTGCGACTGGCCACGCACGATCTTCAGATAGTCGTCCACGAAACCGATCAGGCCCATCCACAGCGTGGCGATGACGGCCACGATCACATAGCGGCTGTCGAGCCGTGCCCACAGCAGCGTGGGGACCACCGTCGCCAGCAGGATGATGAGGCCGCCCATCGTCGGCGTGCCGCGTTTGCCATGGTGGCTCGTCGGGCCTTCGGCGCGAACGATCTGACCGATGCGATGCTCGCGCAGCTTCCTGATGATCCACGGGCCGGCGACGAACGCGAGCAGCAGCGCCGTGACCGTGGCGCCCGCGGCACGGAACGTGATGTAGTTGAACAGATTGAAAATGATGTGCTGGCGAGCGAGCGGTGCGAGCCAATGATAGAGCATCAGGTCAGGTAGTTAAGGACACGTTCCAGGGCCACTCCTCGTGAAGCCTTCAGTAGCACCAACTCGTCGCCACGCAGCGCCGATTTCAGCTTGGGCCCCAGCGCGTCGGCGTCGGGGGCGGTGATCAACCGCCCGCCCAGCGTTTCCCGCAGCGACTCGAACACCCGCGCGAACGTTCCCACCGCCGCGACGAGCGCCGGCTTGCGCTGGGCGATCTCGCGCGCCGCTTCGGCGTGCAATCTTGCACTTTCCGGCCCTAACTCCAACATCGTCCCCACCACCACGACCAGCGGCCGGCGCTGCCGGCGGGCCAGCCAGGCCGCCGTCTGCACCGCCCGGCGCATCGAGGCGGGGTTGGCGTTGTAGGTGTCGTCGATCACGACCAGGTCGCCGACCTCGCGCACGTCGCCGCGCCCTTCCGGCAACCGCACGTCCGCCAGCGCTCGCACCGCCGCGTCGTGGTCGACGCCCGCCCGCTGGGCCACCGCCAAGGCAATCTGGGCATTCTCGAGCTGATGAATGCCCAGCGCCGGGAGCGTCACCTTCTCGCCCGAGTCGAGCGTCAACCGCGGATGGCCATCCTTGTCGAGGTGGCGATCGAGCAAGGCGTCGTCCCCGCTCTTCCCTGGCAGGGCCGCGGGGATGACCTGCGTGCGTCGGCGCGCTTCCGGCCACATCGACTCGGGACCCGAGCCGATCACGGCCACCGGCGCCCGGTCCAACAGCGCCAGTTTCTCGGCCAGCACGCCTTCCAACGATCCGAATCCCTCGACGTGCGCGTAGCCGATGTTGGTGATGACGGCGATGGTAGGCTCGATGATATCGCGCAGGCGGGCGATCTCTCCCGGCACGCTGGCGCCCGCCTCGACCACGAGCGCCTCGGTGTCCTCCGGCGCGCTCAGAATGGTCAGCGGCACACCGACGAGATTATTCAAGTTTCCAAATGTGGAATGAACCCGATAGCGAGTTGCGAGCGCGGCGCGAATCATTTCCTTGGTGCTGGTTTTCCCGCTCGAGCCGGTGATCGCGACGACGGGCGTGCCTTCGGGCAACAGGCGACGCCGCGCCCGCGCCAGCTGGCCCAGCGCGGTGAGCGTGTCGTCCACCTCGAAGAAGGCGAGGCCATCGACTGGCGGCGTGCCACGGCGAACGACGGCTCCGGTTGCGCCCTGCGCTTCGGCATTCGCCAGGAAGGTGTGCGCGTCGAACCTCTCGCCCTTGAGAGCCACGAACAGGGTGCCGGGTGTCAGGTGTCTGGTGTCAGTGGAGATCGCGCTGAACCTGAGCTGCTTCGTCGCGGGCACACCCAGCGCCGCAGCGACCTCAGCGCTGGTCCAGGGCCGTCCGCCCATCAGTTCGCCCCCAACCCACGGACGACTTCCCGCTCATCGAATGGTTCTTTCTTCGTGCCGACGACCTGATAGGTCTCGTGGCCCTTCCCCGCCAGCAGAATCGTATCGCCCGCTCGCGCGAGCTCGAGCGCCTGGCCGATCGCCGCTGTGCGATCGGTGACCCGGTAGTGCTGCCGTCCACTCATGCCCGCTTCGACGTCATCGAGAATGCGCTCCGGATCTTCGGTGCGCGGATTGTCGGACGTGGCGATGGCAATGTCGGCGAGCCGGACGGCGATCTCCCCCATCGGCGCGCGTTTGCCGCGATCACGGTCGCCACCGGCGCCGAATACGAGGATCACGCGGCCCCCTGAGGGAGTGACTTCGCGAATCGTCTCGAGCGCGCGCTCCAACGCATCGGGGGTGTGCGCGTAATCGCGCAGCACGACGCATGGATCGACCGCGATCCGCTCCATGCGGCCGGGGACCTGCGGTGCGGTGGACAACCGCTCGGCGACCACCTTCGCCGGCACGTCCAGCCCCACGGCGCACGCCGCGACACCCAACGCATTCGCCACGTTGAAGCGGCCCAGCAGCGGCAGCGCCACGGGATGACTCCCGTCGGACGTCACCAGCGTGAAGCGCGCGCCTTTCGCATCCACGCGTACGTCGCGTGCGACGACATCCGCGTCTTTCGTCGTCGCCAGCGCCGCGAACGTGATGCGGCGGGGGGTGCGGGGCAGCCGAGCCCACGCCGGGTCGTCTGCATTGACGACGGCGAGGCCGCCGTCCGCCAGATAGCCAACGAGCTTGGCCTTGGCGGCGAAGTACGCATCGAACGTCTTGTGATAGTCGAGATGATCGCGCGTCAGGTTCGTGAAGATCGCCGCGCGAAACACGAGGCCTTCCACCCGTCCCTGATCCAGGCTGTGCGAGGACACCTCCATCGCCACACCGGCGGCACCGCGCTCGACGAGGGCGGCGAGCGTCGCCTGCAGATCGATGGGCCCCGGCGTCGTGAGATTGCCCGCCTCGCTTGCGACGGCTGCACCGGCCGGATCGATGCAACCCAGCGTCCCGATCGCGCCCATCGGCCAGCGCGCGCTGAGCACGTGCCGCGCGAGAATGACCGACGTCGTCTTTCCGTTCGTCCCGGTCACGCCGATCATCTGGAGCCGCGCCGCCGGCCGCCGATACCATGTCTCCGCCGCGATCGCCGCGGCGCGCCGGCCGTCGCGGACCACGATCTGCGGAATGGCGACGGGCTGCCGCGACTCGACCAGCGTAGCGGCAGCGCCGCGCGCGGCCGCGTCCGCGACGAACTGGTGACCATCCAGCACGGCGCCACGCACGGCGCAGAACAGCATGCCACGCTCGAGCCGCCGCGCATCGGCGGTGAGGCCGGTGATCTGCGGCCAAGGAGCGGCGCCTGGCTGCGGCGCATCGGCCAGCATGCCGGCGCGCGCCAGCGCGTCCACGACCTCCTGCAGAGACCGGGAGGGGGGTGGGCTCACGGACGCGATCGGGGAGGCGGCTCCGCAAACATCGTGACCGTCGTGCCGGCCGGCGCGCGCTCGCCGGCCGCGGGCCAGGTGTGGTGAATGACACCCCACCCCTTTACGACCACGCGAAAGCCTCGGGCGTGGAGCGTGCGGGCCGCCTCGCGCAACGGCCGGCCGGTGACATTCGGGACGGTTCGCTCCGGCTGTGCCTGCGCGCTGTCCGGGGCGTACGGCCACGGCACGAGATACGGCACCACGCCGTCCGGCTCCTCGAGCGGCGCGCGGTCCGCGGTGGTCGCCACATTCGAGAGTCGCGCGCGATCGAGCGCGACTGTGCGGGCCGCGAGCGCCTGCTCGAGCATCGAGCGGGTGACGGGCGCGGCCGTCTGCGCGGCGAAGTAACTGCCTTTCTGCGGATTGTCGATTTTCATCACCACCACGAGCTGCGGCTGGTCGGCGGGGAACAACGCCGCAAACGACGCCGTGTACTGGCCGGCCGCGTACCGGCCGCCGACCACGCGTCGAGCGGTACCGGTCTTGGCGGCGAGCTGGAAGTTGGCGAGCGCTGCCCGCTCCGCCGTGCCGCCGGCCTCGACTACGCCGCGCAGTAGATCGCGCAGCTTGGCCGCGACCTCCGGCGTCACCACGCGACGCACCGGCTCGGGCCGATGCAGGTACCGAACCGCGCCGGTGGGCGCGCGGACCTCGCGAATCAGCGTCGGCTGCAGCAGCACACCGTTGTTGGCAATGGCGCCATAGGCCGCGGCCAGCTGGATCGGTGTGACCGCCAACTCGTACCCGATCGCGAGGCTCGCCGAGCTGGGCCGCGACCATTCGCGCGGCGGCCGCAGCCGGCCCGGTGACTCGGCGGGAAACTCGACGCCCGTCGGCGCGCCGAAGCCGAACGCGCGCAGCACGCCGTATTGCTCTTTGGGGTCGAGCCGCGAGGAGAACTTCACGAGCGCGATGTTGCTCGACACGCGGATCGCGTCGGCCAGCGTGAGCGACGGGAGGGGATGCTCGTCCGTGACCACGCGATCGGGGAGGCGGTACCGCCCCCCCTCACCCGAGACCCGCTCGGTCGATCGCACGCGCTCGAAGGTGATCAGCGCCGCCGCGGCGAAGATCTTGGCGAGCGACCCCGGCTCGAATGTCTCCGTGAAGGCGCTGGGCCGCATCGTGCCGTCGGCGCGGCGCGACGCGACGGCGAGGACCTCTCCGGTCGCGGGATCGAGCATGACGACATCGCCGCCATCGGCCTGCATGTTGTCGATCGCATCGTCGAGCGCCCGCTGGGCGATCTCCTGCAGCTCGGCGTCGAGCGTCAAGATGACGTCGTTGCCAGCCACCGGCGCGGCGATGACGCGGGCCGGAGACACGTACTCCCGACCCTCTCGATCCTTCAGAACGACCGCGGATCCTGGCGTGCCGGACAACAGGCTGTCGAGCAGCCGCTCCAGCCCCCCTCCACCACTGCCACCTCCCCGCCCATCCTCCCCCACTCGCCCGATCACCGCGCGCGCGAACTCGCGCGACGGATAGAAGCGCCGCAGCACCGGCTCCAGGTGCACGCCACGGAGCGTGCGCAGCGGCTGCACCTCGAGCGCCGTGAACGGCCCGGCGAACCAGGCGTAGCGCTTGCGCAGCCCGCGCTGCACGTCGCTCTGCGGCAACCGAAGCTGCCGCGCGATCGTGGCGGCGTCGCGCGCAGGATCGCGCAGCTCGTTCGGTGCGATGCCGACGTGATACGTCTCCTGCGTGAGCGCGATGGCGGTGCCGTGACGATCGAACAGCGTACCGCGCCGCGCGTCGAGCACGACGTGCTCGGTGCGCTGCCGCTTGGCGGCCGCGGCATAGCGCCGCCCCTCCACGAGCTGCACCTGCGCCGCGCGCAGCACCAACGCGAGCAGGGCGACCCCCACACCGATCTCCACAACCCGTAACCGCACGAGTGGCTTGGCCATCAGCGAGGCGTCGAACCCGGCACGGGGAGCAGGATGATCTCGGTATCAGCCGGCAGCCGCAGCCCCTGTTTCTGGGCGCGAGGCAACAACACCGCCCTGCTCTGCGCCGTCCGTACGCGACGCTCCAGCTCCGCGCGGCGCCCTTCCAGGGACGCGCGAGCTTCGCGCAGATCGTTGAGCGCGCGCGCGGAGTTGAGCGCGGCGGTCTGTCGCGCGATCACCATCCACAGCGCCGCCAGCAGCGCCACGAGCCAGAACGCGATCCAGTGCCGGCCTCTAAATGCCACCGGCGGCCTCGAAGACGCGGAACTGTGCCGAACGGGCGCGCGGATTGTCCGCGATTTCGCGCGGCGAGGGGTAGACGGGCTTTTTGGTGAGCACCCGCCCCAAGGCCTGGCCGCGGCACGTGCAGACGGGCTGGCGAGGCGGGCAGATGCAGTCGCGACTCCATTCGCGGAACGCGTGCTTGACGATGCGGTCCTCGCCCGAGTGGTAGGTGATGACGCCGAGCCGGCCGCCCGGCTCGAGCGCGTCGCGAAACGCGGGCAACGCCGCGCTGAGCGATTCCAGCTCGTCGTTGACGGCGATGCGCAGAGCCTGAAACAGGCGGGCAAAGTCCGGAGGTCCGGAGCGTGGTCCCAGCACGGCGCGGATCGCGTTCACGAAGTCGTCGCTCACCGCGAACGGCGCGTTGATCCGCCGCCGGCCAATCTCTTTCGCGAGCGTACGGCCTCGCCGCTCATCCGCGTAGTCCGTGAACACCATGGCGAGTCGCTCTACCGACCAGGTGTTCAAGACATCGCGCGCCGTGGCTCCCCTTCCCCCCATTCGCATGTCGAGCGGCGCACCGGCGCGAAATGTGAAGCCTCGCTCCGCCACGTCGATCTGATGCGAGCTCACCCCGAGGTCGAGCAGGATCCGGTCGGGATGGAACTCGCGAATGGCGGCAAGCGCCGATGGGGCGGCGAACGACGCTTCGAGATACTCCAAGCCGACGGTGCCCAGACGGCGGCGCGTGGCGGCGATGGCATCGGCATCGCGATCGATGCCCAGCACCGTGGCGCCGGCGTCGCGCAGGATCTCCGCGTGCCCGCCCCCGCCGAGGGTTGCATCGATGGCCCGCTTACTCCCCACCGCCCAGCCTCTCACGGCAGCGGCGAGAACCGGGATGTGGTACGGGGTCGAAGGGGAGTCCGAGGCGGCCGTGGGCACGCTCCATAATAAGAAAACCCCCGCCGATTAGGGGCGGGGGTGGGGTCGCCGAATGACCTCTCCAAAAGCGGGGCTGACGGGGCTCGAACCCGCGACCTCCGGTGTGACAGACCGGCACTCTAACCAGCTGAGCTACAGCCCCAAGCCCCTTACGGAGCGCCGGAATATAGACCGGGGGTCAGGTCAATTCAACGGCGGCGAGCACTTGAACGCGCGCTGGACCGATGGCTTGGCCTTCTCGTACTGAGCGACGAAGCCAAGCATCTGATCCGCCGTCGGCGGATGCACGCGCCGGCCCAACTGGAGCGCGGTCTTCGTACGTGTCAGGCGATCGAATACGGCTCGCCCCTTCGGACACCGGTCGTTCCCCTTCGCCTTCGTCATGTCCTGGTACGGACCGTTCAGCGTCAATACCGAGGACAGACCGTACCAGAAGCTCGCGTTGATTCGGACCTGCTGCTTCGGCCCGAGCGTATCCGCCGAGCTCCTCGGGGCAACAACCTGCAGCAGGGAGTCGAGCCATGGATAGGCGCGATCGTACGCGCCCGCCTGCGCGAGCTTGGAGCCGCCGGTCAGCATGATCACCGATGCAGCCAGTCGTTGCGTGGAATCGGGCGACGACAGTCCCGGACGCAGATAGGGCCTCGCCGAGTCCACCCGCTGAGCGAACGCGGCACGTCTGGGCCTGGTGGCTGCCGTGTCCCGCGAGCCGGCGGTATCCCACACGGCTCGCTCAATCATGATCTTCGCGATCTGCAGGCTGGTGCCGACGTCGTTCGGTTCCATCGCCAGCGCCTTCTTGTAGTAGGCCAGCGCCGAATCGGCCATCCCGGCCATTTCGAACCTTCCCGCCCGAGCGCGCACGAAGCTCACGTTGTTCGGCGAGCGTCGCACGGCCGCGGCGGTAAACAACTCCAATGCTGCGGTGTCGGACGCCTGCTGCGCCGCGCCGATCGCTGGTTTGAGGAACGCGGTGTCCGCGAGCAGCGCGGTGTCGTGCTGGGCCTTTTGGACGAAGTTGCGGGACGAGCAGACGTACATCGCCGCTTCATTGCAAATCGTCAACTGCAGATCAAGGAGCTGCTGCTCGCCGGGCATGACCTTCAATCCCTCGTTCAACAGCTCCACCGCGCGCTGGTGCTCCTTGATCTGCCGCAGCAGCTGTGCGATGCCGAGCCGTTTGCCGACATTCCGGGGCTCGCCACGCAGCTGCCGGGTGAACGCATCGAGCGCTTTGAGCGTGTCGCCCTTCTGCTGATGCCCGCGCGCGATGTTCTCCAGCGCGGTGCCGTTGAGCGAGTCGCCTTTCAGCGCGCGCTCCGAGGCGGCGATCACGCTGTCGATCGGCATCCGCTGCGCCTCGTAAATCGTCGCGATGCAGAGCCACGCGCCGGTGGAATTGGGATCGACCGCGATCGCCTTCTGCGCCTCGTTGCGCGCGCGCGCGAATTGTCCCTTCTTGCGCTCCTCATTGCAACTGCGGATCGGCTCGCTGATCCGCACGATCGTCGCCACACGCTGCGCGATGATGTCGGCGAGCGCCGCGGGCGTCCCGGGATTGGCGTCGGTCGCCGTGAACGTCCCCGTCATGCCGGAGCTGGAGATGTCGATCAAGTGCACATCGGCCGTCAACGTCGGGCCGCTCTTCGCGAAGGAACCGGTGAGATAGGAGTGCACCTGGAGAAACCGCGCGAGCTGGCGCGCCTGCTGGTCATCGAGCAAGCCGTCACAGGGAAAACCCGAGGCCTTGAGCGCCTCGCACAGCTTCGCTTTCGGAACCACCGTGACTCTATTCTTGGCGAGCGCCGTGAGGCGATCACGGATCGCGTCCGCCAAGACGATGCTCACGGCCGAATCGGCGGCCGAAGCCTGGAAGGGCAACACCAGAAGTCTCTGACTCGGCGCCTGCGGCGCGGCGAGCTGCGCGGCTGCCGTCGTCGCAATCCCGATTGTCAGGGTTACCGCAAATCGAAGCGCTCTCACCTTGTTCGTTCCTCCGTAACAGGCTGCTACACCAATGGGCGAAGAGGGATTCGAACCCCCGACATCCTGCGTGTAAGGCAGGCGCTCTGAACCGCTGAGCTATTCGCCCGTGCCATGGGGAGGCGGGGTGCTAGAGGGCCAGGCCGACTGGAAACAACACACAGTAGCCCAGGACGAGCAGCACCGGCGCGAGCGTCGTAGATCCCTTCGACAACAACCAGTACCCGAGCGCGAGCGAAACGAGCGCGGCTCCGAGCACAAGATAGTTTTTCGGTCCGAACCGCAGGCGCGAGCGAGCGAGCGTTTGGTCTGCCATAAGGGGCTGGAGTCTATTCGTTAATCCCAAGGTCGTCAAGCATTTGGCTTTCCTCGGCGTCCAGCGCCGCGCGTTTCGCCCGGTCGCGCCGCCGCCGCAGCACCACGAGCGCGGCGAGCAGGGTGCCAATCGCCAGCCAGAAGAAGCCCATGGCGGCGACCCACGACAGCCAGCCGTAGCGGGAACCGACGTCGCGCTGCCAGCGCAGCTCGAAGTCGCCGGCGGTGACGTGGTAGGTCGCGCGCAGCGCCGCGTCGAATGACTCCGCCTGCGGCAGGTTCGCCAGCAGCGGCCCGAGCCCGCGCTCCCCGCCCCAGCGCTGCAGCAGCAGCACGGCGGTCGCCGCGAGCGCGTATCCCGCCTCCGCATCGCCACGCCCGCCGCGCAACGCCCGGTCAATGTCGTCGAGGCCCATGCGCACGCCGCGCGCGAGCTGCCAGTTGAGGCGCAACGCATCGAGGCGATCCCACTCCTGCGCCGCGACCGCCGCGTAACCCTCTTCGAACCAGAGCGGTGCGCGGCGGCCGACGTGCCAGCGGAGGGCGAGGTGGGCGAGCTCGTGACGCAAGGCGGCGGTTGGGCGGTTTGCCGGTTTGTCGGTGAGGAGAACGATCGTACCCGCATCGGGAAAGGCCGCGCCTTCGCTCCAGAGTGGCAGACGACCGCGGGTCAGTGAGTCGTACGTCTCACGGGTCGGCGCGAGGATCAGGCGGATCGGCCGATCGGGCAACGCGCCGATGCCGGGGAAATCGCGCGCGCCATCCGCGACTTCGGCGAGCGAGGTGGCGAGCGCCTGCTGGCTGGGCCAGGCAATCGCGGTGACGCGTCCGACGGTGACGGCAACGGGAGGACGAGGCGAACCCTGCAGCAGCAGGACGAGCAGCGCTATTCTCGCGGCGGCTCCTCCCCCTTAGCGACGAGCTCCAGCATCTCCTGACACTTCTTGCCCCAGGGATTGAACTTGTTCGCCTTGAAGCCGTCCTCCCACGTGGACTTGGCTTTCGGCTGATCGCCGGCAAACCAATGCGCGCGCCCCAGCTCGTAGTATGCCTCGATCAAGTTGGGACCGAGCTTGAGCGTCTTCTGGAAAAACGTTTCCGCGTCCTCGTACATCTCGCGCTGCAGATACACGAGCCCGAGATAGAAGTGCGCGTACAGCGTGGCCTTCTTGTCGTTGTCCAGCCGGATCGCCTTGGACAAATGCTCGATGGCCTCGCCGAAGATCCGTTTCTTGAGGCAGATGTATCCGACGTTGATGCGGGCGAGTGAATTCGCCGGCTCCTTCATCAAGACTTTCTGGAATGTGCCGAGCGCGTCGTCGTAGTCCTCGTGCAGCATCTGCGCCCAGCCGAGCAGCGACTCCGCCTGCGTCTCACCGGGCGAGAGCTGCAGCGCTTTGGTGAGTGCCTGGATCGCGCCGGCGTGGTCGCCGAGGGATATGAGGCTCCACCCTTTTTCGATGAACGTGGACGCGCCGATGTGGTCGGCGTGCAACGCCGGCCGCTGTCCGGTGAATTCCGGCGCGGCGGCCTGCTTGGTGTCGGCGGCGATCTGCTTGTAGCGATCGACGAGCTGACGGATTTCGTCCTTCAGCTGCGTGAGCTCGCCCAGCATGCCGTCCACTTTCTTGAAATAGGCGATGATCTCGCGCTTGGCAGCCTCGCGCTCGGCGCTGCCGAGCGCGCCCCCCGCTTCGAGCTGGCGCGCGATGACATCGTATTCCCGGCGCAACGCCGTCACCGGCGACTCCGTCATGTCACTCCCTGGAGCGCCATTTTTTCTTTGGCATTGAGCAGCTTGTTCGTATTCAACACGACGATCGTGCGGCCATTCTGCACCACGAGACCGGAGATGTATTCCGCGGCGAGGCCCTTCACGATGCCCGGCGGCGGGGTGACCGCCTGGGCCGCGACCTGTAGCACCTCGGTCACGGCGTCCACGATCATGCCGATTTTTCCGCCATCGAACTCGAGGATGACCGTGCGCGTGTCTTCGCGCAGCGGCGCCGCCGTGCCCAGACGCTTGCGCAGGTCCACGAGGGGGATAGCGCCCCCCTGATACTGCAGTACCCCCTCGAGAAATTCGGGCGCTTTGGGAAGCGGCGCGGGCGCTTCATACCGCAGGATGCGCTCGACCTGGAAGATGTTGAACGCGAAGTCCTGGCCCCCGACCTTGAACGTGACCAGCTGGACGTCATCGCCCCCGGCGCCCCCGGCGCCCCCGGCGCTCCCGCCGCTCGTCGTCATCCGATGCGATCCGCCAGCGCGTCCAGGTCGAGAATCGGCACCAGGCCCCCGCCCTCCTGCTCCGCTACGCCCGCGGCCCACGGCAGCGTTTGGCCGCGTGGCACCGGGAGTGGTTCCTCGCGCACCACCGCGTCCGCGTCATCCACCTCGAACGCCACCCGCTTCCCACTCGCGCCCAGCTCGACCAGCACGACGGTGCGCACGCCACCCGCGGTGACGGTAGACGGAGGCGCTTCGCTCCCCGTGAGGAACGCGCCGAGGTGGACGAGGGGCACGAGGCGTCCGCGCAGCGGCGTCAGACCGCGCACGGCGGGCAGCTGGCGAGGAATGCTGAGCACCTCCGTCGCGTCGCCAACCTCGAGCACCCGAGCGACCGGCAGGCCGTACGCCTTGCCGTCGGCGCGCACCAGCAAGTAGCCCTTCATCGTACAGTCCGGCGCGCCAGCTCCGCGGCGACGCGGTCGGCGATCTGGCCCAGTGGCAGCACGACATCCACGCCGCCCGCCTGCACCGCCGCCACCGGCATGCCCGGAATGATCGCCGTCTCGCGGTCCTGGGCGACGCCGGTGCCGCCGGCGTCGTGCATCGCGCGCAATCCGTCGGCGCCATCGCGGCCCATGCCTGTGAGCACGACCCCAACGCCGCGCGCGCCGTACACCTCCGCGATCGAGCGAAACAGCGGATCGGCCGCGGGACGGACGCCGTGGATCGGGGCGGACTGATCGAGCGCGATGACGGGACCATCGGGAGCGGAACGCACCCGCATATGATAATCGCCCGGGGCCACGTATGCCGTATCGGCGACGATCGGAGCGCCATCGGCCGCCTCGACGACACGCAGTGGACTCATCGAGTCGAGCCGCTCCGCGAGACTGCGCGTGAACTTCGGCGGCATGTGTTGCACGATGAGCACGGCGGCGCCGCGACCCGTGGGGAGACGCGGCACGAGGTCCGCCAGCGCGCGCGGCCCGCCGGTCGATGCCGCCACACCCACGGCGAGCACCGCTCGACCTCGCAGCGCGAGCTCGGGGGGATGCACCACGGGCGCGGGTGGCCGCGCCAGGACTTTGACGTGCGAGACATCCGCCGCGAGGGCGCGCCGCACGGCGGCGATGAGCTGCGGCGCCAGTGCTGCGAGCGCGGCGCGCGGATGGCCGACGCCGTCCGGAGGGGGCGGCGGTTTGGCGACGATTTCGACGGCGCCAAGCTCGAGCGCACGGATCGCGGTGGCCGTGCCGGGTCCGGCATGCGCGCTGACGACGACGATGGGCAGCGGCGATTCCGACATGATGTAGCCGATGGCGCCGAGTCCATCGAGCTGCGGCATCTCGAGATCGAGTGTGACGACGTCGGGCTTATACTGATGGATCTTGCGAATGGCGTCGATCCCGTCGCGCGCCGTCGCGACCACGCGAAATTCACCGTCGTCAGCGTCGCCGCCGCCGAGCACGTCCACCAACACGCGCCGCATGAGCGCGCTGTCGTCGGCGACCACCACCGTCGGCCGGTTGGTGGGCTCAGATGACTTCGGCATTGGCTCCCACCGAGCGGATTTCCACGCGTCCGTCCTTGACGTGAAAACGGACGCTGCGTCCCCGCTCGCCGCCGACGGATTCGCGGATGATCGGAATCTCGGCCGCGCGCAGCGCGCTGCGCGCGGCGAGCACATTGCGCTCACCCATCTGGATCGTGCCGGGCGTGACGAGCTGGCTGAACATGCTGGCGCCCCCCGCCAGCTTGGCCACGAGCCGCCGCGGGTCGGCGCCCAGCGCCTTGAGACGCTCGACCAGGAATGGGACCGCCGTGTCGGGGAACTTGGCTCTGTTGGTGATGTCGCGCGCGAGACTGGTGGAGGGAAGCAGCACGTGCGCCATGGCGCCGGCTTTGCTTTGCGGATCGTGCAGCATGATCGCGACGCAGGAGCCGAGCCCCAGCGTCACGATCACGCCATCCCCACGCTCGGCTGCCCAATCCGCCACCTTGACGATGACTTCCTTCACGAGGCCGCAGGTTTCGTGTAGATCCGCTCGCGGGGGTCCGCGAGCGTGAGATGGCTGCGCGCGGGCCCGAACAGCGTCTCGACCTTGCCGAGCAGCAGCACGCCCGCCGGCGCGAGGGCGTTCACGAACACCTGAAACAGCCGTTCCTGGGCCTGGCGCTCGAAGTAGATGACGACGTTGCGGCACACGATCAGGTCGTAGGACGGCCGCGGCGGCGGCTCGCGGGTCAGATCGTGGGCGAACACCCGGACGGCGTCGCGCACCGGCGGGACGGGCTGTCCGTCGCGGAAGTAGCGGCGCTTCAGATCCACCGGCATCTCGGTGAAGGCGCTGTCGAGATAGGTGGCCTGGCGTGTGCGCTCGAGACTCAGGCGATCGACATCCGTTGCATCGATGGCCGCCTTCCCCTCGCCCAGAATCTCGGTGAGCAGCACGGCAATCGTGTATGGCTCTTCTCCGGAGGCGCACCCAGCGGACCAGATGCGGAGCGCGGGCCGCGTTCGGGCCAGCTCGACGAGATAGGGGCGCAGCGCGTTCCACGTTTCGACGTTGCGGAAGAACTTAGTGACGTTGATCGTGAGCGCGTCGAGCAGCTCCTGGTACTCGCGCGCGTCCTGATCGAGCAGCGTGCCGTAGTCTTCGTAGGTGTGGACGCCTCGGGCGCGCATGCGCACGGCGATGCGCCGCTTCAAGCATTTGTCCTTGTACGACCCGCAGCTCACCCCGCGCGCCCGCGAAATCTTCTCCGTGAGCGCCAGAAACGCGCGCTCGTCCTGCGCTTTGGTCACGACAGCGTGCTCAAGGTGTCCAGATTCGCTTTCACCAGTTCGTGCTTGGGATTCAGCTCGAGCGCCCGGCGCCACAGCGCGCTCGCCTGGTCGCGGTCGTTTCGCTTGTACGCGATGTTGCCGAGCTTGAAGTAGACGTCGTCGCCCAGCTCCGGCGACAACTCGACGGCGCGCTGGTAGAGATTCCACGCTTCGTCGTAGCGGGAGCCGCGGTAGGCGAGATCGCCGAGGTTCTTGGAGAGCTGCGGCAGCGACGGCTCGTCCTGCAGCGCCGCGCGCGCCAACTCCTCCGCCCTGGGCAGGTCGCCCGCGAGCTCGTGCAGGACGGCGAGATTGTTGCGGAGCACGCCATGCTGCGGGTAGGCCTCCACGGCCTGCGTCGCCACCTGTTCCGCGGTTTCGAAGTCGCCGACGGCGGCGGCGGCGAGCACGCGCGCCCAGAACCAGATCGGCGGGGCACGGTCGGCGAACAGCTCTTTCGCGCGGTCGAGCCGTCCCGCGGCGCTGGCGTGATCTCCCTGCTTCAGCGCGACGATGCCCCACCCGACATACACGCGTGGATCGGTGCGCGCCCGTGTCGCCGCCTCAGAGTACGCGGCCTCCGCGTCTTCGAGCCGGCCGAGCTGCTCGAACGCCAACCCCAGGTTGTGCAGCACGGCGGGGCGCGAGCCGCCTTTCTCCGCGGCGAGCCGCAGCGATTCCATCGCCTCGCGCCAGCGCGCCTGCTTCAATGCGACCAGGCCAATGAAGAAATGCGCGTTGGCGTCGGCGGCCCGCAGCTCCGCCACCCGGCGGAATTCGCGCGCGGCTTCATCCAGCATCCCGGTCTTGTAGAACGCGATGCCTAGATTCCGATGCTCCTCCACTCGGGCATCGGTCATCTTGACGTCTTCGGCGCTGGCGGTACGGCCGGCGCGGTGCAGGAAGCCCGCGGTGACGAGCCCGTACAGCGCCTTCCCCACTTCGAATTCGCCGAGCCCCGAGTCTTCAATCGTCTGATTCACGTCGCGCGAGCCGTCGAGCAGCGGCAGCAGGCGCTCCTGCACTTCGGTGAGCGTCGCGTCGCTGATGGCCAGGCGGTCGCGGTCCACGAGGAAGATCAGATCGAAGGACGGGATCTTCTTCTCGATGAGACTCCACTCGTCCACGCGGCGCGCGCCTTCGAGCAGCAACGACTCGGGATTGATCGACACGAGGAAGTCCTGCTGTTCAGGCCGGACATCGGCTTCGAAGTTGAACGTGCCCTGGGTCCAGGTGAACAGGTAGTAGACCGACTCTTCGATCTGCATGCGCATGTAGCGCTCGAGCTCCTGCTGTGTGAGCACGGTCTGACTCACCAGAATCTCGCCCAGCTTCTTGTCGCGCTCCTTGGCCTGACGGTGGATCGCCGCGTCGAGCTGCTCCTGCGTGATCTTGTCGTGCTTGACGAGGATGTCGCCCAGGCGGTCGCGGCGGTTCACGATGGAGGCGTAGGCGATGCGGCCCTTGTCGAAGTAGATGTAGCCGAAGTTGGAACGGTCGGCGATCGACAGGCAGCCGGTTTTCTGCCCCAACGCGAGCAGCTGCAACACGTCGGGCAGCGACGCTTCCTTGAGTGAGCCTTTGATCGCCATCAGCGCAGATCCTCGATCACGCGATCAGCGGCCGCCGGCCAATCCCACACCATCTTCTCGCGGCTGCGCACGCCACCGGCGCTCGAGACCACGATCCCGCTGGTGCGGAACCCCGTGGTGCGCCGTGGGGCGGGCGCGCCCTCGAGCACGTCGCGCGCCAGTCCGGCCGTCACGGGCGCGTCTTGCGCGGCGGCGGCCTCGACGATGCGCTGCACGAGGGCCGTCAGATTGCGCACCGAGTCGACGGGCCGGTCCACGAGGTAGTCGAGGAGGGCCGGCTCGGCCGCCACGCGCTGCTGCTGCAGCAGCCGCTCCAGCACTCCGCGGCGCAGCTCCTTGTCCGGCTCGCTGATCTCCGCGACGAGCCCCCCCTCGAGCCGGGACACGATCCGCTCCTCCAGCCCCTCGAGCGTGTTGGGATGCGCAGGCGCCGTGAACACGAGCTGCCGGTCACCGTCGAGGAACTGATTGAAGAGATTGAACAGCTCCTCTTGCGTCCGCTCTTTGCCGGCCAGCAGCTGGATGTCGTCCAGCAAGAACGCCGTGGCGCGCCGGTAGCGGGCGCGCCACCAGTCCACGCGATTTCCGTCGATGGCCGCGATCAGCTCGTCCACGAATCCTTGAGTCGACAGGCACGCCACGACGGCCTTCTTCTTCTTCGCGAGCTCCAAACCGATCGCGTTCAGCAGATGCGTTTTCCCCAGGCCGCTCTTTCCCACGATGACCAGCGGATTGTACTTCTTCCCCGGCTTGGCGATCGCGTCGCGTGCGGCATTGAGCGCGACTTCGTTGGACGGGCCGGCGACGTACGTGTCGAGCGGGAACGCGGCGGAGGGCGCCGGCGGAGGCGCCGCTCCATCGCGCACCTTCGCGGCGGCGGCTTCGGCAGCCTCCATGTGATCGGGATCGCGGAACACCTTCTCGCCCGCCGCCTGCGGATCGAGCACCGCGACTTCCGCCTCGAGCGTCTTGAGGCGCTCGACGTCCTGCACGTAAGCCGCGATCGCCTCGTCCACCGCGGCCGGCGTTTGCTGATCGAGCAGCTTCTCCAGACGGCCGGTGCGATACCCTTCGCCTTCCCAGCGCAGCACCGCCTCCGTCACTCTGGCGCGCCATGCTTCGACGGCCTTCCCAACGGTGACGGTGACGTCCGTCAGGAACTGGGAGAACTCGTCGGATGAAGCGGCGGTAGGTGGGGCGGCGGTCGGTGAAGCGGCGGTAGATGAGGCGGCGGTCCCTGCATCAGGCACACCGAGGACCTGGCGGGCGGCTTCTGCAGTGAGCGGGGTGTCGTTCACGGCCTGATAGGCAATGACGCGATTGAGTGCGCCCATCAGCTCGCGCACGTTGGGAACCTCAGCTTTGGCGATCGCCTCGAGCACGCCCGGCTGGAACGTGGTGCCGCGCTCCTCGGCCTTGCGGCGCAGGATCGCGACTCGCGTTTCGTAATCGGGGATGCCGATGTCCACGACCAGCCCGCCGGAGAAGCGCGAAATCAGCCGCTCGTCCAGGTCCGCGATCTCGGCCGGGGGGCGATCGCTCGCGAGCACGATCTGATGGCCAGCCTGCTGCAGGGCTTCGGTGAGGCGCAGCAGCTCGGTCTGCATCTCTTTGCGATTGGTCAGGAATTGCACGTCGTCAACCAGCAACACATCAACGTTCTGGAAGCGCCGGCGGAACGCGTCTCCCTGGCCCGCCGCAATCGCCGCGTGAAACGCTTCCACGTACTCGTCCAGCGTCAGGTATTCGATGTTGAGCTGTGCGGCAATCGCCTTAGCGGCGTGGCCGATCGCCATCAGCACGTGGGTCTTGCCGAGCCCGGAGCCACTATAAATGAAGAGCGGGTTGTAGGCGGAACCCGGGTTCTCGGCGACCGTCCGGCCCGCCGTGACGGCCAGGCGGTTGGCGGCGCCCACCACAAACGTTTCGAAGGTGAACCGGGGATTGAGCGCGCTGGTCATACCGCCGGGCTCCCCGCCGCCAACTTCTTGAGAACCAACTCCGAGATGCCCTTCAGCGTCTCGAACACGCCTGTGCCGTGCAGCGCGTCGGCCGGGAAACTCGCTACGCTGCGGAAGTTGAGCGCGTCATCGAGCTCGGCCGGGGTGAGAATCAGCTCGGGCGGCAGGTCCTGCTTGTTGTACTGCATCACGAGCGGCAGCGCGCGCACGTCGACCCCGTGCTCCAGCAGATTGCTCTGCAGGTTCTGGAGGCTTTCGATATTTTCGTCGAGCTGCCGGGCCTGGCTGTCGCCGACGAACACGACGCCGTCTGCGCCCTGGAGCACCAAGCGGCGCGTCGCGTTGTAATAGACCTGGCCGGGCACGGTGTAGAGCTGGAACCGGGTCGAGAAGCCGGAGATCTGGCCCAGATCGATCGGCAGGAAGTCGAAGAACAGCGTGCGGTCGGTCTGCGTGGCGAGCGAGACCATGCGCCCGCGCCGCGTCTCCGGCACGCGCCCATAGATGTAATGGAGATTCGTCGTCTTTCCGGACCGTCCCGGTCCATAGTAGACGATTTTGCACGTGATCTCGCGGGTCGTGAAGTTGACCAGGGACACGGGCTATCTCCCAAACAGCGTGTTGAGGCTGTCCGTCAGCTCGCGCTCGAAGTCCGCGGCCAGCACCTGCTTCGATACCGCACCCTTGGGGCTCGCCGCCTTCAAGTCCGCCGCCATTTGCTCATAGAATAACTGCACCAAGCCAAGCGATGAAACATCGAGGTCGTAGACGGCGAGCACCGCCAGCGTTCCGCGGTCGGTCATGAAGGTCGCCAGGAAGAAGCCGTTCTTGGGTCCCTGATGACTCAGCGCCGCGAACGGCGGCTGCTTGAGTTGGCGTGCCAGCTCACCCGTTGACGCGACGATCGCCGCCGCGAGTGCCGCCGCCGACATCACGTCCACGGCCCGGGAGAACCCCGATTGCGCGAGCACCTGGCCGGACGGCGTCAGCACGAGCACGAGACGCAGCGACGCTTCGCGGACGAAGTCGGTGAGCGGCTGGAGCGTCCAGTTCTCAACGGCGCGGGTCTGTGGACTCACAAGCCTGCCTCGACGACGCGAAGCAACTCGAGCCGCACGAGACCGATGTTCACGTCAGGCTCAGCGACGGCAACCACAAGAATTCCGCTCCCGGGGACGACGAGCAACGCCCCTTGCTCCGCTTGCAGGTGCCAGAACACGGCGGCCCCCGTTCCCGCAGCGTCCATGGCGCGGCGCAATCTACCGGCTAAACTCGCCGCG
>Ga0184632_10000138_pt1 | contig 24158 bp, 24 predicted proteins | sample PLM31_50_b1_FD_133153 | JGI IMG/M metagenome (GOLD analysis project Ga0184632, IMG submission 133153) | Groundwater sediment microbial communities from an aquifer in East River, Colorado, USA - PLM3-1_50_b1 | ecosystem: Environmental > Terrestrial > Soil > Riparian zone | place: USA: East... | reverse complement strand
GGCGGACGACACGACGGCCGCGACGACGACGATGCCGATCATCCTCCAGCGCACCGTTCGATGATGCCGCAGCAAGAGACGCGTGAGGAAGGGGGCGTGAATTTCTTAGAGCTGTGGAAGCACGCATTCCTCGTCCCGACACCGGACCCTCTTGCGCAACACCCCCCGATCCCGCAAGACTTTCTCGACTGTAGGTGCGGGTGAGCTCGGAGATCGCGACCGGGATTCCAGAGCGGGCCGAACGCCGGCGGCGCGCGACGCGCCCGCAGCCGCGAGCGCTCACGGTCCAGCTTCTCGGCCCTCTCACGGTGATCGCCGGCGTCGTCTGGGCCGTTGCGCAGCCGTATCGCATCGTCCTTCTCGACCCGGACGGGAAGGGGTTCTACGACTTCCTCTTCCAGCCGCCTCTCCTCGTCGTCGCCGTTGGGCTCGTCTATGCGATCGCGATCGCGCCGGGGCTCGTCGAGGATCTCGAGGCCGACGGACATGATCCCACGGCCTGAGCTCGCGCACTGGCTGGCTGCGGCGTTCGCGCTCCTGCTCGGGCTCGTCCTCGTGTCGGAGGCCATCGTCGGGACGCCGGTGTTCCGGCGGCGCCCGTGGCGCGCATACCTCTTCCCGTCGCTGGCGCTCGGCTCGGGCGTCTTCCTCTGGGTGATCACCATCTTCTCGACCTTCTCGACCATGCACCTGGTCGCTCACGCCCTGTGGGCCGAGTCCGCGATGATCGCGGGCGGGGTTCAGCTTGCGGCCGTACGCGGGAAGCTCTCGAGCCCGCGCTGGTCACTCGTCACGGCTGGAGCCCTCGTCGTCTGCGGAGCGGCGTTCCTCGTGCACGAACCGAACCCGTGGCTGTTCTCCCGCTCGGCATTCCTCCACCACGTGATCGGCTGGATGCTGGTCGCAGGGGCGCTCTTCCCGCTCGGCCAGGCGCTGCGTCCACGGTGGCCGCTCTGGCGGGCGGGATTCGCGCTGACGTTCATCCTCCTAGCTCTCCTGCTGTTCGCCGACCGCGACGTAGCACCCATCTTCGGACGGTTCGGAGGCGCCTCGTGACGAAGAGGGGTGTGCTCGTCGCGCTCGTGCTGCTCCTCGGCGCGCTGGCCACTCCGAGCGTCGCGTGGGGGCACGTGACGCTCCTGAGCGCGACGCCAGCCGTCCAGTCATCGCTCGACGTGGCGCCAACGGAGATCCTGCTCCGCTTCAGCGAGCCGGTGGCGATCTCTCCCATGGCGATCCGGGTCCTCGCGGCCGACGGGACCGTGCTTTCAGGCGAGGCGAGATCTGCGGCCGGTGATCGGGTCGTGATCGCGCCCGTCTCGGGGCTCACGCGCGGCTCGGCGTACACCGTCCGGTGGCGGGTAAGCGGCCAGGACGGGCACTCCCCTGCAGGGGTCTTCACATTCGGGATCGGGGTCTCGGCTCCACCACCGACCGAGGCGGTGGGCGCCGCGGGCACCAGCTGGAAGGACGATCTCGCTCGCTGGCTGCTGTTCGCCACGCTCGCGCTCGTGATCGGACCGCTCGCGCTCCGACTGGTCGTGCTGCGCGGGCCGGTCCCGAGTGAGCTCGAGCAGCGGTTCCATCTCGTGCCGACGGTTGCCGCGCTCGCGCTTCTCAACGTCGGCATCGTCGCGTTCGTCCTGCGTGCGTCGAACGCGCTGCAGCTGCCGCTCCCGGACCTGCTGTACGGGGACCTCCAGCCGTTCGCGGAGAAGACGCGCTTCGGAATCGCGTTCCTCGCGCTGACGCTCGGATTCGGCGTCGTGGCCACACTGCTCCTCTTCGCGTGGGTCGCCGACCTGCTCGTGCTCCGAGCTCCGGCGCTCGTCCTCTCCCTGGTGCTGGCCTCGGGGATCTCGCTCTCCGGCCACCAGGCGACGCTGCCCAACTCGAACAAGGCGTCAGAGCTCGCCGATTGGCTCCATCTCGTCTCGGCCGCGGTCTGGGTCGGCGGACTCGCCAGCCTTGCGTTCATCGTCTGGCCGAGCGCACCCGCGCTTCGGGCGAGGGCATTCCTCGGATTCGCGCGGCTCGCGGTGGGGCTGGTCGGCGTGATGGTGCTGGCCGGCGTCTACCTCGCGCTCGTCCGCCTTCCCTCGCTGTCCGATCTCTGGTCGTCGGACTACGGCCGCCTGTTGCTCGTGAAGCTGGCCATCGTGGCGCTGGCTCTCTCGTGGGGCGCGCTCCACCACTTCGTGGTTCGGCCGCGCCTGGAAGCCGGGCTCGAGCCGCGGGTGAGGCCGAGCCTCATCGGAGAGACGTTCGTCGCGCTCGCCGTGTTGCTCGCGGCGGCGGTGCTGACGAACGCGTCGCCGCCTCCGGTGCAAAACGGCTCGACGGTCGCCCGTTCCGCCCGGTAGAACCTCGAGAACCCTCCTTCACAATGGAAGAGGTTCTCGGAATGGGACTCGGGCACGACCACTCACTCGCATCCGGCCGCAGTCGTGCGCTCGCGCTCGCCCTCGCGATCACTGCCTCGTTCACCGTGGTCGAGGTCGTGGGAGGAGTCCTCACCGGGAGCCTGGCGGTCCTCGCGGACGCGGTGCACATGCTCTCGGACAACGTCGCACTCGCACTCGCGCTCGTCGCGCTCTGGCTGGCGGCGAAGCCGGCCACGCCCGAGCGGACATATGGCTACAAGCGAGCCGAGGTGCTTGCGGCTCTCGCGAACGGTGTCGCGCTCGTCGCGCTCGCGATCTGGATCTTCGTCGAGGCGATTCGGCGCCTCGAGAATCCGGAAGACGTTCTCGGCGGCTGGATGCTCGTGATCGCGCTCGTCGGGATCGCGGTCAATCTCTCGGCCGGGGCGATCCTCTATCGCGCGCGTGAAGGCAGTCTCAACGTCGAGGCTGCATTCCGCCACGTCCTCGCCGACCTCCTCGGCTCGTTCGGGATCGGCGTGGCGGCCGTGATCATCCTCGCGACTGGCTGGCTCCGGGTGGACGCGCTCGTCGGCATCCTCATCGGCATCCTCGTCCTCGCGAGCTCCTGGTCGATCCTTCGCGACGCCACGAGGATCCTCCTCGAAGCTGCGCCGAAGGGCATCGAGACCGGCTCGGTCGGTCGGAGGCTCGCCGCTGCGCCGGGCGTCGTCGAGGTCCACGACCTGCACGTCTGGACGATCACGTCCGGCTTCCCCGCTCTATCGGCGCACGTGCTCGTCGGTCGCGAAGAGGACTGCCACCAGCGGCGACGGGAGCTCGAGCTGCTCCTGCGCGAGGAGTTCGGGATCGCGCACACGACACTCCAGGTCGATCACGTCGGCGAGGCGGGTCTCGTCGAGATGGGCCGTTTCGGCTAGGAGCCTCCGAGCCTCAAGAGGGCACGGACCTGCTGCTGAGTCTTTGCTAGGGAACGAGCACGGCGGCGCCGCGCAGCGTGCCGTGCCGGAGCCGGTCGAGTGCCTCGTTCGCCTCTTCGAGCGGGAACGTCTCGACCTCCGTGCGTACGGGGACCATCGGAGCGAGCGCGAGAAACTCCTCGCCGTCGGCGCGTGTGAGGTTCGCGACGGAGCGGATCGAGCGCTCGCCCCAGAGGAGCTCGTACGGAAACGACGGAACGTCGCTCATATGGATCCCGGCGCACACGACCGAGCCGCCTTTGCGCACATGCCGGAGCGCCGCCGGGACGAGCTCTCCGACAGGTGCGAACACGATGACCGCGTCGAGCTCCTCCAGTGGGCCTTGCAGCGCGTCGCCCGCCCAGGCCGCGCCGAGCGATCGCGCGAATGCCTGCGTCTCGTCGTCGCCCGCGCGCGTACCCGCGAAGACGCGCCGGCCTTGCGCGACAGCGACCTGGCAGACGATGTGAGCCGAGGCTCCGAAGCCGTAGAGCCCGACGGCCTCGGCCTCCCCGGCAAACCGCAGCGAGCGATAACCGATGAGCCCGGCGCAGAGGAGCGGCGCGGCCTGCTCGTCGGCGTAGCCCTCAGGGACGGCGAAGCAGTAGCGCTCGTCCGCGACGACGAGCTCCGCGTATCCGCCGTCGACGTCGTAGCCGGTGAACTGGGCACGATCACAGAGGTTCTCGGCACCCGCGAGGCAGTAGCGGCACTCGCCGCACGTCCAGCCGAGCCAGGGGACGCCGACGCGGGCGCCCGTCTCGAAGCGAACGGCCCCAGCGAGCACCTCGCCCACGATCTGGTGGCCGAGGACGAGCGGGAGCTTCGGCCGTGTGAGCTCGCCGTCGACGATGTGGAGATCGGTCCGGCACACGCCGCACGCCAGCACGCGAAGGAGCGCCTGGCCTGGACCGGGCTCGGGGTCGCGCATCTCGGTCGGCTCGAGCGGCGTGCCTGACGCCGTGAAGGTCATCGTGCGCAAGGTGCGAGGTTAGTCCCAAGGGCCCGTCTCGGGCAGACTGCTGCCCATGCGCGACCTCCTCTCGTACCGCGCCGAGTTTCCGATCCTCGAGCACACGACGTACCTCGCGAGCCACACGCTCGGCCCGATGCCGCGAAAGGCTGCGGAGCGCCTCGCGGAGTTCGCCCGCATGTGGGCGGAACGGGGTATCCGCTCCTGGGCAGAGGGCTGGTGGGCGACGCCGACGCACGTCGGCGACCAGATCGGACGCATCATCGGCGCCCCGCCGGGCTCGACCGTCATGCACCAGAACGTCGCGATCGCCGAGGCGATCGCGCTCTCATGCTTCCGGCCGGTCGACCCGGCGCGGAACCGCGTCGTGTACGAGCGGGCGAACTTCCCGTCCGTTCGCTACCTCTACCAGGCACAGCCCGACCTCGAGGTGGTCGTCTGCGAGTCGGGCGAGGAGATCGTCGAGAGGATCGACGAGCGGACGCTCCTCGTCCCGATCAGCCACGTCCTCTTCAAGGAAGCGGAGATCCAGGACGTCGAGCCGATCGTGCGTCGCGCGCACGACGTCGGCGCGCACGTGATCCTCGACTGCTACCAGTCCGCCGGCATCGTGCCGCTCGACGTCACCGCGCTCGGCGTCGACTTCGCCGTCGGCGGCTCCGTGAAGTGGCTGTGCGGTGGCCCCGGAAACGGCTGGCTCTATGTGCGTCCGGATCTCGCCGAGCGGCTCGAGCCGACGTACATCGGGTGGCAGGCCCACGCGCGGCCGTTCGGCTTCGAGGAGGAAATGGAGTACGCGCCCGGGGCGGCGCGCTTTCTGACGGGCACGCCCAACCCTGCCGCGCACTATGCCGGCACTGCGGGCTACGACCTCGTCGAAGAGGTGGGTATCGCGCGGATACGCGAGAACTCGCTGCGGCAGACGCAGCTTCTCATCGACCTGGCCGACGAGACGGCCTTCGAGGTGCGCAGTCCGCGTCACCCGGCTCGGCGCGGCGGCACTGTCACACTCGACGCTCCCGAGGCCGCAGCCGTCTACGCCGAGCTCGAGGAGCGCGGGATCCTCGGCGACTACCGGCCGGGGGCGGGGATCCGCCTCGGGCCGCACTTCTTCACGACCGACGAGGAGCTCCGGTTCGCGGTCGCGCAGATCGCGGAGATCCTGGAGTCCGGCGCCCATGAGCGCCACGTCGGCGCCGTCGCGCTCCACTGACCCTCGGTTCTGGTCACGTGTTCAGAACAACGTGCCATTGAGGAAGTAGTGCTCCATCCACACGGCGATCGCAACAGCTCCGAGCGTGAGCGCCCATGCGAGGGGTGTCGGCAGCCGCGCCACCAGTACGGCGAGCGGTAGCAGTGTGGCCTGCCCGCGCTGTGCAGAGACCGACGACTGACTCAGCGGCAGCGCCCACGTCGCGACCGCCCAGATGAGGAGCAACGAGTCGGCGCCGTCGAGCGATCGCCGGCGCCGGACAGCGTGCACGAGCACGAGTGCGAGGACGATCGTCACGAGAGCGGTCTGCACCGCAGCGGCCACCGCGATCCCTTCCGAGAAGTTGCGAAGCCCATCGACGAGCAGGTCCCAGGTGGCGACGAACGGATTCTGCAACTCGTGCTCGTACTTCTCCTGGACGAGGAAGAACGCGTCCCAATGGCCGGTCTCCAGGCGCTGGTCGATCAGGAGAATCCAGAGGCCGGCCAGCGTGAGGCCGCTCGTGATCGCGGCCCGACGGAGTCGCTCGCCGAGCGGGATGCTCCTCTGAAAGAGGAGCCATGCTGCGGCGAGCGGTGCAAGAACCGCTCCTGCCGGATACGACATGGCGGCCAGCGCGCCCGCAACCCCGGCGGCCACGTACCGCCCTCGGTAGAGCAGCCAGAGAAACGCGACCGTCGTAAACGCCAGCATCGAGAGCGGGAAGACCGCGTAGTGATAGATCTGGCCGGGAGCGAAGGCGGCGTAGAAGAGCGCCGCGACCGCAGCAGCTTCCGTGCGACGTTCGAGGAAGGTTGCCCAGAGGAGGACGATCGTCCCAGCCGCGAACAGCCAGGAGACGACGACCCCCGTGGCCCGGAGTGGCAGTCCGAGCTGATGAAGGCCGCCGAAGACCCACGAGTAGGCCGGGAACCATCCGGCGTCGCCGCACCACTTCGTCGGTTCCTCCTCGCATCGAAAGAGGTCGTATCCGTCGCGGGCGATGTCCTCGTAGAGGCCCGAGTCCCAGCGCGACCAGGTAGCGCTGTCCCATGGGCTGTAGCCAAGAACGGCCGCGACGACAGCGACGGTGGCTGCCGCGCATCCCCACACGAGAAGCGGCATTCGGATGCCATGCCGCATCAGCGCAAGGACGCGCTGCCGGCGTGGTGCCACGCCTCGACGAGCAGGTCGCGCCAGAAGAGCCAGAGCGCGGCGGCCACGAGGAGCAGCACCACGTCGTCGAGGGGCCCCGGTATGGGGAGTAGCCCGATGACGGCAGCCCAGCGGACGGGCCCCGGAACGCGGTCGTCGCGGGCGAGAAGCTTCACCGCTCGAAGAGCGCGCCCCGTAGCCGCTCGGATCGCGCGCACGAGCCAAGTCTAGGCGTGGCTGGACGCGGCGGCCTCGGGCGTCATACGATCACACGGGATGTCGCTGCAAACCGGCGAGAAGTTCCTGCACGAAATCGTCTCGACCGTCTCCTCGTCTCTCGAACTGACGGAGGTCCTCCGCGCGGTGGTCCGGCTGATGTCGGAGGCGAGCGGTGTGCACGCGTGTTTCGCGTACCTCATGGAGGAGGACGGCAGTCGACTCGTGCTGCGTGCCGCCTCGCCGCCGTACGCGCGTCTGGCGGGAAAGGTCGTCATGGAGCGTGGCGAGGGCCTCGCCTGGTGGGCCGCCGAGCGCGGCGAGCCTGCGTTCATTCGCGAGAACGCGCTCGCCGATCCGCGCACCAAGTACTTCCCCGAGCTCGAGGAGGAGCGGTTCCAGTCGCTCCTCGCGCTGCCGGTCATCGGTCGCTCGGGTGAGGCGATCGGCGTCATCACCGCGCAAACGGAGGCGCCACGTGAGTTCTCGGACGCCGAGGTCGACTTCCTCGTGACGTCGGCGTCTCTCGTCGCGGGCGCCATCGAGAACGCGCGCCTGTACGAGGAGACTCGCCTGCGCGTCGCCGAGCTCGAGCAGCTGACGGAGCTCGCCGAGGCGATCGCGCGCGCAGAGGCGCTCGACGACCTGCTTCAGGCGGTCGTCGCCGATGCGCGTCTTCTCCTTGCGGCGCGCGCCTGCCACGTCTACCTGCTCGATCCTGCGCGGGAAGAGCTCGACCGCCGCGCAAGCGATCCCGAGCCGGGAAGTACGCGCCAGACGCTCGGCCTCGCGGAGCTCGGCCCTGAGCTTGCCCGAGGAGGTCGGAGCGCGCGGCTCGCGATTCCGCTCGTGGCGAGCGACGAGCTCATAGGGCTCCTCGTTGCGGAGGGCAGTGACCGCGTCGAGCTCGGCCGCGCCGTCGCGAGCCAGGTTGCAGTCGGGATCAAGAAGGTCCAGGTGATCGAACAGCTAACGGAGAAGAACCTGATCAAGGACTTCTTCGAGGAGCTCGCCGGCGGCCAGCCGCGCGGGGATCTCGAGGGACGGGCGGCACGGCTCGGCGTCAACCTCGGGCACCCGCACGTCGTCGTCGTCGCGGAGCCCGCGAGCGAAGCGCTCGAACGGGGGCTTCGCACGACCGCTCCGGGGTCGCTCTTCGATCATCGCGAGGAGTCCCTGCGCGCCGTTGTCAAGCTCACGACTCCTTCGAGCGAGGCCTTTCTCGAGCGACTCCGCCGAGTCCACGGCGATCTCGAGCAGCCGGTCTCGGTGGGTGTCTCGAGCGTGTGCGAGGGCGAGGCGGCGTTCGCGGACGGCTTCGCCGAGGCCCAGCAGGCGCTTCTGGGCTCGGTTGTATTGAAGGGAAAGCCTTCCGTCCTGGCCTACGAGGAGCTCGGCGCGTACAAGTACCTCCTCCGAGTCGCCGTCGACGGTGGTGTGCGCGACGCCACGGTCGATGCCGTGTCCAAGCTCGCAGAGTACGACGCGCAGCGGGGGGCGCAGCTCGTGGCCACGCTCGAGGAGTTCCTTCGCCGCCACGGTTCCATCAGCGCGACCTCGGAGGCGCTCTACGTCCATCCGAACACGCTTCGCCAGAGGCTGCGCCGGATCGGCGAGCTCTCCGGCCTCGACCTGCGGCGCGACGACTGGCTCCTGATCGAGATCGCGGTGAAGATGGTGAAGCTTCAGCAGGCCCTCGGAGCGGCGAAAGCTCAGTAGTGCGCAAGACCGGAATCCGCTAGCGCGGAATTCGCGCAGATTCCTCCGCCATCTTGCGCCCGTGATGCGCCCGCCGCTCGCAGCATGCGAAATACACATATTGGCGCTGAGAAGGTGTGTATCGCACACCTTCATTCGAGTGTCCGAGGGTGGTAGGGGTATGGCCCCGACGTCAGAGGGAGGAAAACAGACATGGGTGGGACCGCAACTGCCGATTCGGTCTGGAAGGACATGGAGAAGCGCGGTGTCGAGTTCGTGTTCGCGCAGTTCGTCGACATGTACGCCCGGCCGAGCGCCAAGCTCGTGCCTGTCGGATCGCGCGAGGCGTTCGACGGCCTGCTGGCGGAGGGCGCCGGCTTTGCCGGCTTCGCCGCCGGCGAGATCGGCCAGGTGCCGAGCGATCCCGACATCGCGGCGATTCCCGACCTCGCGAGCTATACACCGGTCTCGTGGCAGCGGAATCTCGCGCGTTTCGCCTGCGACGTCACGGTCGAGGGCGAGGAGTGGCCGTACTGTCCCCGCACGATCCTCCGTCGCATGCTCGCCCGTGCCCGTGACAAGGGGTACGAGTTCAAGATGGGGCTCGAGCTCGAGTACTTCCTCGTGAAGCAGCTCGACGACGGCTCGATCGAGATCGCCGATCGCTACGACACACTCGAGAAGCCCTGCTACGACATAGCCGGGCTCACCCGCCGGTACGACTTCCTGACGACCGTGTCGAAGAACTGCAACGACCTCGGCTGGGGAAACTACGCGAACGACCACGAGGACGCGAACGGGCAGTTCGAGCAGAACTTCACCTACGACGACGCGCTCGTCTCCTGCGACAGGGCGATCTTCTTCCGTTACATGGTTCACACGCTCGCGGAGCAGGCGGGGATGATCGCGACCTTCATGCCCAAGCCGTTCTCCACCCTGACGGGCAACGGCTGCCACTTTCACATGTCGCTTTGGGACGGCGAGACGAACCTCTTCCTCGACGAGTCGGACCCCCGCGGCCTCGGCCTCTCCGAGACCGCCTACAACTTCATCGGTGGCCTGAAGGCGCATGCTCGCGCCACGAGCGCACTCACCGCGCCCACGGTGAACTCGTACAAGCGCCTCAAGTTGGGCACGACGACGAGCGGTGCGACGTGGTCGCCCGTCTGGATCTCGTACGGCTACAACAACCGCACGCAGATGCTCCGCATCCCGGGGCCGGGGCGCATCGAGGACCGCACGATCGACGGCTCGTGCAACCCGTACCTCGCGGCTGCGGCGGTGCTTGCTGCGGGGCTGGACGGGATCGAGTCGGGGCTCGACGCCGGCGAGCCGAACTCGGAGAACCTCTACGCGATCCCGTTCGACGAGCTACGTGCGCGTGGGCTCGAGACGCTTCCGTCGAACCTGCTCATGGCGACGATCGAGCTCGCGCAGGACGAGGTTCTCCGTGCTGGTCTCGGGGCAGCGAGGGACGAGGACTACGTCGACTACTTCATCCGGGTGAAGCTCGACGAGTGGAACCGCTACCACGAGCAGGTGACGCCGTGGGAGATCCGCGAGTACCTCACGCGCTTCTGAGCACTATGTACGAAAGCACCATATGCAAGGCATCGAATTTAGCTGAAACCTGCCTGTTTGCGCATCGATCAATGTGTACCTTCTGAACATATGTGTGGGATCGTAGGCCTCTTCGCGAAGTCGCCCGAGGTAGAGGAGCGCCTCGGAGAGCACCTGGGCGCCATGCTCGTCCAGATGTCGAGCCGCGGCCCGGATTCGGCCGGCGTCGCCGTCTATCGCGACCCCGCACCGGGCGGCTGGAGCAAGCTGACCCTCTACTCTGCGAGCCCGCACGAGCAATGGGCCGCGGTCAGGGACGAGCTCCGTGATGCGTTCGGCGACTGCGACGAGCCCGGGATACGGGCGAGCCACGCCGTCTTCGTCGTGGATTCGGACGCCGACGCGGCCCAGACGCTGATCCGCGAGCGGCGCCCCGACCTGCGGGTCATGAGCGCCGGCGAGGTGATCGAGATCTACAAGGAGACGGGACCGCCGGAGCAGTTCGCCGCCGCGTTCGCGCTCGAGGACTTCCAGGGGACACACGCACTCGGACACACGCGCATGGCGACGGAGAGCAGAGTCACGACCGAAGGCTCACATCCCTTCTCCACGGGCCTGGACCTCTGCCTCGTCCACAACGGCTCGCTCTCGAACCACAATCGCCTTCGCGAGAACCTACGGCGCGAGGGCATCGAGTTCCAGACCGAGAACGACACCGAGGTCGCTGCGGGCTACCTCGCCTGGCGCATGCGAGAGGGCGCCACGCTCGAGGAGGCGCTCGACGGCTGTCTCACCGACCTGGACGGCTTCTACACGTTCGCCGTCGGGACCGCCGACGGGTTTGCCGTCCTCCGGGATCCGATCGCGTGCAAGCCGGCCGTGCTGGCGGAGACCGATGAATGGGTGGCCATGTCGTCGGAGTGGCGCGCGATCGCCGTTCTTCCCGGCGCTGCCGACGCCGAGGCGTGGGAGCCCCAACCCGAGGTCGTGTACGTCTGGGAGAAGGAAAAGGTGTGACGGCGATGGCCGTCGTCGCTCGTGAGAAGGCAGCCGTCGAGGTCGTCGATCTCGCCTCGACGCCGCTACGGGAGCTCAACCGGCGGCTCCACGATCTCGCGACCGCGCCCGGGCCCGCCGCGTGGCGCATCCTCAACCCGAACGGGGCTCACGCGCTCGCATGTGGGCTCGACGCCGAGATCGACGTCGAGATCGACGGACACGTCGGCTACTACTGCGCCGGGATGAACAAGCGCGCGACGGTTCGTGTGCACGGGAACGCCTCGACCGGAATCGCCGAGAACCTGATGTCGGGCCGCGTGATCGTCGAAGGGAACGCGAGCCAGTCCGCGGGCGCGACTGGACGCGGCGGCCTCCTCGTCGTTCACGGTGATGCCTCGTCGCGGTGCGGGATCTCGATGAAAGGGATCGACATCGTCGTCGGAGGCTCGGTTGGACACATGAGCGCGTTCATGGCGCAGACGGGCTGCCTCGTCGTCTGCGGTGACGCGGGTGACGCGCTCGGCGACTCGATCTACGAGGCTCGTCTGTACGTGCGAGGGTCGGTTGCGGGTCTCGGCGCGGACTGCGTGGAGAAGGAGCTGCGTGACGATCACGTCGAGCAAGTCGCTCGTCTGCTCGACGCCGCCGGGATCGATGCCGACCCGGCGGAGTTCCGGCGCTACGGCTCCGCGCGGCAGCTCTACAACTTCAAGATCGACAACGCTGGCGCATATTGATGGCAACCGAACAGCGTTCAGCCGTCAGACCCCACGAGTCTGACCCCGCCAGCGCGAGGCCCTGGAACCTGCGCGAGTCGTACCTCTTCGATCGCACGGCCATCGCCGAGATCCAGCGTGCCGCGCGCGAGGGGATCTACGACATCCGCGGCTTCGGTGCGAAGCGGCGCCTCCCGCACTTCGACGACCTGCTCTTCCTCGGCGCGAGCATCTCGCGCTATCCGCTCGAGGGGTACCGAGAGAAGTGTGGGACCGATGTCGTCCTCGGCACGCGCTTCGCGACGAAGCCTCTCGAGCTGAAGATCCCAGTCACCATCGCCGGCATGAGCTTCGGCGCGCTGTCGGCTCCGGCCAAGGAGGCTCTCGGCCGCGGAGCGACCGAGGTCGGAACCTCCACGACGACCGGCGACGGCGGCATGACGAACGAGGAGCGCGAGCACTCGCGCACGCTCGTCTACCAGCTGCTTCCCTCGCGCTATGGGATGAACCCGGACGACCTGAGACGCGCGGACGCGATCGAGGTCGTGGTCGGCCAGGGCGCGAAGCCGGGTGGCGGCGGGATGCTCCTCGGTCACAAGATCTCCGACCGCGTGGCCGAGATGCGCGACCTGCCGAAGGGGATCGACCAGCGCTCGGCGTCGCGTCACCCCGACTGGACCGGCCCCGACGACCTCGAGATCAAGATCCACGAGCTGCGCGAGATCACCGACTGGGAGAAGCCGATCTTCGTAAAGGTCGGCGCGACCCGGACGTACTACGACGTGCAGCTCGCCGTGAAGGCCGGGGCGGACGTGATCGTCGTCGACGGCATGCAGGGCGGCACCGCCGCGACCCAGGATGTCTTCATCGAGCACGTCGGGATTCCCACGCTTCCGGCGACGAGGATCGCGGCCGACGCCTTGCAGGAGCTCGGGATGCACCGGAAGGTGCAGCTGATCGTCTCCGGCGGCATCCGGAGCGGGGCTGACGTCGCGAAGGCCCTCGCACTCGGCGCCGATGCCGTCTCCATCGGGACGGCCGCGCTCGTGGCGATGGGTGACAACAGCCCCGAGTACGACGAGGCGTATCGAGAGATCGGAAGCGCAGCCGGCTTCTACGACGACTACCAGGCGGGCCGCGACCCGGTCGGGATCTCGACGCAGGACGACGAGCTCGCTGCGCGGTTCGATCCCGTCGTGGGCGGCCGCAAGGTCGCCAACTACCTCCGCGTGCTGACGCTCGAAACGCAGACGCTCGCCCGTGCGTGCGGCAAGACGCACGTGCACAACCTCGAGCCGGAAGACCTCGTCGCGCTCACCGTCGAGGCCGCGGCGATGGCGAAGGTTCCGCTGGCAGGGACGGATTGGATCCCGGGAGTGAGCGGACGATCGGGCTGACGCTGCACCTGGAACGTGCCCTGCCCGCGCCTCGCGCGGTCGTGTTCGGGGCCTGCACTGCGCCGGAGCAGCTGGCGAAGTGGTGGGGTCCGCAAGGCTTTACCGCTCCCAGCATCGAGCTCGACCTGCGCGAGGGGGGCCGCTACCGGATTGCGATGCAGCCGCCCGAAGGGGAGCTCTTCCACCTGACCGGCGAATTCCGCGAGATCGATCCACCCAGTCGCCTCGCCTACACGTTTCGCTGGGAAGAGCCCGACCCCGACGATCGCGAGACGGTGGTAACGCTCACCTTCCGCGAGGTCGCGGAATCCACCGACCTCCACCTCGAGCAGGGCCCGTTCGCGACCGAGGGGCGATACGAGATTCACCACGGGGGCTGGAGCGACAGTCTCGAGCGGCTGGCAGCACTCGTGTCCTCGCGTGGAGAGTGATCAGCCGTAGGTCGCTCGCGCCGCGACCCGGGTCTGCCCGAGCGGCTCGTCAGACGATGCCATCGTAGGAGTCGCGGAGGTAGGCATGCCGCGACGAGTTGTCGCGTGCAGACCGCAGGTAGCGGCTCCACGCTCGTTGCTCGTGACAGACCGCACCGAGCTCCCATACGCAGAAGGTCGGGCGGTGAGTCCCCTCGACCGGCCACGGGTTGAACGACACCTCCAGGTCGCCTGCCTTTGCCCAGACCGTCTCCCAGAGCTCGTTCTCGTTCCTCCAGGTCGACACGAGGAGGAAGTAGAAGCTCTCCCCGCAGCGGTGGAGGATGACGAATCCGAGGTCACCCGAGATCTCCAGCTCGCCCGACTTCGACGCGTCGCGGAGATTGCGGCGGGCGAGAGCCCGAACCGCCAGTGGCACCGGAGCGTCGTCGGGTGCGATGTCGTACCACTTGAGGACGGTTTCGCCGAGCGTGAGGCCAGGCGCCGGCTCGATGAGCTTCTCCACGTGGACGTAGCCTGGCGTGACCCCGACTGCCGTCTCGGAGGCACTCATGGTCCGTCTCCGGTCGGCGTGAACTCCATGACCCAGTTCGTCTCCCACCTCTTCCCGCCGTCCGCTGAGAAGGCCTGCTCCCAGCGCGGCGTCCGCGTGGTGACGCCGGACCAGGTGAAGCGCACGCGGATCGGCCGCCCCTCGAACGTGTCCTCGCCCTCGAAGATCCCCGTGTCCCCTGAGAAGTTTCCGATCACGGGCGGATCGAGCAGCCCGGGCCGGCGGCTGTCCGCCCAGTAGATCGACCACAGCCTGGATTCGGGGTCGTAGAACCGGAAAGACATGCCGATGAAGCCGCCCCCGTAGTCGGTGCAGAACACGTCCTCATTCCCCAACCCACCTGGCAGCGGCCTCGCCGCCACCTTTGCCTCGAACTCGTCCCAGTCGTCGGATCGGGCGAGGCGTCGTGCAAGACGTCGATTGCGCACGTGCCACTTCCCCATCCAGAAGTCGAAGTCTCGGGACGTCGCTCGTTCCTTCACAGCTGCTATCACCTCGTACCTCCAGGTCGCTTGCCCATCGCCTCGACGCTAGCCCAAAAATAGGGCGGATTCAGCCCTCTATCTATGCTTCACTACGGCGGTGCTCACGCCCACCGCACGGCTGCTCGAGCTCCTCGAGCTTCTCCAGACGCAGCCGTTGATCACCGGTCGTGAGATCTCCGATCGCCTCGAGATAGACCCGCGGACCGTACGCCGGTACGTCGAGGCGCTGCAGGATCTCGGCATTCCCGTCGAGGGCCAGCGAGGCGTCGGAGGCGGCTATCGGATCCGTCCCGGGTATCGCCTTCCTCCGTTGATGCTGACCGATGACGAAGCGGTGGTCGTCGCGCTCGGTGTGTTCGCGGCTCGGAGGCTCGGGCTTTCCGCCTCGGACGAGTCGGTCGACGGCGCGCGCGCGAAGCTCCATCGGGTCCTTCCCGACGTGCTGCGTCGCCGCGTGGAGGCGCTCGAGTCGTCGCTCGAGTTCACCAAACAGCCGACCAGGGGCGTGCCGGTCAGCGGCAACGCCGTGTTGCTGCTGGCCGAGGCGATCCGGCGACGACGCCGGCTTCGGGCGACCTACCGCTCGTACTCGGGCGATCAGACGCGTCGCGAGCTCAGTCCGCACGGGCTCGTGGTCCACTCGGGGCGCTGGTATCTCGCGGCGCACGACCACCTCCGCGACGACCTCCGCACGTTCCGGGTCGACCGGATGCAGCGCATGCGCGTCGTCGCGGAGCCGGCGCTCGCGCAACCGGACGGCTTCGACGCCGTCGCGTACGTGAGCACTTCGCTCGCACGCGTGCCGTGGCCGTGGGAGATCGAGGTGGTGCTCGACCTCGCGGTGGACGAAGCAGCGCGTCGCGTTCCCGCGACGCTCGCGGAGCTCGTCGAGACGGATGGAGGGACCTTGCTCCGAATGCGCGTCGGTTCGCTCGACTGGACGGCAACAGTGCTCGCCGGACTCGGCTGTCGCTTCGCCATTCGCAAGCCCGAGGAGCTTCGGGCAAGCGTTCGGGCGCTAGGGGAGCGGCTCGCCGCGTCGGCCTAAAGAACCCTTTCACAATGAGCGACCATGTCGCGATGCGGCCCTGGACGCCACGAGGCCGCGTCCTCGGTCGCGTCCAGATCGACTCGATATGGACGCTCCCTGCGTCCTTGCCTCGCGACGTCCAGCATCCGCCTCGCGACGGGCGATCATTGTGAAAGGGGTTCTTACAGCGTCGCCAGCTCGTCGAGAACGTCCTTCAGTGCCGGGTCGCTCCCGAGCTCCTCAGGGTGCCGACGAGCGAGCGATGTCTGCGAAAGGGCTGCGTAGACCTCCGCCATGGCTTCGAAGAGCGCGGGGGTGAGCCCCGCTCGAGACTGCGTCTCTGCGATCTCGCGCATCTCGCCGACGTAGCGTGCGGCCTTCGTCGAGCCGTTCGCGACCCTTCGCCCCGGGTTCGACACGAGCTCGGGCGCGCCTCGTTCGAGATCTGCGAGTACGTGTTCCAGGACGCCGTTCGCCCTCGCGGCGAGAAGCGCCTGCGTGAGCACCGCGGTCGTCCCCTTGTAGACCGAGGCGGTGCTCATCTTCACCGCCGAGGCGTCGCCGATCCGGTCTCCGACCACGATGCGCTCGACCCCGTCGAACCGCAGATCGAAGATCTCGGACGCTCGAGCGCCCGAGAGATACAGGCGCGTGGTTCCCGGCTTCGAGGGCGGCGGGCCCGAGATCGAGCCGTCGACGAAAGCACATCCTGCCGCGTTAGCAATCTGCTCTAGCTGCCGGGCCGTGGTCGGCGCGATGGCGTTCAGGTCTGCGACGAGGGGCTGCACATCTCGCTGACGCGCCGCCGAGGCGATGTCCCCGGAGATCTCGAGCGCCGCTTCCGGCGGCGCGATCGAGAGCAGGACGGCTGAGGCTTCGACGACCGCCTCGAGGTCGGGAAGGAACTCGAGCCCGGTGCTTTCGGCCAGCCGCGCAGTACGCGCACTCCGCCTGTCGAGCGTTGCGACGACACGCGCTCCGCCGCGAATCAGCGCACCGGCCATCGCGCTCCCCATCGCCCCCGGGCTGACGATGCCGACGGTCTGCACGTTCGGCGAGTCTACGGCGAGCGCGTCAGCTCGTAGCGGAGGAAGAGGTGCGAGCGGTGGCGGCGCAAGCTGAGCAACCGACCCTTCACGTCGAGCGGAACGAGATCCGCCGCTTCGACGAGTCTGAGTCGCGTGCCGTGCCCTGCGTCGCCGACGAGGAGCGGAGACGTCGTCAAGAAGAGCTCGTCGACGACTCCCGCTTCGAGGAAGCTGCCGAACGCGTGGGGTCCCGCCTCGGACAGGATGCGCACATGGCCTCGGTCGTGGAGCGCCTCGACCACGAGCAGCGGATCGACCGTCGTCGAGCTTCCGAGCTCGACGACCGTGGAGGCGTGTGGCAGGCGCCCGTCCAGTCGGGCGGCTCCGGTGTCGCTCGTCAGCACGACCGCACCGGACGCGAACAGCGGATGTGCCGGATCGATCGAGCCGCTCCCCGTGAGGATCGCCACCTCGGGCGCCTCCGGCCTGCGGAGCGTCCGGCGAAGCTCGGCATAGCCGTCCGCGGCGGGTGGGTAGATCCGCTCGGGCCGCCATGTGCCGCCGGGCGAGGCGCGCAGGACTCCGGCGCCGATCAGGACGACGTCTGCGAATGCGCGAAGGAGGCCCATCAGGAAGCGGTCGGCATCGCTGTCCGCTGCGATCAGGTCGTTCGAGCTCGGAATGCCCGGGATCGCGACGACGCCGTCGAGCGTGGAGACGAAGTTCGCGTAGAAGCGCGGTTCCTCGAAGCCGAGGTCGCCGGCGTGCAGGCGGCTCAGCTCGGCAGGGAGCTCGACCTCCGGCAAGGACTCGGCCTCGTACAGGAGCTCGAGTGGTTCAAGAACCCCTTTCACGATGAGCGACCATGTCGGGCGATCATCGTGAAAGAGGTTCCAAGGCGAGACGTTTCGGGCACCGGCGGGTGATCCTACGAGCCGTCGTGGGCGGCCGGGCGCCAGCCGAGCTCGGCCGAGACGGCGGCTGCTCGCTCGAGGAGCAGCGGTACCGCTCTCTCGACGGCGGTCGCGTCGAACCTCTCGCTGGGGCCCTGGAGCGCGACGATCGCCTCGAGCTCGCCGCGGCTCGAGCGGATAGGTGCCGCGATCGCGGTGAGGCCAGGCTCGCGCTCGCCGATCGCCTGTGCGTAGCCGCGCTCGAGCACCTCCTGGATCTCGCCGGCGAGCGCTCGCGCGTCGGTGATCGTGCGCGGTGTGTAGGCCCGGAACGGTCCCTCCGGAAGCTCACGGCCCGAGAACGCGAGCATCACCTTTCCCGCCGACGTCGCGTGCGCGATCGACGGCCGGCCGAGCCTCGAGACGGGCTGTACCTGGTGCGCACCCGGCACGAAGTCGACGGTGATCGCGTCCTCGTCGCCTGGGACCGAAAGTGTCGCCGTCTCGCCCGTTGCCTCGACCAACGCCACTAGATGAGGTCGTGCGACCTCCCGAACGTCGAGTCGGGCGAGCACGGCGTTCGCGAGGTGGATGAGGCGGATGCCGAGCCGGTAGCGGCCCGAGGTCGGGACCCGCTCGGCCAGGCCGGAGGCCGCCAGCGTTCCGAGCTGGCGCGAGACCGTGCTCGGGGTCATGCCCGTTCGCCGGGCGATCTCGTTCGTCCCGAGCTCACCCGCCTCGGCGAGGGTGTCGAGGACCGCGATCGCCCTTTCGGCGGCGCCAATTCGACGAGTGGAGGGTTGACGAGTGCGCGACATCGGTGTAGGTTCGTTGCGGATTCTGGCACAGTGTTGCTCCTGGTGCAATTAGCCGCATAGATGTCGTTTCTTCTTCCGTGTCCCTTCTGCGGCCGGCGGCCGGTCGACGAATTCACGTGCTTCGGTGAGGTCACCAAGCGCCCGGCGAGCTCTCCCACGCTACGTGAGCTGACGGACTACGTGTACTTCCGCGACAACGCCGCGGGCGTGCAGCGCGAGTGGTGGCAGCACCGGGCGGGGTGTGGCGAGTGGTTCCTCGCCGAGCGCGACACGCGGACGAACGAAGTACTCGAGGTGAAGCTTCCCGAGCCGCAGCGACCCGGCCCGGGATCTGACCTCGTCGGGTCCGACCCCCGATGAGGCTCGAGCCCCAGCAGCGAGAGCGGATCGACCGCTCCCGGCCCGTTTCGTTCACGTTCGCGGGCTGGAAGGTCACCGGGTTCGAGGGCGACACGCTGGGCTCGGCGGCGTTCGCGGCAGACAAGCGCGTGTTCTCGCGCTCGTTCAAGTATCACCGCCCGCGCGGGCTCCTCTGCTGCTCGGGGCACTGCCCGAACTGCCTGATGACCGTCGACGGTGTGCCGAACGTCCGCGTGTGCACCGAGCCGATCCGTGAGGGGGCGGTTGTCCGCGGGCAGAACGTCCGCTGGTCGCTCGACCTCGACTTCATGTCCGTGACCGACAAGATCGGGGCGCCGTTCACGCCGGTCGGCTTCTACTACAGGACGTTCATCCGGCCGCGGCGACTCTGGCCACTGTACGAGAAGTTCCTGCGGAGTGCGGCCGGCCTCGGGAAGCTCGACGAGCGCGCGGGGCACTCCAGGCGCTACGACGTCGAGCATCGCAGGGCCCGCGTCCTGGTCGTCGGCGGCGGCCAGGCGGGGCGTGCTGCGGCCCTCGCGGCAGCGACGACGGGGCCCGGCGTCGTGCTCGTCGACGAGGACGCCAGGCACGGCGGCCTCCGGCTAAAGGGCGTCGAGGTGCTCGCGCCGGCTCGCGCGCTCGGGATCTGGGAGGGAGGCCTCGTTCCCGTGGACGCGGGGACACTTCTCTACCGCTTTCGCGTGGAGCGGATCATCGTCGCGACGGGCGCGACCGAGCAACCGCTCGTCTTCCCGGGGAACGACCTCGTCGGGGTGATGCTCCCGGACGGCGCGCGGCGGCTCGTTCGCGACTACTCGGTCAAGCCGGGCAACCGGGCTGTCGTCCTCGCGTCCGACGACGCGGGGCTCGAGATCGCGGACGACCTGCGCGAGGCCGGAATCGCCGTGCCGAGGGTCCTGGATCTCCGGGACATACGACCTCGCGAGCTCGCCGCGCAAGGTCGGAAAGGTCGGGTGCGACGTCTCGTCGTCGACGACGAGAGCATCGACTGCGACCTGCTCGTCGCTTCCGCGGGGAGCCAGCCCGCCTACTCGCTGCTCGCGCAGGCTGGAGCACGCATCGAGTTCGATCCCGAGCTCGGCGTGTTCGTCCCGACGGAGCTGCCGCCAGGCGTCGAGGCCGTCGGAAGCGTCACCGGCGAGGGGCTCGGCAAGGTCGCACCCGAGCCGGCCTACCGCGGCGGTGGGAAGTGCTTCGTCTGCGTCTGCGAGGACGTCACGACGAAGGACATGAAACGGGCCATCGCCGAGGGCTTCGACTCGATCGAGCTGGCCAAGCGCTACACGACGACGACGATGGGGCCTTGCCAGGGGAAGCTCTGCCACCTTTCGAGCATCCGGCTCTACGCACAGGAGAACCGAATGTACGAGTCGGCGATCGGCACGACCACCGCGCGCCCTCCCTGGGCGCCCGTGGAGCTCGGTCTCCTCGCCGGCCGCGAGCTCACACCCGCGCGCCTCACCTCGATCCATTGGAGGCATGTGGAGGCGGGCGCGACGATCCAGTGGGCCGGCCCCTGGAAGCGCCCGTACGCGTACGGAGACAAGCCCGACGACGAGGTACGCGCCGTGCACGAATCGCTCGGCGTCATCGACGTCTCCACGCTCGGCAAGCTCGTCGTCGAGGGTCCCGACGCCGTCGCGCTCCTCGAGCGTCTCTATCCGAACCGTTTCGGCGACATGAAGCCCGGGCGGATCCGGTACGGGGTCCTCACGTCGGATGGCGGTCGGATCATGGACGACGGCACCATCGCACGCCTCGCCGACGACCTCTACTACGTGACGACGACCTCGACCGGTGCGGACGCAGTGACGGCGTGGTTCGAGTGGTGGAACGCGGTCTGGGGCTACGAGGCCGAGATCGTGAACGTGACGGGCGCGATCGCCGCCCTGAACCTCGCGGGGCCGCGATCGCGCGACGCGCTACAGCGTCTGACCGAGGCCGACGTATCGGCCGAGGAGTTCAAGTACCTCGACGCCCAGGAGATCGAGGTCGCCGGCATCCCGACGCTCGCCCTGAGGATCGGCTTCGTCGGCGAGCTCGGCTACGAGCTCCACTTTCCGAGCCCCGCGGGCGAGTTCCTGTGGGACCGGCTCGTCGCCGAAGGCGCGCGCCCGTTCGGTCTCGAGCCGCAGCGCGTGCTCCGGCTCGAGAAGGGCCACGTCATCGTCGGCCAGGACACGGACTCGGAGTCGAACCTCTACTCGTCCGGCATGTCGTGGTTGCCGAAGCTCGACAAGGACGACTTCGTCGGCAAGTTCGCGCTCGAGCACTTCGCGCGGCGCGAGGAGAAGGAGCGGCTCGTCGGCTTCACGATGGAGGACGACTATCTTCCTGCCGAGGGCGCGCAGGTCGTAATCGAGGGGCGGCCGGCGGGTCGCGTGACGAGTGCGCGCCGCAGCGAGGCGGCGGGAGCGGTCATCGGGCTCGCCTGGGTTCCCGCCGACCGCGCCGAGAGCGGCACACGCGTCGAGATCCGCATCGACCGGCTGCTGCGCGGAGCACGGGTCATGCACGGCGCTTTCTTCGATGCCGCCGGGGAGCGAATGCGGGGATGAGTCTGAGCTTCCTCTCGCCCTCGCGCTGCGAACAGGGGACGATCACCTCCCCGCTGCGCCGCGCCCTAGACACGGTGTCTGACACCGAAGGTCGCAAAGAGCAAGCTTCTGGCGCCGAACCTGTCATCCAGCGTCTAGTGCGCGATCTCTCGCTCCGGGGCATCGTGGAGATCCGCGGCGACCTCGACCTCGTCCCTCCGTCCGCCGGCGAGGGGCTCGTGCGGCTCTCGCCTCGCCGCGGCTACGTGTTCACCGACGACGATCCGGCGGACGTCGCGGAGCGCCTCCGGGCCAGAGGTGTGCTCGCTTACGACGCGACGGGAGCCCTGGCCGGGATTGCGATCGCGAGCGAACAGGTCATGCGTCGGCTGACCGATCTCGATCTCGAGCGCCTCCCCACTGCGGGGCCGTTCGCTCACGTGACCGCCATCGTGCGTCGCGACGAGGCGGGTTGGTTCGAGGTCTACGTCCAGCAGGAGCTCGGCCACTACGTGGCGGAAGCCGTAGTGGATGCACTGGCCGGTCTGGACATGTCTCGGGGGCTGACCCCGGAGGCGGGCGCGTGAAGGAGATCTTCTTCCCGAAGCGCATGTGGCGTCCGCGCGGCGAGCTCAAGCGCCGCTACGACGTCGTCGTCATCGGCGGCGGCTCGCACGGGCTCGCGACCGCCTACTACCTCGCGAAGCGGCACGGGATCAAGGACGTCTGCGTCCTCGAGAAGTCGTACATCGGCTCGGGTGCCTCGGGTCGCAACACGACGATCATCCGCTCGAATTACCGGACGCCCGAGGGCGCAGCCTTCTACGGCGAGAGCGTGAGGCTCTACGAGCGGCTCTCGGACGAGCTCGATTTCAATCTCATGTTCTCGCAGCACGGCCACCTGACGCTCGCGCACTCGGACCGGGCGATGATCACGATGCAGGAGCGCGCCGAGGTGAACAAGCTGCTCGGGGTCAACTCGAGCGTCGTCGGGGTGGACCGAATTCGTGAGCTCTGCCCCCAGCTCGACCTCTCGGATCGCCCGGCGTATCCGATCGTCGGCGCGCTGTACCACCCGCCCGGCGGGATCATTCGTCACGACGCCGTGGTGTGGGGATTCGCGCGCGCGGCCGACCGGAGAGGCGTGGAGATTCATCAGGACACCGAGGTCGTCGGATTCCAGCGCGACGGTGACCGGATCACTGCCGTCGAGACCTCCCGCGGCCGTGTCGAGTGCGGGCAGGTCGTCAGCGCCACCGCCGGTTGGTCGTCGCTCGTCGGCGGGTTCGCCGGCCTGCGCCTCCCGATCACGACGCACATCCTCCAGGCCTTCGTCACGGAGCCCGTGAAACCGTTCCTCGACGTGGTCATCGTCTCCTCGCAGCTCCACGTGTACATCTCACAGACGGATCGCGGCGAGTTTCTGATCGGCGCGGAGATCGAGCCCTACACGACGTACAAGGGCACGGGAACGCTCTCGTTCCTCGAGTACTCGGCCGCCCACACGATCGAGCTCCTTCCGCAGCTCGAGCGGACGAAGGTGCTTCGCACCTGGACGGGCCTGTGCGATCTCTCCCCCGACTACAGCCCGATCCTCGGAAAGACGGAGATCGACAACTTCCACGTCTCGACGGGCTGGGGCACGTACGGGTTCAAGGCCGCACCGATCGTCGGCGTCACGCTCGCCGAGCTCGTAGCGAGAGGCGAGACACCCGCCCTCATCGCCCCCTTCGCGCTCGAGCGCTTCCACACGGATACGCTCGTGTCCGAATTGGCCGCGGCTGCAGTGAGTCACTAGGTTTTTCACGACATGTCCACCGTGATGCCCTCATCCCTCGAGATCGCGCAGGACGCGACCCTTCGCCCGATCCTCGAGGTCGCCGCCGACGTCGGGCTCCTTACCGAGGAGGTCGAGCCGTACGGGCGCTACAAGGCGAAGGTCGACCTGTCCGTCATCGAGCGCCTTGCCGACCGGCCGGACGCGAAGCTGATCAACGTCACCGCGATCACGCCGACGCCCGCCGGCGAAGGGAAGACGACGACCTCCGTCTCGCTGACACAAGGCATGGGAGCGATCGGCAGGAAGCCCGTCCTCTGCCTGCGCGAGGCGTCGCTTGGCCCGGTCTTCGGCGTGAAGGGAGGCGCGGCGGGGGGCGGGTACGCGCAGGTCGTCCCGATGGAGGACCTGAACCTGCACTTCACCGGTGACCTGCACGCGATCACGGCCGCCAACAACCTGCTCGCAGCACTGATCGATGCGCATCTCCACCACGGGAACGAGGTCGGCCTGGACCCGCTCTCGATCTCGTGGCGCCGATGCCTCGACATGAACGACCGCAACCTGCGCCAGGTGATCACGGGCCTGGGCGGACGTGCCCATGGTTCGCCTCGCGAGACCGGCTTCGACATCACGGCCGCGAGCGAGATCATGGGGCTCGTCGCGGTCGCCCGCGACCTCGCCGACCTCCGTGAGCGGCTGGGCCGGATCACCGTCGGCCAGACGTTCGAGGGCGAGCCGGTCACCGCAGAGCAGATCAAGGCCGCGGGCGCGCTCGCAGTCGTCCTCAAGGACGCGATCAAGCCGAACCTCGTACAGACGCTCGAGGGTCAGCCCGCGTTCGTGCACTGCGGCCCGTTCGCCAACATCGCGCACGGAAACAACTCGCTCGTTGCCGACCGCGTCGGGCTCAAGCTGGGGGAGTACGTCGTCACCGAGTCCGGGTTCGCATCGGACATGGGGATGGAGAAGT
>Ga0184632_10000137_pt1 | contig 24216 bp, 22 predicted proteins | sample PLM31_50_b1_FD_133153 | JGI IMG/M metagenome (GOLD analysis project Ga0184632, IMG submission 133153) | Groundwater sediment microbial communities from an aquifer in East River, Colorado, USA - PLM3-1_50_b1 | ecosystem: Environmental > Terrestrial > Soil > Riparian zone | place: USA: East... | reverse complement strand
GAGGGGGCAAGGGGAGATTTTCATCTTCGCCAAGAGACTGTGTCGCAATCCGCGAAAGCGCGCTGATGTCATGCTGAGCGGAGCGAAGCATCTCGCATTTTCATAGTGTTACTAGGACGAGATTCTTCGGCTGCGCCTCAGAATGACATTACCCCACACTCTCCGCTTTATTTCCCTTTGTTTGGAACCTCGCGCCTCTGCGCGAGTCGACTTTTTCACAAACTCTGCTGATGCCTTCCTTATTTTTTCCACGTCGAGGCGTCGCTGATATGCTCGATGCCACCGAGAAATTCATGGGCGAGCTGGCGCGGCCAGGTCGAGAGCAGCCGCACCGGCGTATTGCCGTCGTTGAAGTGCTGGTGCGCGGTCATCGGCGGAAGACAGATGATATCGCCGGCTTCCCAGGGGTATTTAGTCTGCTCGTGTACGTCGTAGCCTTTGCCTTCCTGGACGAAGATCATTTCTTCGAAGATATGCCGGTGCTTGCCCGTATGACCGCCGGGCTCGATCTCCATCGCCATGAAATCCAGAGCCCGAGCCGCCACTTCGGTCCACAGGCTGATGTAAAATTGCAGGTGGCCCTGGCGCGTTTGCTCAACGGCTGTGTCCTTCGCTTTGATGACCCGCGGGCCCTTGTCTTCCAAAGCATTTTCTTCAACCAGCCGATTGAGAAACCAATCGTATTTGGTTTTTCCTTGAACTCCCTGTCTGACGGCGCGCCGCGCGGCAAAAACGGCTTCGCGTTTTCCATCCGCGCCCTTGCGCACTTCGAGATCTTCCTCCAAGCCGAGAATGCCGCGCGGCACGCGAAAGCCGATCAACTGCCCCGCGGAATCTTTGATCGGTTCGGTTCCTTCAGGAATGCTCTGGAAATCAAACTGCTCCTGCCAGAGCAGCCCGAGCACGTGCCACAGACGCACCTGGGGCAGCCAGGCGCGAAAGCCGGTTTGAGCATTAGCGATGAATTCTTGTGTCGTATAAGGCGGGATCACCACCAAATCGTTAGCCGAAAAAGCGTAGCTTTTGCCGCCCTGCGCGCATTCGCCGCTGCCCGCGAGGATGTAGGCGATCATCGAGGGAACCAAACGTATTTTCTCGCTCCGGCCGCCCGGTTTCACTTCGAGAAAACCGCATGACAAAGCGCTCAGCGGCGCGACGGTATAGCGCTCGAATACGCGCAGGTCGCCCAGGACGTTGCCGCCCTTGGCGAACATCGGCGGCTTGACGACCCGGGGCAAAAGCTCCATGCGCTCGCGCTCGAGCTTTTGCTTGATAAAACGGCCCTCGTAGTCGTAATAGAGTTTCGGGTCGACTTCCTCCTCGCGCAGGCGCTCTCTAACGCGTTCTATTTCCGCCATGAGCTTTTACCTTCCTTTCTCGTCAAACTCCGGTGCATTTTCCAATTGCTCGATGCCGCCCAGGCCAAGATCGCTACACATGCTCGGCACGGAGCTGAGCAGGAGGACCGGATTGGCCGGGTCGGCGTTAAAGTGTTGATGCTCAACCATGGAGGGAATGTTGATCAGATCGCCCTTCTGCCAGTTCCAGCGCTCGCCGTCGTGGATGTCATAACCCCGGCCATTGATCACGAAAATCTGCTCTTCGGCCAGATGACGGTGCCGCCCGGAACGGCTGCCAAGAGGAATCTCCTGCATGCTGATCCAGACTCTGCGGGCGGACGATTCCATGTGTGGATGGGTATACCATTTCAAGCGGCCCTGCGGCGTCCATTCCCAGGGCTGCTCTTCGTAGCGAATCACATGGCTGATGGTTTTGCAGAAGGTGACCTCTTCACGGAGCAACTTGAGATAGCGGTCATAGGTATTATCGACGCTGTCCGTCCACTCTTTGCTCTCCAGCCGGGCGCGAAACACGCCTTCGACATCGGGAGACGGACCGAGAAAAACATCGAGGTCTTCTTTGATCCCCAGAACGCCTTTTTTGATGCGGTAGCCGATCAGCTTTTTTTCGTTGTCGTACAACGGTTCGGTGCCGTCTGGAAAATTGGGTTTTTCACCGAACTTGATCTGTTCGCGGTGCAAGAGGCCGAGGGCGTGAATCATGCGCGACTGCGGCACATAAATCTGGCAGCCCACATCGCGGTCGCCGCCATGCTGATGAATCGTGTAGGGCGGCACAATCAGCAGATCGAAGACTTCAAAATGATAGGTCTCTCCGTCGTTCCATTCCCAGCCCTTGCCGGCGGTGCAAAAAAGCGTGGGCGCGCTGATATGGCGGTGCGCGCCGCGCACGGGCGCGTTGGGCGGAATGTCGGAAAAATGGCAAGTGAGAATGTACATCGGACCGCGGTTAAGGATGTCGTAGCAGAGCAGATCGCCGGTCTGGTGTGGGCTGCTGTGACCCATCACCGTGCCTTGCGGCGGGATCGGCTTGAGCACGCGCGGCAAAGAACCGCCAAATGATTCCTCGCGCCGCTGGTGCACGAAGCGCTTCAACTGGTCCGAATAAACGACTTCGTCGCTCTTTTCCCAGGGAGTCAGGTTAGACATCGCAAGTTCCCTTCGCGCTGATAATTCTAGTTTTCAAAACGCTCAAGCTGTTCAACCGCTTCGCTCCGTTCAAGCCGTTTGAACGGCAAGACTTTCTCCCGCCAAGACGCCAGGGCGCAAAGCCACGCGCGAATCGTCATGCCCGCCCCGTGGAAGATCAGCCATTCTTCCACGGGGGCATCCAGGCATTGGCCGAAAACCTAGATTCCCGCTTCCGCGGGAATGACGCCAGTTGAACTATGTGGTGACGGGTCTTTACTGGCAGTTGTATCCCTAATCTCACACTTGTCAGTTCTTCTCATCGCTCTTCTGCTCCGGTGTACTCCGACACATCTTCGAATTGCTTGATGCCGCCGACGCCGAGATGCTCATAAATGCTGGCCGCGGCGCTGAAAAGCAACGCCGGACGGTCGCCGAGCGAAAAGTGTTGGTGCGTTGTCATCGGCGGAATGCAAATCAGGTCCCCTTGCTCCCAATTCCAGCGTTCGCCGTCGTGGATGTCGTAACCCCGACCTTCAAGCACGAGGATCAACTCCTCGGCCACATGGCGGTGCTGTCCCGAACGGCTTCCCGCTTCGATTTCCTGGAAATAGATCCACGCGTGGTTGGTGGCCGTTTCGGTATCCGGATCGACCATCCATTTGATTTTTCCCTGCCGGGTCATCTCCCAGGGCGCTTTGTTATCGCGCGCGACATGGTCCACCTTGCGGCAAAAATCGGCCTCGTCGTGCATCAGTTTCACATAGCGGTCGTAGGTGTTCTCCACCACACCGTCGAACGATCCCGCGGTGCGGCGCGCCTGAAAGCTGGCCTCACGGTTGGGCTCCGCGCCGAGAATCACCTCGATATCCTCGGTGATCCCGAGGACACCCTTCTTGATACGATAGCCTTTTAGCCCGCCCTGTTCGTCGTAGATGGGCTCGGTGCCGTCACGGAAGGTCGGCTTTTCACTGAGCTTGTGTTGCTCGCGCCAGGTCAGGCCGAGAAGATTCCCGACTCGGCCTGTCTCCGGCACATAGATAGTGCAGCCCACGTCTCTGTCGCCCCCATGCTGGTGCATCGTGTATGGCGGCACGATCAACAAATCGAAAGTTTCGAAAATATAATTTTCGCCGTCGTTCCATTCCCAGCCTTTACCGGTTACGCAGAAAAGCGTCGGAGCGCCGATATGGCGATGCATGCCGCGCACCGGCGCCTGCGGCGCCACCCGGGTAAAATGGCTCGTCATGCAATAAAGCGGCCCGCGGGTGAGCATATCGTAGCAGACATGGTCGCCGGTCTGGTGCGGGCTATCCATACCCATGACGGTGGGTTGCATCGGCAGCTGCTTGAGGACATGGGGCAGAGAACGCGCTTTGGCGTCCTCTTGCTGCTGGTGGACAAACCGTTTTAGCTGGTCTGGCACTCGCTGAACTTCTCGCCAAGGCTCAAGCATATTTTCCCCCGTCGATGATACTCACGACGAACGCATACAGGTCACGCCGTTCAAACCGTTCAAGTTGTTCAAAGCGATCGCCGGGCTGTTCGACGATTTGAACGGTTTGAACGATTTGAACGCAACGCTTTACAATTCCAGCGTGCTGGGAGCGAACAGTTCTTCAAATTTCAATTTTTTCTTGGTCAATCCCTGCTCAAATGAATAGTCGATGATCGTCTCCAACATTTTCCGATTCGCCTTGACGCCGTAAGGATACGGATCCAGGCCGAATATCTCCCGCGTCTTGGCATGATACTCATCGCGGAAGATCAGACCGCTTGGAATATTTTCTTTCAAGCGCTCCTGGGCCCATTGCTTGGCGGCGGTAAACGCTTTGAACAAATTGAACGCCAGCCATGGATACTTGCGGTCGATGTCGCCGCGAATGACGTAAGCGTGGTTCGCCTGAATATAGCCGTGTTTCTTGAAGAAGCGCGCGCCTTCGCCGATCATGTCGGGGAATAAGGGTACGACTTTGCTCCAGTCGCCGCCGCGGGCGCGAATTTGCGTCGAGCGGTCGACGATGTTGCTCTCCCGTGAAAACGCGCGGTGCACCGACGCCACGTCGATCTCGTTCGCCACCAACATCGACGCGAGACTCTTGTCCTGAGGAATCCGCTGAAAAGAAATGCCCGGCGGCGGCGTAAAGCCCGTCGCGCCCCCATGGCTCAACTCTTCGCTGCGCTCCATGTACCAGTGCACCTTGTATTGCGAAACTCCAAAGTCATGCTCTAAAACCCCGCGCACCCATAGAGACGCGGTCTGCTGGTACTCGCCGACGCCGATCCTCTTGCCGACGATGTCTTCCGGTCCCTTGATGCCGGAATCCACATGGTACGAGAGCTGGGCGTGCATGAAGCGGCGCGACGGAAAAACCGGCAGCGCGATCATGTCCATGCCCTGCGATTTCGCGATGAGATACGAGGATAGCGACATTTCGGAAATTTCGAATTCCTGGAACTTGAGCTGACGCCAAAAAGTCTCCGAAGGATCCGAATAGGTGGTAATCAGCTCGACGCCTTCAATCGGGATCGTGCCGTTGATCATCGGTTCGACCCGCTCGTTGTAAGCCGTTACAAAACTCAGTTGCAGTTTGGCCATGGTTTTTTACCTCGCTTCCCGAAAAGTTACGGCACTCAGTGAAACGTTCAAATAGTTCAAACCGTTCAAGTTGTTCAAATCGTTTGCCGCGTGGTTCGACGACTTGAACGATTTGAACGACTTGAACCACACGCAATCAATTCCGCACTTATCACTTGCTCTGTTCGGCGACGAATTTTCGCACAACATCCCTGTCCCAGATACCCGGCCCCCATAGGCGGAAATAGCGCACCCCTTTTTGCCGAAGACTCCATGCCGGCAATTCATCCTTCGGGATATCTTCACGCAAGGAATTGGGTCCCTGGTCATTGGGATCGCCCTTCTGAGCGGCAATTTGTCCTTCGCGGGAGAGAAACCAATTGATCAACACCTTGGCCGCATTCGGATGCGGCGCCCGGTTCATCAATGAAATCATCGTTCCACCCGCTTCCATCCCGACGCCGTCTTTGCTCAAGGCATGGGGGTCCAAAACTTCCACCGGCAGTCCCTGTCGCTTGGCTTCATCTACTTCAGTGGCTTTCGCCGTGATCGCGATCGGAAACTTCCCTGAACCTATCCAATCGGTCTGCAGTGTCTCGTTGCGCACAAAAGTGAGACCGCCGGTTGCGATCAGCTTGCGGAGATATTCAGGACCCAACTGAGGGTTGTAATAGAGAAAGAGCAGCGGGCTGCCGCCGCCGGGTTCGGCGGGGTCCTTCGCGGTGATCTTCCCTTTCCACTTGGGATCGAGCAGGTCCCAGAACGAGGTAAGGCTCTTGGGATCCACGAGTTTGGTATTGTACCCCAACAGCCGGAAGGGAAAAGCGGCGTAAACAAAAACGTAGCGGTTCTCGGCGTCGTTATAGTGGTGTTTACCCTCGAACCATTTCGAGGTGTCTTTCACTTCGGGCATGACAAAAGCGCCGGGCAGCGGATCCAGCGCTTGGGCTTTTAGGAGCGTAGTGGTTGTGCCGCCCCCCAAACGGACGACATCAGCAAGAAATTTCCCCGCTCTTCTCTCCGCCATGATGCGCTGCAGGATTTGGGCCGCGTTGGTAGCGACCAGAACCAGTTTGATTTTAGGAAATCTCTTTTGGAAGGCTTGCCACTCGGCATCCGGCCCGACCTTATAGACCGTCACCTGACCTTCTTGCTCCGCTGCCTTCACGGTGCGTTCCCACTCATCACCGCCCGGGCCGATCTCAGCCGCTAGAGTCAACCGTTGCGGCGCAATTAATAGTAGGCCGATTGTCGCGAGGTATTTTAGTGGAATCATAAAACCCTCCTCAGCGTGGCGCGGCAGAGCCGCGGTAAGAGCACGATATACCGTGCCCGCACAAAGGCGCAATGAACGCGTTGTCATTTCGAACGACGAGAGAAATCTTTCTTAGATCCCTCGCGTTCGCTCGGGATGACAGGCGGCGCCTGTCAAACGACCGGTAAAATTTGCGCAAGCTGCGAAAACTTTCAACCATAATAATGCGAAATTGCATCGAGCGCCGCCTGTCAATTTTTGAACCCCCCGATGACGGCGGTATTACCTTCGCGCCAGAAGCAATCGACATCTTTGAATCCCGCTCGCTTCAGCAAATGCAACTGCTGCATCAGGTTGGGGGCGGGGCCATCCATTTTCGCCGCGTGACCGCGCGTTTTGATTTGCAGGTCGCGGTAATAACGTTTTAGATGTGCAGTGGAAAAATTAACCCGCTCGATATTCATAAAAAGTCCGCCCGGCCGTAGCAACTCGTAGATCTGCCGGTAGACCAGCTCGATGGGCTTGAGCTTTCTAAGATTGTGTATGGCCCTAGCGCTAACCACCGCGTTAAGCTCCCGAGGCAGTCCGGATGACCAATCCGGCGCGCCGAAGTCGGACTCCATGAATGAAACCCTGTCCCCAAACGGCGCGAGGCGTTGCCGCGCCTGCCTGAGCATCTCGTCCGATCCGTCCAAACATATAACACTGAACTCAGGGAACGCGGCAAGTATTTTGCCAGCCAGAGTGCCAGGGCCGGAACCCAGATCCATAACTTGAGACGGTCCTTCCAGAAAGACCGAAAGCCACTTGAGCGCCGCGTTGAACTGGGCCTCCCGCTCCAAAGCTCGCTGCTCATCTTTGGACACCCACTGTTGCGCGTATTCTTTCGATTCCCATTCATGTTCACTGGGGGTCATAACTTTTCCTCCGGCTACGACAATGCGAAATGGAGGGTTGGAGAACGGCAGTATTGGATTTCAAACGCTTTACTCCACCACTCGATCACTCCAGTTAACACAAAACCCTCTCACCTTGTAACCTGACAGCGATCGGCGGGCACATGAACATAAACTCGCTCACCCGGAAGAAAAACCTGGTGGGGGCTGAGCAACGCCCGCAAGGTCTTGCCTTTGATCTGGATCTCGCCATCGACGAAGTTTCCCAGGAAGAGGGCGCGCTTGACGGTCCCTTCAAAAACGTTTTCGGAGACATCGCCGCGCTCGCGGGAGCACACCAAGCCTTCCGGGCGAATCACAACGAACACGGACTCATCCTGTCTCGCCTCGGCTTTGCTGAGATCGACGACGATCGCACCCAGTTCGGTCTCCACCACGCCCCGGTCTCCCGTGCGCACGACACGTCCTGGCAATGCGTTGACCGTTCCGAGGAACTCGGCGATCAGCTTGTTTTTGGGACGCACGTACATTTCGTAAGGCGTGCCCATCTCGATCAACTCGCCATTCATGATCACGCCGATAACATCTGAAAGGGCCAGAGCTTCGACCTGGTCATGGGTCACAAAAAAAGTCGTGATACCTACGGCGCGCGCCAGTTCCTTGAGCTCGACACGCATCTCCTCGCGCAGTTTCGCGTCCAGGTTGCTCAACGGCTCATCCAGCAAAAGGAGCTTCGGCTTGCGCACCAGGGCGCGCGCCAGCGCTACACGCTGTTGCTGGCCGCCGCTCAATTGGGTCGCGGGCCGGTTTATAAGACCGTCCATTTGCACGGTTTTCAAGGCATCTTTCACGTTGGTTTCGATTTCAGACTTTGACCGTCTCTTTCCTCTGGCGCCATATAACAGAGGAAACGCCACATTGTGAAACACATCCATGTGCGGCCAGATGGCGTAGGATTGAAACACCATCCCGATGGGCCGTTCCTCGGGTGGAACCAGGATTTTTCTTTGCGCGGAAAAGACGCATTCGCCATCGATATAAATTTCTCCGTCCTCCGGCTGCTCCAATCCGGCGATGCAGCGCAGAGTCGTGCTCTTGCCCGAGCCGCTGGGACCGAGAAAAGTGAAAAACTGTCCCTCACCGATGTCGACGCTGACGTTCTTTACGGCGCCAACTTGCCCCTTATCGACAATGAAACTTTTTCTTAGATTGTTGATTTTTAGCATATCAGTGATCCTTTTTTGCTTGCGCCGAAAAACCCCTTGCCATGTTTCGGCACTTCGACTCCGCTCAGTGCAGGCTCCCTCGACGCGCCTTTAGTCCCGCGGTCCACCGAGGGCTCAGCATTCAGCGCCACACCCGCAGTTGATAGAACAGAGATCAGGAGGCGGAGAGCGGAGATCAGACTTCTGACTCCCGATCTCTGAGTCTTCTTCGTTTGATGATTGGCAATACTAGATTCATCCAATTAGTTCAACCACCATAGCGGCGAAGCAGTCACGTCCAGGCACTAAGAATCGCCCGGTCGCAAGGATCAATAGTCTAAACCCTTGCCCGGCGAGCCCATGTGGGATAAAACAATTCGCGTCATTCTCAGTGGGGCCCCGTATGATGAGTAAATCGTTCGCCATTACGCTCCTGGTTTCGCTCTTTCTGTCAACCATGAAGACGGAGCTTCAGGCCGACTGGAAAGGCGATTGGGAAAAGGTGGTGGAGGAGGCGAAGAAAGAAGGAAGGCTCAATCTCTACGTCGGCCGCTACGGGCAGCCCGCCCTATTGGACGAATTCAAAAAGGACTACCCGGAGATCAAGGTAGTGTCGGTCAACGGCACGGGAGATCAAATTGCCACCAGGATCGTGGCGGAAGTCCGCGCCGGCAAAACTCTCGCGGATATTTACAGCGGCGGGCCAAATTCCAATTTCAACTTTCTTTACCGCGGCAAGGTTCTCGACTCAATCAAGGCAGCCTTCATACTTCCCGAAGTGCTCGACGAATCCAAATGGTACGGCGGCAAGCATATCTTTACGGACAGCGAAAACCAGTTCATCTTCATCTACGTCGCCCTCCCCGGCTCTCGCGGCCTGGCTTACAATTCCAATCTCGTCAACGCGAAAGAGTTCAAATCCTATTGGGATCTGGCGAATCCAAAATGGAAGGGGAAAATCACCTCGCAGCGGCCCACAGAGACAGGGCTCAGCGCCCATTTGCAGTTTTATTATTATCATCCCGAACTTGGCCCGGAGTTCATCCGGCGCGCCTTCGGCGCTATGGATTTGACTTTCGGCGATCGACGTACGATCACCGATTGGCTGGCAGTGGGAAAATTCGCCATCTGCCACGGCTGCCGACAAATCGAGAAGGCCTCCGGTCAAGGCCTACCGGTGGACGATTTCGACACGGGCGTATGGAAGGAAGGGCAGCCGCTCAGCACAGGCGGCGGTTCGCTAGGTCTAATCAAGGGCAGCCCTAATCCTAATGCGGCGCGGGTTTTCATCAACTGGTTTCTCTCGCGCAAGGGACAGACCGCCATGCAAAAGTCCAATGATCTTTACGGTGAGCTTCCTCCTAACTCACGGCGCATGGATATTCCCAAGGATATGCTGCCTGCGGAAAACCGGCTGGTGGAAGGAAGAAAATATTTGGATGTGGCACGCCATGAGTTTACCGACATGGCCCCAGTTCTGAAACTGGCAAAGGAAATCATGAGAGCGCGGGAGCAAAAGTGAGTTTAATTATAGCTCCAAACGAGGACGGGCTTCGCTCCCGGGCTCATACCCTTGAAATCGACGTTCTTCACCATTGAAAGTCGCGCCGTCATCGCGAGATTAAATATCTCCACGGGGCCGTTGACACTTCGCAACTTCAGCGCGCCGTTCGCGTGGTTTCACTCGCCAACTCGCGATCAAGAAAGTCGACGACGAGCGGCCAGACCCGTTCTGCAAGTTCGGGCTGATAACCGCCTCCTGATTCCGGCGAAGCAAAGCCGTGGTTGCCGTCTGGAAAGAGATGCCATTCCAACGGTTGCCCATTTGCCAGGAAGCTTGCCATTATCTTCTGCTGCACCGGCAGGGTGCTAATGTGGTCGCGCCCGCCATAGATAATGGACGAGGGACATTTGATGTCACGGGCAGCATCATAGGGGTGACGCGGCCGGAGCTTGCTCGGCGGCTCTTCCTTGATGGAAGCGTAATAAGCCGCAAATGCCTTTACCGCGGGCGTTGCGGCGACAAAATGCACGCCGATACGGCCTCCCATGCAATATCCAATGACTCCCACACGCGCTGGATCAATATCCGACCGGGAAGTCAGATAACGCCATCCTACGTCGATGGCGCGCACGAATTCTTCGTCCGATCGCACCTCTTGAACTTCCTCTTTCCCCGCGAGAGTTCCTGAAAGGTCTGCGAAGCCTAACAAATTGTAGAGATCCGGCATGATCGTACAGTAGCCAAGCTTGGCGAACTTGTAGGCCTCGGTTCTCAGGTATCCGGTTGTGCCCGAGGAATGGATGATCAATAAGCCCGGTCCGCGCTCCTGCCGTATGGGATGGGCTATGTAACCGGGCAAGCCATCTTCTTTTTCTTTTAACCGTCGGGTGATAACTCGCATGTCGTTGATCCTCCTGTTCACTATTTGCACCAATCGTTGTGTCCGCGTAATTAACTTTCATGACTACTCTGCTCAACTTGCCCGGTTTTTGCCTGTGTGCTCACTTGTTACTTCAGCGCCGCGCTTTCTGTCAACCTAATCGTAGACGCAGCATTTGCTGACTGCAGTTGCCGTATTGCATGACCTGAAAAACTGACTTTCCTAGGGCGCAACTCTTCATCTCTTCGCTGTGTAGTAATATGCGGCGCAGGTTTGATTTCTCGATAAACTGCGGTAAGAAGGATCGTATTGAGGGATTGCCAAATTCGTTATGCTGAAGCTGTCCGAGCATGTCGTTTTCGGCATAATCAGAACCGTCGATTACGACGGCCGATCGCGTCCCGGAGGAAACGATGAAAGCCATGCACTTTAGAGCCGGCCCGGCGGTTTTCGCCATTGCTATTTTACTCCTGAGCGGCAGCGCGTTTGCCGCGGCGCCGAACCCCGCGCTGACAAAAGCCCGGCAAGAAGCGGAGGCAAAAGGCTACATCTTTGAGTCGAGCCATGACGAGGTCGTCGCCAAAGCCAAGAAGGAAGGAAAACTTCGGGTGCTCAGCACCATGGAGAGCGCCGTCATCAAAGCGATGCGCGATGCTTTCAAGAAGAAGTATCCGTTTATCGACTTGCAGGTTCAGGAGCTCGGTTCGGTGGAAGAGAACCAACGCTTTCTCTTGGAGTTGAAAGCGGGCACGGTCAAGGCTTGGGACGTCAACCGTGCCTATACCGACTTTTACGATCAGTATTTTCCTTATCAGAAGAAATTCGACATCCTCGGTATGGCGGAACATAGAGTGCTCGATATTCCACCCAAGCTCGTCGACCCGCAACAGCGTAACCTGGTGACCATCGGCAGTAACATTACGGTCGTCGCCTATAACAAAAAACTCATCAGCGCCGAAAAAGTGCCGGATCGCTGGGAGGACTTTACCAAGCCCGAGTTCAAAGGAAAGAAGTTCGTCCTTGATATCCGGCCCATACCCCTTGGCATGCTGGTGCCTGCCTTTGGGTTGGAGAAGGCGGTCGACTTGGCTAAGAAGTTAAATGCCCAACAGCCGATTTGGGGCCGCGGCCATACCCGGGTGATGGCTTCCCTACAAGCCGGCGAGTACCCGCTTTTCCTCGGCCCGAACTTCGGCTCGGTCAGACGGATGCAAATGAAAGACGTCACCGGAGTCATCGGCTATAAGATTCCGGAACCTATTCCAGTTCGGTTGCATGAAGCCAACGGCATTCTGGCCAACGCCGCATATCCATACGCCGGTCTGCTATGGATAGAGTTCCAGGCGTCCCCGGAGGGCCAGAAGATCATGGACGAGCAGTGGCCTTACGGCGCATCGCTCTTTGCTCCCGGTTCGGTCCAAGAAGATGTGACGCGGGGCAAAAAACTTTCCCTCCTCGATTGGAATCACTATACCAAACTGGACGATTACCTGAGCAAAATCATCGAGGCGATGGGCTTTCCGACGGCGACGGTGAAGTAGCATAAGCGGCCACGGGGAAACGCGCTATGGCTGAACAGAAGCAAGTTCACATTGGATTATTGAGTCCCGAGGGAACCAACTCGGGCCATTTTCGCCATTTCGAAGCCTTGTTGCCGCCCGAGATTCAACTCTCGATGGAGGGTCTGGAGTTGGCCCGAAGTTCGCGCTATGAGCTGCGCGGCAAGTCGGATGCCATCATTTCACGGGCCATGCAATTTGCGCGAAAACTTCCCCTTCAAGGATTGATCGTGACAGGCGCGCCGGTCGCCATCCTCAATCCGGGACTGGAGACGCAAGTCTCTCAAGCGGTCGGGATCCCGGTGGTTACCGCGGTTTCTTCGGCCATCGCCGCACTCAACGCAATCGGAGCGAAAAACCTGCTGGTGATAACCCCTTTCGATGTTCCAATGAATGAAAGTCTCACGAGCGAGCTACAGCGCGCGGGCTTGCACGTGCTCTCATGTCCTGCTTTTGCAGACCCTACATTTGGCTCGAGCTCAAAAGTGGGCCCGGAGGAAATCTTTGCCAGCACGACGAAGGCTTTCGCGACGGCTGGCGCCGTCGACGCGATCTATTTTCAAGGAGCCAGGCTCGATCCGCTTCCGATTATCGACAGACTGGAAGAGCAGCTTGGCGTCCCCATCGTTGCCAGCAATCCAGCCATGCTATGGCATATCTTGTCGCGCCTGAATGTGCGATGTTCCGTCGACGGCTATGGCAAGCTTCTGAAAAATTGGCCGGCTCTGGCGAGCCATTAACGTGGAATTATTTGAACTGCTGATGAAGTTGAAAATAACTCCTGTTGCGTTGGCCCTGGTCATTCTCTTTGCGATCGGCACAGGGAGCTTGCGCGCTGCGGATTCCCAGCTTATCGAGCGCGCGAAGAAGGAAGGCACGTTCTTACTTTACACGTCGATGAACACGCCCGACGTCAACCATCTCTTCGACGGTTTTCGCCAGCGCTATCCTTTCGTTGCGCCCAAGTCTTATACGACGCGAAGTGCCGCATTGCTCGAGCGAGTTATTACCGAAGCACGAGCAGGAAAGTATTTTTCCGACGTAATTCAGGGCAATGCCTTCACGCTCTTTCTACTGGGGAAAAGGGGCCACCTGGAGCCCTACGCTTCTCCGGAAGCCAGGTCTTTTCCCGACTCTTACCGCGATCCGGCGGGACACTGGGTTGCCGCCTACCTGCAATTGAACGTCATCGGTTACAACACCAAACTCATCCCCAGGTCGGACGCGCCCAAGGGTTATGAAGACTTGCTGGCGCCCAAGTGGAAAGGGAAAATGGGTCTCGATGACAAGCAGTACATCTGGTTCGACGGCCTGCTAAAAGCCATGGGACGGGAAAAGGGACTCGCCTACACAAGGAAGTTGGCGACCCAGGCGATTCATTTTCGCAGCGGCAACACGCTGCTCGCCAATTTGCTCGCGGCCGGGGAGTTTGGCCTGCTCATCAATGCGCGGCCGGATAGCATCGACGAACTCAAGCAGAAGGGCGCGCCGGTTGAATGGGTTGCGCCCCGGCCCACAACGGCCAACGTACTCCCCATCGCCATCGCCAGAAACGCGCAGCATCCGTACGCAGGCAAACTGTTCATGGACTACATGCTTTCTGAAGAGGGGCAAAAGCGCTTGAGCGCCATGGGTCGAACTGTGGCCCGGCCCGGCATCGCGGCCGCTAACCCGCGGCTGTCACAGGGCTTGGAAATAGCTGTAAATGATCCAGGAATGGCCGAGCGGTTCGATCAAGTCGTGGATCTTTACAAACAGGTTTTTGGCGTGCCGTAGGAAATCGGGTTCAAAACGTTCAAGCCGTTCAAAGCGTGCAAAACGGTTTAAACCAATTAAAGAGCGCTTAAATACAGCCGTTCACGCTTCGCCTCCGTGCACGATCAAGTTGTCGCCGGAGGATGTCACGCACAGAATCTTTACCTAGCAGCTTCGACATATATTATATGGCGAGAAAAACCATCGCGCTCATTTTCCTGTTCTGCGTGATCGCGCCCGGGCCCTTGGCGCCGCATGTGTGGGCGCAAGAAAGTAAATTGGAGCCGCTGGTGGTTTCCTACGCGGGGATAACCGGCGGGCGAGGGCCCCTATGGATCGCCAAGGAGCTGAGGCTTTTCGAAAAGCATGGCTTAGATGCGCGGCTGGTTCACATCACCGCGGGCACGACTTCGATCAATGCCCTGATAGCTGGCGACGTCGACATGGCGATCACAACTTCCTCGGCCGCCATCGCGGCCGCCGCCCGGGGCGCTCCGGTGACGATCATTGCAACCAATGGCTCTCCGGCCTACAAATTGGTTGCCCACCCATCCGTGACCTCTGCCGCGCAATTGAAAGGCAAGGTTGTGGGAAGCAGCCAGCTTGGCTCGGGTGCGGATTTTGCCTTGCGCAAGCTTCTGCCCAAACTTGGCCTGACCCCGGGTCAGGACGTCACGATCTTGCCCACCGGCCTGAGCGAATCGCACAAGCGGATATTGCTGATATTTCAAGGGCGCATCGACGCCACCCTTGGCACCTTCGAAAACGTTCTGCAGCTCGAATTGAGCGGGCAAAAAGTGAACGTCTTGGCCGATCTAAAGGAGATGGGGGTCTATGTCAGCGGCACCGATATGTCCGCGACGAACCAGTTTTTGAGAAGCTACCCGCATAGAGCAAAGGCGTTCCTTAAAGCTTTTAGCGAGGCAGTCTGGACCGGAATTTACAACAAGGAGATTGTCGACCACGTCTTCCGTAAGTATCTGAAGATTGAAAACGCGAAGCTCTTGGACGCCATGCATAGGAGCTATTTCGTGGCGGGAAACATTCCCCACAAGCCTTACCCGCAGCCGGAGGTTATTCAATCCGATTTAGAGTACTTGAGTATTGCCAATCCGGCGTTGAAAGGCAAAAGACCAGCGGACTTGACCGATACCACGCTGTTGCGAGAAATCGAAAGCGAGGGCTTCTTCGCCCGGTTGCAGCGCTGAACCGCGGCGATCCCCGTCAAAGTTCAAGGTTCAATGTCATCGGATCTCTTTCAATCGCATAGTCATAATCCTAACTTTGAACCTTGAACGTTGAACCTTTTATAGGTGCAGGCTCTGACGCTTTAGCAGTTCTTTATGGTAACGCCAGTCGGAATGTTCCCCGGTGGAACTTGGCCCTGTCATCCTCTTGCGGAATCCTGATGCCCATCTGCGCTGATATTCCTCAATGTCCTGCCCGGGGATCGGCTTCGGCTCGCCGATCGCATAGGCAAGGTAGTTCATCCGCGCCAGTTCAAAGACATTCAACGAGATCAACGTCGATTCCTCTACGCTTGCTCCAGCGGTCGTCATGCCGTGGCCGCGCAGCAGACAGACTTTCTTGTCGCTCATCGTCTTCATGAAATCTACTCCCAGCTCCTCATTGACGATGGTGACGCTGCGCGGGTAGATCGGAATTCCTTCCAACAGCAGCCGCAATCCCGGCGGATTATACGCCGCATAGATCGGCAGGAGCGGCTTTTCGCAAGCGGTGAGCAGCACCACCCAGTCCGGATGAGCATGGATGACGCTCATGATCTCGGGCCGCGCTCTGTATACCGCAAGATGCATCTCCGTTTCCGCGGGAGCATCCAGTCCTTTCGGCGCTTCCAAGACCTTCCCTTTCAGATCGATCGTAATGATGTCTTTCTCTCGCGCGAATTCCAACGCGGCTTCCTCCGGACCCTTGGATTTTATCAGGATCCGATCGCTGCCCGGGAGCCGCGCGCTGACATGGCCGAAGGCGCCCCGAGTTACTCCCCGGTTTCCCAAAATCCTGCAAGATAGAGCAATTTTTTTTCTCAAGTCCTTGACGATTTGTCCTTTGGTCATCATTCCTCCTTAACTGTCGAGGTTGGCTGGGCGGGCGGGGTGATCCAGATGTCGCGCCGGCAATTCAGACTGACGCGGGAACCTGGTAGGATAGGGTAATCTCGCGCCGTTCTTTAGAGGATTGCAAAATGGCGAGAACAACTTCCAAGGTCGCCTTTCCCCACCTCCCGTCGGTAATAAAAGAACGATTCTGCGTGACGGCTTCATGGAGCTTCAAGAGTTGCGCTCCGCGATCCAGAAAGGGCGGACAGGCAAGCTCCGCGCGGCCTTTTTCGGTGTAGATGTAAAGGCCGTCGGGCGACTGGCGTATATCGCCCTTTTCGCAACTGACCAAGGTCAGACCATAGAAGGGCTGCTTTCGTTCGCCGCGCCGTTCCCGTCCTTCGGCTCTGAGCGGCCTGGAGTACCCAACTTCCGGCTCAACGGTCCCCGCCGGCCCATCGCCGCTACGATCATCCGTGGAGGAGGCATAACCCCCTTCGCCGATATTCCACGTCATTTCAGTCATGTCAAAAAAACCGTAGCCATTAAACACGAGCGTCGCCGGTGTGCCGTCCTCGAACTCCAGTAAAGCGGTAAAGTTTCCCTCCGTGTCGAATTGGGAGTTCCAGCGACCCGCGATGGCGCGTACTTTTTTTACCGGGCCGCCGCCGACACTGCGCACAACGTCAACCTGATGAGGCGCTTGCCGGTACACCACGCCGCCGCCTTTAGAGGTATCCAGCTCGGCCGGCAGACGAGCGCTTTTAAGCCAGCCTTTATAATTCCAGGTGTTGATTTGGATCACGCGCCCCAGCGCGCCGTTCAAGACCACCTCCCTCATTTTGACGACGGGCGGGTCATCGGCCTTGGAATGCATGAAGAGCTTCACCCCATACTTTTCGGCGGCGCCGATCATCGCGTCACACTCCGCCAGCGACACGGCCATGGGCTTCTCGCAGATCATATGCTTGCCATGTTGCGCCGCCGCGATGACATGGGCGGCATGAAATTCATTTGGTGTAGCGATCCACAGCGCGTCTACGTCGCCGCTCTTACACATCGCGTCCACGCTATCGAAAGTCCGGACCTCTGGGTTTTTTTTTCGAACCGAGTCCTGCGCTTCTTTTCTGACATCCGCGACCGCCGTCAGCGTTACACCGGAAATCTTGCCGCAATCGCGGAGCACCGCGTGTCCCGCATTGCCGCAGCCCGCTATGCCCAGCCTGAGAGTCTGTCCCATGAATCCTCTTACCGCTTTTCTTTGCTAGTGAACTGTAACGGTTGGTTCGCGTCTAAGTTCGAAGAACCCTTCGACAAGTCTCAGGGTGAACAGTCAAGGCACAAGCCGTTCGTGGTGAGGCTCTCGAACCATGAACGGCAAACGCTATGTAGCTGTTAGAGTTCACTAGTCTAGGTTAATCACTCTTTGGACAGTGAAATACGGTCAATTTATCATCGCGATTTTCCGACTTCCCGCTCGCTGTCGGTAACCGTATGAAAATGAACGACCTGGTTTTTTTTCGGATCTCTGATCACTCCCAGAGGATCCCTGCCGCGCTTGACTTTATCGACCTCTGCTTTGAACAGCTTTCGAAAGGTGATGATACCCTTATCCGCGCTGGCTAGATGTTCCTTGGTTCGGTCAAAAACCGCTCCCGCGGTCTCCCAGACCATATAATCCTGCATCCAGACACGGTCCATCTTATAAGTTCCGTCGTCATTCTTGTAATACGAGGCGTATTCCACTGGGGGGTCCTCGCGCTGCTCGATAAACGAACCGTCTTTGGATTCCAAAAAATACACCTCGAAAAACAGCGTGCGGGTATCGTCCACCGGAACCCGGTACTGAAGATAGTGTTCTCTGCCATGGTGCTGTCTGAGCATATTGGGAAATACCAATGGATGTTGGTTGACCAGCGTGACCGCCCCATTGCCGTTGCCCGCGTAGCGCTTCTTCATGATCCCATGTTCGAAGAGCGCGAATTCATACCTCGCGATTTCGATCCTCCCGTCCCCATGAATCGGTTTTCCCATTCCCGCGCCGTGCAGATAATGGGTGTGTGTCGGGTCTACGGAATTCTCCATCGGCTGAAGCCAATTGCACTCCAGGGCGGGAAGCACGACGATCCTGCGCTCGCCGTCATTTCTCGCCAAGACATCGTATCTTGGTAGTAGCGGCGCCGGTTTGGGGCCCAAATACGCATAGAGGAGACCGGCCAATTTCTCCACCGGATAAGCCGGCTGCCGCACGCGGTTTTTATAGGTGCTCTCTGGTGGCTCCGCGGGCTGCTCTACGCATCTTCCCTGCCGGTCAAAGAGCCAGCCATGATACGAGCACCTGAGGTTCGCTCCCTCGATCCTGCCGTAGGCCAGAGAGGCGCCCCTGTGGGGGCAGCGCTCCGCCACCAAACCATAGTGGCCTTCTTCACCCCGGTAAAGCACCAGGTCTTCATCAAGGATTCGGATACGCTTGATGGGATTTTCCTTGAGCTCCGCGGCAACACAAACGGGTTGCCAGTAGCGGCGCAACAGTTCGCCGGCCGGAGTTCCCGGACCGACACGGGTCAATCTCTCGTTTTCTTTCCGGCTCAACATCGTAATCCCCTCCGGCGCAAAATTCTCAGCAGTCTGCTAAAAAAATCTCTTTGCAGGCTGCTCAAAAAGATCTCAGATGCGAGGCGCGCGAGAAATCGACGAGGGTCGGCGTGGTTGTAAAGTACGTTGGAGCGAGGCGATTGAGCGCAACGAAGCATATGTGTCTTTTTCAGCAGCGTGCTAGCGTTTCACTATTCCCTTATACAGCTTCAGCACGTCGTCCGCATCCATGCGATCCGGCGTAAACATGAGAACGTACTCGGTGCCTTTTTTGCGCCTATAGGGCGCGGGAATAGGGTCTTTAGGTATATCGTCGCGCATCGACTCGGCTTGATCCAACGGGGTATTCATAATTTCTTGAAAAATCGTCTGCCCCTCTCGGGAGAGAAACCAGTTAATAAAAACCTTAGCCGCATTGGTATGGGGCGCCTGCTTCATCAGGGCCAGGGTTCCGTTGGGTCCACTATAAAGCGTAACCGGCTCTTTCAAGCTTTCTGTAGGAAGCTCATCCAACGGCAGTCCCTGTTTTTTCGCCTCCGGAATACCCGTCACGAAAAAACCCAGGGCAAATTTCCCCGTCGCCAGCCAATCCGTAGCTTGGCGGTCGTCCCGGCTAAAGGTGATGTCCATCTCGGTTAGAAAACGGCGCACGAATTCAGCTCCGAGCTGCGGATTATAGTAGAGCTGGCGCCAACCGCCGCTCGATTCGTTCGGATCGATGGCGACAATCTTGCCTTTCCACTTGGCTCTTAGAAGATCCCAGTACGAGCTGAAATCGCCCGGCTTGGCCAGATTGGTGTTGTAGAAGACGCGCGATCCAGCTGGTTCGCCCCTATAGACGTGAATATATTTAGCTTCGTCGTCCTGAAAGTGGTGTTTTCCTTGCCACCATTTGGATTCATCGGCGACCTCGGGCAGAAGAAGCGCTGGTTTGAGCGGCTCCAAGGCGTTTTGCTTGTACAGGACCTTATAGGGCGAAGTGACGCCGCAGAGGCAAACATCGGCGAGGTATTTTCCAGCCCGCATCTCGCTGATAATACGCAGGATGAAATTCGAGCCGCGCCCCCCCACCGCATTGACCGGAATATCCGGATACCTTTTGTTGAAGGCCAGAATGGCTTTTTCGAGGTTGCCTCCCTGCCAGAAGTAGACAACCACCTTGCCTTCCTTTTTAGCCGCCTCCCTGCTCTGGTCCCACTCCTCCTGCCACTTGGCTTTGGCCTCCCCGGCTTGAACCGAAGTCGCCGCGAAAGAGAGCGGCATGAGCATGAACGCGATTGCAAATAACTGAAGTGCACCAATCACGACTCGCTGCTCCATAAGCACTCCCCCTTCCGCGCGTACTCTGCGGATTAGTAGGGCGCTATGATACGAGAATGTTGCGAAGGAGTTTTTTTCTAGACCGGATTCATGCAAATTGCCACGATAAAATCATTATCAGCCTGCGCCGGCTTCGGGTTTCGCCCCAACTGGAATGATCTCCAGAGGAATCCCGGCCGGGTCCCGGATTTTGAGTACTTTGCCGGGCTCACTGATAACTTTGCAACCGAACTTGCCGGCCTCGGCCGTGCTTTGGTCGACACTATCGACCTCGATGCCGAAGTGATCGATGCAAGGTTTCTCGGCCGCTTTACCCGCCGACGGGTCCGCGCCGCGGGATTGATTAATGGCAATGTGCACGTTGCCGTCGCTTAAGTAGCGCACGGTGCTGCGCACACCCGGAACTTTGATCTGAGTGAAACCGAAAACCTGGGCAAAAAAATCACTGGCCTTGTCGATATCGTCAACCTTCATGGCGAGATGAGCAATACGCGGCATATTTTCCTCCTTGAGGTAATCCTCAATATTTAGACAATGTCGGTTCGCAGTGTGCTTTTCTACAAGCCGAGATTGTAGAGCTTATTGACGTTGTCGCGGCAAAGCTTGCGCTTGACTGCGGCGCCGGCCCCGGCAAACGTACGCTCGGCGATTTGCTGAGAACGCGGCCAAGTGCATGCCGCGTGCGGGTAGTCGTTTGCCCACATGAAGTTGTTTTCGCCGTAGATCGGCGTTGTCAAAACAGCCGCGCGGTCGTCCATAAAAGTAAACCAGAGATTGCGCTTGAAGTACTCGCTCGGCGGCAACTCGAGTCTCATCTCCTCGCCGAGAGTCGTGCCATGGGCTGTCTTCTTCGGACCATATTGATAATCGACCTGTTGCACGATGATGCCGACCCAGCCGGCTTCAAATTCTGTACATACCACCTTGAGTTTAGGATGGCGGTCGAATAGGCCGGAGAAAATCATGTGGCCGATGACGGTCTTGATCACCGTCTGGCGCGAGTGCTGAAAAAAACCGGGCCATTCATCCGCGCTGTTGAGCTTTTCAAACCAGCGCCTCGATGCGCCCCCCTGAAGCTGCCCGGAGTGGATGACGAGCAACATGTCCAGGTCTTCCGCAGCCGACCACAGAGGTTCGTAGAAGGGGTTATAATATGCGCCATCCTTGATACCCGGCGGAATCTGAACTCCTTTGAATCCTAATGCGGCGTACTCTTGCATATCCTCGACGGCTCTATCCATGTCCAAAATGGAAAGCAGCGGAATGCCAATCAAGCGCTTGGGATTATGGCTGCAAAAATCTTTTAACCAGAAATTGTATGAGCGAAAGCAAGCGCGCTGAAAGGGAGCATCGTTGAGCACATAAAAGATCCGCGCCCAGCTCGAAAAAAGCACCTCCGCCTCGACGTCGTCCCGATCCTGCTCTTTCAGCCGGGCGGCAGGTTGCCAGGAACCCGGATGATCCTCGTAGCGAAAGGTATCGCGAAATCGGCTGATGGTGTCATCGTTGACCTGATCCACGGTCATGCCAGTCACGCCTTCTGGCTTGTCGACCAGAAATCCGACGGAGGGGTTGTAGCAAGGCGAGGGTTTAAGACCCTCCGTTACCAGCCAAAGCCCCTTCTTGTCCGGCAGGTCGTTTACGACCCTCGGAGCGCGGTCACCATATTCCTTTTGCACCCTTTCCCAAGCCTCGGGCGGGTCGTTGAGGTGACCGTCAGATGAAATGAATTTGAAATCCGCCATAGCGATGTTACTCCTGATCCATGAACTTCAGTCGATTTTTTTTGCGCCGACTTTCGGTTGATACCTTCCCTCCGGGACAATTTCCATGATCGGTCCCCCCGGTATGCGAAATTTCACCGGCGCGGTGTTCGGGTCGCTCAGAATCTCACAGCCAAACTCCCTCACCTTGGCCACGTATTTGGGCAAATCGTCCACTTCGATGGCGAAGTGGTGAATGCACGGCTTCTGGCCAGCCGCTTGGGCCATATCGGAGTCCTCGTCGTCGTATTTGAGAAATGTCAAGTCGATGGCGCCGTCATCGACGCGGCGCCGAGATCGATCCGGTGATCTCGATTTTCCCTTCGAAATGAAACCAAAGGTCTTTTCGTAGAATTCGGCTGAGTCGTCGACTTTATCTACTTTAACAGCGATGTGACTGATGCGTGGCATAGTTTCCTTCTCCTTATTTTCCCTTTTCAGCCATCGGAAAACCGTAGGCTTCCACTATTTTCTTTACCCATTGATCAAGGTTTTTCTGTGAGTCCCAGTTCATATCGGAAAGCGGCTTGCCGCGGATCATCGTGTGCAGCATCGACCCGGCAATGAACACCGAGCCATCCGCGGGACCATATTTATCGAGGATCTCTTGCCCCTCCGGCGCGACCTGAAACTCTATCCACAGCAGAGCCGCATGAGGACGAGTCGTCGTTCCAAAGACCCCATCGGCGCTACCGAACCTGACCGGCACAGGCTCCAACATTTGTAATTCCAGGCTCTTGGAAAGGTCCTTTGCTTTCGCTTCCAGGACACTTGAGAGATTCAAACCCATAAATACTGAATACTCTCCCAGCGCCATGGATGCCAGCGAGCGACTGCCACGCACCCAAATCGGTTTCTGCTCGGCGATTTTTTTTGCAAAATCGAGGGTTTTTTCCAAGCCCCATGCAGGCACCAGATTGGCTACCGAAAGCGGGCGAACATCGACAAGGAATTTCCGGTCCTTAAATTCCGGCTTGAGGAAACCTTCCCAGGTTGTGGGCACTTTGTCGGGCGAGATCAGCTTTTTGTTGTAAGCAGCAACAGCGACCTGTGAGCCCTTGGAGACTATGTTCCGGTTATTGGGGTCGACAATCGGCGCAGGGATGTTGAGCACGCCCTGCTCTGCCATGCCGAGGACATCGAACTTTTTCAAGTAGGGCGGGTATTCTGCATAAACTTGATTGGATATATGTACCGTATCCCAGCGTTTTGCGCGTCCGGCTTTCATCTCCAGGATGAAACGCGCATACTCCTCGGTGCCACCGATGCTTTCGGCGAATACGTCCTGTATGAACGGATATTTTTTCCTGAAGGCACTTATCATCGCCTTCTTGGCATCCGTCTCAAGGAACGTCAACACCTCCAGCTTGTGTTCCTGTTTTGCCTTGGCGATGATCTCGTCTTTGCTCGTGATAAAGAGGTAACCTTTGGACTCGGCTTCCTGCTTCGCCTTGGACACGCCTGGAGATACCGAGGCGGCGAACAAGCTCGAAACTGCTAACCAGTATGACAGGCCAATGAGGCAGCTTGCGAGATAAAAAATCTTCTTCACCTTACCCCCCTGGACTTGCTGAGATGCTCTTGCGCAGGCGTGTGAACATCGCCGATCTCGTGGTTGTGCCAATAACACAGCTGAACGGAGAAAAAAAGTCACGGCTCGTCGTCCGCAGTTAAAGCTGCATGAAACCGGCAGATTACAATAGCCGGGCTTGACTGACGAAGCCATCCCGTTTGGGTCCTTGAGAACAATCACAAGCCATAGACACGATCGGCAGCCGTCAATCACGGAACGCTCCATATCGGCGTGGCCGAATGGCTCATGGAGAAGGTGAAAGGGGAGCTAAATGAAATTGGCTGAAGTTTTCCAGCGCGCCTTTTCTTTAAGCCTGCTCAAAAGAATCCGGGCCCAACCGAACTCCGTGGCAAGAATCGCGAGGCCGGCAGGTATCACGATGATCGCAGGCCCCGGCAAAAAAATCATTGCGGCTCCTATCAGGAGCACGCTCACCCCGATGACCGCGATAACCGCCTTGCGGACGATCTTGTAGGGTTTACTTTCGAGATTTCGGTCCGACACGTGAGCTCCGCCTTAAATATCAATTCGCGTCGGTCTGATGGTAACAGTCCATGGCCGGCGTTGCCACCCTACCGCCTGGTATTTAGAAATCTGGAGAAGTTTTTAAGAACTCGAGTTCTTCCGGAGTCGAGGGCCGATCTAATATTCGGTTGCGATGAGGAAAGCGCCCAAATCGGTCTATGATGGCCTTGTGACGTAATTCAAAATCCAGATTCTCTTCGAGACCTGGCTCGGAAAAAAGTTTAACGGCTGTTTCATGGATCAGCGCGGACTCGCTGTG
>Ga0184632_10000136_pt1 | contig 24280 bp, 17 predicted proteins | sample PLM31_50_b1_FD_133153 | JGI IMG/M metagenome (GOLD analysis project Ga0184632, IMG submission 133153) | Groundwater sediment microbial communities from an aquifer in East River, Colorado, USA - PLM3-1_50_b1 | ecosystem: Environmental > Terrestrial > Soil > Riparian zone | place: USA: East... | reverse complement strand
CTCGGGCAGCTCATCCAGGAACAGCACGCCGCCGTGCGCCAGGCTGACTTCGCCCGGCCGCGGATACGACCCGCCGCCAATCAAGCCGGCGTCGGAGATGGTGTGATGCGGCGCGCGGAACGGGCGCCGCGCGACGAGTGACTCGCCCAGCGGCAGCGTGCCCGCCACGGAATGGATCTTGGTGGTCTCGAGCGCTTCGTCGAGGCTCATCTTGGGCAGCGTCGTCGGTAGGCGGCGCGCAAGCATCGTCTTGCCGGACCCGGGCGGGCCAACCATGAGGATGTTGTGACCGCCGGCCGCAGCCACCTCGAGCGCGCGCTTGGCGTGCGCCTGACCCTTCACCTCGGCGAAATCGACGTCATCCCGAGCGCGCTCGGCGAACAGTTTCGCCACATCCACCGCGGCGCTGGGAAGGTCGCCCTTGCCGTCGAGAAACTCGGCGATCTCGGCGAGACAGGTCGCGCCGAGCACGCGCAGGCCGTCCACCACTCCGGCCTCAGGGAGGTTTTCGCGCGGCAAGATCAGCGCTTCGACCCCCGCCGCTCGGACGGCCAGCGCGACGGGCAACGCACCACGCACGGGCCGGATTGCCCCTTCCAGGCCCAGCTCGCCCAGGACCGCAAGATTGCCGAGCCGCTCGCCCGCGACCTGTTCGGTCGCCGCCAGGATACCGAGCGCGATGGGAAGGTCGAATGCGGAGCCTTCTTTGCGGATGTCGGCGGGGGCGAGGTTGACGGTGATGCGCTTCAGCGGAAAGGTGAAGCCGGTGTTCGCAAGCGCGGAGGAGACACGGTCTCGTCCTTCTTTCACCGCGCCCTGCGGCAAACCGACGGTCACGAACGTGGGCAAACCGTTCGCGATATCCGTTTCGACGTCGACCAAATACGCATCGATCCCTAAGACGGCGGCGGAGCGGACGCGCGCGAGCACCCAACCAGGTTATGACGGCGCGGTGGATGCCGCCAAACAAAACGCCGCCGGCCGGATCGAAAAGACGCTACCTGGCGACGGCCTCCACGCGAACGCTCGCGGTGATGCCGCTGCCGATCGTGAAGTCGAACGTCCCGATCCGCTGCGCCTTGAGCGTGACGAGCACCGCGGCGTCCCCCGGCTCCAGAGCCACGATTTCGAGATAGCGCTGCCGGGCGGCGAGCTGCGTCCGGCTCGCGCGCAGCATTTGCGCGAGCGCATCGATCGACGTCTCATTGCCGAACATGTCGCGCGCAGTGACGCGCAGGACGAACGGCGCGGCGACCCGCACAACCACGCTCTGTCCGGTCACTACCGCCGCATTGTGCTCCAGAACCAGTGTGGAGATCGGTCCGGGATCGACCTGGAACGTCACGAGCTTCTCGACCGAGTCGATCGTCGCAAAAACGAGCGCTTCCCCCAGCCGCGCGCCCAACGCCACGTCGAGCGGCACTCGTCCCGTGGAATCGAGTACGGCCGAATCGGGTTTGACGTGTGCGTTTACCGCGCGAAATCGCACCACCCGTCCCGTGGGGGCGTTGCCCTGCACCGTGCGCGCTTGAAAGACCAGCGGCTCGCTGAGCGAACTTCCTACTCGGCTACGGCGCGTGCCGGCGACGAATCCGGTCGCCGTCCCCGAGAGACCGGCCGCATCGGCCACGGGGACATCCACGCTCGCGAGCTTTCGCACTCGCACCTGCAGTTCGCCGCCGCGTGGCAGCGAGCCGGGCGCCAGCGCGAACGAGACGCGTCCCAAGGAATCGGTGGCGGCGGACATTGGCGCTCCGACACCAGAGGTCAATTCCACCGGCTCCTGCCCCAGCAGATTCCCCAGCGAGTCGGTGACGGTCGCGACGATCGTCGCGCCGCGCTCAGTAGAGGCGATGTAATCGGGCGTCACACGAAGCCGCCCCGGCTCGCCCGGCCGGACGACGAATGACACGCTCGGCCGGCCTGGGAACCTGGACCCGCTGTTCCCCAGGACCTCGAAGCGATGTGTCCCCGTCTTGCCGACAGGCGGGAGCGGGAAGACCGCCATGCCGCTGTCGTCCGTGAGTGCTGTGGCATCGCGTTGCAGCCCGACGGCGGTGGTGCCACGCAACGTGAGGGGTATTCGCCGCTGCGGCGCCCCGCCCCGATGCACGAAGACGCGCACGCTTGATGGCGAACCGGCGACAGCGACAACCTCCGCAGTCACTACTACTGCCGTGAGCGCCGCCGGAGGCGCGCTCGCTGCAGCGACAAGCGGGGCGCTGCGACGCGCGGTGCACGTCGCGACAGTCGCGATGACCTCACCGCTGGCGCCGGCTTTGCGGAAGTCGGCCCAGTCTCGTTCCGTGGGGCTGAATCCTACACAGCTGCGGCGTACGACGTCGGCCACCTCGCTCTGCGCGAACAGCGGATTGGTGAGGAGCCGGATCACCTCGCCCTTGTCGAGCGGCCGGGGCGTTTGCGCGGATGCGAGGACGGGGGCAGTGCCGCCCGCGAGCAACGCGAGTGCGACGAGTCGGGCGCGCATGTTATGGCCGGGCGCAGCCCGAGCGTTCAAACCGCCGCTCGACTGAACGAACATCCGCGTAGAGTGACCGGTCGCGCACTTCGCGCTGGGAATCGAACGGCGCCAGCGTTTCCTTGCGAGCGATGTTGTACGCGAGCCAGCCGTCTTCCACCTGCTCGAGCCCGCGCGACAGACCAGGACACGGCATTTGGCGCGCATCGAACATCCGCATGCGGTCGTCGAACGCCGCCAGCGCGAGCGCAAGCGTATCGGCTCGCCGATCGATCACCGCAGCCGCGGCGGCGTTGGTCGCGAAATCGCCCGCCCCTCCCCCCGCCCCGGCCCGCGAACCGGTTGACGATCCGTTACTGGAGCTGATGACGGCCGACAAGCCGGCGACGAGCACAGCGCCGCCCAGTGCGCATGCGACGTAGACGGCGGGCCGCGGCACGTGCCGGTACCACGTAACCTTTTGCGACACCGGCTGTGGCGTGTCGTCGTCGTCGAGCTCATCGTCGGGCAAGAGGACCGTATGATTGATTCGTTCCGAGACCGTGGCCGAGACTGTGGCTGAGACTGTGGCCGCAACCGATGTTGGCGCCAACCGGGCGACAGGCTCGGATGCGCGGTAATTGCGCCAGCCGAGCATCGTGGGCTTCGGGCCGTCCTTACTGGCCGGCTCGGCGAGCCACTCGTAAAACGGCAACGCTTCGACCGGCCACGCCGGGCTCGACGAGTGCCGGAACACTGCACCCGCCTCCCCGCCGGCGACGACGACGACGACAATGCAGGGCCGGTCGGCGAACAACTCGCTCTGCGCGTCGACGTCGGACGCCGTCAGGGCCGCGTCGCTGAAGGAATGACCGCGATACCACCCGAAGATCTCGATTCCCGCCGCCGCGGAACGCATTCCCTCGGCCAACGCCTCAATCGGTTCGTCTTCCGCCGCCAGCGCCGGCAGCGGCAGGGCGCCATCAATGACGACGAACTGCGCACCCGAACGACCGTCGGTGTAGCGACGGCCGGCCAGCAGCCCCATGCCCAGTCCGTTCGGCACGCTGGCGAGCCGATCGTGGATTTTGCGGAGGGTGTGTTGCGCGAAGAACATTAAGGGGGCTGGATGACTCGCTCCGCCGCTCGAGGGACTCCAGAGGATGGAGTCGGCAACCGGCATGATCCGCATCTGGCGCGCATCCGGGGCGCGCGCAGCATGCGGGACGATGGTAAGCTCTTGCTGGGCGACCGGGCGCCCCCCGGCTGCTTGACTCGATTCTGACACAGTGTTCTCCCTCGCTGTAGGAAAAGTGTGCACATCCCGTACCCTGTGCCGGTCCGCGTAAGCACTTTATCAACAGCGACTTGGTTCAGGCGGGGGGCTGGAGATTGTAAGCAAGGTGAAACACTTTGTGCCGTACGTATCTTCGACGCCATGGGCAAGGTATGCGTATAGAAGGCGTGACGTTGCCAGCCTTTCTGCTCGCGATCCTCGGGCTCGCGGGCCTCGCCGCGTGCGGCTCCAGCCAAGGTGGGCCGCCCCTTAGGGTTCCTGTCAGTGTCGCGCGCGCCGAGCGGCGCGCCGTTCCGTACGAGCTGGATGCAACCGGCACGGTCGAAGCGATCCGCGCGGTGGACGTGTTGCCGCAGGTGAATGGCACGATCCTGCTGGTCAACTTCCGCGAAGGCGACGAGGTTGAAGCCGGGCAGATCCTGTTCGAGATCGATCCCCGCCCCTATCGCGCCGCGTTGCAGCAGGCCGAAGGCACGCTGCTGCGTGACCTGACGCAGGCCCAGAGTGCTGCGCGCGAAGCCGCGCGCTATCGCGACCTGGCCGCGACGAATACGGTGACGCAAGAGGACTACGAGGCGAAGCAGTCCGCGGCTACCGCCGCGGCCGCTGCTGTCCGTTCTGACTCCGCCACGGCAGCCATCGCCCGGCTGAATCTCGAGTATGCGACTGTGCGGGCGCCGATCGGCGGGCGCACGGGACGGCTGCTCCTCCACGAAGGCAACCTCGTGCGGGCGGGCAGCGATCCGCTCGTGTCGATCGTGCAGATGCGGCCCATCCTCGTCCGCTTCCCCGTCCCGGCCGTCAACCTCCCCGCGCTGCAGCGGCAGAGAGGTCAGGAGCTCGCCGCCATCGCGATGCCGGCGCGCGATTCGGCGTCCGCCGTGCGGGGCGTGCTCTCGTTCGTGGACAATCAGGTGGACACGACCACGGGCAGCGTGCTGCTCAAGGCCCGCTTTCCCAATCGCGACGGCGCGTTGTGGCCTGGCGAGTTCGTGAGCATCACGCTGGTGCTCGGCGTCCAGCACGACGCGGTGGTGGTGCCCAGCCAGGCGGTGATGCAGGGACAGCAGGGCACCTACGTCTTCGTCGTCAACGACGACGGCACGGCCACGACACAGCCGGTGACGGTCGAACGAACGCTCGATAGCCTGACCGTGCTCGCCGGCGTGCCGGCCGGTGCGCTGGTGGTCACCGACGGGCAGCTGCGGCTCACGCCCAACGCGAAGGTCGACATCCGCGCCGGTCCCACCACGGAAAGCGTCGGCGGCGGCGCGGAGCGCACGCCGTGAACATCTCCGGCCTGTTCATTCGCCGCCCCGTCGCGACGACGCTCGTGATGCTGGGGATTCTCATGTTCGGGCTGATGGCCTATCGCCTGCTGCCCGTGAGCGACCTCCCCAACGTCGATTACCCTACCATCACCGTCTCGGCCGGGTTGTCCGGCGCGAGCCCGCAGACGATGGCGGCCGCGGTCGCGACGCCGCTCGAGAAGCAGTTCTCGACCATCGCCGGCATCGACGCGATGACGTCGACCAGCACGCTCGGTGGGACGAACATCACGCTGACGTTCGCGCTGTCGCGCGACATCGATGCCGCAGCGCAGGACGTCCAGGCCGCCATTTCGAAGACGCTGCGCCAGCTGCCGCCCGGGATCCAGCCGCCCTCGTACAACAAGTCGAATCCTGCGGACTCGCCGATTCTGTTCCTGGCGCTGACGTCCACCACGATGCCGCTGCCCACGCTGAACGAATACGCAGAGACATTCCTGGCGCAGCGCCTCTCGACCGTGAGCGGCGTCGCGCAGGTGCAGGTGTTCGGGTCGCAGAAATACGCGGTTCGGATCCAGGTCGATCCCAAGGCGCTCGCCGCGCGCGGGATCGGCCTCGACGAAGTCACGGCCGCCGTGTCGGCCGGGAACCCCAACCTCCCGACCGGTACGCTGTGGGGGCCGCAGCGCGCCTACACCATCCTGGCCGACGGCTCGATTTCGAGCGCGCCGGAGTTCCGCCAGCTCGCGGTGACGTATCAGAACGGCGCGCCGGTCCGCTTGCAGGACGTCGCGCGCGTGCTCGACGGTGTGCAGGATTCGCGCACGGCCGCCTGGTTCGACGGTCGCCGCGCCATTACCCTCGCGATCCAACGCCAGCCCGGCACGAACACCGTGCAGGTCGCGGACGACGCCAAGGCGATGGTCGCGCGCTTGTCGACGCAGCTGCCCCCCTCAGTGGAGGTGAACACTCTCTACGACCGTTCCGTGTCCATTCGCGAGTCCGTGCACGACGTGCAGCTCACGCTGATGATCACGCTGGCGCTCGTCGTGATGGTCATCTTCCTCTTTCTGCGCAATCTGTCGGCCACCGTCATCCCGAGCCTCGCCCTGCCCTTCTCGATCATCGGCACGTTTTCGGTGATGTACCTGATGGGCTACAGCCTCGACAACCTCACGCTGATGGCGCTGACGCTGTCGGTGGGATTCGTGGTGGACGACGCGATCGTGATGCTCGAGAACATCGTGCGGCACCTCGAGAAGGGGAAACCGCCGATGCAGGCCGCGCTGGACGGCGCGCGCGAGATCGGCTTCACGATCGTGTCGATGACGCTGTCGCTCACCGCGGTGTTCATTCCGGTGCTGCTGATGGGCGGCATCATCGGCCGGCTGTTCCACTCGTTTGCCGTGACGATCGGCGTCGCGATTCTCGTGTCAGGATTCGTCTCCCTGACCCTCACGCCGATGCTGTGCAGCCGTTTCCTCCGTCCCCCGCGCGAAGAGCGGCATGGACGCTGGTACCAGGCCACCGAGCGGGTATACCAGCGCGTCCTCGCGTCCTACGAGCGCACACTTGGCTGGGCGATGGACCACCGCCCGGCGGTGCTCGCCTTCTCGGTGGTGATTCTCCTCGCCACCGGCGTCTTGTACCGGTTCGTTCCCAAGGGATTCATCCCCACCGAGGACACGGGCCAGATCCAGGGGACGACGGAAACGCTGGAAGGCAGCTCGTACGAATCGATGCGCGACCATCAGGTCGCCGTCGCCGAGATCCTGCGCAACGATCCCAACGTGGGCCACTTCATGTCGTCGGTGGGCGGCGGCACGATGAACCAGGGCCGGCTCAACATTCGGCTGAAGCCGCGCGGCGAACGGCTCCCCGCGGACGAAGTCATGCGCGGGTTGATGCCGAAGCTCAACAGCGTCCCGGGAATCCGGACGTACTTGTCCCTCCCGCCCGCCATTCGCGTCGGCGGCCGCTCCACGAAGACGCAGTACCAGTTCACGATGCAGAGCGCCGATCTCGACGAGCTCTACGAGAACACCGGCAAGCTGGAGCGCGTCCTGCGCGGCATTCCGAAGCTGCAGGACGTCACCACCGACCTGCAGATCAAGAATCCGCAGGTGAGTGTGCGCATCGATCGCGACCGCGCCACCAGCCTCGGCGTGTCGGTGCAGCAGATCGAGCAGGCGCTATATGACGCGTACGGCTCGCGGCAGGTCTCCACGATCTACACGCCGAACAACCAGTACTGGGTCATCATGGAGCTGCTGCCCGAGTACCAGCGCGATCCCTCGGCGTTGCAGCTGCTCTATCTCCGCTCGCAGCGGGGCACGCTGATTCCGCTAACCTCAGTGGCCTCAGCGTCAAACGACGTCGGTCCCTTGAGCGTGAATCACAGCGGCCAGCTGCCGTCGGTGACGCTGTCGTTCAATCTTCCACCGGGCGTGTCGTTGGGCGAAGCCGTGAACGAGGTACAGAACGCGGCGCGGGAGACACTGCCGGCCACGATCAGCACCGGCTTCTCCGGAACGGCGCAGGCGTTTCAGGCGAGCCAGCAGGGCCTGCTGTTCCTGCTGATCCTGGCCGTCGTCGTGATCTATATCGTGCTGGGGATTCTGTACGAAAGCTTCGTCCACCCGCTCACGATTCTGTCGGGGCTGCCGTTCGCAGGATTTGGCGCGCTGCTGACGCTGCTCATCTTCGGCACCGAGCTGAGCGTGTATGCCTTTGTCGGGGTGATCATGCTGGTGGGTCTCGTCAAGAAAAACGCGATCATGATGATCGACTTCGCGCTCGATGCCGAACGGCGTGAGGGGAAGTCACCGCGTGACGCGATCATCGAGGCGGCCAGCGTGCGGTTCCGGCCCATCATGATGACGACGATGGCCGCGCTGATGGGGACGCTGCCGATTGCGATCGGCTGGGGTGCCGGCGGCGAATCGCGGCAACCGCTGGGTCTCGCCGTCGTGGGTGGCCTGGCGTTCTCGCAGCTCATCACGCTGTACGTCACGCCCGTCGTTTACACGTACCTCGACGCGCTGCAGCATCGCTTGGGACGTGCGCGCCGGTCCGTCACGGAGCCGCCGCCAGTCGCTGCCGACTAGGTACGAGGCGGTCCATTCACCTTTCCACGATTTCCCGCAAAGGCTCCGAAACAGGGGCCTTTCCTTTTACTGTTCCCGCGATCCGCACGCTGCAGTCGCTCGACGTCGGTACCGCAGTCACGTTTTTTGTCGGCGAGAACGGCTCCGGCAAGTCGACACTGCTCGAGGGCATCGCAGCGGCGGCGCGGCTGCCGGCGGTGGGGAGTGCGGAAGTGCAGCGTGACGATACGCTCGAAGCGCAGCGCCTCCTGGGCAAGGCATTGCGACTGAGCTGGACCAAGCGTGCGACCCGCGGCTTCTTCCTGCGCGCGGAAGACTTCTTCGGCTTCACCAAGCGCCTGGCGCGAGAGCGGGCGGAGTTGATGCAGGAGATGCGCGAAGCGGCCCAACAGTACAAGGCCAGCGGCCGGTCGCAAACGGCGCTCGGTTTGAAACAGGGACCGCTCGCTGCGTCCCTCGCCGAGATGCAGAAACGCTACGGCGCGGAGCTGGATGCCAATTCCCACGGCCAGAGTTTCCTCAAGCTGTTCCAGTCGCGGTTCGTGCCGGGTGGGTTGTATCTGCTGGACGAACCGGAAGCGCCGCTCTCACCTCAAAGCCAGCTCGCGCTCCTGGCGATGATCGGCGAGATGGTGGCGCAGCACGCCCAGTTCATCATCGCGACCCATTCTCCGATGCTGCTCGCGTTTCCCGGCGCGCGCATCTACAACTTCGACGTCACGCCCGTGCGAGCAGTCGAGTTTGAGGAGTTGGATCACGTGCGCATAACGCGGGATTTTCTGAATGCGCCCGAGCGGTATTTGAACCAGATCCTGGAAAAAGGTCCTGGCCCCGAACAACAGGGCCAGGATAGGGAGTGAAGTCGGGGACGGCAGGGGAGGTTTACCGAATCCCGATCGACACCCCGATCTGATAGACGCGCAGCTCGACGGGTGTCTCGACGCGTTGCGCCGAGAAGGTGCCGTCGGAGTTCTGCGTCAGGCCGCCGGCGGGGACGTATTGCACGCGATCGTGGCGAACACCGCGCACACCGAGATCGATCGCAATCGGCGTCCGTCGCTGCGCCACCTTGATGAGGATTCCCGCGCCGGCTGACTTCGTCCAGGTGAAATCGCCGTCGAGGTAGAAGTCGGAGTCGTAGCAGCCGCAGCTGTAACTCGCGTTGCTCCAGAACAGCGATCCGCCCGCCGTGAAGAAGCCATACAGCTGCATGGGCCCTTGCCCGATCGTGAGTTGCGGACCGATCCCGAGCGTGCCGATCTGAGAACTGGTGGAAACACCGTAGCCCTGATAGCGCGAGTCGTAGCCCATCCAGCCGCCGTCAATCCGCACTCCCAGGGTGGGGCCGCCGACGACGGCGAACCCGGACAGCCCTGCCGCATAGTCGCCGGTGCGCCGGAAATCACCCAGCGGTTCGGCGACGACGAAGTTGATGCCGAAGCTGCCGCGGTCGCGAACTTCCCGCAGGGCGGACCGCTGGCCGAACAGAGGAGACGCAACGCTTGCCAGGCCTAGCACCGCCGTGCTGATCCGCCGCATATCGCCGTCCTGTAGGAGTGGAGTGGTCTACGCCGTGGCGGAAAGGCAATGCCCGTGCCAACCTTCCCCCGCACGCGCCGCAGCGATGCCCGACCTCAAAAGGGGACATCCAGGGTAGGATATGGACCAGATCAGCTACGACGATTTCGCCAAAATCGACATCCGGGTCGGCCGCATCGTCCAGGCCGAACCGTTTCCGCAGGCGCGCAAACCCGCCTACAAACTGCGCATCGACTTTGGTCCGGCGATTGGCCTCAAGCACTCGAGCGCGCAAATCACGAAGTACTACGATCCGCAGGATCTCGTCGGGAAGCTCGTGCTCGGCGTCGTCAACTTTCCGCCGCGCCAGATCGCGACGTTTTTTTCCGAAGTGCTGACGCTAGGAGTGATTCTTGGGGAGGGCGATATTTGCCTGGTGCATCCCGACCGCGACGTTCCGCTGGGCAGCCCCATTCGCTGAACCGAAGCGCCCTGCGACGTAATCCTCGAGGATCCGCAAGAAGTCCGCGACGATCGTGTCGCCCTTCAGCGTGACCTTGAGCGCGCCATCGACATAGACGGGAGCCCTCGGCTCCTCGGCCGTGCCCGGCAGTGAGATGCCGATGTCGGCATGCTTCGACTCACCGGGCCCGTTGACGACGCATCCCATCACCGCGACGCGCAGCTCCTCCGAGCCGGGATAGCGCGCCTGCCAGGCGGGCCGCTGATCGCGCAGATACGTCTGGATTTGCTCCGCCATCTCCTGAAAAAACGTCGAGGTTGTGCGACCACAACCGGGGCATGCGGTGACCTGGGGAGTGAAGCTCCGAATGCCGAGTGATTGCAGGACCTGTTGGGCGACCTGCACTTCCTCTGTCCGATCGCCTCCGGGGCGCGGCGTCAGCGATACTCGAATCGTGTCGCCAAAGCCCTCCTGGAGGAGGATCGAGAGTCCCGCCGTACTGGCGACGACCCCCTTGGTGCCCATCCCCGCTTCGGTGAGCCCGAGATGCAACGGATAATCGGAACGTTCGGCGAGCATGCGGTACACCGCCACGAGATCCTGCACGCCGGACACTTTGGCCGAGAGGATGATGTGATCGTGCGGCAGCCCGCATTGCTCCGCCAGCTCCGCGGAGCGCATCGCGCTCTCGACCATCGCGTCCATCGTGACGTCGCGCGCGTCGCGCGGCTCGGCGAGTCTCGCGTTGTCGTCCATCATCTCGGTCAAGAGCTGCTGATCGAGGCTGCCCCAGTTCACGCCGATGCGAACCGGTTTGCCCTCGTTCACAGCCACCTGGACGATGGTGCGGAAGTTGTCGTCGCGCCGCTTGGTCCCAACGTTGCCCGGATTGATGCGGTATTTCGCGAGCGCGCGCGCGCATTCGGGATGCTTCGTGAGCAGCAGGTGCCCATTGTAGTGAAAGTCGCCGATCACGGGGACGTCGACTTCGGCGACGATTGCGGGCACCGCGCGCGCCGCTTCGTCAGTGTTGACGGTGACGCGGACCAGCTCGCTGCCGGCGGCATGCAGCGCGCGCACCTGGGCCGCGGTCGCTGCCGCGTCGGCGGTGTCGGTGTTGGTCATCGATTGGACGACGATCGGATGGGCGCTGCCCACCAGCACGCCGCCCACGCTGACCGTGACTGTCGGGCGTCGGGTACTCACGGGCCCGAAATATACCTTTAGAAGACTTTGTCTTGCACGACGATTCGCAATCCCAGCGTCGTAATACGCAGTTGGCCCGTCATGTTGGGGCCCACGTTCGTGCTGATGCGGGCGCGAATGCCCACCCACAGAGAATCGGTGTTGAATACGGTGTCGGCCAGCGACACCGTCGTGGGAGGCAGCAGTTGAACCGTTTGCGCGCCGGAGATCGGCCCGCTCGCGGCGGTCAGGTACGGCGTGCCCGTGAAGAGCGCCCCTTGAGTTTTCGCAAAGAACACGGAGAAGGTGACGTTGCCCGATCCTGTCGCGTTTTGGATCACGGCGGCCCCGGTGGCCGTCACGGAATCCACGCTCGATTTCCCGAGGCCCGGGGGCAGTATAACCCGGCCAGCGATCGTCGAGTCCACCGGAGGGATCCCACCGGGCACGTTGTAGGACTTGGTGGAGTCGCTGGACGAGAAAAAACTCAGCACGTCCACATTCAGGATCAGATGACCTTGACCGCAGGCCGTCACCAGCACGAGGAGAGCGGTAGCAAGAGCCTTCATGAGTCGCCCCCTAATAGACCGAGATCGACGTGGCCATCGTGATGGCCCGCTGGGTCGAGAGTGAATTGCTGTGCGTGAAGAATCCGACGTCCAGTCCGATCGGTCCGAGTCGCAGACCACCGCCGAAGCCGAATTGCATTTTCTTGCGCTGATCGCGTGACACGCCGCCGCGGATGGCGAACGGACCGGTGCGCTGCTCGACCCCGACATGGATCACCGTGCCACGACCCGAGTTCACCACATCGCCGCCGACGGTCGTGCCCGTGCCCATGCGCAGCGCCGCGTTCGCGATGTACGTGATCGGCAGCTTTGTCTTCGTCTCGACGTGATTGGTGTCGATGGCCGTGACGATATTGCCGGTCGTGGTGACATACGAAACGGTTTGCACCTTCGTATCCGACCACGTCAGCTCGGCACCGATGTCGTTCACACCCAGGCCCACCTCAAACGGGCCACTGACCCACACGAGGCCTACATCACCACCGATACCCTTGCCAAAGGGCTTGTTGGACGTGCGTAGCGTGTCGGCGACCGCCGCCGCGGGTGTGGCCCCGAAGATCGGATTGCCAACCAGGATCTGCGCCGGACCCGTGAGGCGCCCATAAGTCGCCCCCATGTAGTAATGCACGGCACCGCCGAGGTACAAGCCATCGTCGGTTGCCGGATCGGCGCCATGCGTCAGGCGTCCCGCGAAACCGATGGTCGGAGCCAATCCCGCCTGGACGATCGCGTCGCTCAAGAGCGAGAGCGTGTCTCCCGGCTGCACGCCCGTCACCGTATCCGTGAGCGCGTGCCGCAGCGCGCTGTCGAGCGTGAACGCGACGTCATACTGCAGGAAGCCCATAACGCCCACGTGGAAGCCCGCGAATCCCATGCCCACATCGAGCGGCCGGCTATTGCTGCCAATCCCGAAGTTCTGTTCGGGAATCAGCACCCGTGACCCGCCCAGGTTCATGATCAGCTGGTTCTTGCCGATCGTGAATTCGATGTTGTTGGTCGGAGTGGGTGACTTCTTCACTTCATAGAAGATGGGGGGATTGAAGATGAGGTTCGTCAGTTCGAACGGATTGAACGACGTGGATTTCGGATCGAACATCGGGTCGCTGCTCAGCTGATTGATCGGGTGATCCTTAAAGAATTTGATCAGCCCAAGGGGCACCGGGATCGAAAACTTCGGCGTGCCCGTAGCCTGACTGTTGGTCTTCAGAGCACGGTATGCAGGATTGAAGCGACGGGCGTTGCCGTCACGACTGAGCGATACCCCTCCCATGGCATAGCGCCGCGCATCGAACGAAAACTGCGCGCGGGCCTGCCGCACCGGAGCGAGTACGAGCAGGGCGAGCGCAACAGCGACGACTCCAGTTCGCACAGTGCACCTCGGACGGGGGAAAGGCCGCCACAACTTTGCACATTGTGTCCGTTTTTTCCATTGTCAGTTGTGAGGAAGGTCACCCCAGATGGCTTCAGGACGCCGTTTGGAGCGTCAGAGTGACCCGTGTCCCTTTGCCGGGATCGCTTTCGAGCGTGATCACGCCGCCCCAGCTCTCGACCAGGCGGCGCGCGATCGCCAGTCCCAGGCCCGCGCCGCTCGAGGTGGTGGAGAACGTCGGCTCGAATACGCGTGGCAGTGCCTCGGGAGAGATCCCGCGGCCGTCGTCCGCCACGATCAGTTGGCGACCGCTCGCGGCGATCTGAACCGTCACGCGCTTGGCGTCGGCGTTGCGGGCGTTCTCGAGCAGATTGACCAGCACTTCCTTGACCTCATCCTTGCGCGCCAGCGCCGGCGCGCCGTTGGTCGCGCGCACCTCGAACTTCGTCGCCGAGCCGAGATCGTAGAGCTGGAGGACTTCGCGGGCGGTCGCCGCGAGGTCGACGGGCTCGAGCGGCAGTTGCTCCGTGTCGGACGGCGCGCCGAATCGGGAAAAAGCGCGCGCGATCCCGTCCAACCGGTCGATCTCCGCGAGAATCCGTTCAGCCGTCTCGTTGAGCGTCGCTTCGAAACTCGAGGACTGCGCCTTGCCGCGCACCCGCTGCAGATGTTGTATGCCGAGGCGAATCGGCGTCAGCGGATTCTTGATCTCGTGCGCCACCTGACGCGCCATCTCCCCCCACGCCAACACGCGCGCCGCGCGCGTGAGCGCCGTGGCGTCGTCCAGCGCAATGACGCAGCCGTCCGGCGCCGCGCCGAGCAGCGCGAGCTGCACGCGAATCTGCCGGCCGCCGATTTCGAACTCCCGCTCCTGAATCACATCGTTGTTCGCGGCGATGAATTCCCCCACGGCCTGCCACACCGGCGCCCATCCGGGTGGCGTCGCCTGTGGCAGCACGTTGCCGGGCGCGAGCGTCTCGCTGCCTTTCCCCCCCAACACCAGCTCGGACGCGCGCGGGTTGGCCATCGTGACCCGGAGCCCCTCGTCCACCGCGATCACGCCGGTGGCCACGTTGGCGAGCACGCGCGCGGTGCGCAGCCGCGCTTCCTCGATCGCGTTCTGACTGCGGCGCACGTCGGTCACCATCCGGTCGAACGCGGTGAACACCGGCTCGAACTCGCGCGGCGCGCCGAGCGGAAACGCTTGCGGTTCTGTCCCCCGCCCGACCGCCAGCGCGGCCTCCCGCAGCGCGGCGACCGGTTTGGCGAGGCGACGGGCGGCGAAGCCGGCGAGGTACATGGCCGCAAACAAGCCAGTGACGGTGCCGAGGACGAGGGCGAGCGCGAGATCCTCTTGCTGCTGCCGCACGCTTTCGTCATCCAGCAGCCGCGGCACCGCGAGCACCGCTTGCTCGCCGGGGACGCCGGGACCCACCACTCGGTACCCAATCCGCGTCCGGCGACCGGCCACCCGCGCGTCGATCGTCAGCTCGAGCTCATCCGCGAGGGTCGCCCGGAACGCCGTGGTCGCGAGGAACGGATCGACCAGTCCCAACTCCGCCAGCACGGGCGAGGAAGTGCCGATCAAGACGCCGCCACGGTACAGCCACAGCTCGGCATCGAGGCGGCGGCCCAGCTCCGCCAGTGACTGCTGCACCGCGTCGGGGCTCTCCAGGGCAACACGCTCGGCGCCGCCGGCAGCGTCCCGGAGGGTCTGCCGAATCAAGAGGTCGCCTGCGCGGCGCGATTCGTCGGCGAGGCGCGCAAAACTCCACGCGGCAAAGCCGAGCACCGGTAAAACGAGAAACACGCTGAGCACCGCGCTGAGCTGCGCTCGATAACTGGTGCGCAACGTGGCCACGAGCGTCGCAATCCGGGGTCGCCACGCCTCGGCAATCACCAACCCGAGTAGCCAGACGCCGGCCAGCACCGCCACATCGAGCGCAACCACCAAGACGCCACGGACCAGGAGCGCCCACGGTCCGCGGAGGTCTACGCGCAGGTGGACGTGGCTGCCACCCTGGGGCAACTCGATGCGCCGCTCACCGCGCGCCGACCATTGCTCTCTGCGCCACTGCAGTGCATCGCTGACGTGGCGTGCCTCCGTCTGAGTGGGGAGCGAGAGCGTAATGGAGTAGGGCGGCTCGACATTCGGTTCTCCGCGCAGAAACCTGGCGACCCGGTCAGGCGGCAGGTAGCGGGTGCGCGGGCCGACACCGACGGTCAGGACGGTGCCATTGGTCAGCGGAGCCAGGAGGACATAGTGAATGCCGGGACTCCGCTCTAAACGCTCGACGCACGGTCCATCGGCAGTCCGCGCCAGGGTCGATAACAGCGCAGGGGGAAGATCGAGCGATGCCAGCCGCACCTCGGCGAGGAGCGCGCCGTCACTGCTCCACAATCCCAGCATCGCGGGATAGTCCTCAGCGACGAGCGGTGATGTCGCCCACAGCGCATACAGATCGGCCGCGCTGCGCGGCGGCGTGTGCGAGGGCGCGGCGACCTGCTGGCTCAGCCGATCGAGCAACGCCACGGCGACGGCATCGCCCTCCTGCCCGAGGCGTTGCGCGTCGCGGCTCGCGAGCGCGAGCCGGCCCTCAACGGCGGCGCCCCATGCCAGCAGCGCACCCGCGGTCCCGGCCACCACCGCCATGCCGACCAGCGCCCAGCGACGCGGCGCCGGAAGAATCACGCCGACAAGCGCGGGCAACCACAGGAACGTGTACCACTCCGGCCAAGCGCCATGGGGGTCCCACAACCAGAGTCCGCTGATGGCCGCGAGCGCGCCCCACGCACACGCCGCCGGCAGCGCCCAGCTCACGCGCGTGGGCTCCGTCGAACCGCGAACTAACGCGGCCGCCAGCAGGATGATGGCCATCGCCGTCACCGCGAGCCCGGTTTGCCAGGACAACCAGAGACCCAGACTCACGCCAGCCGCCGGTGGGGCAATGCCCCGGCCGAAATAGCGCACCACATACGGCGCGAACAGGATGAGCAGGGTCGCCGCCGCGATTCCCCACCAGTGGCGCGGCACCCCCCGCCGCCATAACCAGCCGGCTGCGAGCAAGAGGAGCACCCCGGAGACGAAGAGGGAGCCGGCGGACGTGCCAATCACTCCCGCGATGGGGCGATAGAACGTGGCGGGTGAAAACCAGGCGGCGGGGCCCATCGGTGCTCGCACCAGCGCCCACGCGCCCACGAGGGCCACGGCCCAACGACCTCGGCCATGAGGGGCCGCGACGAGCAGGAGCACGAGCAGTGCACCGAGTCCAAGACGCGCGAACCACGCGGTGCGCGCGATGGCAGCGAGCTTCGCGTCTCCCTGCGAGGGCGGAATTGTCTGTACCGAAAACAGGGTGTCGCCACGCTCGCAACCGCTGGGCGGCGGGCAAATCTCGAATACACTCGAATCGCGTGGGCCGAGCCCGGCCGGGAAAAACTGCAGCGACACATGGTGCTCGCGCGCGAAGGCCGCGGCGATCGAGCGATCGCCATCAGCGATCTCCGGCGCCGCCCAGAGGAGGACGTTGCCGACGGCGACGCCGCTCTGCGTCTGGCGGCGTGCCTCGAGGACCGCGTAGAATGGTGTCATGACCGCTTGCAGCTCGGTCGTGTCCGGCGGGGGCCTGGGAATCATGCGGTGCCGGCCCAACCAGGCGATGGGAGACGCGTCGGGATCGGCCGGGATTATGGCGACCCCTCGCTCGATCGCCTGCCTCCCGCCCACGTCTTCACGCAGCTGGTCAAAAACCTCAGGCCGCGGGAGGGTGGCCGCCCGCGCCGCGCGTTCTGCCAGGCGGCGGGCTTCGGCAACGGCGGCTCCGAGAGAGTGCTGCAGTGCACGCGACGTCGCCGGCACACGCGACTCCCGCAGCGCCGGCCAGCAACACTCGATCCGCCAGATCCGCAGCGCGCCGCTCACGAGCACGACGCCGAGGATCAAGCTGACCGCCGCCGCGACGACAGCGAGCTTGGGCCGCGGCGCCGGGGGCAGGGGGGGGCGGACGGCGAGGACGAACGCGACGAGCCCGGCAACGCCCGTGAGGAGCGCCCAGGCAGGGGCGTCTCCGCGCAGCCACTCGGCTGTCGCCAGGCTCGCCAGGCAACCGGCGATTACGACGTGAGCTTGCCGCTGCACTTGAGTGTTCTCACCCCCGAGGCCGTGCGCGCCGCCCTCGCGCGCGACTCACGGCTCCTGGTACCCGTAGGCACCTGCGAACAGCACGGACCCCATCTCCCGTTGGGCTGCGATACGCTCATCGTCGAGCGGCTCGCCGATGACCTCTCAGCGAGTTTCCACGTGCTCCGCGCGCCGACTGTCTCGTACGGCGTCAACACCGCCACGAAGCGAAGGTATCCCGGCAATGCCACCGTCCGCCGCAAGACGCTGCATCGCTGGATGAACGACCTGCTTGGCTCCTGGGAGCAGGGCGGCGTCGACACCTTCATTATTCTTACCGCGCACGGACACGACCCCCACCAGGAGGCACTCTCCACTCTGCGTACCCGGCGGGCGCGCATCTTTACTGTAGACATATTCGCGCTCGATTTCACCGGTTATCTCGAGGACCCCGGCGGGCCCACCCATGGCGGCGAGCTTGATACGTCGCTCATGCTGCACCTCGCACCCGAGCTCGTTCGCATGGATCTCGCGCAGGATTTCCCCCTCTCCGAGCGCCAGGTGGCCCGCTACCAGCGCCGCGCGGCGGGTTCCGTCCCGGCATTGTCGCCCGGTTCTGTGGGGCGCCCCACGCTGGCGTCAGCCGAAAAGGGCGCACGCCTGTATAAGATGATTCATGACCGTATCGCGACGCGAGTCTTGGGCGCCGTAGCCGCATGACGGCGTGCCTCCTCGCCCTGTCGCTCCTGCAGGCTGGAGCGGGAAGCCCCGTGGACGAGGGCGTCCTCGTCGTGCGCGTGGACACGCTCGAGGTCGCGCGGGAATCATTCCGCCTCAGCCATGGCCGCCTGTCGCGCGGCGGAGAAGGCTGGACGCTGGCCACGACAATCCGTTACGATCGCGCGCGGCCCGTCATCGTGCTCTCTCCCATTCTGGAGGTGAACGGCGACACGATGCCGGCGACACTCCAGTACGACGTCGCTGATCCGCGCCAGCCATCGCGCATCCTCGGCGAGCTCGGTCGAGGCCGGTTCACCGTCCGGTTCGTCGCTCGGGCCACCGAACGGGCCCGGGAGTTCCCCACAGGACAGCGCACGGTCGTGCTCGACGATTCCGTGTTCGCCACGTACCTGTTCGCCGCTTGGCGGGCGGCATCAGAGGTTGCGGCCCTCACCGCGATCTTTCCGCGGGCTCTGCGGCGCGAAACCGTCCAGATCCAGGACGTTGGCCTTGGGTCCACAAATCTCAATCGGGACCCTGCCAGGCTGCGGCACATCACGGTAAGCGGTGGTCTGGAAGCCGTTCATCTCTGGCTCGACGCCGCCGGCCGCCTGATGAAGGTCGAAATCCCCGCTCGTCGCCTTACGGCCGAGCGCCTAGCGGGCGGTTGACTTGCTGTAGGGTGCGTCCCGAATAGGTTCCCTGTCGCAGGCCGAAACCGCCTCACGGACTCGCGCGTAGGGCGCATCGACCTCACGACATCATCCTTTTTAAGGACGACCATGAGACACGTGTTGATCGTGGCAGGCCTGCTGCTGGGCCCGGCCGCCGTTGCCGCTGCACAGCAACCTACTGCCCCGAACACCCCCGCCACCCCTCCCGCGACCGCGGCGCTGTCACTGGCCGACGCCATAGCCGTCGCGCGCGACAAGAATCCGGCCTATCGGCAGGCCCAGAACAATCGGGGGCCGGCGGCCTGGGGCGTTCGCAACGCCTACTCCAGCCTGCTGATCCCGACGCTCACGGCTTCCGGAGGCATGAGTTACACCGGCCCCGGTTCGCAGACCTTCCTGGCGCAGAGCTTTTCGCAATCGGTCTCGACCGTCTCATCGTTCTATGACCTGGGGCTTTCCTGGCAGCTCTCCGGCACGACGTTGTCGCAGCCGGGGCTCGCGAAGGCTCAGCAGCGCGCGACGGATGCCGACATCGCTGGCGCCGAGAATGTGCTCATCACCGGCATCAAGCAGCAGTACCTGACGGTACTGCAAGCTGACGCGCAGGCGGATTTGGCGAAGAAGACTCTCCAGCGCAACGAAGAGTTCCTGAAACTGGCCCAGGCGCGCTATGGCGTCGGCCAGGCAACGCTGATCGATGTGCGTCAGGCGCAAGTCGCCCGTGGCCAGGCGGAAGTCGGTCTGCTGCGCGCGCAGACGCTGGTGAACGTGGAGAAGCTCCGGCTGTTCGAGCAGATGGGCGTGATACCGCCCATTGATGTGGCCGTCGTGCGGCTGACCGATTCATTCACGGTGCAGCCGCCCGCGTGGCAGCTTCCGGATCTTCTGACGATGGCCGAGCAGCAGAACCCCGCGCTCAAGTCGCTGCGGGCGCGCGAAGGCGCGGCCGCGTGGAGCCAGCGTGCCGCCACGTCGGCCTACGGGCCGACGGTCTCCCTATCCGCGGGGTGGTCGGGCTTCACGCAGCAGTTCACCAACATCGATCCGATCAGGTTCAACCAGCAGGCGGCGTTCGCGAGCCAGCACGACGAGTGTCAGGACAACAACACGATCCGCGCCAACGCGGGGTTGCCGCCCAACAACTGCAGCGGATTCATCTGGGGCGCAACGAACGAACAGGCGCTCCGCGACGCGAACTCCGTCTTCCCATTCAGTTTCACGCAGCAGCCGTTCCAGGCACGCCTGACGGTGACGCTGCCGATCTTTACCAACTTTGCGCAGGAGCTGCGCGTCTCAGAAGCACGGGCGCAGCACGGTGATCTCGAGGAAGCGGTTCGCGCGCGTGGCCTGGCGGTGCAGACGGAGGTGAGCCAGGCGTTCCTGACGCTGCAGACCGCGTTCCGCACGGTGGGATTGCAGGACACGAACCGCAGCGCCGCGCGCGAGCAGCTGCAGCTCGCCACCGAGCGCTACCGCGTCGGGTCGGGAACGTTCTTCGAGCTGCTGGACGCGCAGGTCGCCGCGCTTCGTGCCGAGAGCGACGCAGTGAACGCGACGTACGACTACCACAAGGCCTTGGCGCTGTTGGAAGCCGCCGTCGGCCGCAGCTTGCGTTAATCGAGAGGATTGAGCCGCCATGTCTAAGCGGAACAAAGTGCTGTTGGGAGGTGGAGGAGCCGCGCTTCTCGTGATTCTGGTGATGGTCAGCGCCAGCGCCAAGCGCGAAAAGGGGATCGAGGTGCGGTTCGAGCAGGTCGGCCGCCGCGACCTCGTCGCTGCCGTCACCGCCAGCGGAAAGATCCAGCCCAAGAAGAAGGTCGACATCAGCGCCGACATCACGGGCCGCATCACCCGGATCGGGGTGCGCGAGGGCGACTACGTGCAGAAGGGCCAATTCCTGCTGCAGATCGATCCCACGATCTACCAGGCCAACATGCAGCGCGCGACCGCCGCGATGTCGTCGGCCGAAGCCGGCTCGGTGCAGGCCCGCGCCAACCGCGACCAGTCGCAGCGCAGCCTGCAGCGCACCAAGGAGCTGCGCGAGCAGAATCCCAACCTGATCTCGCAGGAGCAGCTGGAGCAGGCGCAGACCGCGTTCGAAATCGCGGACGCGAACGCCACCGCGGCCAACCATATGGTCGAGCAAGCACGCGCGGGACTGCGGGAAGCACGAGACCAGCTCGCCAAGACCCATCTCGTCGCGCCGATGGCCGGCCGGGTCACACGCCTGGCCGTCGAGGAAGGCGAGGTCGCCGTGCCGGGGACGTTCTCGCGCGAGACCGGTTTGCTGCTCACGATCTCGGACTTGTCGGTCATCCAGACGACGGTCAACGTGGACGAGACCGATGTCGTGCGGCTGCATCTCGGCGACTCGGTGGAGGTCACGATCGACGCGTTCCCCGATACGACGTTCGTCGGCCGCGTCACGGAAGTGTCCAACAGCGCGATTCTGTCGGCGGCGTCGGCGGCGACCGGGCAGAACGACCGTGCCGTGGACTACGAGGTGGAAATCACGCTGGCCAATCCGCCGTCCGACGTGCGTCCGGATCTTTCGGCCACCGCGCGGATCGTGACGGACACGCGCAAGCAGGCGCTGGCGATTCCGATCATCGCCCTCACGGTGCGGGAAAACACGCCGATCTCCACCGAGCAGAAGCCGTCGCCCGCACCCGATTCGACCAAGCGCGGGGCTCAAGCCGGTGACAAGAAGGAGACGGAAGGCGTCTTCCTGGTCCGTCACGGCGTGGCGACGTTCCATCCCGTAAAAGTCGGCATCGCCGGCGAAGAGCACTTCGAGGTCGTGGAAGGCGTCCAGCCGGGCGACACCATCGTCGCCGGACCGTATCAGGCGATCCGCGATCTCAAGGAAGGCGCGCGCGTGCGGCCCAGCCGGGAGTCCGGCGATACGACGAGCCGGCGCCGCACGTGAGCACAGTCCAGCTCTTTCGCACGGGCGAAACGCCGCTGCCCGACGTCATCATCCTGACGCACAAGCTGACTCGCGAGTACGACATGGGCTCGGAGCTCGTGCGCGCGCTGCGTGGCGTCAGCGTGCAAATCCAGCGGAACGAGTACGTCGCGGTGATGGGACCGTCGGGGTCCGGCAAGTCGACCCTGATGAACCTGGTCGGGTGCCTCGACACGCCCACGAGCGGTGAGTACTGGCTGAACGGCCAGAAGGTGAGCGATCTCGCGGACGACGAGTTGGCGCGTATTCGGAACAAGGAAATCGGATTCGTCTTTCAGACGTTCAACCTGCTGCCTCGCGCCGATGCGCTGCACAACGTCGAGCTGCCGCTGATTTACGCCGGCCTGTCGGCGCGGGAGCGGCGGGCCCGCGCGGCGCAGGCGCTCGAGCGCGTCGGCCTCGCCGACCGCATGGACCACAAGCCCAACGAGCTGTCGGGCGGCCAGCGGCAGCGCGTCGCGATCGCGCGAGCGCTCGTGAATGAGCCCAGCATCCTGCTCGCCGACGAGCCAACCGGAAACCTCGACTCGACGACCAGCACCGAGATCATGGCGGTCTTTGCCGAGCTGCACCGTCAGGGCCAGACGGTGGTGATGGTGACGCACGAGCACGACATCGCGGCCCATGCCGCGCGCGTGATCACGCTGCGCGACGGCGTCGTGGCCACCGACCAGCTCCAGGCCGCCTGAGTGCCGTTCTACGAGGCGATGCGGCTCGCGCTGCAAACCATCCGTGCTCAGAAGCTGAAGAGCGGCTTCTCGCTGCTCGGGGTCTTCATCGGCGTGGCGTCGTTGATCGGCGCCTGGTCGATCGTCAACGGCGTGAACCGCTACATGACGGAGAAGTTCGCCCAGACGCTGTACGGCGTGAACACGTTCCAGCTGCGGCGCCGGCCGATGTTCACGCCCAACGTGGCCGATTCGGTCTGGCGGGCGTGGGCGCGGCGGCCGCGCATCCGCTTCAGCGATGCCGAGGCGGTCAGCGCCGGACTCACCGTCCCGGTGATCACCGCGTGGCAGTCGAGCGACAATGTCACGGTGTCGTACAGCAATAAAGAAGCGCGCGACATCGAGCTGACCGCGGCCAGCGAGCGCTACTTCGACATCAAGAATCTGGGGTTCGCGATCGGCCGGCCGTTCACCGGCGAGGAGAATCGCTCCGGCTCGCCGGTCGTCGTCCTGGGCGATGCGGTGGCACAGCGGCTGTTCGCCGAGCGTGCGCCGCTCGGCAAAAACGTTCGCATCGGCGGCGTCCCCTATCGCGTCATCGGCGTCGTGACCAAGCAGGGCAGCATCCTCGGATTCCCGCTCGATCGCTTCGTGGTCGTGCCTGCCCTGTCGCCGGCGCAGAATCTGGTGAATCCACCCGGCATTCTCGACGCCTTCCTCGTGAAAGCGCACTCCGAGGCCGAGATGCGCGAAGCCATCTCGCAGGCGGAAGGGATCATGCGCGGCCGGCGCCACCTGCGTCCCAAGCAGGACAACAACTTCGTGCTCGAGACATCCGAAGGCGTCCAGCAGTTCTGGGCCGGGATCAGCCGCATTCTCGTCGTGCTGCTCCCGGGCGTCGTGGTGATATCCCTCGTCATCGGCGGCATCGTGATCATGAACATCATGCTCATGGCGGTCGCCGAACGGACGCGGGAGATCGGGCTGCGGAAGTCACTCGGCGCCCGCCGCCGCGACGTGTTGCGCCAATTTCTGGCGGAATCGACCGCGATCGCGACCGTGGGCGCGGCGTTCGGCATCGTCGCCGGGATCGGCCTCACCGTGGTGATCGACAAGATCTCTCCACTTCCAGCCAGTGTGTCACCGATGTCGATCGTGCTCGGCGTCGTCATGGGCGCGGGCGTCGGCGTCGTCGCCGGCGTCTATCCCGCGAGCCGCGCGGCGCGCCTCGATCCGATCGCGGCGCTGCGACAGGAGTAGCGTATGACCCAACTATTCGAAGGCGTCGGCATCGCACTCACCTCGCTCCGCGCCCACAAGATGCGCGCCGCACTCACGATCCTCGGCGTCGCCATCGGCGTCACCGTGGTAATGGTGATCGGCGCGCTGATCAGCGGGTTCAACAAGGGCATCACCGACATGCTGGCGTCGCTGGGGCCGAAGACGTTCTGGGTGGGGCGCTATTGGGGCGGCCAGGGCGACGAGGACCCCGAGGACCCCAACCCGTGGCGCCGCCGGCCGCCGATCACCGTCGAGGAAGCGAACCGGTTGGCGCAGCTCCCCACGATCGCGTTCGTGGTCGTGGACGAAGGCACATCCGCCGACGTTGAATTCGAGGGCCGCCGCCTCGCCGCGGTACGGATCCGCGGCCGCAATGCCGACTGGCCCAAGATTGAAGGCGGGCGCATCGCTCCAGGCCGGTCGTTCACGCACCTCGAGGATGCGGCGAACAGCCACGTGGTGGTGGTGAACACCAAGCTGGCGGAAAATCTTTTCGGGCAGCGGGACCCGATGAATCGGCGCGTCAAGATCAGTGGGCTCCCCTACGACGTCGTTGGCGTGTACGAGCCGCCGCCCCGACTTTTCGGCGACGGGGACCAGCCGGAAGTCATGATT
>Ga0184632_10000135_pt1 | contig 24295 bp, 22 predicted proteins | sample PLM31_50_b1_FD_133153 | JGI IMG/M metagenome (GOLD analysis project Ga0184632, IMG submission 133153) | Groundwater sediment microbial communities from an aquifer in East River, Colorado, USA - PLM3-1_50_b1 | ecosystem: Environmental > Terrestrial > Soil > Riparian zone | place: USA: East... | reverse complement strand
TTGCGCGTCGCAGTAAGGCATTGACGTCTCGTCGGTGCGCAGTCACGTCCAGGTCCACGAGAGCGTCGGGGCTGTTGTGCGTGAGGCGTTCGGTCTCGTCGAGCGCGAGTCCGAGCTCAGCGTGGAGCGGGCGGGCTGGTTGGAGCGTCAGCGCCTCGGTCAGGTACCAGAGCAGCTCATGGAGCTGCCGCATGATGGTGAACACCTTGAACATCTGCACTGCGATTCGCGGCGTACGCCGCCAGTCCTGTCCGCCGAACGTTACTTGGGCGACCTTTTGCCCCGCGCCGAAGCAGTCGTAGACGGCACAACCCGGGAAGCCCCGCTGCCGGAGGTGGCTGTGAATGTCGCAGCAGAAGTCCCCTTGCAGATGTGGGCATGGGTGCCCGGCGTCTTTGTCGATGGCGAAGTCTGTCGAGGCCTTGAACGCCGGTGCGACGCAGCAGAGGCCGAAGCAGCGTTCGCAGTCAGCTCGCAGGCTGACGCGACGTCCGCCGCGGCCAAGAGCCGGATGTTCGAGTTCCTCGGGCAATGTGGGTGGTCTCCCGTAACTGGCTGCATGACCTCCACGCTCGATCATGGCACTCGTCACGAGCGAGAGTCGGTGGGTGGGGACGGACCCCGGCCGGGCCCTGACCGCGGCTGGCCGGGGGCGTTCCCGTGCCCGTCAAAAGATCTTGAAGTGAGTGTGTCGAACCAACGCGACTCTGTTCGACGCGTTGGTAGAAGCCTCGATTCAACGTAGGGAGCAACATCATGCCAAGCATCACCCCGTACTTGTGGTTTGATAACCAAGCCGAGGAGGCAGCAAACTTTTATGCCTCGGTCTTTGGCAGTTCAAGAGTTGTGGACGTACAACGCTATGGCGAAGCCGGACCCGGACCGAAGGGTACGGCCATGGTAGTGACGTTCGAGCTCGAAGGGCAGAAATTCATAGCCTTGAACGGTGGCCCCCACTTCACCTTCAACGAGTCCATTTCGTTCTATACGAGCTGCAAGAACCAGGAAGAAGTAGACGAGCTGTGGGAGAAGCTCGCCGACGGCGGGGAACCAGGGCAGTGCGGCTGGCTGAAAGACAAGTACGGCCTGTCATGGCAGATCATTCCCACGGCCCTGTCTGACATGTTAAGCGACCCCGATCCCGACAAGTCAAGCAGAGTCATGAAAGCCATGCTCGAGATGAAGAAGATTGATATACGGGCCTTGAAGGACGCCTACGACGGGCCATAGGCCTGGAACCCTCCACATCTCGCGCCGGCCGTCGGATCGCGACGGTCGGCGCACTCTGTCTTCTTACGAAGGCCGGCAAACGGCAACGCGATTCCGAGCCAGGTGGCGGATGCTTCGACGCCGCAAGCCGGGATGGCGAATTCCCGCATCCCCGTCATACCTAATGAGTCCCACTCACCCTGTGCGGACCGACGATGAAAGGACCCACAATGACGATAATCGGCGCGCCGACCCAGGCAGGGCGGCGACAATGGATCGCATTGGCCATCCTGTGCCTGCCCACCCTCCTTACCACGGCCGATATCAGCATTCTGTTCCTGGCACTCCCGAAAATCAGCGCCGATCTCGGGCCAGGCGCCACCCAGCAACTGTGGCTCACAGATATCTATGGCTTCATGATCGCCGGGTTCCTGATCACGATGGGCACCCTGGGCGACCGGATTGGCCACCGCACGGTGCTGCTGGCCGGCGCATCCGGCTTCATCGCAGCTTCTCTGCTGGGGGCGTACTCCACCAGCACGACGATGCTGCTCATCGCCCGTGCCCTGATGGGTGTCGCCGCCGCCACTGTCATGCCCTCCGTCCTGGCGCTCATCAAAGGGATGTTCCCGGACCCCAAGCAGATGGGTGCCGCGTTCGGCGCCTGGGGATCGTCGATCATGCTCGGCGTGGTACTCGGCCCGGTGATCGCTGGCCTGCTGCTGAACACCTTCTGGTGGGGCTCGGTGTTCCTCATCGGCATTCCGGTTATGGCATTGGTCGTGGTGGCGGGCCCAGCGCTGCTGCCGAAGCACAGCAACCCGCAGGCCGGCACGCTGGATCCCGCCAGCCTCTTCCTCTCCCTGGCCGCTCTCCTGCCGTTCATCTACGGCCTCAAGGAGCTGGCTCGTAATGGCTGGGACGCGGTGCCCTTGGTGACGATCGCGGTGGGTCTGGTCTTCGCGGTGCTGTTCCTGGTGCGCCAGCGCAGCATGACCAACCCGATGCTGGACCTGACCCTCTTCCGCATCCCGGCCGTCAGCGGCGTCATCGTGTTCGGACTCGCCGTCGGGTTCATGCTCGGTGGCAATGGGCTCATGGTCGCGCTGTACCTGCAGATGGTGGAGGGATTCACGCCATTGCAGGTCGGATTGTGGCTCCTGGTTCCCACGACCGGTCTCATGATCGGTAGCAACGCCGGCCCGGCCATCGCCCGTACCGTGCGGCCCGCCTACGTCATGGCCGCCGGCGTGGTGGTTTCCGCCGTCGGCTCGCTGCTCCTCACCCAGGTCGACCGGTCCTCCGGAATCGCGCTCCTGCTGGTCGGTATGGGGGTCATCTTCCTCGGCACCAGCCTTGGCGGCACTCTGGCCAGCTTCCTGATGATGTCCTCAGCGCCCCAGCAGAAGGCGGGAGCGGCCGGTTCGCTCCAGTCCACCGGTGGCGAACTCGGTATCGCCCTGGGCGTCGCCCTCCTGGGCAGCGTCGCCACCGCCGTCTACCGCGACGATGTCACCATTCCCGCGGAGGTTCCGCCCGGCCCGGCAGCTGTAGCCGGCGAGAGCATCGCGGGCGCAAACTCCATCGCGCACACGCTTCCCGGTCCGGTAGGCACCGACGTGCTCGACTCCGCACGGGACGCATTCACCCATGCGCTGCACGTGATCGGTGGGGTCAACGCCGTGCTCTTCGTCGCCTTGGCCATCTTCGTCGTGGCCAAGCTCAAGCACGCTCCGGCGATGAGCGGCGGAATGTCCATGCCTGGTATGAGGCCCGCAGGTTCGGACCACGCCGAGGGCGACCTGGCCGAGGGCGACCCGGCCGAGGGCGACCCGGCAAAGGCCGTTCCGGCCTAGTGAGGAGGCGATTGCGCCATCGCGCCCGGGTGGACCCGCGCCATCTAGGAGGCAAGGAATGCTTCGATGTCGTCCAGATGATCGGGCTGCAGGCCGCGCGTCGGGTTGGGCGCGATCAACAGCGCCCGCCCGGCGGCGGTCAGCTCGTCACGCAGCGCGCCGTTCGTCGGCACGGCCTCGTCGTCCGTCCAGACGAGCCGGCGCCCGCCGGCCAGCACCGCCCGGGCGGCCTCGACCTTCAGCGGCCAGCCGTACGCGCCCTTCGGCACCGGAACTTCAGTCAGTGCACGCTGCAATGGCGGGAGCCGCCACAACCGTTCGAGCGCCTCGGCGTCCGGACACCAGGTGCTGCACCAGCGCACCTCGACCGTACCGGAGGCGTGCAAGGCTCGGATCCTGTCGACGAGGCCCGGCGCCCAGCGCATCAGGTAGGTCTGGTGATCGCTGGGTGACCAGATGTGCTCCCTGCGCGGCGCGCTACCCCAGCCGGGACGGCTCGCGTTGATGACGCCATCGACATCGAGCAGCCATATAGGCGGCTCACTACTCAGGTACGCCTCCTCCGGTGCCATCGGTCGATCATCACATGCACGTCGCATCGGGTGCATCGGTCGTGTACGACACACCTGTGCACCGGGGATGATCCGGCCAGTCGCGGCGCGTTACGGTCAGCTGTGGCCGCGTCCGACCTTCCACCCCCATCCCCGACCGGTCGGGAGTTCTCCGACGACGCGGCCCGCGCTGCTCTGGCCGCACTACCGGGGCCTTACCTGCCCTGGGGCTCGGGCGTGATGCGGCCGACCGGGCTCGCGACCGTCTGCAACGACATCGTCCTCAATGGGCGGCGCCGGATCGTCGAGCTCGGCAGCGGAATCAGCACGGTGCTCCTCGCCCGCCTGCTGTGCCAACGCTCGCCGCTGGGCGGATTCCGCATCGCCGCCGTTGAGCACGACGCCGGCTGGGCGCAGTGGGTCACCGAGCAACTCGACCGCGAGGGCACGGGGCCAGACGTGGTGGTAGTTCACGCGCCTCTGGCCCCGCACCCACGGGCTGAGCGAGGTCTGACCTGGTACGACCAAAACGCCCTCACCGCGGGTTTGCAGTGCGCGCTTCGGGGCGACCGCATCGACCTCCTCCTGGTGGACGGCCCACCCGCCTTTGCCACCGGCCATGGCTTGGCTCGGTACCCCGCATTGCCCGTCCTGCTTGACCGGCTCGCCCCTGGCGCGACCGTCGTCCTCGACGACGCGGAGAGACCCGGGGAGCAGGAGGTCTTGCGACGGTGGGAGCGCGAGACCGGGCTCGACTTCGACCGCCTGGCCGACCGGGCCGGCGTGGCCGTGGCCAGGACTGGCGGCGCTGGTCCGATAAACGGACCGAGTTACAGCTGAGGCACGCCCTTGTCAGCGACCATCAAGCACCCGGCGGTAGACGGCGGCGTAATGCTCGGCCACGAGCCCGGCCTCAAAGCGTGAGGCGTACGCACGGCCGCCGTCGATGTCCGTCCGCACCTCGCCGCGAACGATGCCGGCGATGCCGGACGCGAGCGCAGAGGGGTCCTCCGGGGCCACGAGGAGCCCTCGGCTCTCCCCCAACGTCAACGGCAATCCCTCCACGGCGGTGCCGACGACAGGAACGCCGAGACCCATGGCGATCACCGCCGACTGCGACCACGCTTCCTCACGGGACGGTACGACGTGCACCGCCGCTCCCGCGACGTAGCGGGCCGGTTGGTACGTCCAGCCGGTGAATCGGAGTCGCTCTGCCAGTCCGAGCTCGTGAGCACGACGCTCCAGCGATGGTCGCATCGGTCCGTCGCCGACGAGGTAGCAGTGGGGCGGCTCGCCCAGTTGATCGGCGAGCAGCGGCAGTGCCTCGACGAGGACGTCTGGAGCCTTGTCTTCGCGTAACCTGCCGGTGAAGGTCAGCCGGGGAGTGGCCAGGCCGGGCAGCGGCGAGGCGTCGAGTCCTTCTACCGCCGAGCGCCCCTCGTGCACCACACTCGGATCGAGTCCCAGGCTCGCCGCGAAAGACCGCGCCGCCGGGCCATGGGCGAAGAAGGCGGCCAGCCGGACCGCGGCAGCCTTCGCCGCCGCGCTGTGATCGCCGTTGGGCCACCTCATTCCGTTGTGCTCGCTGGCTACCAGCGGCGTGCGGGTGCCCTCCAGTGCAGCGGCGGCCGCCCACCAGGCGCCGAACATGTGGGCATGGACCAGGTCGGCACCGACGAGCCGGGGGCGGAGCCACTCGACGAACGCATCGTCTGGCGTCCACTGTAGCCACCGATGCACGTCGAGGGAGAAGGTCTCGATCGACCCGCCGAATCGGCGGGCCACGCCAACGCCCGCCTCGGTGGCGTCCCCGGCCAACAGCAGCGACGAGTCGATCCCGAAGCCGGACAGTGCTCGCGAAAGCCGCAACGCGGACAGCTGAGCGCCTCCCGGCTCGAGTACGCCGATGATCCGAACGACACGCATAACAGACCCCTCCCCCGCTCGCTTGATGGGCACTATCCTGCATGATCTCATCGGTAGACGCTGCTAGATCCTATGTCTCGTACACGTGATCGTGCAGACTCACTCGGCTACGCGCCGTCCAGTGCCAGCAGAAGCGGCGACGGGCCGAGGAGGACATGCCGGTGCAATGACCGCAATCGACGGTCAGTACTGCTCGCCCAGCTGGGTGTCGAGGAGCGCGGACAGCTCTTGCGCGAGTGTGCCCAGGCTCTCGCCCCGATATACGCCGGCGAGCTCGTCGAGGAGTCGGGCCACGACCGCAGCTTGGGCGGCCGTCAGCAGCAGCGGATCTCCGGTAGACCGGCCGCCGTCGGTGAGCCGAGCCCGCAGTCGCACGGCGTACTCGTCACGGTTGAGCGGGTTTCCGGCCTGATCTCGAACGGTTGCCGTCGGGCGTGGCGGGACCACGCCGTCAGCTGGGACCGTACTGAACTCGGCGTGCTCGGGGCAGTAATCGGTTTGTCGGATCGGGTCAGAGGTCCAGCCGACCGCGTGATCGCGAGCCCACGACCGGGCATCAGAGTCACTACGCCACGACTCCGTGGGTGGCGGCTCCAGCTGGACCGGACATCCCGCCACGTCGCAACTGAGCACGACTCGTCGCAGCGCGCCCCTTTCGCTGGACAGGTGGATGCTCAACCGCTGCTCGCTCTCTCTTGGTGAACCCGGCGTAAATGGTACCGCGCAGCCATGCCGGCATCCGTGGGCGGCGAAGCCGTTGGTTTCGGCGCGCCGCCAGGCAGGTCTCCTGCGGGCGCGCGACGGTTCAGGGGTCGGGCGCCTATGGGTGCGGGACGAAGAACGCGGCGTCAGCAAACTTCGCCTCGATGTCTGCGGGAATGTCTGCGTCCACCCATACCAGATCCCAATCCTTCCGCAGGGCACCGTCGCTTGCGTACCGCCACGTGCCGTCAATGGTGCGCTGGTCGTCGGTACGAATGACCTTGAACTCGACCTCGCCAGCGTCCCTGGGTGGCTGTCGACTCGGCGACTCTGTCCACCAGCCAGTGAACGTCGTGCCGTCAACGGTTCCCACGGCGCGTCCGTCGTCGTGGGTGTATATGATCTTCATCGTTGAGCCTTCGATGACGATGTAGTGCTGGCCCCATTGAGTGCTGGTCCAGTGGCCGGCAAAGCCTGAATCGGCGACCTCGTCGTCGTTGGCACAGGCCCCGAGGGTCGCGACGAGCGCGAAGACGACTGCGGTGCGCCAAAGGCGCCTCCTGCGGGCCACGATGGGTTCTCCTTTGACCGGGGATGCCAGCGTCCGCCGTGACGACGGCTCCGACCTATCCATTGGCCCGAGTGTTAGCAGCGTTGTCTACGCACTTCGCCACACAGCCAACTGGATCGTGGTTCTTGGCGGCGGCCTGGACCACCACGAAGTGCCAAGATCCACATGTCGGCCTCGAAGATCAGCGCCGCCCAACAAATTGTGTGACCTGGCTCACGTGGGCAAATCGGGCGGCTCGATACGGCCCGATTATCGACCCACTACCGTGCGCAACTGCAAATCGGTCGACGGGGACGCACATGCAGGTATTTCCCCAGGTAGCGGTCTCTTTAGGGATCATGCGACTCGGCGACAAGCGGTAGCGGTGTGTTACCAAGGTGTGCCGGCTCAACGCCGCCGGCCGCTCCGACCCCGGTAACGCCGAGTCCTGCCCACCGTGGCGGCGCGCCCCCCGAGTACCACGTGGCAAAGGGCAGGAGTGGGGGAACCATCCGCCGGCGTCGCGCCCGCGACGCCTTGGGGTGAAGCCGGACATCCGGCCGGGCAGCCTTCGCGCCCGAACCCGACAGCTCACCTCGCAGGCGTCCCGAAGGGACAGCTGTGCCTCGACAGAGCCTGCTCGGCAAGAACCCGAGCCGTGGCCGACACTCCACATCAGACAGAGACCCACGACGCGGCCGACACGCGGCCCCCGCTCGACGAATCGGTCGGCGATGGCGATTCGCGGCGATCCTGGGCGCTGGACCGCTTCTGATCGGCGGTGCCGCGATGGCGGCGCCAATCATGGGTTCAGGTCCAATCCAATACAAGGTCGTCGCCCCGGTCACGGTTCAGGCGCTAGGCCTGGATTCGACCGCCCCGGTCGTCGGCCAGGTCGTCACCGCTGGGGCCAAGGTGGTGGCCGAACGCCCCCAGACGTTCACCTACGTGGTCCTGGCCGTTCGCGACCAGGCTGGTAACAACGTCGATTTCCCGGGTTCGCCTCAATGGACGCTCGGCACGACACAGAAGGTGTACACATCGAGTCGGGCGTTCGCCAAGGCCGGCATCTACACGTATTGGTTCGCGTATAAACGGGGCAACACGTGGACCGACGTGAGCCCGAAGGCGACTTTCACCGTGGCGCAGGCCGGTGCCGGGTCGCCGTCACCGAGCCCGACCGCTTCGATCCCGGCTCCGCCGCCGTCGCCGACACCAACCAGCACCACGCCGTCGCCGGCACCCACCACCACCATGCCGTCTCCCCCGACCGGTACCCCGGCGCCGCTCGGTGTGCCCGGCACCTGGACCTACAAGTTCGGTGACGAGTTCAGCGGGCCGATCGCGTGGGGCAGCAAGTGGGCCGACAGCTCGAGCGCCGAGGCGGACAACGGTCACGGCAACATGGGCAACCAGCAGCTCGAGTGGAACCACCGGGCCAACTGCTCGACGGCCAACGGCCTGCTCGCCATCACAGCCAAGCCGGACAGCATCACCAGCCCTTCCGGCCAGCACTACAACTGGTCGAGCTGCCTCCTCAGCAGCTCGCCGAGCTACGCCTTCCGATACGGCTACATCGAGTTTCGGGCGCAGCTGCCCGGGCCGAAGGGCTTCTGGCCGGCGTTCTGGACCTGGCAGGCCGCGGGCAACAACCAGTGGACCGAGACCGACGTTTTCGAGTTCTACTCGGACAACCACTCACGGTTGTACCTCACGCAGCACAGCGGTGCCGGCGGTGGCATCGCCTATAACGCGCCATTCGACCCCACCACCGGCTTCCACACCTACGGCGCGGATATCCGGCCGGACGGCACCCGGTTCTATGTGGACGGAAAGCTCGTCTACACCGCGCCCGGAGTGAGCACCGGCATGACGAACATCATCATCGATAACTTCGTCTATTCCAAGATCCCGCCGGCTGCGGGCTCGACGGGCATCATGAAGGTCGACTACGTGCGCGCCTGGCAGCACTGAGCCTGACTGAGACAACGCGAGGACAACGCGAAGACTCCGGTCCCCATGTACATGGGGGCCGGAGTCTTCGCATGTTCGGCCTTCATCGCGCTGAGCAATCGGTCGAACTCGGCTAACCTGGTACGAACGTGGCAAATACCATTCTGGCCCGGGGGCAGCCGGTGATCGGGGCGCGGCGAACGCGGAGAGCACGGCCCGGGCGGCGTGTCGTCATGATCACTGCCTCCGCGATAATCCTCGCGGCGATCGGCGGCTGCACCCTGCTGTCCGGCGACGACCCGCCCGAGCCCGCACCGGGACAGGCACGTGCAGTGCCTCTGGGGGCGTTTCTCGGCCCAGGCCGGGATGGCGTCAGCGCCATTGCTGGCTTCGAGTCGTGGCTCGGTGTCGCCGTCACCGTCGGGCACGCATACCTGCCGGGAGGGTCGTGGGCGGATGTGGAGGGGCCCGACTGGGTGCTCGACCCATGGTCGGCCTGGCGTACGGCGCGACCGGATCGGATGCTCGTGCTCAACGTCCCAATGCTGGCACCCAACGAGCCGGCCCTGGATGACACCAAGGTGGCAACGCTACTGCGGGAGGGAGCGGACGGCGCGTACGACGAGCATTTCCGCACCCTGGCCAAGCGGCTCGTCGCTCGGGGCGCGACCGACACGGTCATCGTGCTCGGCTGGGAGATGAACGGAACAAGCTACAGCAGCCGGTGCGGGCCGAACCCAATGGCCTGGAAGGAGTACTGGCACCGCATCGTCACCACCATGCGCGGAGTCAAGGGACAGCACTTTCGCTTCGACTTCGCCCCGGTCCGCGGCGCCCAGGCGATACCGTGGCCGCAGTGCTATCCGGGCGATGACGTCGTGGACATCATCGGAATGGACGCCTACGACATGCACCCGGGCCGCACCTTCGCCGACTTCGTTGACCAGCCGTACGGGCTGCAGGCGCAGGCCAACTTCGCCGCGGCGCACGCCAAGCCGATGTCGTACCCCGAGTGGGGTCTCTTCGAATACGGCGACAACGGCGACTATCTGCACGGGATGTACACCTGGTTCAGCACACACGATGTGGCATACCAGACGATCACCGATTACTGCCCCCACGGCGTGTGGCGTTGCCCGGACAACCCCGCCGCTAGCGAAGCCTACCGGCGGCTGTTCGGGGTCACGGGGTCCAGCCCCCGACGTGGGCGGTAACCCCAGCGACGACCTCATGAGTGCGTCTGACGTCGGCCGTGGCCGCCGCGTACCGCGCGCCGACCACGCCCTCCGCACGGGCCGCGTCGCGCCGGCACAGCCGGTGGCCGACCGCCTCGGCGAGCGCGGCCGCGTCTCCGGCTGGCACCAGCGCACCAGCGCCGACCGGAAGCTCCTCGGCGATCCCGGGGATGTTGCTCCCCACAACGGGACAACCGACAGCGAGCGCCTCGAGCAGTGTCAGTGGCAGCCCTTCCCATCGGGACGGCAGGACCACGACATCAGCCGCCGCGTACCACGGGCGAACGTCGTCCACCGCGCCCGCGAAGATCACTCCGGCGGAGGCCTGGCGCCGCAGCGGCCCGCGCAGTTCCCCACCGCCGAGAATGGCCAGTCGCGCGTCCGGCCGCCGGGCGGACACCGCCGGCCAAGCCGCGAGCAGCACATCCTGGCCCTTTTGCCGAGTGACACGCCCTACGCACACGGCCAGTGGCACTTCGCGCGGTATGCCAACCCGGTCCCGAGCGGCTAGCCTGTCGCGCTCCTCGGCCGGCTGGAACTTCTCCAGGTCCACGCCGTTGTGCGCGATCGCGTAGCGCCCGTGCAGCCTGTGATCGCGCCCTTGCCGGGCCTCGCCCTCTCCGACGCAGACGAACAACGTGGTCCATCGCGCGGCGCAGCGTTCCCACGCCAACGCCGCCCGGGCCATGCCGCGCGGCGCAGCCAGCCAAGACCAGCCATGCGGCTGGAACAGGGTTGGCAGCCGGCCCTGCGCGGCCAGTCGTCCGGCCATGCCGGCCTTCGATGAGTGCAGGTGAACCACGTCGGGGCTCATCCGGTCCAGGATCTGGCGCAGCCCGAGCCACTCTGGAAAGACCTGAGCGCCGGGGTTTCGCTCGGCCTCCCATCCAATCCGGGATATGCCATGCCGCAAGAGGTCGGTCGCGAGACGCCCTCGGTCGGGACAGGCGACGACGACGTCCCAGCCCCGCGCCGCCTGGTCGGCGCAGAGTTCGGACACATACACGGCCACTCCGGACTCGGTCGGTTGGGTCACATGGAGGACTGTCGGCATAATGGCCACCCGATCCGTCAGCCATCGCCGCCCCGCGGGCCGAGTGGCTCCTGGTAATCCTGGTAATCCTGGTGATACGGGTCCATCTGTGAACCGGTCGGCACGGGCGCCCGACCGGTCACGTTCGCCACCGGACGGACGACTGCGTCGTTCGTAGGCAGGGTCAGACCTGTGGCGATCGGCTTGGCCGGAGTTGGCCGGGTCCGAGCGCGACCCGAGCCAGCCAGAACCAGGAGTCCCCCGAGGAGCAGACCGGCCGCGGCGCCCACCGCGAGGTCCAGAACCGGTCGCGGCGAGGCGGGCTCGGCAGGCGGGTCGGCGGCGCTGAGCAGAACGAGATTGATCCGCGTATCCGCACTGTGTCTGTTCGCCGTGCCGATCAGGCCAGCGGCCATGAGGTTGGAGAGGTCGGCGGCGTGCTCGGCCGTGTTGGCCGAACCGGCGATCTCGATCACGGGCGCATCCGGCGACGTGGACGCCTGCACCTGGCGCCGGAGCTCGGCCGGTGAGGCGTCGCCTCGGCTCGCGCCGGCGGCGGCGTTCACCACGTCGCCCTGCGGGACGATCCTGGCGAAGGCCTGCGCATAGCTCACCGCGGTCGCGCTGTTGCCAGGGTCCCGGGCGACGGCGACGACGTACGCCCGCGCGATGTACGTTGGGTCGGCCAGCCGGACGTATCCGTAGCCAGCCACGGCGCCGAGTCCAGCGAGTAGTGCCACCACCCACCATCGGCGGAGGAGTTTGGTCAGGATCTCGCCTGTGCTCGCCATGCTCGGCTCCTCTGTGAATCGGTTGGGATGTTTCGCCCGGTGGCACGGGCGACCCGCGCGTAGAGCGCGTCGATCCGCGCGGCGAGCCGGGCAATGTCGTAGTGATCGAGCGCTGGCGGCGGCGGCAGTCGCCGCGATCGTTCCCGCGTCGCGGTGGCGATTGCGAGCCGATACGCCTCTGGGCTTGCCGGCAACTTTCGCGCGCCGGGTGCCGCGTATGAGGGCAGTTCGTCCAGTGCCGGGCAGTCCGTATAGAGCACGGGTAAGCCGGCGGCCAAACCTTCGATGACCGCAAGGCCGAAGGTCTCCACCAACGAAGGCACGACAAGGATGTCCATTGCGGACAGCAAGCCGGCCACGTCGTCCGATTCGCCGGTGAACGTCGACTCGACACCCAGCAGGCCGGCCAGCGCCGTCAACGCCGAGTGGTCTGGGCCGTCACCCACGATGAGTGCCCTCACCCCTGGCTGGCCGCTCAGCGCACGCAGCACGACGTCGACCTGCTTGCCCGGCACTAGGCGCGCCACCGACCCCACCACGAACTGGTCGGGCCCGATACCTAGCTGAGCGCGAATGTGCGCGCGCCGCATTGGATCGAATCGGTACTCGCGAGCGTCGATGCCGTTCGGTATCACCTCGACGCGTGAACGGGGAACTCCCCATGCGGTCAGCCGGCGCGCAACCGTCCCCGACACCGCAATGGTGGCGTCGCCCAGCCGTTCGGTGGCCAGGTACATTGCTCGGATCCCGGGGGAGAGGCGGCGACCCTCGATGGTGCGTTCGCCCAATGAATGCTCGGTGGCCACGGCATGCCGGACCCCGGCCAGCCGCGAAGCGACCCGTCCATACACGCAGGCGCGGTAGAGGTGGGTATGTACCACATCGAAGCGGCCGGCACGAATGAGGCGTACCAACCGAGGCAGCGCGGCCAGGTCGGTATTGCTACGCATCCCGATCTCGTGCACGGCGATGCCATCGGCTTGGATCGCCCGGGCCACGCTGCCCGGGTTGGTCAGGGCCGCGACCTCGGCCACGCTCTGCTGGTGCCGAAGCAACAGGCGCAGCTGAAGCTCGGCGCCGCCCGCGGCGAGCCCGGTGATGACATGCAGCACCCTCACGGCCGACCCCACCTTAGCCGGTGCCGGACCTGTTTCGCGTACAGCCGGGGTGCGCCGTCGCGTTCACTCACGTAGGTGCGTGGCATGGCGTACCGGTCGCGCCGTGCCTGCTGCCACGTGGCGACCGCGTAGTCGTACCCGGCCGCTTGTGCCGCCGTAGCGGCGGAGTCGGAGAGCGCGCCATAGGGATAGCAGAAGCCGCGCACCGGCGCATCGAGCAGCGCCTCCAGGATCATCCTGCTGTGCTCGACCTCAAGGCCGACAAGGTCGGCGCCGGCGTCCGCCAACGCCCGGTGGTCCAGCCCGTGCGAGCCGATCTCCACGCCCAGTCCCGCCGCTTCGCGTATCTCTTCAGCGGTCATCAGGGCCTTGCGGGGTCCCTCGTCCCAGTCATTGTGCCCGCCGAGCTTGCCGGCGACCACGAACGCTGTCGCGGTGAATCCGTGCTCGGCGAGCACTGGGGCCACGTGCGTGGTGAAGTCGGCGTAGCCGTCGTCGAAGGTAAGGCCCACCAGCCCTGCGGTGGAGCCACGGTCGGCTGCTTCGAGCAATTGACGCATCGAGGTGCCGCGCAGCCGGCGTCGCTGCAGCCAACGCATCTGATGCGCGAAGCGAGCCGGCGAGATGGTGACCATATTCGGGTCGGCATCCCGGCAGGCGACTGAGTGATACATCAGCACGAACGGGACCATTCTCAGCTCACTGTGCATGGCGTGTCCATCCGATCAGGGCGACCAGCCGGCGGGTCTCCTCGGCGCCGGTCAACATGCCGAGCAACAGAAACACGCCAGCAACCGCGACCGCACCAGTCGCGGCCACGACCAGCGCCGGCATGTCGTCCATCAACCGACCGACCAGCCAGCCCGCAAGGCCGGCGGTGCCCGCGAGGAGCACCAGCCGGGCGACCGGGATACCAACTGCTCGAATCGACACCGCAGTCATCCCCCGGCGCAGGCCGCCGAGCATGAGCCCCGCAGTCACGCTGATGCCGGCCGCATTGCCGGCCGCGATGGCCACACCATGCCATACCGGCAGGAGGACAACACTGATGACAGCCGTCGCCGCGAGCCCGGCAGCCATGACCAGCGCCGGGTACCAGATCGGCTGTCGGTCGGAGAAGTACGACCGACTCATGACGACTACCACGGCCTGCGCCAGGAGGCCGAATGAATACACCCGCATGATGGCGGCCGTCGAGGACGTGTCGGCGGAAGTGAAATTGCCATGTTCGAAGAGGACCTCGATGATGGGCGTTGCGAACGCGATGACGTACGCCGATGCCGCCAGCACCGCCGCGCTGACCAGCCGCAGATCCCACTCCATGCGTTTGCGGCTGCCGGTTTCATCACCCGCCGCCATGCTGCGAGCGAGCAAAGGGAATGTGACGGTCGCGAGCATCAGTGACAGCCCCACCGGCACCTGCGCCACCTTCTGCGCGTAGTTCAGGTGCGAGATAGTGCCCGCGGACAGCTCTGAGCCGAGAAAGCGCTCGATGAAGACCTGAGCCTGACGGGTCACGGTGAACGCAGCAATCGGAATGAAGGCACCGAGCGCCACATGCGGCTGTACGACCAGACTCCCGCCGGGCTCCAATCGGCGGATGAAGACAGGAAGTTGCACGACGACCATGAGGGCGCTGCCGACGGCGACGCCAATCGCCGCGCTCATGACGCCGAGCGGTGCGTGTAGCAGTGTGATTGAGGCCAGGATGCCGGCGTTGTACGCGACGTAGATGGATGTCGCCCAGCCGAAGTGATGGAGCGAGCGCAACGCGGCTCCGAGGTAGCCGGCGATGCCGAACATCAGGACGGTGATGGCGGTGACCCGCGTACAGCGCACCGCGAGCGCCGGATCGGCGAGACCCGGAGCGAGCAGACGAACCAGCACCGGGGCGGCGAGCGCGATCACGCCGGCGCTCACCGCGAGTAGGGCTACTATCCGCGGAAGTGTGGCGCGGACCACGGCGGAGAGTCCGGCGTGGTCGGCTAGGGCGCGAACGAAGATCGGGATCAGCAGGAAGGCCATCGCGCCTTCGATGAGCAAGGGAGAGGCGGTCTCCGGAATCGTCCACGCGACGAGGAAGGCGTCCGTCTCCCCGGTGGCCCCGAATAACCGCGCCAATAGCAGATCGCGGAGTAGACCGAGCAGCAGGCCCACGACCGTCAGCCCGGTGGCGAGTATTGTCGCGCGTACGACGGGGCTGGTGGTCGCCTCCGCGACCTGCCTGGGCGGTTGGTCGGTAATGTCGCGCCGGTTGGTCATGCCGCGCTCCTTTCGTACGCGGCGGGAGGTGGTTGCACGGCCCACCATAGGGCGGCGCCGAACAGCACAGACATCATCACAGTGGACTGTCCTCCTATGTCGCCGAACAAGAAGACCACCAGAGTCCTCGCGATGATGCCGACCGCGGCGGCGCTGATCAGCCGTCCGTCGGGAAGGCGCCCGTCCGGCGGGCCGGTCCCGTCGCGCGCCTGCCACGTGCGCCGTACGGTCATGACCGCAACGCCGAGCAACAGACTGCCGAAGGCGATCAGGCCGACGACACCCTGCTCGCTGAGGACCAGTAGGTACATGTTGTGCGGGGTAAGCAACGGCTCGCGCTGGAAGCCAACCGTCGGGTCGACGACGTCGCTCGCGGACGATAGGCTCAGCGGTGCGTACGAATCCCGGTAGGCGGCGAACTGCTTCAGGCCGACACCGGTGAGTGGGTGATCCTGCCAGATTCCCACCGCCGCGTGCCAAAGGTCGTACCTGCCCTGGACCGAACGGTCGGGCGTGGTGGTAGAGGAGCCGATCGTGGCTAGTCGGTCACCGACTCCGTTCGTACCCGCGCCGAAGACGCCCGCCAGCACAATCGCTGCGGCGCCACCGAACACCGCAGACCGCACGGCGAGTCGTGGACTGGCTGCGATCAGCATGACTGCCACCGCGATTGTGCTTGCGAGGACAGCGCCCCGACTCAACGACAGCAACAGAGGCACGATCAGCAAAGCAGCGATCGCCAGCAGCAGGAGACGGACCCGTCCCCGCAGAACGATGGCGAGGCCTAGCGCCATGATGATGCCGTAACCAACGACGGTGGCCAACCCCAAGATATCCAGGGCGCCGAACGTGCCCACCGCGCGGACGCTCTGGCTTCCGTAGGCGGCGCCCGTGCCGGCGAGATATTGCCATGTGCCCAGCGCTCCCTCGAAGAGCGCGGCGGCCAGGACGGCCGCGCAGACCAGCCGGAGGTCGCGTCGGTCGCGGAGCGAAAGCACCACGGCGACCGGCACGATGACGAACAGCTGCAGGTAGCGCACGAAGCCAGACACACTACCCACCGGATCGTGGGATACCACGGTCGCCACGGCAAAGCCGACAACGGCCGCGCCGACCGCGACCCACAGCCGGTTTCGAGGCAACCGTTTGCCCGCGAATACGCGGATGCCGGCCGCGACGACCAGCGCGACCGATCCGAGATCGCCCGGCGTGACATGTACTGACGCGGAGACGTCCTTGTTGCCCGACGGCACGCAGACGAGCAGCACTGTCAACGCCACCAGCCCAGCCGGCCACGCGGGACTGCCAACCATTATGCGCGATCTGGCCGGCACCGCGGGCGAGCTGAGGCGCGACGCGGGAGGGCTGACCGCCGACGGTGGCACGGTTCACCCTCCCCGCATGCCCAGGACAGAGGCCAACGTCCGGGCAATGATTTTGATGTCCTGCCACAGCGACCAGTGTTCTATGTAGTAGTTATCGAAACGCACTCTGTCATCGATGGACGTATCACCACGAAGATCGTGGATCTGTGCCCATCCGGTGACTCCAGCGGGCACACGCAGTCGTGCGTGGTATCTGTGGTGACGGCGAGCGAACTGAGCAACGTAGGTCGGCTGCTCCGGCCGCGGACCGACCAGGCTCATATGGCCGCGCATGACGTTCCATAGCTGAGGGAGTTCGTCCAGTGAACTGCGGCGCAGGAAGGCGCCAATCGGGCCCATCCTGTCCTCACCGACGACGCTCCAGGTTGCGGGCGTGTCGTCTGGTTGTGGCTTAAGGGTACGGAACTTCACCAGCAGAAAGCGACGGCCGTCGAGGCCGATCCGTACCTGCCGGAACAGGACGCCCGGCCCGAGCTCCCAGCGTAGGAGGAGCGCGAGGGCCAGGATCAATGGACTTACCAAGGCAAGTACAGTCGCGGCGAACGCGATGTCGAAGAGACGCTTGACCGTCCACGTGCCATTGCGAAAGGGTGCCCGTCCCAGCCGCAGCAACTGCAGCCCCCATACGTGCTCGACCGCCGCGGAGTGATCGACGCCTAGTTCGAACAGGCGCGGAACCACATGGACCTCGCAATCCAGGCGGTCACAGGCACGCAGTACATCGACGAGCTCGGCGTCGCGCATCTGGCAGAACGAGACGACGATGTCATCGACCCGATTCTCGACAACCAGCCTCGGTAGGTCGGTGATGTCGCCAAGCATCGGCGCGGGCAGTCGCTCGGGCCGGGCCGGCGGGGCCACTTCGACGAAGCCGACTGGCCGGAGGCCGTGCTCAGGGTGGTCCGCCATGTGTCGGGCGATCTTTGTCCCGACTGGCCCCGTACCGACAACCACCGCCGAGCGCGAGAACCGGCCGCGGGCTTGGTTGAGACGTAGCACGCGGTAGCCCACGGCTCGGCCCACGACCGCGATGACCACGTACGCCGTGGCGGTGACGAGCGGGCCGGCGCTGCCCGGGATCCCTTCGCCGCTCACCGGGAGCCCGACGGCGGTCGTGACGGCAGCGATGATGATGCCGCGTGCCGCGAGCGCCGGGGCGTCATCCAACGCGGACGGGGACAGCCGCCTCGTACGATGTCGCTCGATGAGGTCGACACCGATCACCGCGCCCAGGAAGGCGACCGCGCCGGCGGCCGACCCGCCCGCACTGCGGACTGCGCAGACCGCGGCCGCCGAGTCGATCAGGATGACCACCGCAGTATGTGGATCCAAGCGGCGAAGCTGTGTGTCCTTGCCGGTGCCTCGTCGACTGTGCGCGCCGTTGAGGCGCCCGGTCTCCTCGGTGGCACTACCTGGGACCTGGAGTCCCTGTGTGGGCGTCTCGGCGCTCACTTGGGCCATGGATGGACTCCTAACGTGATCAGTCGTTTCACAGCGACAGGACGAAAGGGACTCCAGCGACGCGGCGGAAGGGAAGGACGCCTCCGGGGCGGGCCGCTGTCGGTAACGGGCTAATACCCAGGCTTATGGCATTAGACCAAGCTCGTACGGCTATATCTGTGTCTTTCGTCATCTTGTCCTGCGTGGATCGGTTATACCGACGCATCCGTCCACAACGCGGCCACGCCCGCGAACCGACATCGCGACCAGACGCCGCGTCAGCACGCGTGCGGCGAAGTCGGCTCCCCAGACAAACCGCATCGCAGGACCGAACGTCGACGCGACGACCGGTCCAATGAAGTGGAGACCTGGCACCGACGACTCGAAGCCGGCATCCACTTTCGGCGCCCCGAAGCACGTCTGGACCTGAATCTTCACGGCTGGTCCAAGAAAGGGCAGTCGTGCTATGTCTGGCCGGTATCCAGTCGCCGCGAGGACGTGCTCAGCAACCACATCCACCACGCGCGCATCACGGGTTTGCGCGCGTAGTCGGACCCCACCGTCGATGGTCTCGGCTGCGACCGTTGTGTGTCCTAGAAGTACCTCACAACCCTCCTCCACCCGCTGACGCAGCCACCAGGCTCCCGCGGGTCCGAGCGAGGTCCGTGCCCGGCGAATCCGTTCACGTGTCGGAAGGTGGCGGAACAGCGCGGGATGGTTGCAATAGAACCAGGTCGCCCAGCCCGAGCCGAGCGGTGCCGCTGGCTCGCGAAGGCGCCTAGCGAGTGGGCGGCCCGGAAGCAGCGGCTCACCATTCCACTCCAGTTCCGGCCCGCGGGCCATGACTCGTACTCGGGCGCCGCGCTCGCTGAGAAGCGCCGCGGATTCCAGAGCGGACTGGCCGGCGCCGACGACCACGACATCACGCCCACGAAAGACGCCGAGGTCGATGTGGTCCGAGCTGTGCGAAACGGCGGGGGAAGGAAGCCCAGTGAGCACTCGGGGCACATGGGCAAAATGCTGCACACCAGTCGCGACAACCACGCAGCGGGCGCGCGCCCGGTCGCCCTCGACGAGTGAGATTTCGAAGCCGCCGTGGTCGCGAGTGACGTCGGTGACCAGCACCGGTTCGACGTCGGGCACCTCGGCGCGCTGGAACCACTCGCCGTACTCAACGAAGGTGCCGAGCGAGACCGGGTCTCCCCGGTCGACGTACGCGCGATTTGTGGCCTGGCAGAACGCCGCGAAGCTGTCGGCACGGGCCGGATCGGAGAGGCTCGAGGCGAACGCCTCGGATTTGAGCAGCATGCCATCAGGCATGTGGGCTCGCCAGAACCCCATCGGGTGGCCGAAGATGCGTCGCGATACCCCGGCGTTCTCGAGGTGCGCCGCGAGTGACAACCCGTACGGGCCGGCTCCGATAATCGCCACGTCAACGGTGCTGTTCACGAATCCCTCCTCGCCAGGCGGTGCTCACAACGCCGTCTGACCGCTCGCAACTGCGTGTCGTCCGAGTCGGGCTCGTCCCGGGCGGTATCGCGGCGGTTCCGGGCTCGGCCCGCGGGGGCGCCCGCCCTGCCGCCATCGCAGCACGCGCCAAGCAAGCCGGACGCACATCAGGCCGAACGGTGCGAGATCGTCTCGCGCGAACCACGCGACCTCGTCCACCTCGCGCAGTGAGCTCGCCCAGCTCCGTAGGTCGAGCTCTCCCCGGCGGATGTGGGCAAATGCGGCCAGTGTGTCGTAGTTCTCGACAAGGAAGCGCCGTTCCTGAGCAGGCGCGTGGTCTGGCAGCGTCTGACCGGTCAGGTCGAGATAGGCCGCACGCGCGACATCCAGGCAGCCTGAATCCTCGAACAGCCGGAACTGCGCACCAACTCGGGGGTTGAAGTCGAGCAGTTTGTAGCGTTCGTCCCGCGAGTCGAACCGCAGGTCCAGATCCACCAGGCCGCGGTAGCCCAGGTCCCTCAGCAGTCGCTCGACCTCGCCGCGCAGGCGATCGTTGACCGCCGTGCGGCCCAACGTCGTGATCCCGGCGTGCGGCGGGTAGGAACGCAGCTTGATTCCGGTGAATCCCGGGCGGCAGGTGGAGCGGTCGTCGCAGTAGGCGTGGAAGAACCAGTCGGCGTGAGGGCCGCCGGGCACGAGCTCCTGCAAGACCAACGGATCGTCCGCGGCGGCCACGGGCGACAGGAAGAGGGCGGCCAGCTCGTCGCGAGTTCTCACGAGCGTCGTGCTACGCCGGTGCGTCTCGGGCGCACTCCGCCACGGGCGGGCGCGCTTCGCGAACACCGGGAGGCCAACGCGGTCAACGAAGTCGAGCGCGTCATCGAGCGAGGTCCGTAGCGTTGTCTCCGGGCACGGAAAGTCAAGCTCCCGGCACAATCGGACAAGCGAGTCCTTTCCCGCCGCTCGCCGGGGCAGGTCACGGTCTGGTGCCGAGAACAGGAACCATCCGCGCAGCGGCTCGCCATGCTCGGCGAGAAAGATGGCACCCGCGTCGTCCGTGGCAACAAGCACCGAGGGACGACCAATCCGCTCGGCCAGACGGGTGAGCCCGACCCGGACGTGGTCCGGATGGGCGGACCCCGGGTTCCACTGCCAGCGCCCGTGCACGTATTTCGAGGCCGCCGCGGGAGCTAACACGTCCTCGTGCACCACGTGCACAGGAACCCCCATGCGGCCGAGGGAACGGATCACGCCGAGCCCGCCGTGGTGGAAGACGTTGGGATCAAGCTTGAGGACGACGACTGGTGTTGATGTGTCCACGTCCCAGGTCACATCGGCCGTCATCAGCGAAGCCCCCCGCACAATGACAAGATCATGATCATGCCCCTCCGCAGCGCACCCCACTAGCTCCTCATGTGGGGAAGGCCTCCGCTGACACTCGACCAAACTACCCGCGATCGGAGTCCTGCCCGCGGTGGTTGCAGATAATTAATCAGTGATTCATACGCCTTCGGGTGAGAGATTGGTTCGGTGGCTGATGGAGTTCTTCCGGTCGGGCGCACCAACGTCGATGGCCCGCGCGGCGATCCACAAAGGACGCCCACGCACCCACACTTCAGGGAGGCTTCCATCATCTGGAGGTCGGTGCGGGGGGTATCACCGTCACCCGGCCGTCGGCCAGCCGATAGGCCATGCCGACCACGGCGCAGTGCCCGGCGGCGACCGTTTCGGCCAGGGCGGTGTCCTGGCTGGTGATCATGTCGATGGTCCATTGGACGTGCACGTCGGCGATGAGGTCCTGATCCGTGATGTCGCGCGTGTGTGCGTGCCTGATGCTGGGAGTGACCCGGTCCACGATGGCCTCCAGACCCGGGCCGGGCAGGAGCATTCCGGTCATGGCGTCGTGTGCGGCCTGGATGGCGCCGCACGAGTCGTGGCCGAGGACGACGACGAGGGGTGCGCCGAGCACGGTGACGCCGTACTCGATGCTGGCGAGCACTTCAGCCCCGATGATGTGCCCCGCTGTGCGTACAACGAACAGGTCACCCAGTCCACGGTCGAAGATGATCTCAGCGGCCAGGCGGGAGTCCGAACAGCCGAAGACGACGGCGAACGGCCGCTGCGAACCGGCCAGCGCGGCCCGGCGTTCGGCGTCCTGATGCGGGTGCACCCGGACGCCCATGACAAAACGCTCGTTGCCGGCGAGCAGCTCATCCAGCGCCTCAGCGGGCGTGGCGGGTCGGTGGCCCAGGTCTGCCATGACGTCCCTTCGATGATGCCGGCGGTGCCGGACCGCAACGCGGCAACCGTGCCGCTTCGGGCATTGTCGGTCATTGAGGCCGCTCAACCAACGTGGTCAACGCCACCGGCCGTCGACGACGATGCCGGTCGTTCAGGCGACACGGGACACCCCTGGACACGGCGTCGCGACGAAGGCGGAGGGAGCCGCGAAGCCGTGTTCGGCGAATGCCTTGGCAACCGCGCCGACCACGTCCTGCGCCTGCGTCGCGTGGATGAGTGCGATGACGCAGCCGCCGAATCCACCACCCGTCATGCGGGCGCCCAACGCCCCCGCGGTCAGCGCCGCGTCGACGGCGGTGTCAAGCTCGGGGACAGTCACCTCGTAGTCGTCGCGCAGCGACTCGTGTGACGCGTGGAGCAGCGGCCCGATTGCATCCAGCCGGTCGGCGCGGAGCAGTTCAACCACGGCATGCACCCGCTCGTTCTCCGTGACCACGTGGCGGACCCGACGGCGGGACACGCCGTCGGAGAGCTTGGCCAGCGCAGCCGACAGCTCGGTGATGTCGCGCAGGGCCGGCACCCCCAGCGCCGCCGCGGCCGCCTCGCACGTCGCGCGCCGGTCCGCGTACTCCCCATCGGCATGTCGGTGCGGTGCGTGGGTGTCGACCACGAGAATCGAAAGTCCCGCCACGGCTAGGTCAAAGGCGACCTGCTCGACCGCGTACGTGCGGCAGTCGAGGAACAGAGCATGACCTTCGCGGCACAAGGTCGAGGCGGACTGATCCATGATGCCGCACGGAACACCGACGTACGCGTTCTCGGCCTGCTGGGCAAGCAGGGGCCACTGAGCCCGAGGCAATGCGTCCGTCGCACCCCCGAGGTCGAGCATCGCCGCGAGCACGGCGCACTCCAGCGCGGCGGACGACGAGAGTCCGGCACCCAGTGGTACGTCTGACACGACCGCGAGGCGAGCTCCGGGCACGTCGATGCCGACCCCGCGCAACGCCCACACGACACCGGCTACATATGCGCCCCATCCCCTCACAGCCCCCGGCACCAGATCGGAGAGTGAGAAGGTCACCGGCCGCTCCGCCGACTCGGACCAGACTGTCCACTCAGGTCCAGGGCTCGGTGAGGCCGCGACGGTGGTGCGCTGGGGCAGCGCGAACGGAAGCACGAAACCTTCGTTGTAGTCGGTGTGCTCGCCGATGAGGTTGACCCGGCCAGGCGCCGACCAGACCAGGGACGGCCCGCGCCCGTACCGGTCCACAAAGGCACGTCGGGCCCGGTCGGCTGACGTCATGACACGTCCGCCTCTCGGAGCAGGCGGGCCGCGTGCTCGGGTGCGATGTCGTTGACGAAGACGCCCATCGCAGACTCGGATCCGGCCAGGTACTTCAGTTTCCCCGGCGCCCGCCGGATGCTGAACAGCTGCAGGTGCAGATAGGACAGATCGCGGCCGGTGCGCACCGGGGCCTGGTGCCACGCCGAGACGTACGGCATCGGGATCCCGAACAGACCGTCCAGGCGGCGCAGTACGTCGAGATAGAGCGGCCCGAAGGCGTCGCCTTCCTCATCGGTGAGGGAGGGTAGGTCTGCCGCGGGGCGGTGCGGGGCGACGATAACTTCGAACGGCCACCGCGCTGCGGCCGGGACGAAAGCCGTCCAGTGTTCGTTGGATACCACCACCCGCTCGCCGGCCGACCGTTCGGCCGCGAGAACATCCGCGAAGAGGTTGCGCCCTCCGGTCCGGTCGGCGTGCGCGCGGGCGGCGGCGAGCATGATCCGCGTCCTTGGTGCGAGGAAAGGATATGCGTATATCTGACCGTGGGGATGGTGCAGTGTAACGCCAATCTCAATGCCACGGTTCTCGAAGCAGAAGACCTGCTCCACCTCGGGGAAGGTCGCGAGCGTGGCGGTTCGGTCCGCGAGCACATCCAGCACGTCGCGAACCCGGCCGGGCGTCAGTGTGGCGAACGACGCGTCGTGGTCGGCCGTGAAGCAGACCACTTCGCACCGGCCCAGCGCGGCCCGAATGTGGTTCAGCGGCGGCAGCGCCACACTGTCGAGCCAGGCATCGCGCTGGCTAAAAGAGGGGAATCGGTTCTCGAAGACGACCACGTCGTACTCCGTGTCCGGAATCTCCGTCAGTCTGTCCGGAGTGGAGGGACACAGCGGGCATTCATCGGGCGGTGGCAGGAAGGTGCGGGACTGGCGATGGGCGGCGACGGCGACCCACTCGTCGGTGAGCGGATCGTGCCGAAGCTGCCCTGCTGCTGGCGGCGGCGGGAGCTCACGCCGGTCCACGGCGTCGCGGACGGCATCGTCGCGCTCGTCGTAGTAGATGAGCTCCCGGCCGTCGGCCATGTGCGTGATGGTGCGTTTCATCCGACTTCCACCACAATCAGCTCGCCGACACGCTCGGCGAGCTTTGCCCGCGCCGCCCGCGGCAATCCAGAGTCGGTGATGAGGCAGTCGACCTCGTCGAGCGATGCGATCGACGAGATCCCGATAGTGTTCCACTTCGTATGGTCAGCGAGCACGACCACGCGCGACCTGACGCTGTTCGGCGAGCACAAGGGCTCCTGTCGTTC